>Ga0114931_10006306_pt1 | contig 14580 bp, 15 predicted proteins | sample 2SBtaG_FD_89579 | JGI IMG/M metagenome (GOLD analysis project Ga0114931, IMG submission 89579) | Deep subsurface microbial communities from Kolumbo volcano to uncover new lineages of life (NeLLi) - 2SBTROV14_V59a metaG | ecosystem: Environmental > Aquatic > Marine > Volcanic | place: Kolumbo...
ATACACCGGAGGTGGGTGACGCCGAAAAAGAGAGCGCCGAAAGCGAATAAAGGCCGATTCTCGTTTTTTCTACCCCCATACCGCGCGAAACGCTGCCGGCGAGATCGAGTTTGTGCTCGACAATGAGTGACTTAAAAAAATGCAACAACGCAGCATTGATCTGCTGCGGCAAGAGAAGCAAGAAAGGAGTTCAATATGAGCTGCGATATTCATTCTTACGTTGAGGTTTTCGATGGCGAGATGCGGCAGAAGGTTGAAGATGACCCAATCCGTCAACAAAGTTACAGGCTGTTTGGTTGGCTGGCGGATGTAAGGAATTACAGTGAGGTGCAGCCCTTGTCTCAGCCGCGCGGGCTTCCGGCAGATGTGTCGGATGGCGTCAAGCAGAAGCACGAGGGTTTTTGGGAGCTTAATGGGCATTCCCACTCATGGCTGTCGCTCGATGAACTGCTGCTGGAGCTGGCAGGTGGCGTTGAATCCCGGAAAGGTCCGAGGGGTGAGGTCACGTTGCGGGAGTTTTTGGGCCAGGGTTTTCTGGATATGCTGGAGGAGTTGAAAGGTCTGGTTGACCCCAACAGAGTTCGGATTGTGTTCTGGTTCGACAACTAACGCTTCCGCCCGATCGGGTAGGGCGGGTGTTTAGCCCGTCCTTACCCGCCACCTGGCATGCGGTTCGCACCAGGCGATTTACGAGAAGAATGGAGCACACGACGAGATCCGGTATAACCATGCGCTTTCATCCACGGATCAAGCGCGGAGACCAAGCCCTGCTTTTCATTCGGCACCTCCCTGTGCCCCCTCCTTTCCCTGCGGGCGCCATTCCGGCGCGCAACTCAACTAGCCTTCGCTGCCGAGCACCGTCACGATTGCCTCCTGCTGCGCACCTTCCCAAAGAGAGCCGGGAGGTTACTGATGTTCATCTGTAGCGGCGTGAGCGGAGCGGACACCGATCGGTTAGATAAAGTGGCGATTGATCTGAAAAGCCGTTTTTCGCTGCTGGCGGCGGTCAGGTCAGAAAACTTTCGGAAATATTGCACAAGTGTTTTCCGAAAAACGTATATAGGGTGAGGGGAAAAAACAGTGAATGACGGTCGCAACGGACCGAGTGATGAGCAAAAGATCGCTTCGGCGGCACACCCGAACCGGAGCCGGTTAAAGATCGATTCGTAAAGAAACAACATTACAGCCAAGGGGCACATCGAAGTACGATTCTTGGCACAACGAATGTTGCCTGAGGAGGATAAATCATGAACCCGAAACGACACAATACAATGGCTTTGTTTCTTTTCTGCACCTTGGCGATATTGTTGGGCTGTAATACGGAAGCGCAGGAAACCGATGAACAACTGTTGGCGAAGCTGGACCCGGCGCTGAGCCAAGGAACGTTCCATAACCATACCGCATCCCTCAGCGCCCTATCGGTGCTTGTGCGCAGAGCAAACCCGAAGGTTATGGAGCCCGCGGTGGTCGATTGCCTGATATCTTCCGGCGCCCTGCTGCTTGACGACGACGGCTCATGGACCGACAGGCGCGAGGCTCGAAAAGTGTACGACACGCTTGAGCTCTATGACGACGACCGGATCATCCAGGGCCTTGTCAGAAAGGTCATCAACGACCCGGCCAACCGTCTTCATGTGCTCTTTCTTGGCGTGAAGCTCGGCATCCCGAACAGTGAAGATCGTCTCAACCAGGTATTGGACCAGCACGGCGACAAAAGGATGGCCGAAGATTTTCTCAACTCCGACTCCGCCAAGCTTTATGAGGGCGGTAAGGCTTGGGCCAACAGCCGCGGCTACCATATCAGCACTGGAATGGGCAGTCATCGCGCGTCGTGGGGTCGGTTTTAGTTTCGATGCAATAAAGCGCATCGTCACATGTTCCATGCCTGCGGCAGGTTTTGGCGCAGGCACGGGTATGGACCACGTGATTAGGCTTTGCACAATTTATTAGGAGAGTTCAGCATGTCAGAATATGTATGTGATATTTGTCATTGTCCGTTAACTAGAAATGAGATTAACGCGGTATTGCCTTCTGAAATAGTAGACGCGACATCAGCCGGTTTCGTCCCTTCCAACCTTCCGAAAGACTTCGATGCTATGGCACGTATGTTAGGGGTTGAGCTCAGTAATTCTGAAGTATGGAAGTTTACAGTTTCCAATAACTCTGATGTAGATTGGGGTATCTGTAGAGATTGTCTTGTAGAGTTGAAGCGGTGGTGATTTTATCAACGAACTTTTAATATTTTTTCAGTAACAAGCAAAAGGAGATGTGATATCACAAGATTGGGGCCAGTGTAGAATAAACATAAACTATCTAACTCTCTGAAGCGCACTATTTATACTGCATGGTTCTTAGCTCCCGCGATCAATAGCGTACGGTAGATTGAGATTGTAGGACTAGCCTATAATATTCAGACTTAACAAACATGAAGTTAATATGTGATGGGTGGATTCTATAGGCCTAATTGGTATAACATAGGAAGTATTTTATCCCTTCATCTTTAAAGGGCTTGCTCAGCTACTCGCTATACGGGTGGTTCTTCATTATATTCATTACGCAACATAACTGGTTTAGTCGAAACCAGAAATAAAGGAGATAGATATGAAAAAATCCAGTTTAGTTTTGGTCTTGTCCTGTGTAAGTGCGGTCATCTTTGCTACAAACTCATGGGCTGTCGGCAAAGCCGCGGTTCAGGCAAAACCAATCGTCGATGTCCAGATCGAAAAAAAAAGCTCTGTTGATTTTATGGCTAACCATTGGAAGTGGCCCAGCCCGGATAAATGGGAAGACCTGCTCAAAGCAAGGATCGAAGGAGCACTCGCTGTTTTAGGCGCTAGCAAATCCTTCCCAGCAGGTGAGGTGACTGCCAAATTCGGTTGGATCACAGCGGTGAGCTTTTCCTATGGCGGTGGGCTGGGTGGGGCGGTCAAGAGCAAGGATGGGAAATACCAGATGCAGTATGCAGAGGTATCTCTAGAAGGCAAGCTAAAAGCAAAGAGTCTCCATGGCCAAGTGGTCGAAATTCCATTCATTGCGCGGTCATTGATGTTTTCACCGAGCGAGGACTTCATTCCGAACTTATTCGATGCTGCCGTCCTATACATGGTGTCGGGACTCCCCGCTTCTCAGGTTGACCAGAATGTTACCCTTAACTGGGTATGGGAACGGAGACAGGAGTTGCCTCAATCAGTTACACATCGTCACATCGAACCCAATGCCCAGGCGAAAGAAGGTGATCCAAACGAAGTAGTGTTCGAAGTCACAGAGCCTGGACCGATGATCTGGGATGCCGTACTGAGGATAAGCACCCAGGAGTCGCTTAATCGTGTCTTGAACGCAATAGTTGGGGCAGATACTGATATTCAAATGGCGATTGCACTCGCTGTCAAAAAGGCCTGTGCTCGCGAAGATTTCCGTGTCCTCCTCGATAGCAATAAGGATGCTTTCATGGCCACGTTTGACAAGATCGCCAAAGAACCGAGAGAAGTCCTCCAGGATTGCTTGGTTGTGCAGGAGAGTCAATGATGGACAAACAAAAAGAAACAAAAAGAAACAAAAAGAAACAAAAGAAAAAGGGACAGGTCCATCGTATTATTTCGTTTGAGAGTAGCCTTTTTATAACTTCTATAGCATAGATTTTTTCGATGTAGATAGGCACAGCATTTCTGTGGTTCCCATGCTTTAGTGTGGCAATGCCCACAGAGGCATAATGTTGTCGCCAAGCTGGCATGAGATGCACCCCATATCGCACTACCAAAAGGACGTCGGGGTATGGGCGTTCATACAGGAGCATGAGAACCAGTGTGAACAACGGTCGATTTCGGGATTGATTTGGTTAGGTACAAACAAAACGACAGGGTAAACGAAATGAAAGAGATGAAAAATATTTTGGTAGCAACGCTAATATCAACAGACTCAGCGATTTCTGGATTATTCAGCCGGCTTCGATTTCTCGGCGTTATTATTGCCTCGTCAGCAATGTTAATGGCTTGTCAATCTGAAAACTTTGTGGAGATTTCCGGTGTGGTAACCTGCAATTCAGGTGATCTTGTTCGCGAGAATACTGTTTTCGTGCCGTTTGACACGGCCAAAATGGGTCGTAAGAAGGGGATACGCCCAATGTATCAGATGGATGACAACAATAATTGGGTTCTGATAAATCCAAATGCTGCTGTGACTCATTTAGGTAGATTTAAGATCGATTACCCTCGTGGTTGGATGCCGGATTTAGGACAAGCCAAATCTTCGGAACAAACAATTGAGCATCCATTGCGTGAAGAGATTGAGATAGCGATTCTCCTCAATCCGAATCGAGGAGAATTCATTTCATTAACAAAAGTAGATATAACCGAACAAGATAATTTTATTGATATAGGCAATATACAAATAAATAATACAGTTCTTTGTGCAGAAGCTCCTAGTCAAAACATGTAAGGTATCGTTTTTTAAGGTGCAAAGGTTAGACAATAATATGGGTGGGTGTTAATTGTCCAGGTCGTTAGTTTAAACTATGCACTTTCAGTGCAAGACTTTTAGTAATGTCTTTCCTTGGAAAGCCCTTTTCAATCAAATAAACGTCGCGAAGCGACTCCTAATTTTACTTCAGTCCGCAGTTCAGTCTGCGGGCAAGGACTTTCAGTCCGCATTCATACTATGGGCTTTCAGCCCATAGTGGTTAATTTTGTGGTGGATGGCCCTGCTACATTGCTAAGAGGTGATTATGCAGGAGCAACCAAACTTACAACGATCGTGCCGGTCTCAGCGTCGTCGTTTTTGTATATGCAACGTGATTTATTTGTTATGAAACAGGGTAGGTTATTAGGTTTCTGTGTTTGGTGTTGTCTGTTATTATCGGCTATCGGATACGAAAGCTTGAGAGTTATAGAATAAGGTATGATACACGCGCGACCAGTAAAAAGGTCTGTAGCAAAAGGAGTCATCAAGATGAAACGTCAAGAAAATTCCAAAGAAGAATATTCGCCTTCAAACGCTGATAAAGCCGTAGAGGATCGTAAAATTGCCACTGCAAGCCAACGTTTCGGCAACTTGCTCCTGGATCTCATCGTTTTGAACACCGTCTTCGCATACCTGGTTGGATATATTGTGGTATCTATCGGCCAGGGTAAATTGTTGGTCGACACGAACGAGTACCTTTTAGGGGCAGTCATTTATATTTTGTACTATTTTCCACAAGAAGCATTTAACGGCAGAACGATAGGGAAACTGATTACCGGAACAAAGGCGGTAAGCGAGGATGGTTCCAGCTTGACAATCGGGCAAGCGCTTGGAAGAACGTTATGTAGATTTATTCCATTTGAAGTATTCTCGTTTTTGGGTGGGCACAGGCCTAAAGGGTGGCACGATAGTATACCGAAAGCAAAAGTCATTTCGTTGAAAGAAACGCAAGATGCGGCGACGATAAATAGAGCCGCCGAGGAGCTTCCTCTCGAAGCCGGGAATGAAGCGGGAAACCAACAAACAGAGCCCGATCCTTGGGTGGAATCCGATGCGTCATCAGAAGGGAAAGAGAAGAAGTCCAAAGAAGGCTACAGAAAGCTTCATTTTGATCAGCTTGTTGATAAAACGGCCGAAAGGCAGTCCGTATTACAAAATAGGACGATAAACGAATTTGATCAAAAGTATATGCCGGTAGCAGAATTTTCTAGGATTAAGGCGATTCCTGCAAGTAAGATCATAGACCAGATCAAAGATGGAGTTTATGCGGGGCAGATAAAAAATAAGGAATGGTTTGTAAGCAGGAATGAGCTGGGACAAGAAGAAGGCGATGGATATGCTGCTAGAAAACCGGCACATCGCCAAATAATTGGAGGGAAAGGATCTGTTTCTAATAAAGATATTCATAGGGTGGTCGAATATTCAAATCGAATCGTAACAAAACATTGCCCAAAATGTGCAGAAGAAATACGAATTGAGGCGGTGGTATGCAGGTTTTGCGGACATCAATTTGACGAAAATGAAGTCTCAGATGCGATTGACAAACATCAGAAAAGAATGGAAGAGGAAGAGTACAAAAAAAGAAGAAAGGAAGAAGAGATCGAAGAGAAAAGGCTGGAGGAAGAAATCGTTAGAAAAAAGTCTAATGAGCTAAGGAAAAATTCAGGGTTATCTATATTATATGCAGTGTGTGCAGTAATCTTTCTCATATCAGCCATTATATGGGGAATTGGTGTTGTTTTTGAGGTTTGGACTAAAGGGTGGAGTAACAGCTCCTTTGTTCTCATTTTGTTAGGGGTCGTTCTCTTATTATTCCCAGCGTTTATCTTTTATTCGAGTTGGGAATACCGTGATAGTGAGGCAAGAAGAATACGTAATGAACTTAGTGCAATAAATAAGATGAGCGAGGATGGATAATCGAAAGCAAACAACCACCGGCTAGAGGCCGGTGGTTGTTTAGGGTTTAGGGGTGTATTCCCATTTTCTTGCGCGATATTGAAGAAAAAGGCAAAGATGTAGTTGTGTGGTCATCATCAATTTGGAATCCGTTGCGTTCCGGCAAAAACAGCGGCGCCGCGGGCAAAGACCGTCAGCGGGTCAATCCTCGAATCGAGCGCAATGCCCAATCCTTTCTTGGAATCGAGCAAACGCTCCTGCAGATAAGGGGTCTGGCTGGTACCGCCTACCAGCAGCAGCTTTTGCATATGCGTGCTCTTGAGACGTTTTTCGAATAAAGCCTGCTTGCACAGGTTTATGCTACTTTCGATGAAGGGTTCGGCCAGGCGCTCCACATCGTGCCGAGTCAGCTCGTATTCGAACGCCACCGGGTTGCCTTTTTCGTCCAGGCAGAGCATTTCATAATAGATCGGCGCGGCATCAGCGCGCGAGACAGCGATCTTGCCCTCTTCCGCCGCTTTTTTCAGCTTTGCCATGGCGCCGCTCCATGCGGGATTGCTACGTTTGAACTCTTTCAAAGAGGGATTTTCCTTACGTACGGCGGGCACGAGCCATGCGGCTTCTCCTCTGAACGAGGATTCGCCACAGAGAATCCTGCGCGCATCCCGGCGCAGCGGATAAAGCCAGATCTGCTTGATCGGCAATGGCGCCCCGTGTTGGTTGCGCGTGCGTTTCGAGGTGCGGTCGTTGCGTCCAGGTCCAGCGGTTGGACCCACGTTGATCCAGTTGGCAGCCCGGTAGCAGCCGTCGCTGAAACGATCCTGTTCGACAAAGGTCTCCAGAAGGACCGGTGCATACCCGTAGCGGACCTGAAAATCGATCGGTATTTGGCGTGCCGCTTTGGCGAGGAGATGACTGGCCAGGTTCTTCACCCGCACCCAGGGCAGAATGAGAAAGCGGCGGTTGTTGACCACCCACTCCCGCCGCCGCTCGCGCTGCTGTCGATCCCACCCGATCCAACGATCCCTCGCTTTCAGCGTACACGCCGCCGCACCGAAACCGATGGCGCCGATCAGTCCTCGATCGGAGTCGATCAAATGGCGGATCTGCGCACCCGACAACGGGCTGTAGCCGAGGTAGTGATAGCGATCGATTAGAGCGTTCCACAGCAGCGAGTCCGCCTTGTTTTCAAAAAAGGGGACGCTACCTGAGGTATCCCCACAAAATATCCATAGGAAACAATACATTATTGGACAAAGTTAAGGAGAAAAACAAGATTAAGCAGGTCTGAACCTAAGAAGTCACTCTAAAACAATGGCCAAGAAGGGTAATCTTATGTCAATTATTGATCTGTTGCATAACTTATTGAAAGAAGCGCTTCCCAGCATTCATGCTGCTCGGCTTCGATCTCTGATGGCCGCGGTCGAGGCTGGTTTGAGCGGAGCATCTGTATCGATTACGGCACTCGGGCGTGCGCTTTCCGGCCGCGCCTATATTAAACACAAAATCAAACGGATGGATCGTTTAGCCGGGAATCGACATCTCCAAACCGAACGCATAGGACTATATGGCACCATGACCCGGTGGCTGCTGCAGTCTCTTCCCATGCCTTTGATCCTTATCGACTGGTCGCCGCTGACAGCGGACCAGAACCATCAGCTCATACGAGCTGCCTTGCCTACCGGAGGACGTTCCATCACACTATACGAGGAAATCCATCCTTGCAAAAAACTGGGTAACCGTCGCGTACAACAACAATTCCTAACGCGTTTGCAAAAATTGCTTCCACCCTGGCGTAACGCCCATCATCGTTGCAGATTCGGGGTTTCGTACGCCGTTCTTTCGCGCGGTAGAAAGCCTGGGTTGGCATTGGCTCGGCCGAATTCGCAACCGGGATTTCATTGCTTGGGTCGACCAGCCTGACGATTGGCTACCGGCAAAATCGCTGTACGCTAAAGCGACTCGAAAACCCAAACACTTGGGTTTGGTCCATTGGGTCCGCAGCCGTCCATTAGACGGTGAGTTGGTACTTTTTTATCGGCCTGCCAAAGGCCGGAAACACTTGACCGCCAAACAGCATCCTGCCAAATCCCATGGCAGCCGCAAACATGCCAAACGCGAAAAAGAGCCTTGGCTTCTGGTCGTATCGCCCTCGCTAAAAGCGTATTCTGCGGTGCAGGTCGTGGACTATTATCGAAATCGCATGCAAATCGAGGAAGGTTTCAGAGATACCAAAAGTACGCATTATGGCTTGGATTTAGCGAGCGAAAACCGTATTGACACCGAGCGTCGAGCTAACTTGTTATTAATCGCCGCGCTCGTCACTTTTGCGCTTTGGCTCACCGGGAGTTGTTTGAAAGGGACTGATATCGAGCGGCAAATCAAAGTCAACAGCACTCAAAATCACTCGCCCTATTCGGTTATATTTCTGGCCCGAATCGCTTGCCGCTATGTCGTTTTTGTTTTGTCTGGCTCTATGTTTAGAGCAGGCACACGCTCTTTTAGTCGGCTACTTCGACTCTTTGGAAGGAGGGTGAATTCATGGGGATACCTCAGGGACGCTACCCTTTTTTCTTTTTGGGCCGCCCTACTGGGCGATATTGCAATTTCCTACCCGCAACCTTTTCCAATCGCTGAACAAACTTCTCCGTTCCACAGGGCAGACCTTTTTCGACGTTTCGTCACAGCATCGCCAAGGTCTGCGGTTCATCACCCTCGACAAGCCACGATGACCAGTCGAGAATCTGCTGCCGTTGTCGCCGCCACGTCGGTCGTCGGCTGAGCAGTTGATCTTCCCCCAGTCCGCAATGGGCCGCGGCACTTGACCAACGATAGTCCTCCGCCGTTGCCACCATGTGCGCCCGCACGGGATTGCGTTCGACATAACGAATCGCCGCCCACAAATACGATTCATCCAGCGGCGATGAGAAAAAACGCCCCTGCCACAGGTGCACCCTTCCAGCCGCGCAGCCGATTGACTCGTTGTGCATAGCGCATATGGAGCGGCTTCAATACTCGCTGCAATCCTTCTTCTTTGCTGGGAATGGCCACAAGATGGAGATGATTTGTCATCAAACCGTAGGCTAAAATCTCGACCCCGTGTACGTTACAATAGTAGTCTCTCAGCCAGTGGAGATACGCCAACCTGTCGTCATCGGCAAAAAAGACCCCCTCTCGGCGGTGTTCCCGCTGCGTAATGTGATGCGGTATCCCCGCAAAAACCGTTAGGCCTTAATCTGGGTATGAGGAGAGCGTAGTTGACGACGCATTAAAAGGGAAGCGTCCCCTTTTGTTCGCTATGGATATTTTGTGGGGATACCTCAGGAAGAGTCCCCTTTTGTCTACGCATTAAAAGGGAAGCGTCCCCTTTCGTCCCCGGCCGTAGAAAAACGCGTGCTTATCCGGATGTTTCCCAACACGCCTGTATGTTGTATCACCGGACCTGCAAATCCAGGGGACCAATACCATGGATAGTTGCCTTGGGAGGCAACCGGATAAGCACGGAAAAACGCTCGTGGTAATAAGCATAACTTGCGCCATATTATGGCCAGCTTTTGTGGATGACACCCTGTCAAAAAAGGAAAAAAGATTTCCCTAAGACCTCGCCCGCTGTTATACTTCCCGCAAAGAAAATATGGGGTATGGAGCCTCAATTTCAGACTGAAGCGTTCTCGAAGGTGGTTCGATCATGGGTTCCAAGGCCACTACGTGGGATCGTGTGGTTTTCTCTCCGATCGAAACAAAATTCCAAAGCGACCCTGGTACACGCCGGGGACGGGATACCTTAGGTTCAGAATCAAGGATAGCCGAAGTGCGGCGTGGTGAGGAGTCCATGCTCAGACTTGAAGAGAGTACAATGCTCGATCAGTTCTTGGTAGAGTAAGATGCGATCCATAATATGGATACAAGCCTGATCTCCTAAAACAAAATACTGAAACCGGCGTTCTGGTGCATTTTAACTGTAGCGACCTGCAAACATAATCGCCAGGACCGGCAAACATCCGCATTGTCGGCCCACATTAATTGCAAAGAAGCGGTACCGTTTGGCTTCAAATCCCTTAGGGGTTTACGGAGCAGGGGAACGGAAAACCGCCTTATACGAACCTAAATCATGAAACGAAAGTTAATATTGTTCCTTGTTATTCTTTCCTTGTGGAGTTGTGGCGGAAAGGCACAGGAACTGTTGGAAGCTGCCAACAATGGCGATGCCGAGGCGCAACACAAACTGGGGCTTTTATATTACGTAGGTCAAGGTGTACCGCAGGATTACCAGGAAGCGCGAAAGTGGTTTGAGAAAGCTGCGGCGCAGAACAATGTCGATGGACAATACAGTCTGGGTTTTTTATATAGCAAAGGCCAAGGCGTACCGCAGGATTACCAGGAAGCGCGAAAGTGGTATGAGAAAGCTGCGGCGCAGGGTGATGCCCAGGCACAACACGCTCTGGAGCTTTTGGACGTCATCGAAGGAAGGAAGTAAGTAAGCAGTAAGCAAAATTATATTAACATGTTGATCTAGGAATCCCTTGTTTGGCATATGCTTGGCTCATAAAATAATTATGAGCGACTACGGGGTTTGAAGCAAAAGAAGGATACTTTTGGAAAAAGGGGGCGCTTCCCTTTTAACGCTCCTTTTTCCTTTTTGGGCCGCCCTACTGGGCGATATCGCAATTTCCTGCCTGCAATCTTCATCCAATCGCTGAACAAACTTTTCCGAAAACCGTTCGGCTTAATCTGAGCATGAGTAGAGTGTAGTTGACGATGCATAAAAAGGGAAGCGTCTCCTTTTGTTCTTATTTGCTAAATGCGTTTACTATCGTCTTAAGTACTCCAGCCGTAAATCCACCTATAGCAAAAGTCCCCAGTAATTTGTAATTAAAAAGCCATTCACCAGCGCCCGCAGTATCCCCTGTTATTTGCTTAAAAAGACCAATACCTGCAAATACAAACAACATAGTCCCTGTTAAAGACAGCCCATTGCCTAGACATGCTCGAAGAAATACCTTCGTGCCGCTTACTTCTTTGTCCATATAGTTTTCCCTATCAGACGTAACTATCACTTTGCACGGTTGGTTTGCTTGTCATTTTTTCCAAGCAGCTGTTTCTACATTTTACTGATTCTTTCCATTAATATTATAGACGAGATATCCATCAGGCTTTTCAACAAAAATTTTACCGTACCAAGCATTATCACTACCGGAAGCCGGATAGATTTCTAAATCATTCCAACCCAATCTTAGGTAAGCCCCTATATTTTCTTTTGCACCAATTTCAACTCCATCATCTTTGTTAACAACAATTCGATAGCGTGCATTATTGGCATTATCAAAATAGATTAATTGATTCTCGCCAAACAAGTCATGGAAATTGATAAATATACCTAAGACAAATCCCGCAGTGAATCCGTACCAGAACAAATTATTCAATGCAGGATGATTTTTACCAATAAAAGAAGAAACTAAATTTTTACTGGAGACAGCTATAAATCCAAACAATGCTGCACAACCAAGCCATATAATTTTACCCATTTTCTGGCTTATACCATAAAACGTTTTAAAATTAGCATTTTCCGTGAAGTGTTCTGGAATAATTATTGAGCTTACTGAGGTATTTGGTCCATATTTTTCAACTAAGATTTTCTCTGGAATTTTTTTTTGAAAAGGGTAGTGTTCACCAATCAAAGGTAATCCAATAGTTTTGTAAATAAAACCATTTTTTGAATTAAAGTGTATAAACAAAGCATCTGTGGTTTCCGCAGCGTGCAGAGCCTTCCGTTCAGCATTTGCATTTGACTGAGCCAGAGCAAGTTCGCAAGGCGAGATGATAATAAATATCAGTACTAAACAGATTCTAATTTGCATTTTAACCACATTTCTCTCGTCATTATATTACGCATAAAAAACCAGTAACTGTTCCGATCTGCAAATTGGTTGTTGGGTGCTGCCGCCACGAAATTTGAGCGAAAGGTAGGTGCAGAAAAAAGCGGACGCTTCCCTTTTTATGCATCGTCAACTACATGCCTCCCATTTCTTTCCAACCCGCCTCCCTCCGAATGCGTGCCAGATTGGCCTACGCAGGGTACCGACTGCCCGAAAGCCTGACTATGGCTCAAAAATTGGCCCATCTGGTCCACTCCTTTCTCGAAAACCCTCCGATTACCCACCAAAATACCTTTTCAGAAACCCCATATTGATATCCAGCACCGTACCGACTCGATATTCGCCTGTGGCAGGCAAGGAGTCACGGAAACAGGCGGGAGAAAACACGATGCACCCCGAACGGACAAATCGGCATAGATACCCACGAAGCACCGTGGGAGCCGGAGCAACCGGGCGAAACCCGAATATCACAACAAATATCAACACGCGCTACTTCCTCCCCCCCTTCCGCCGTCCTCCCGTGCCTTTGGCCGGCACCACCAACGAAACCGACAAACAGCTTGTCGCCTGTTGCGTGATTGACTCGTCGACGCTGGTCGCGAGCAACCGCCGCCACTGCGCCACGGCGGATTTTTTTTCACCCAACGCCCATTGTACCCGACCGAGCAGGAGTTGTGCCTCTTCGTCGCGCGGTTGCAGTGCCAAACAGATCCGCAACTGACGTTTTGCGGAAGCGAGATTGCCGCCGCGCGCCTGGCTCAAGGCGCGGTTGAAATAGTAATCATTCAGTCTCGAGGCGAAGGCAAACGCTCTCAGATCGGCGCCACAGCCGCTGCAAAGCGCTACGGGCAGGCTGTTTTCACGGCCGCAGGTCGCCAGCGGACAGCGGATGGCGGCTGCGGGGGAGGTCATCAGGGATCGAGCTCCGGTCCGGGCGCTTCCGGCAAGCCGCTGCTATCATCCTTTCCCTCGAGATAGTGTTCTTTGGCGAGTAGAATGTTTCGACACCGCTCCAGTTTGAAGGCAATCTGGGGGCATTCGGACAAGGCGCCGTCGGGATCTTGCAGGCATTGCAGCTTCAGCTTGTTCAGCAATGCCCTAAGTCCGGTGGCTTCCTGTTCGCATTCAAAGCACTGGCGCTGATAATCGGCCATCAATTCGGGTTTCTCGTCGCCTTCCAGCCGTTCCGTTCGGGCCTCGAAGCGGGCCGCCAATTCGGTTGCAAAACGGGCGATGGCATCGCAAAATTCGGTGAGTTCTCGTACATCTTGTTGGCACTGCTGTGGAGGCGGGAGGGAGTCGCTGCGAGTGTCGTCGGCTTCGACCAACCTTTTTTTCAGTCCATCCTGAGTCGCCTTTAGCGTTGCGTACAATTCACCATAACGCTGCTGGTCGTGTTCGGTAAAAGCCTCATGAGCTGCAATCCGTTGCTGATCCAGGGTTTTCCGGAGTTCTGGAGCGGCGGCAAAGGAGGGATCGTTGTTTTCAACCTCTTCCAGTAACCTGCGGCATTTGTCCAGCTTGTCTTCGTAATCCTCCCACGGCGGCTCGAGTCCGGCGTCGATCGCACGCGCCTCGTCCAGCACCGCTTGCAACGCTTCAAAGCGTTCCTGCGCCTTGGGGTCATCACCCGCCGCGCGCGCCTGTTCGATGGCGTCATTGTGCCTTTGCGCCTGGATCTGAAAACGGCGGGATTGCGCTGGAGGCTTGAAGCTTACTGCTTCCTCGATCTTTTCGTTGAGCCGCTCTATTGCCTCCGGCGTCGGCGCCGGAGGCGGTGGCGGCGGTTCCACGACAAACGACTCCTGCTCCTGCTGGTCGCCGATGCGATAAAGGCAGCGCATCCGATGATCTTCGCTGACCAGAAATGTGATATGAATCGGCGTGCCGGCGGGGAGGGTTCGATCGATCACTGTTCGAATGTGGGCGATTTGGGTGTTGGCTTGATAGATTCTGAACTGAAGATCGCCGGTGTTGGGGTCGGGGATCTGCAATTGATGAAACTCCTCCGCGGCGAGGTTGGTGCCGCTCGCCACCAGAAGCTTTCGCGACACTTTGCCGCGGCGCATCACGTCCAGATAAATCGCCTTGGAGAGGGTGGCTTTATTCAGGCTTTCTGTCGGCACCTCGGAGTAGTGGGGGTTTTGTTCGATGGTGACACTGATTTCGGCAATCGGCGTTTCGGTCGCGGCGGTCACCTGAATCCGGAACGGGTTGTGGATTCGGGGTTGCAGCGGAATCCGCTTAAATACAAAGGCGCCGTCGGCACCCAGCGGCAGCGATTCGTCTACGTCGAGGAGTTCGCCGAGCAGGCGGACTTCCGCTCCGTCCAAATTCCGGGAGCCTTCGTTGA
>Ga0114931_10006307_pt1 | contig 14579 bp, 9 predicted proteins | sample 2SBtaG_FD_89579 | JGI IMG/M metagenome (GOLD analysis project Ga0114931, IMG submission 89579) | Deep subsurface microbial communities from Kolumbo volcano to uncover new lineages of life (NeLLi) - 2SBTROV14_V59a metaG | ecosystem: Environmental > Aquatic > Marine > Volcanic | place: Kolumbo...
CGCAACGCGGGACTAGCACCGTTGGTTGGGGGCGCAGCAGCGCCCCCTCGGCTTCGCCGAGCCTCCCCCTCGACCGCTCCGCGGTCGTCTAGCCCCTCGATTCAAGAGAATCGAGCGGCTAGCTAGTTGCCGGGCAGCGCGATCGCGTAGGACCCCGATGGGCTGTAGCCGTACGCGAACAGAGCGAACGGCTGCGTCCCGATAACGTGATGTGCGCCGGCACTCACCTGGCACTGGGTGCGATCGTAGCTGGTGGACGCGAGCTGGCCGATGCTCGCCGTCGTACACCCGCTGGGCAGGGCCACGCCGTCGAGAGTCAGCGTATTGCCATGCGGCGAGACCAAGACGACGTACGACGAGCTGTACGCGGGCGGAGCGACATAGGCGTACGCTCTCCGCTCGTTGCTCACGTCGGGGATCAACGACACCGACGGATCGCCGATGTCCTTGGTCGTGAAGGCGTGGCTGACGAGGATCTCGGCGACGAGGACGGGCCCACTCGACGAGACCGTGAAGCTCTTGGTCGACCACGCGTCGTGGGCCTCGCCCGCCTGCAGTGTGAAGTGATTCATGGGCGCCGGCAGGCTGGTCGTGACCTGCGTCCCGTCCTGGGTCGCTACGACGCGGACCAGGTCCGGCTCGACGTAGCCGCCGCTCGAACGAAGAGGCGACTTCGGAACGACGAACGCGCCCCCGGCGGCATCGACCGGAGGCAGCGCCATCTCGAAATGCTCGATGCAGCACAGCGCGGTCGGGTCGTAGCCGGGCCGCGTGGGCAGCGCCGGCGAGAACGTCGAGAACGGCGCCAGCACGCGCTCGCCGCTGGAGAAGACCGCGACGCGCTGGCTCGCCTCGACGAGCGTCCCCGTGAGATCGCCCGGGGAACCGGTGCTGGAGAGATTCAAGGTATCGAATGGGCCCAGCGTCATGGTCAGCGTGCCGCCGGCCGAGGTTGCCGCGATGCCGCTGGCAGTGTTGCCGAGCAGATCCGCGCCGGCCGTGACCTTGACGGTCGTTCCTGGCTTCACTCCAACGATGGTGACCGAAGAGTGGTCGGGGATGCCGGGGATCGCCGGGCCGATGGCGACTGGGTTGGCCGTGGGCAGCCCCAGCACGCGATAGCCCGTGCCGAGCCGTGCCGTCGGCCTGAGCGGCGTGCCGTCGTTCGACGAGGCGTCGGACCAGGGGTTTTGTTGGTAGGCGAGCAGCGGCTCATCCGACGTGATGCGGAAGGCGTTCGAAGACAGCTCCGTCATGGGAGGGCCCGGCGGCTCGGCCGTGCTCGCGGTCTGGCCCGTCACTTCCCGCGTGGGCATGACGACGTTCTGGACCTCGTCCGGAGCGAGCGTGAGCGCCTTGACCGTCGACAGCGACGGGGCTGCGCCGGGCGCCGCGTCGTTCTGCTCCACGCTGATGGTCGCGGTCGTGGAGCCGACGTTGTGGAGCACGACCGCCCACCGCTTGTCCCAGACCGGCTGCGTGCCGCGCTCGTTGGGCAGGTCGACCGCCCAGAACTCGGTGCCCGCGAGCGACGGCGACTTGCCGGCGTCCACACCGCCCGTGCCCGCGCTGCCCCCGGTTCCGGCGTTGCCGCCCCCCGTCCCGGCACTGCCATCGACCTGGCCAGCGTCAGCCGCACCCGTCCCGCCAGCGCCCGCCTGGACGCCCGAGTCGCCGGCGGACCCCGCGTTCGTGGTGGAGCTGCCGCCGCAGCCCACTAGAATCCACAAGAGAGATATCGCGCACCCGGGCCATCGCCGAACCATCACGGCGCAACTCTACGCCGGACGGCGGACAACGGATAGACCGCTGCTCCAGAGCCCGAAGGCTCCAGAGCGAGGCGGTCGCTGCTACTCCTCGCCGACCGCGGCCGCGACCTCGGCGGGCGTGGCGCGCGTGATGGCCGGCGGCGCAAAGGTCTCGGCCTGCTCGTCCACCACTACGTTCAGGCGCTTGTACGCCGGCAGTCCCGTCCCGGCCGGGATCAGCCGGCCCATGATGACGTTCTCCTTGATGCCGCGGAGATCGTCCGTCTTGCCGCAGATGGCCGCTTCCGTCAGCACCTTCGTCGTCTCCTGGAAGGACGAGGCGCTGATGAACGACTCGGTGGAGAGCGACGCCTTGGTGATACCGAGCAGCATCGGCTCGGCGACAGCCGGCTGTCCGCCGCGCTCCATCACGCGCGCGTTCTCGCGCTCGAACACGTACTTCTCCACCTGCTCGTCGATCAGGAAGTTCGTGTCGCCGACCTCCTTGACGCGGACGCGACGCAGCATCTGGCGAACGATGCCTTCGATGTGCTTGTCATTGATGCCCACGCCCTGCAGGCGATAGACCTGCTGGATCTCGTTCACGAGCCAGGCCGCGAGCTCCTTCTCGCCCTTGACACGAAGGATGTCGTGCGGGTTCGCCGGACCGTCCTGCAGCGGGTCGCCCGCGCGCACGTGGTCGCCAGCCTGCACCTGGATGTACTTGCCCTTGGGGATCAGGTACTCGCGCGCGTGATCCGGCTGCGGCTGCCCATCGATGCCGTACGGCGTGATGACGACCTTCCGCTTGCCCTTGGTGTCCTTGCCGAAGGTCACCATGCCGTCGATCTCGCTGATGATCGCGTGATCCTTCGGCTTGCGGGCTTCGAACAGCTCGGCAACGCGGGGCAGACCACCGGTGATGTCCTGCACCTTCGTGGTGTCACGCGGGATACGCGCGATGGCCTCGCCCGGAGTGATCTGCTCGCCGTCCTGCGCCACGATGTTGGCGCCGACCGGTAGCAGATAGCGCGCGTCCACGTCCGTATCCGGCAGCTTGACGGGCTCGCCCGTCTCCGGATCGATGATCGTGATGCGCGGCCGGAGATCCGCCGCACGCGACTCGATGACGATCTTGCGGCTGAGGCCGGTGACCTCGTCGACGCGCTCGATCACCGTGACCTGCTCGACCAGATCGCCGTACTTCACGATGCCGCCGACCTCGGTGAGGATCGGAGCCGCAAACGGGTCCCACTCCGCAACCGTGGTGCCAGCCGGCACGCGCTCGCCGTCGACGTGCTTGAGCACCGCGCCGTACACGAGGCGGTGGTGTTCGCGCTCGCGCCCCGTGCCGTCCATGATCACGAGCTCGCCGTGGCGGTTCATGACCACGGTGGAGCCGTCCTTCTTCAGCGCGGTCTGGGCATTGCGCAGCTGGATGGTGCCCTCGGTGCGCGTCTCGAGCGAGCTCTGCTCGATCTTGCCGCGCGCCGCTGCACCACCGATGTGGAAGGTCCGCATCGTGAGCTGCGTGCCGGGCTCGCCGATCGACTGGGCTGCGATGATGCCAATCGCCTCGCCGATGTTGACGCGATAGCCACGTGCCAGGTCGCGGCCGTAGCACATGGCGCACACGCCGCGACGGGTCTGGCAGGTCAGCACCAAGCGGATCACGACCTCCTCGATACCGGCATCCTCGATGCGCGCCACCAGCGCCTCGTCCAGCTCGGTGTTGCCGTCGACAATGACCTCGCCGGTGAGCGGATCCACCACGTCCTCGAGCACCACGCGGCCCAGGATGCGGTCGCCCAGCGGCTGGATGACCTCGCCGGCCTCTTCCAGCTTGGTGACGCGGATACCGTCGAGCGTGCCGCAGTCGAACTCGCTGACGACCGCGTCCTGCGCCACGTCGACCAGACGCCGCGTGAGGTAACCGGAGTTGGCCGTCTTGAGCGCCGTGTCCGCCAGACCCTTGCGTGCGCCGTGCGTCGAGGTGAAGTACTGCAGCACGCTGAGGCCTTCACGGAAGTTCGACGTGATCGGCGTCTCGATGATCTCGCCCGAAGGCTTGGCCATCAGACCACGCATGGCGGCGAGCTGGCGCATCTGCTGCGTCGAACCTCGCGCGCCGGAGTCGGCCATGATGTAGATCGGGTTGAAGCTCGATTCCTCGCTCTTCGTACCGGTTTCGGGATCAGTGACGACCTCCTTGCTGATACCCGCCATCATCTCCTCGGTGACCTTGTCGGCCACGCCGGCCCAGATGTCGACGACCTTGTTGTAGCGCTCGCCGTCGGTGATCAGGCCTTCCTGGTACTGGTCGACGACCTTCTCGAGATCGCGCTGGGCGGCGTCGATGAGCTCCTTCTTCTTCTCGGGGATGACCATGTCATCCATGCAGATCGAGATGCCCGCGCGGGTCGCGTAGGTGTATCCGAGCGTGCGCAGACGGTCCGCCAGCAGCACCGTTTCCTTGTTCTTGTGCTTGCGGTAGCAGACGTCGATCAGCGCCGAGAGCGCCTTCTTGGTCAGCACCTTGTTGACGTAGTCGAAGGGGATCTGCGGCGGCAGAATCTCCGCGATCAGTACGCGGCCGACTGTGGTGTTGACAACCCGGGTCCGGAGCTCGCCGTTCTCGTCCTTGTCCTGGATGCGGACGTGGATGCCGGCGTGCAGCTCGACGACGCCGTTGTCGTACGCCATGCGGACTTCCTCGGGCGAGGCGTACACGCCGCGCAGGTAGCCCTCGACCTTCTCGGCCTTCTCGTCGACCTTGAACGAGCCGTCACGGAAGCAGCCGCGGGCGAAATGCCGGAGGCGCGTCGCGTAGTAGAGCCCCAGCACGATGTCCTGGGTCGGGTTGATGATGGGGCGACCACTGGCCGGCGACAGGATGTTGTTCGTGCTCATCATGAGCACGCGCGCTTCCATCTGCGCTTCGACGCTGAGCGGCACGTGGACTGCCATCTGGTCGCCGTCGAAGTCGGCGTTGAACGCGGCGCACACTAGCGGATGCAGCTGGATCGCCTTGCCCTCGATCAGCACCGGCTCGAAAGCCTGGATGCCGAGTCGATGCAGCGTCGGCGCGCGGTTCAGGAGCACGGGGTGCTCGCCGATGACCTCGTCGAGGATGTCCCAGACCTCGGGACGCTCCTTCTCCACCATCTTCTTCGCGCTCTTGATGGTGTTGACGTAGCCGCGCTCTTCCAGCTTGTTGTAGATGAACGGCTTGAAGAGCTCGAGCGCCATCTTCTTCGGCAGCCCGCACTGGTGCAGCTTGAGCGTCGGGCCGACCGTGATGACCGAACGGCCCGAGTAGTCGACGCGCTTGCCGAGCAGGTTCTGGCGGAAACGGCCCTGCTTGCCCTTGAGCATGTCGCTCAGGCTCTTCAGGGGACGCTTGTTCGGACCAGTGATGGTCTTGCCGCGGCGGCCGTTGTCGAACAGGGCGTCGACGGCCTCCTGCAGCATGCGCCGCTCGTTGCGGATGATGATCTCCGGCGCGTTCAGCTCCAGCAGCCGCTTGAGGCGGTTGTTGCGGTTGATGACGCGGCGGTACAGGTCGTTCAGATCGCTCGTCGCGAAACGGCCGCCATCGAGCGGGACCAGCGGGCGCAGATCCGGCGGCAGCACCGGGATGACCGCGAGCATCATCCACTCCGGGCGGTTTCCACTGCCGCGGAACGCCTCGACCACCTTCAGCCGCTTGGCGACCTTCTTGCGCTTCGCCTCGCTGGTGGCGAGCCGCATGTCCTGACGCAGCTGCTCCGCCAGGCTGTGCACGTCGACGCGCTTGAGCATCTCGAGCACGGCTTCGCCGCCCATGCGCGCCGTGAAGCGGTCATCGCCGTACTCCTCGAGCAGCTGCGCGTACTTCTCCTCGGTCAGGAGCTCGCCCATCTCGAGCCCTGTGTCCTTCGGGTCGATGACGATGTACGCCTCGCAGTACAGGACCTTTTCCAGGTCCTTCAGCGTGATATCGAGGATGTTGCCGATGCGCGACGGCAGGCTCTTGAGGAACCAGATGTGCGCCACCGGCGTGGCCAGGTTGATGTGTCCGAGGCGCTCACGGCGGACCTTGGACTGGATCACCTCGACGCCGCACTTCTCGCACACGATCCCACGGTGCTTCATGCGCTTGTACTTGCCGCAGATGCACTCGTAGTCCTTTACCGGGCCAAAGATCTTTGCGCAGAACAGACCGTCCCGCTCCGGCTTGAAGGTCCGGTAGTTGATGGTCTCGGGCTTCTTGACCTCGCCGTGCGACCACTCGCGGATCTTCTCGGGGCTCGCCAGCGAAATCCGCATCGCGGAGAAGGACAGCGGGTCCTTCGGCTTTTCGAAGAACGAAAAGATATCACGCACGGCAGCCTCCTTCGCTCACGGGCACGGACACGGACACTGTCCGGCCGCAGAACGCGGACGGACGAACGGAAATCCTGGGGTTCTGGTTCATCACCTGGACCCTCACTCCTCTGCGGCAGTCGCCTGGCTGGCGCCGGTGCTCTCCACCAGCTCCACGTTCAGACATAGCGACTGCAGCTCCTTGATGAGCACGTTGAAGCTCTCGGGCAGACCCGCTTCCAGCGCGTACTCGCCCTTGACGATGGACTCGTACATGCGGGTGCGGCCCTGCACGTCGTCGCTCTTCACGGTCAGGAACTCCTGCAGCGCATAGGCGGCGCCGTAGGCTTCTACGGCCCAGACCTCCATCTCGCCGAGACGCTGGCCGCCGAACTGGGCCTTGCCGCCCAGGGGCTGCTGCGTGACGAGCGAGTAGGGACCGATCGAGCGGGCGTGGATCTTGTCGTCGACCAGGTGGTGGAGCTTGAGCATGTACATGATGCCCACCGTCACGTCCGTGTCGAACGGCTCGCCCGTGCGGCCATCGAACAGGATCGACTGACCCGACAAGGACAGCCCGGCCTTGGAGAGAGCGCCCTTGATCTGTTCCTCGCGGGCACCGTCGAACACCGGCGTACCGAAGAAGACGCCGCGGTCGAGCTTCGAGGCCAGCACGCGGACCTCGTCGTCACCCAGGCTCTTGATGAACTTGGTGAACTTGGCGTCGCCCTCGTACACCTCGAGCATGCGGGCCTTGACCTTCTCGGCACCGTAGTTCTCCTCGATCATCTGGTTCAGCTGTTTGCCGAGCGCGCGCGCGCCCCAGCCGAGGTGGGTCTCGAGGATCTGTCCGACGTTCATGCGGCTCGGCACGCCCAGCGGGTTGAGGACGATGTCCACCGGCGTCCCGTCGGACAGGTACGGCATGTCCTCTTCGGGCAGGATGCGGCTGACCACACCCTTGTTGCCGTGACGACCGGACATCTTGTCGCCGACCTGCAGCTTGCGCTTGATGGCGACGTAGACCTTCACCATCTTGATGACGCCGGGCGGCAGTTCGTCGCCGCGCGAGAGGCGCTCGATCTTGTCCTTGAAATGCTCCTCGCGGTCACGAACCCTCTCTTCGAGGTTCTCCAGGAGCTGCTGGACGTCCTCCGCACCGCTGGGGATCTGGATCTCGCCCCAGTACTTGCGCGGAACCTCGGCCAGCGCCGCGTCGTCGAGCTGGGCGCCCTTGGCGAGCAGCACTTTGTTCTTGTCGTCGACGAGCTTGGCCGTCGTGGTCTTGCCCGACAGAACGCCGCGGATCTTGCGGAAGAACGAGTCGCGGAGGATCTTCACCTCCTCGTCGCGCGTCCGCTCGAGCTTGGCCCGCTCCTGATCCTCGATGGCCCGGGCCCGCTCGTCCTTCTCGGTGCCCTTGCGGCTGAAGATACGAGCGTTGATCACGATGCCGCTCACGCCCGGCGGGACCTTGAGCGAGCTGTCGCGGACATCGCCGGCCTTCTCGCCGAAGATGGCACGCAAGAGCTTCTCTTCAGGAGAGAGCTGGCTCTCGCCCTTCGGAGTGATCTTGCCGACCAGGATGTCGCCCTGCTTGACCTCGGCGCCGATGCGCACGACGCCGGCGTCGTCGAGGTCCTTCAAGGCCTCCTCGCCGACGTTCGGGATGTCCTTCGTGATCTCTTCCTTGCCCAGCTTGGTGTCACGGGCGACGCACTCGAACTCCTCGATGTGGACCGAGGTGTACACGTCGTCCTTGACCATCCGCTCGCTGAGCAGGACCGAGTCCTCGAAGTTGTAGCCCTGCCACGGCATGAACGCGACGAGCACGTTCTGTCCGAGCGCGAGCTCACCCATGTCACAGGCGGGACCGTCCGCGAGCACATCACCCGTCTTCACGGTCTCGCCGGGCCGCACGATGGGCTTCTGGTTGTAGCAGGTGCTCTGGTTCGAGCGCTGGAACTTGGTCAGCTGGTAGATGTCGGGCACCTCGTCGCCTTCGCCCGACGTCCCGCGCACGACGATGCGCTCGGCATCGACGCTCTCCACGACGCCCTCGCGGCGCGCGACGATGCACACGCCCGAGTCGATGGCCACGCGCTTTTCCATGCCCGTGCCGACGAGCGGCGCATCCGTGCGGATGCAGGGCACGGCCTGACGCTGCATGTTGGCGCCCATGAGCGCGCGGTTCGCGTCGTCGTGCTCGAGGAACGGCACCAGCGCTGCCGCCACGCTCACCATCTGGTTGGGCGCGACGTCCATCAGCTGGATCTGGTCGTTGGCCGCCATGCGGAAGTCACCGTTGAGGCGGGCGCTGACCAGGTTGTTGCGGAAGTGACCCTTTTCGTCCGTGTCGGCAGTAGCCTGGGCGATGTACTTGCCCTCTTCCTGAAGCGCGCTGAACCAGGACACGTCGTCCGTGACCTTGCCGCCTCCGACAGCCCGGTAGGGCGTCTCGACGAAGCCGTACTCGTTGACGCGGGCGAACGTGGACAGCGACGCGATAAGACCGATGTTCGGACCTTCAGGCGTCTCGATGGGGCAGATGCGGCCGTAGTGCGTGGCGTGCACGTCGCGCACCTCGAAGCCCGCCCGCTCGCGCGTGAGGCCGCCGGGGCCGAGCGCCGAGAGGCGACGCTTGTGCGTCACCTCGCTGAGCGGGTTCGTCTGGTCCATGAACTGCGACAGCTGGCTGGACCCGAAGTACTCCTTGACCACCGCGCCGACCGGCTTCGCGTTGATCAGGTCGTGCGGCATCAGCGTGTCGATCTCCTGCGACACGCTCATGCGCTCCTTGATGGCGCGGGCCATGCGAACCAGCCCGATGCGGTACTGGTTCTCCATCAGCTCGCCTACCGCGCGCACGCGGCGGTTGCCGAGATGGTCGATGTCGTCCACCGAGCCACGCCCGTTCTTGAGCTCGATCAGGTGGCGGACCGTCTCGAGGATGTCCTGGGCGCTGAGGATCTTCTGATCCAGCGGCGGCTTCTGGTCCTCGGCCAGGTCGCGATAGAACTTGTAGTTGAGCTTCAAACGGCCGACCGCGCTCAGGTCGTAGCGCTCGGGGTTGAAGAACAGGTTCTTGAACAGCTGGTTGGCCGTCTCCAGCGTGGGAGGATCGCCCGGGCGCAGGCGCCGGTAGATCTCCATGATCGCGTCCTCGGTGGTCTTCACCTTGTCGGCGATCAGCGTGTCACGCAGGTACGGACCCACGTTCAGGCCGTCGATGAACAGTACCTTGAAGTTCGGGATGCCGGCTTCGCGCAGCCGGTCGAGCGTGATCTCGGTAACTTCCTCGTTACACTCGAGAAGCACCTCGCCCGTCTCGCTGTCGATCACGTCCTCGGCGCTGACCTTGCCGATGAGATCGGCCAGCTCGATCGGCAGGCGGTCGACCTCGGCCTCCCTCAGCTTCTTGATCGCGGCGCGCGTGAACTTGGTGTTCTTCTTGACGACGGTATCGCCGCCGATCTTGATGTTGCGCGTTGCGCGCTGCCCGGCGAGCAGATCGTACTCGATGCTCTTGGCGAACTTGCCGCCCTTCTCGAGAAACACTTCTTCCGTCGAGTAGAAGTAGTTGAGCAGCTCCTGCGTGCTGTAGCCCAGCGCGCGGAGCAGGACCGTCGCGTGCATCTTCCGGCGTCGGTCGATACGGACGTAGAGGATGTCCTTGTGGTCGAACTCGAAGTCGAGCCACGAGCCCGAGTACGGGATCACGCGGGCCGAGTAGAGCAGCTTGCCGCTGGAGTGCGTCTTGCCCTTGTCGTGGTCGAAGAACACTCCGGGGCTGCGGTGCAGCTGTGAAACGACGACGCGCTCGGTACCGTTGATGATGAAGGTACCGGTCACGGTCATGAGCGGGATCTCGCCGAAGTAGACCTCCTGCTCCTTGATGTCGCGTACGATGCGCTCACCGTCGTCGCGCGTGTCGTACACCATCAACTGTGTCGTCACCTTGATGGGCGCCGCGTACGTCATGCCGCGCTGACGGCACTCGCCAACGTCGTACTTGGGCCTTTCCAGGTTGTACGAGACGTAGACCAGCTCGCTCGTCCCATCGAAGTCCTTGATGGGGAACACACTCCGGAAGACCGACTCGAGTCCGAGCTCCCTGCGCTCCTTGGGCGAGAGCTCGCTCTGGAGGAACTTGTCGTAGCTGTTCTTCTGGATATCGATCAAATTCGGGATGTCGACGATCGGCTCGACCATCCCCAGGTTCCTGCGATGTCGAAAGTTCGATTGGACCTTGGACGCCATCTAGTTCCTCCGGACACGAAATGCGCCCCGCGGGAAACGACACACCTTGCCGCCCCGCGAGACGCCTACCCCCAAACGCACGCTCGACACATGTCGCCCGCAGAATGCGGGCGCCGAAGCTATCAGGACTGAAGTGACCAACGGCACCGAGGGTCCTACTTGACCTCGACCTTGGCCCCTGCAGTTTCCAGCTTCTTCTTGATGTCCTCTGCCTCTTCCTTGCCGATGGCCTCCTTGATGGCCTTCGGCGCGCCCTCGACGAGGTCCTTCGCCTCCTTGAGGCCGAGAGCGGTGATCTCGTGCACCGCCTTGATCACATTGATCTTGCTGGCGCCTGCCTCGGCGAGGATGACGTCGAACTCCGTCTTCTCCTCCTCGGCGGGAGCCGCAGCTCCGGCGCCCGCAGGCCCCGCTACCGCAACCGGCGCGGCGCTAACGCCCCACTTCTCTTCCAGCTCCTTCACCAGCTCCGCGATCTGGATGACCGGGAGGTTGGAAAGGTAGTCGACCACCTGCTCGTGCGAAATCTCAGCCATTTTCTTGCTCCGGAATGTTCTCTTGTTTGTTGTTGGTCTCTTGTCGTCACTTCGGCGCCCGCGGCAGGCCACGGCACGCTGGAAGTTCTTGGCGGCTCAGCCGCCTTCGTCTTTGCGCTGCTTCGCTGCCATCACGCCCACCAGCTCGCGGGCGGGTGCGTTGAGCAGCATCACCAGGTGCTGTGCCGGCGCCATCATCGTGGCCAACAGCATCGAGCGCGCCTCGTCCTTGCTGGGTAGCAGGGCGAGCTGGTTCTCGACCGCCTTGGCATCGAGCACCGTGCCATCGAGAACCCCGGCCTTGACCTTGAGCTTCTCGTTTCCCTTGCGGAACTCCTTGAGCACGCGCGCCGCGGCGCTCGGCTCCTCGAAGCTCCACGCGATGGCGGTCATCCCCTTGAGCGCGTCGCCGAGGCCGCCAATGAACGACTCCTCCTCCAGGGCCTGGCGCACAAGGGTGTTCTTGACGACCTTGTACTCGACTCCCTTCTCGCGGAAGATGTCACGCAGCTTGCTGACTTCCTCGACCGTCATGCCGCTGTAGTCGACGAGTACGGCCGAAGTCATGCGGGAGAAGCGCTCGCGGATGTCCGCGACCTGCTCGATTTTCCGGGAGCGAAGCATCAGTGTGCCTCCTCGGCGGTCGCCGTGACCGCGTTGGTGTCCACGCGCACGCCCGGGCCCATCGTGCTCGAGAGCGTGATGCTCCGGAGGTAGATGCCCTTGGCCGTCGCGGGCTTCTTGTGGATGAGCTCGCCGATGAGCGCCTGCGCGTTGTCCACCAGCTTTGGCTGGTCGAACGATACGCGGCCGAGCCTGCAGTGCACGACACCCGCCTTGTCGACGCGGTACTCGACCTTGCCGGCCTTGGCCTCGCGCACGGCATCGGCCACGTTCGGCGTGACCGTGCCCACCTTCGGGTTCGGCATCAGACCGCGCGGGCCGAGGATACGACCAAGCTTGCCAACCGAACCCATCATGTCGGGCGTCGCGATGACGCGATCGAAATCGAGGAAGCCGCCCTGGACCTTCTGCACCAGCTCGTCCGAGCCAGCGAGGTCGGCGCCGGCTTCCAGCGCTTCCTTTTCCTTTTCGCCCTTGGCGAAGACCAGCACGCGGACGCTCTTGCCCGTGCCGTGCGGCAGCACGAGCGCGCCGCGCACCATCTGGTCGGCGTGCTTGGGATTGACGCCGAGTCGCACTGCAACGTCGACGCTCTCGTCGAACTTCGCGTAGGACGCCGATTTCACGACGCCGATCGCCTCGTCGACGGTGTAGCGCTTGTCGCGATCGACCTTGCCAAGCGCCTCTTTTCGCTTCTTTGCCAGTTTACCAGCCATATTCGATTCGTCTTTCGACTCCTGGGAGACGGTCAGAACCGCGGTAGCGACGGGCCCCGTGCCACGTCACCTGCCGCGCTGCCGCACCAGTAACTCTCGTGCTGTTCAGACGACGTCGATGCCCATGCTGCGGGCGGTGCCGGCGATGCTGCGTGCCGCCGCCTCGACGTCCGTCGTGTTCATGTCCTTGATCTTGGTCTTCGCGACCTCGCGCACCTGGTCCATCGTCAGCTCGCCGACCTTGTTCTTGTTCGGCTCCTTCGACCCGGAGCCCGGCTTGCCGGACGTAGCCAACCCGCACGCCTTCTTGAGCAGGATGCTCGCCGGCGGCGACTTCATCACGAAGGAGAACGAGCGGTCGGCGTACACCGTGATCACCACCGGGATGATCGTGTCGCCGAGCGGCGCGCTCCGACCGTTGAAGTCCTTGCAGAACTGCATGATGTTGACCCCGTGCTGGCCGAGCGCGGGGCCCACCGGGGGCGAGGGATTCGCCTTGCCAGCGGGGAGCTGCAGTTTGATGAAACCTGCGATCTTCTTCTTGGCAGCTGCCATCTCTACTCTCGATTCTCCAGAGAACTAGCGCTTCTCGACGTGGGAAAAGTCGAGCTCGACGGGGGTCGGACGCCCGAAGATGCTGACCATGACCTTGAGCTTCTGCTTGTCGGGCTTGACCTCCTGGACCTTGCCCGAGAAATTCGCGAACGCTCCGACGACCACCCGGACCTCGTCACCCTCCTGGAACTGGTGACGGGGCTTGGGCTTGACCGCGCCCTCGACAATCCCCTTGCGGAGATCCTCGATGTGCGGCGGCTTGACCTCCTGCGGATGCTGGTTGCCGATGAAACCGGTGACCTTCGGCGTGTCCTTGACCAGGTGCCAGACGTGCTCGCTCATCTCCATCTCGACGAAGACGTAGCCGGGGAAGCTCGTCTTGGTCTTGACGCGACTCTTGCCGTCCTTGCGGTGCTCGGTAACCGTCTCCGACGGGATGAGGATCTCGCCGAAGCGCTCCTCCATCTTGTGCTGGCGGATGCGCTCCTGCAGCGCGGCTTTGACCTTGTTCTCGTATCCCGAGTAGGTCGTGACTACGTACCACTTCTTGCCGGTTTCCTCGGACATCTGAGCTTGTTCCCCGCCAGTCATGCGCCGTACACCAATGTCGTGAGAAAGCCCCAGAGGTGGTCGAGAAGAGCGACGTAGAGGGTCGCGATAGCGCTGGCGACCACCACGACGATGGTGCCGCTCGTGACCTTCTGCCTATCCGGCCACTTGCACTTGGACAGCTCGATCGCCACCTCTCCGGCCCAACGCCGGATGCGATCACGACGGTAGGTCTGGACGACGCTGAGAACGCCGATCACGGCCCCCGCGATCATCGTGATCGTCCCGCGGTCGTCCTCAGCGTAGCGCAGAAGCTGGGGCACGGCACGGACAGCGGCCGGCCAGGTGGCCAGCGCGTTCCAGATCATCTCGAGCACCTTGCCGCTCAGGTAGGCGACACCGATGCCGGCAGCGAAAAACGCCGCGTGCACGTATTTCGTCGCGCCGAGCTGGGTCGGTTGGGCGCCGCGTTCGGACTCGGGTTTCGCCTCGTCCCCGTCTTCGCCGGCCCCGGCGACAGCGACAGGCTCGCCGCCCTCGGGCGGGACGAACAACGCGTCGACGGCCTCGTCGTCGCCTTGCGTCTCGACCTCGGACCCGATCTCGTCGTCGTCGTGCGACTCGACCTCGGTCTCGTCGTCGTCTTTTCTGTTGTCGTCGTCTGTCGCCATCAAAAAACCCTGGCGCCCTTCTGGCCGGCGTCCTTCGGGGGCCGGCATCGGGCAGGGGCGGAGAGACTCGAACTCCCGACCCGCGGATTTGGAATCCGCTGCTCTACCAACTGAGCTACGCCCCTATACTGAGTCGCGGGGCAGACCCGCGACGGCTTCTCGCTCGCTACTTCGTCTCCGTGTGAATCGTGTGCTTGTTGCAGGCCTTGCAGAACTTCTTGAGAGAGAGCGGCTTCGAGCCGTCGCGGCGTGCTTTCGTCGTCTTGTAGTTGCGGGCTCCGCAGACCGAACAGCTGAGGGCGATGGGAAGCCGCTGGCTCCCGCTCGCTGGTCTGCGCCTTTCTGTCACGGTCCTATTCGATGATCTTGGTGACCACTCCGGCGCCAACGGTCTTGCCGCCTTCGCGGATGGCGAAGCGCATCTGCTCCTCGAGCGCGACGCTCGTGATGAGTTCCACCTCGACCGTCACGTTGTCGCCCGGCATCACCATCTTGATGCCCTCGGGCAGCTTTACCGAGCCCGTCACGTCCGTCGTCCGGATGTAGAACTGCGGCCGGTAGTTCGTGAAGAACGGA
>Ga0114931_10006308_pt1 | contig 14576 bp, 21 predicted proteins | sample 2SBtaG_FD_89579 | JGI IMG/M metagenome (GOLD analysis project Ga0114931, IMG submission 89579) | Deep subsurface microbial communities from Kolumbo volcano to uncover new lineages of life (NeLLi) - 2SBTROV14_V59a metaG | ecosystem: Environmental > Aquatic > Marine > Volcanic | place: Kolumbo...
ACAGTTCACCCGCGCCCGCCCGTCTTGCCGGCGGTGAGGAAAGTGTGTATTGAGCAGATAGAATTCCGTGCCCGTGTCCTTAAGCCGGAAGCGCCCCCAAGTGACCATCCGCGGCAGGCTCATATCCCACGAACTGCTGCCCGGGGTCTCCGGTGTCTCCGACAACCAATAGTTGCCTTGCTCGAGCAACTCCAACAGGGCGGCCTTGTAGAACACGCCCATGTGCTCGTCCTCGTGGTTCCCGCGCCGGCTCAGGCCGAACCAGCGGTAGCCGGACAGATGCGCCGACAGGTACTCGCCTTGGGAATAGAACAGCTCCTGAGTTCCGAAGACATCCGGGGCCTGCTCGCGCACCATGTCCACGGCAATGTCTTTCCGGTGCTCCCAATAGTCCGGTCCGTCGCTGATCGACGGCATCCTGACGTTGAACGTCATCACCCGTAACTCGGCCGGCCATGCCGGCGCCAGCAACCAGCCAGCCAGAAGCAGCAGCAACCAACGGTTGCTCCACCAGCCGTGGTGATCCTCACCTCTCGGGAAGATTCTCATGACTCCTCCACAATCTCGTAACCGCGCTGGGCGACGTCGGCCCAGAGTATTTCCGACTCGTGCCCGTGCAGAGTGAAGATCTCGCGCACGAGATCACACACGCCCTCGTGGCCGCGCTCATAGAAAACCAGCACTGACGGTCCGGCCCCGCTCAGCGTACAACCGAGCAGTCCCGGCGCCCGCAGCTTCAGAATCTCCTCGAGCCCGGGCACCAGCGCGGCCCGGTAGGGCTGGTGGATGCGGTCCTCCAGCGCGGCGGGAAAGGCCGCGGTCGTGCCGGTCGCCAGCGCCGCGATAAGCAATGCCGACCGCTGGATGTTGAAGATCGCGTCCTGGCGCGAGTAGCCCTCCGGCAGCACATACCGAGCTTCCTCGGTCAGCAGCACGTAGTCCGGCACCACCACGGCAATGCCGTAACTCGCCGGCAGCTCGAGCCGCACCGCGCGGGTCACGCCGCCCGAATCAATCGCGCTCGCCACAATCGAGCCGAGCACACAGGCGGCCACATTGTCCGGGTGCCCCTCGATACGCGCCGCCTCGTCGAGTATCCGCAGCGGCTTCCAGTCCAGATGCAACAGCTTGTCGGCGATCACGACACCGGCGGTCAACGCCGCGGCGCTCGAGCCGAGTCCTTTGCCGATCGGAATGTCATTCAGAATCTCCAGCTCAATCAGCGGCAGCGTCGCCCGCGTATCGTCAGCCACCTTCAGCGCCGTCTGCCAGATGAGGTTGTTCTCGCCCGGCGCGATCAGCCCCGCGTCACGCCCTTGCGCCTGAATATGCAGCTCGGCCCCCACGCGGAACCGGCACTCCAGGTACAACCCCAGCGCCAGTCCCAGCGCGTCGAATCCGGGACCCAGATTCGCGCTCGAAGCGGGAATCCGGACCTTCCAGCTCCTTTGATCCACCGCTTCACCCATCAATCACGACCTTCGTCCCCTCGCGGCACGATTTGTAGATCGACTGCACGAGCTCAAGTGCGCGGTAGCCTTCCCGCCCCGAGCACGAGGGCGCCCGGCCCGCCTTGATCGCTTCGCCGAGGTCGGTGAACTGGCGCTCGAACGGCGTCAGCGGGATATCCATCGGGTCCGCCGCGGCCGAAAGCACACTGTCGACCAGCGGCGGCGACCCGCCCTCGTAGTCTTGCACATCCCACACGGTCAGCTTGTCGCCCGAAAGCACCGCCGTACCCTTTGTGCCGTGAAGCTCCACCCGCTCGGTATACCCGGGCCAAAACGCCGTCGCCGACTGCAGCACGCCCTGCGCGCCGCTCTGGTACCGCATCAGCGCTCCGATCACGTCCTCGGACTCGATCTTGTGCAGCGCCCCCAACTGCCACATAGCGAATACTTCCTTCACCGGACCGATCAGCCAGAGCAGGATGTCCACTTGGTGCACCGCCTGGTTGATCAGCGCGCCGCCGCCCTCGGTCGCCCAACTCCCCTTGATCGGACGCGAGTAATATTCCGGTGTTCGGTACCATTTCACGTAAGCGTCCGCCTCGAGAATCTTACCCAGCTTGCCGTCCTCGATTGCCTTTTTCACGAACAGGCTCGCGTCGTCGAACCGGTGCTGGCTCACCACGCCAAGCTGGATTCCCGCCGCCTCGGCCACCTCGATCATCTCCCGCGCCGTATCCAGGCTGATCGCCATCGGCTTCTGTACTTGAATGCTCTTGCCCGCCGCCGCGCACGCTTTCACCGGCTCCAAACGGAAGTCCGGAAATGTGCACAAGTCCACGTAGTCCACGTCGGGATGGGAGCAGACTTCTTCGTAGGTCGGGACAAACTCGCACCCCCAGCGTTCGGCGAACTTCTTACCCGCCTCCGGGAAGATGTCGGTGCAAACGGTGACTTGGTAACCGATGTTCTTGTATGCCTGCGCGTGCTTATTGGAAATCGCGCCTGTACCTATAATTCCTACTCGCAACGAATTGCCTCCTTGGTTTAGCTGACCAGCGTACCAGTGTATCAATCCCCTCTCCGAATGCCCGAACGAAGCACCATAATCGCTCCGCCTGATCTCCCCAACCGGCTCCGGGACACTACCCCATGAAATCTTCGAGTAATACCTCGGTACTGGTAGCTAAGATGCTGATTGTGCTGGTACTACCCATTACGATAAGTCATGGACTTCACCGTTTTTGGCATCTATAATCGAGGTATCTCAACGGAGGACATTTGATGAAAAACACTCTCTACCTATTAACCGCGCTCGTACTCATTGGCGCGCTACCCTTGCTCGCATCCCCAGTCATCTACCACAGCTCGACCGGCATCATGGACGACGAGACCGCGATCATTGCGTTTCCCTTCACCTACTCCCCTTCCGATGGCTCGGTCCTGACGATTCGGACCTATGGGTGGGGCGGCGGCACGGATATTAATGGAGACGTCCATTCACCCGGCGGATTCGATCCGCAAGTCTTTTTGTTCTCGACGCCGTTCCTCAGTCCGCAAACACTGATTGGTGAGAACGACGATGCCGGCTGCGGCATCAGCGGGGCGCAATCGGGCGAGTGCTGGGACGCTTTCCTGCAGTCGAGCGGGCTTGCCGCCGGGCAGTATACGGTCTACTTGACCGTATACAATCAGGATCCGAACCTCAACGGCAGCGACCAGCTCACCGGGTGGGACGGTGACGTGGACCCGGGCAACGGCAACTTCGATTCCGTCGAATGGGGCGCCAATCCACGCACCGGATTCTGGGCAATCGACATTTACGCCAGCGACGTTCCCGAACCTTCCACCTACTTCCTGATCGGCACCGGACTTCTCGGCCTGGCCGCCTGGCGTCGCCGCACGCGCCGCTCAGACTGACTCCTCTCCGAATAAGACCATCAGAGTCTTCCGCACACGGGCCGCCTCAATGACGACGGCATAGAGCAGCGGCCCGATGTGCAGGTACATCGGATTCACCGGACGACACCATTGTCAAGGCTCTTGCGTGCAGGGGCCGGCCAGCTTCCCGGTACTCGTCCGCAATCATTTGAAACACCGCGGCACTCGCCAAGCGCCTCTTCGTGCGTCAGCATCAGCACATGGCAACCCGGAATCGCCGGGATCTCCGCCGCCCATCCCTCGGGCTGATTGCGATACAGCAGAACTCTCTGGTCATCGAAGCCCCTTAAGATTTGCTGTACGCCCGTGTGGGAACGCCGGGAACGGACATGCTGCTCAGAGGTACTTGAAAGGAATGGTGAGCCCGGAAGGAATCGAACCTTCAACCTACTGATTAAGAGTTACTCCGATCACCATTTCTAAGCTATTGAAAACACTAGATAAGCTCTTTTGATTCAAGCGGATAGCGAGATAACTTGTTACTAAACTTTACCCGTGTTTACCCGTGTTTTTGAACTGGGGTCCCCAAAGTATCCCCCAAAGTCAGCCGTTTTTCGGGGTTCGCTTCGCCCGTGATCTCCGGACCCTCGCCTTGTTCCCACACGCGGCGTGCATCCGCTTCCGGCTGTTGTGGCAGACCATCAAAGCTCCGCACTCTGAGCACCGCCTGATCGGGGTGTTGGCTATCACGGCGGCGTAGAACTGGAACCATAGAGCGGCGGCAAGGCTCGTCGGCGTCGTGTAGGGCCGGAAGTTACCTGTATCGTCCATGAGGAGTTGCGGGCTCACGGCACCTCGCATTCCCTTGTTGATCGAGCGGGCGAGAAACAGCCGGGCCGGGCCGATGATGTCGCCCCGCTTCCAGCGGTCGAAGAACGACGATGCGAAGCCGTGCTGCTGATTGGCGATCGCCTCGCGGCGTGCTTCGCTCTTGTACAGCACGCTGTATCGCCCCTTCGTCCCTTGCCATTCAAGCCGGTGCCTAAGCTCGGCATCTTCCCCGCTGCTGAGAAGTCGCCAGACCTCGACAGCTTCCCGCATTGTGGCTATCGTCTCGAACCACTTGGAGAGCCGGTTCCCTGGGATGATCGGTCGCCGGCCTTTTTTCAGGGCGGAGCGGATGTACATATCCCCGATATAGAGCGGCCCGTGCTGGCGGGCGAAGGCGAGCACACTATCTGATGAGAGCGGAACGTCCACGAATTCGAGAAACAAATCCGGCTCCGCTTCGAGCGGGCGGTATCGCTCGCCGGCGCTGCCCCAGGTGAGGACGGTATCAGGATCGCGGGCCGGTTCCCCTGTGGGCGGGCGAAGCCAAACAAGCCGCTGAAACTCCACTTCCGCGGGGCGAAACCACGAGAAGAAGCCCGCTTCGCCGCTTCCCGTATCGAACCCCGAAAGATTTTTCTCTAGGTAACGGTTCGTGTAACGGGTCGGCTCTTGCTCACTCATTACTAACAGTATACACTAAAGCCGCAATGAGAAATACACGGAAAAGATTCCTTGATGAGAATGAGCTGGCGGAGATGTTCGGCCTGTCGGTTCGGACAATTCGGCGGTCGCGATTGGTGGGACGTGGGCCACGCTTCCGGAAGCTCGGAGGCACTCACCGGGCCGGGGCCGTTCGCTATGCCTCCGAGGACGTGGAGGAATGGATAGAGGGCTGTCCCGCCGGCGGTGAGCAGCCGGAGGCGAGGCCAGCGGCGTGACCGCGAACGCAGACCCCGGCTGCGAACCGGGGCGGGAAAGTGCGCTGGACTGCGCGAGGTGAGGTGACCTCGATTGAAGGATAGCACACCTCCAAAGCCGGGCGGGCCGCTGCAAGAAATCCGACTCTTAGAGCGCATTTTGCGAGCTGAGATGCCGGAAGCCCGTAAAGTGATTCTCGCCGATCTCGTATTGTACGCCGGCCGGGGCGATCACTGCTGGCCATCCGTGGCGACGCTGGGGGCGCACGCGGGGATCACATGCCGGAGTGTCCGCCGTCACATCGTGAAATTGGAGCGGGCGGGGCTAATCGCCCGGACGATTCGACCGGGGCGAAACAGCACGAACCTGTACGGCATCCTGGCGGAGGCGATAGCGGACCTCCCGGAAAACCGGACACCAGCGACCGGTTTTAGAGATGGAAAACCGGACACTGGACGACCAGAAAACCGGACACTGGACGACCAGAAAACCGGACACGGGTGTCCGCCGAATCTACTTATAGAATTTACTCATGAAGCGGCGGCGAGCGGACGTTCCGTGGGTACACAGTACCAGGGGCACTCCGACCAGCCAAACGCCGCCGCCGCATCACTCCCTAAAAAGCACTCGGAGACCGAAGCCGACAGACCGATCCATGAAGCGCTGGAGAACCTGCTGCTCACGAAGCACCCCGACCGGAAACTCGTGGTCCGACTCGCCACAGAGGGGGCGAAGCTCGGGGCGCAACCGTCAGACGTGGCCGAATGGATCGACACATTCAGCGGCAGACGCGGCATCGGCTTCGGAGTCATTGTCAAGGCGCTACCCGAAGAACTCCCGGACTTCCTCGCAGAGAAATCAAAACCGAAACCACCCGAGCCGGAATACCGCGAGATGGTCGAGCCACCGCCACCGCCACCACCGCCGCAAGTCACGTGCGAGCTGTGCGGCGATTTAGGTACCGTCGATCTCCAGCCAAACACGACAACCTCGCGGATCAGGTGGTGCGATTGCAAGCTGGGGGCGGCGAAGAAAGAGGCCGAGCCATCCTTCGTGGACGACTTCAACCGGGACCAAGCGGAGTTCGAGGAACGCTATCCAGCGAAGGGGGCAGCATGAGCGCGAAACACGAAGCGATTGGAACAACCCGAAGAGGTGATTTGATGAACGAACCTGCCAACTACGAAAAGAAGCTCCGAGCGATGCTGGACCGCGGCGAACTCACCCCGCGGCCGGGTGTCGCGACACATATCAACGTGGCGCACGATGACTGGTGCGCCATCTACGCTGGCGGACGTTGCAACTGTGATCCCGACATTCAGGTGATCGAGGACGAAATCCAGTGACCGACGAACCCCGAACCGACCGCGAGAACCCGTTGACCGCCGGCGAATGGGCGGCGCTTTTGTATAGCGCCACCGCGAGCAACCAGAAGATGATCTACAGGCTGGCGATTCACCACGGCGTCGTGGAGCCGGATCCGGCGAAGGAATGCCCGCTGTGCGGCGCTCAGTCCGAGACCCACACCGCGCCGAAGCAAGCGAGGTTGATCCCGTGAAGATCACCGCCAAATACGAACGCTTGGGCCAGTACACCGTGGCGCGGGTCATGATCCTGGACGGCAAGTCCGAGCGGGCCTGCGGCATTCTCGATATACCTCAGCGACTGTGGCCGGCCGTCTCAAAGCGGCTGTTCGACCGCACCGAAAAGGTGAAGCCGGAGGCGGTGGATAGCGCGATCGAAAGCGGGATCGGCAACGGGACGGCGATGGCTATGGAGATCGGAGAGGCGACATATCAAGAGCGAGCGAGAATTGAGCGGTGGAAGCGGAAGCAGGCGAACGATGCGTAAGACTTCGACCAGCACCAAAGCCATGCAACGACAATGGGCCGAGGACAACGCTCGGCACTATGCCGACGTGTTGCAGCACCCCGAGCGATACGGCGGCGAGAGCAGCTTAGCCTATCGTTGTGCATTGGCATGGCGGCGGCGCTCCGGTAACGCACACGAGCGTTCCAGCGATTCGGCAAGGGTAAGACCTCCGGCGACGGCGAGCGGCGCTGTGAGAGCAAGCAGGGGGAGGGGGCGGGTTCAATCCTTGGGAGTCCCCCACTAGACCGGGCGCTGCTCCCGCAATTTTTGTGAAAGGTGCAATCTCAAATGAAAAAACAGGCTACTGACGAGGTTCCCCGGCTCTCGAAAGAGGCGGAAACCTTGTACAAAACCGTGGCGGAAACCTGGGGAATCGAGGACGAACCGGGGAAAGTGACGCTATTGACGGCGTGCCAAGCGCTTGACCGGCTCCGCGAGGCGCAAGACGCCATCAGACAAGACGGGTTGTTGCTCACAGATCGCTTCGCGCAAAAAAAGCTGCACCCGGCGACCGTCATAGAGAAGGATTCGAGGGCGCATCTGCTCCAGGCGCTGAAGGCGCTGAACTTGGACCTCGATTCGCTGAAAGGGGGCGCGTGATGGGACGCAAACGACCAGCGGCGCGCGCCTACCGGTCGCCAGCGGCGAAGCGCTTCGAGAACCCGTTTGCGATGGTGATGCTCACCCCGCAGACCTTCCATGAGATGCTACCGACCTCCGAGGACCGGCAAGCGTTCGCGGCGGCGTTCCCATACCAGTTTTGGAGCATGCTCGAGTGCGTCGCCGACCCGGAGAGCGAGCGATTCCCCACCACCGAGGTTGTCGCCGCGGGCTGCTGCGCTTTCCGCCGGCCGCTGGGGTTCTACAAGCGGCTGAGACCGAAAGCTCCATTCGACCCACCCGACCTCCGGGGTGTTCCGTACCGGGAATGTCAGCGCAAGATGGCGCAAGCGCGGGCGGCATTTTGGCAGGCCAACAAGTTGAAGATGACACCCGAAGAGCAAGCGTGGCTGGCGAATCCGCCGGCGACAGGAACCGATCAAGAAAACACGATTCGAATGAAAGGGAAAAACCATGACTGAGAGCGAAACGAAGTTGATCGAATTCGAGGAACTGACCGAGGCCGGACCCGTGTTGCGGCGCAAGCCCGCATCCGAGATCACGCCGGCTGAATTCAAGCTGGCGATGGCCTACCTTGACCGCAAGATCGAGGTAGGGTATGACGAGCTCGCCCGCCGGCGGGAGCGGATCAGCGACCTGGCCGAAAAGGTCTTGGCAGGATAGATGACTTTGTCGTATAGTGGAAGTGGAAGTTCGTTCGCGTCGATCACCTCGCCAGAGGGCGAGGCCGATAAGAGCGGGCTTCCAGTCGGACGTACCGGCGAACCAGAGGGCCAGCCGTTGCGTACCGCACACCCGCCTACTCGCCAGAGGGCGACGCGGCTCCGGCGTGCACACCTGCGACAAGGTGAAGCCATGCGCTACCGGAGCACGTGCCCGGCTTCCCATTTTCGCTCCGACGAATTCATAAGGAGTTTGCAATCATGAATGTCAATACAAACGGGCTGAGCAAGCCCGAAATCCTCAAGCTGTTCAAATCCAAACGCGACAGCTACAAGGCAACCGCGGAAAGCATCCTCAGCGAAGCGGAACGGCACGGCGGGTTCACCGACCGCGAAGAGATGGACTTCGATCGCATCACTGAGAAATATAAGCAGGCGGCGCACGCCTACGAGCAGATGCTGGAAGGCCGTTCCGATTCCGGCATGCCGCTGAGCGAGACCACCGGCAGCACGAGCACCGCACCCGCCCGGGGCGAAGTGTTCAGTTCCTTCGGTGAGCAGCTTCAAGCTATCGCCGCGGCTTCCACGCCGGGCAACCGGCCGGACGAGAGGCTTTATCAGGTTCTCGCGGCCAGCGGCATGAATGAGGGAATTGGCTCTGAGGGCGGCTACCTGGTCGAGAGCCAGTTTTCCAGCGAGATCATCCGCAAGATTCACGAGGCCGGCTCCCTCGCGGCGAGATGCCGGCGCATCCCGGTTGCCGCAAATGCGAACGGCCTGACCATTCCGACCATCGACGAGACCTCGCGGGCGGACGGCTCCCGGCTGGGCGGCGTGCAGGGCTACTGGTCGGACGAGGCGGCAACCGTCACGGCGACGAAGCCGAAGATCGGCAAAATCGAGATGAAGCTCGCGAAGCTCTTTGCGCTCGGATATTCGACCGATGAGCTGCTGCAAGACGCCGCGGCATTGGGCAACGTGATGACCAGCGCTTTTGCCGAGGAACTCCGGTTCAAGCTCGACGACGCGATCATCAACGGCGACGGCACCGGAAAGCCCTTGGGCATCCTCCAAGCGGCGTGCACCGTCACGCAAGCGAAGGAATCGGGGCAGGCTGCGGGCACGGTTCAATACGAAAACGTTCTGAACATGTGGACCCGGCTTTGGGGACGTTCGCGGGGGAACGCGGCTTGGCTCATTAATCAGGACATCGAACCGCAGCTTTACTCGATGAGCCTGGCCGTGGGCACCGGCGGCTCGCCCATCTTCCTGCCCGGCGGCGGGGCTTCGGACAAGCCCTACGCCACGTTGTTCGGTCGCCCGATCATTCCTTGCGAGCAGTGCGCGACCCTCGGCACCGTCGGGGATATCGTGCTGGCCGATCTGAGTCAGTACCTCTTGATCGACAAGCCGATGCAGAGCGCGTCTTCGATGCACGTCAGGTTTATCTACGACGAGCAGACCTTCAGGGTTGTCTACCGCGTGAATGGTCAACCGACCTGGAGCGCGGCGCTGACTCCGTTCAAAGGCAGCAACAGCGTGTCGCCGTTCGTCACGTTGGCGACACGGGCATAGCTTTGGCATCGGTCGCGCACCTTAGCCACGCGACCGCAGCGGGCCGTTCCTTCGCTTGCGGCCCGCTTCCTCCCGCGCGGCTCGGATTCAGCACCGGGCCGCGCCTTTTTTGGGCACAAGAAAGCCCCGACCAGGCGGCCGGGGCGTGGGTGTCAGGTTGGAGTGTTTCAGGTCTCTCGCGTTTCGTGGTAGTAGATCTCGATCATGATTTGAGCCTGTGCTTGCCGGTAAGAGTTGGCCTGCTCGGCATTCGTGCTCCCGGGCGGAAGTCTTAGCGTTTGGTTCACTGCATCTTTCATGTGTTGCGGTACATCCTCACGATCAAGAAACGCTAACACATCAATGGGTTTTCCGATCTTCCATTTTGTTAGCAGGTCGGGCGCTAGAAGTTGCAGATGTTTTAGTTCTATGCCCTCGCCTTCTTGGGAAATGAACTCCTGCCACCAGTTCTCGTCGGGTTCCACGTCAGTTGCTCCAGGTCCGGCCGGGCTCGGGGTAGACGACCGTGTGGGAGCGGTGCAACCCCGATCGGCAGATCATGATGACCTCGCCTTGCTCTTCGCCGTCGGATTCGGCTTCTGCCCGATTGAGGGCTTTGACCGCGGCGGCTTCGCTCCAATGTTCGCTGCGGTAGTACGGTAGCAACGTTGCGACGTATTTGGTTGTTTCGCTCATGCTGTTCTCTCCCTTCGTTCTGCGGCCGGCGCGGCAAGCTGCCAGTTGCCGACCGTGTTTCCGTTTGCGTCGCGGATCTCTCCGCGAGTTGCACCGGCCGCAAGCGCGGCGGAATTGCCAAGCTCGATCGTTAGGCGAAACTGCCCGATCATGGCAACCTCCGGCTTCCATTGCGGCGCGGTTGGCAGATTATCACCACGAGGCGATCCTCGACAAGCTCGCCGATACTGTCGCGTGTTTCCTCCAGCGCGTCTGCGATGCGCTCGAGGTGTTCTAGGCTGGCAGCGATGCGTTCGAGCGTGTTGTTGAGTCTGATCGTGTCGGCGTCGCTCATCGGGGCGGCTCCACGAGCAGCAAGCTCAAGATGCCGAGGAGCGCGAGCACGGCGGCTACCGTGTAGATCCAGCTTATGATTTGCGTTACAGTGTCTCTGGGTTGATCCATGTGACTGTTCTCCATTCATGGGTTGATCCGGGCCGCTGGGTGTTTGGGCATCCGGCGGCCGTTTTTGTTTCAGCATTCAGTTTATGCTTGACCGTTAAGCATGTCAAGAGGCAAAATGGAAGTGTCCGGGTGTATTGCTTGATACATGACCGGCAAGGATGGCGTGAGTATGGAGATCAGAGAGTACATGGCGAAGCTCGGGCGGAAGGGCGGATCAGTCCGCAAGAAGAAGCTCACCCCGGAACGCCGGGCCGAGATCGCCCGCAAAGCGGCTCAGGCACGATGGGCGAAGGCGAAGGGCAAGAAGGGAGCGTGAGCGATGGCCAAAGCTTTCCTGGACCTTCCAAGTGAGGGGTCTCTTGGCCTTGGGGCATCCGTTGTGTTGCCGGATTACTCCGCCCCAGTTGGCACCGAGGAATGGTTTGCTGAGGCAGAGGCCAGAATGCAAAAGCTGGCAGATGAAGCTTGGCGGAAACGTGAGTGGTCAAGGTTCATTTTCCTGCACACACGCTCAAGCCGATGGCGGGCGCTCTGGTCGGTTGCGGTTGCTTTGGGTCCATCGCCAAAGTTAGCAGAACTCTTTCGCGAGGTTTGGGTTGACTCTGAGGATATCTGGCGAGAGCGGAGACTCGTCAGGAAGTTGATTCGGCTGATCGCACCGAATCCCAAGTACCGGCGGCGGTTGTTCACCGCTGCGGACTGGCGGACGTTGAGGGCGTTGCCGGATAGATTGACCGTCTATCGCGGCGCGAAGGACTGGAACCGCAACGGGATGTCCTGGACGCTGGACCCATACCGGGCTGCTTACTTCGCCACCCACCACAACGACAGTGGAATGATGTGCACCCTGGGGCCGGACCATCTTGGGTTTGTGATGGAGCGGACGGTTCGAAAATCCTCCGTTCTCTTCTACACCAGCGACCGCAGTGAAGACGAAGTGGTCCTAACTCGCTTTGAAAAGGGCCGCATTTCCCCCGAGGGGATGATATGGGCGGCGGATCAGTGCGGCGGCTGGCAGATTATGGCGGACGAACTCGAACGCCATCGGGAGCACCTAAGCCCCGAAATGATCCGGTTTGCGACGCTAGAGCTGGATGAAATGAAAGCCGAGGCCGCATCGGCCAAGGTGCGGAGCGAGCGGGCCAAGGCGAAGACCAAGAAGGCGGTGTGAGCGATGGCAGTCTACAAGCCAACGTACAGGGACAAGAAGACCGGCGAGACGCGGGAATCCGGCGTCTGGTGGTTCGAGTTCACCTACGCGGGCCGGCGTGTTCGGGAATCGGCGAAGACCTCGCGTAAGACCGTGGCGCTTGAGGCGGAAAAAAACCGGCGGCGGGAGTTGGAGCGCGCGCTCGCCGGGATGCCGGTTGAACCGCGAGAGAACCGGATCAAGAGCGTTGCGGACGTGGTGAAGGTCTACCAGGAGCACTACCCGCACAACCACCGGGCGAAGTCGGTCATTTTCTCAAAGCAGCGGCTCGCGCATGTGGTCCGGTTGCTCGGGAGCACCTTGCTACCCGATCTGACCGAGGAGGCGATCCACGGCTACATCAAGACCCGGCTGAAGGAAAAGGCATCGGGCCGGACGATCAATATGGAACTGGGCGAGCTCTCGCGGGCCGTGGGCAAGACCTGGCGCGAATTGTGGCCGCGGGTCCGCAAGCTCGAAGAGCGCTCCGACGTGGGCAAGGCGTTGTCACCAGACCAAGAGAGCCGGTTGCTCGAAGCGGCCACCGGCGAGCGGCGACGCATGATTAGCCTGTTTGTGCGAATCGCTCTCAGTACCGGGATGCGCTCGGGCGAGATCACCGCCTTAACCTGGGGGCAGGTGGACTTCGAGCGGCGGACGATCACCGTAGGGCACGCCAAGACCCGGGCCGGCACGGGCCGAGAGATCCCGATAGGGCCGGACCTGTGCAATCTGCTACAAGCCCATGCGAGCTGGTGCGCCGAACGGTTCGGCGTCCTTCAGCCGGGCTGGTATCTGTTTCCCTTCGGCAAGCCGCGGCCGGAAGACCCGACAAGGCCGACAACCACCATGAAGAACTCCTGGGCGACGTTGCGGAAGGCGGCCGGCGTCGATTGCCGGTTGCACGACCTCCGACACACCGCGGCGACGAAGATGGCCGAAGCGGGCGTACCCGAGAGCACGATGCTGGCGCTCATGGGGCACATGAGCCGGGCCATGCTCGAACGGTACAGCCACATCCGCATGAAGGCGAAGCGGGAAGCGGTCGAATCGCTCGAACTGCACGAGAAGCGGCCAATCTCAAACGGGGTCCCCAAAGTATCCCCCAAAGTCGCGGGTTCCAAGCTAGTTCAGTAGCCTGTAAGTTGTTGAAAGGAATGGTGAGCCCGGAAGGAATCGAACCTTCAACCTACTGATTAAGAGTCAGTTGCTCTGCCAGTTGAGCTACGGGCCCGGGGTTGGGTTGCGGGGGGATGAAATCCCACCTGCGGTTAGTATAGCATTACGTTAAGACCGGCTACCACTGGGACGGATATCGTTATGAAGCTGATTGCGAAGACCATCATATGGATTGTGATTGCGGCGCTGGGGGCGGTGGCGTTCGCGACGATTGCGTTGAGCCGGGGGGAGGAGATCAACAGCGTCTGGCTGGTGATCGCCGCCGTCTGTACGTTCGCGGTCGCCTACCGGTTTTATCACGCGTGGATCGCGGCGAAGGTGCTCACGCTCGACGAACGGGCGACGCCGGCGGAGCGGCTCAACGACGGGCACGACTACGAGCCGACGCACCGGTGGATTGTTTTCGGGCACCACTTCGCGGCGATTGCGGGGCCGGGTCCGCTGGTGGGTCCGGTGCTGGCGGCGCAGTTCGGCTACTTGCCGGGGGCGCTGTGGATCATCGTGGGCGCGGCGCTGGGCGGGGCGGTTCACGATCTGATCGTGCTGGGTTTTTCGATGCGGCGCGACGGGCGGTCGATCGGCGAGATGGCGCGCGAGGAGATCGGCCAGGTCGGCGGCTACATAGCGCTGGTGACGGTGCTGCTGATCATGGTGATCCTGCTGGCGGTGGTGGCGCTGGTGGTGGTGAATGCGCTGCGGGACAGCCCGTGGGGCACGTTCACCATCTTCATGACGATGCCGATCGCGATCTTCATGGGGCTGTACCTGCGGTTCTGGCGCAAGGGACGGGTGGGCGAGGTTTCGCTGGTCGGGTTCGCGCTGGTGGTGCTGGCGATTTTCGGCGGCGAGTGGGTGGCGAAGGATCCGACGTTCTCAAGCTGGTTCACGCTGTCGGGCGTGGCGCTGGCGGTGGCGATCATCGTCTACGGATTCTTTGCGAGCGCGCTGCCGATCTGGCTGCTGCTGGCCCCGCGCGATTACCTGAGCACGTTCGTCAAGCTAGGGGTGGTCGGACTGCTCTGCGTGGGCATCCTGTTCGTGCGTCCCGAGATGCAGTTGCCCGCCGTCACGCAGTTCATTGACGGCACGGGACCGGTGTTCGCCGGGGCGCTGTTTCCGTTCTGCTTCATCACGATCGGCTGCGGGGCGTTCTCGGGTTTCCACTCGCTGATTTCGTCGGGCACGACGCCGAAGATGCTGGCCAAGGAGCGGCACGCGCTGTCGGTGGGCGCGGGCGGCATGCTGGCCGAAGGGGTGGTCGCCATGCTGGCGCTGATCTCG
>Ga0114931_10006309_pt1 | contig 14576 bp, 12 predicted proteins | sample 2SBtaG_FD_89579 | JGI IMG/M metagenome (GOLD analysis project Ga0114931, IMG submission 89579) | Deep subsurface microbial communities from Kolumbo volcano to uncover new lineages of life (NeLLi) - 2SBTROV14_V59a metaG | ecosystem: Environmental > Aquatic > Marine > Volcanic | place: Kolumbo...
AACCTGCCTTGGTGGCGGCACGCAAGCGCCGTTCGCCAGCAATCAGTTGATAGCGGTTGTCTACTCGGCGAACCACGATCGGTTGCAGCAGACCGTGTTCCTTGATGCTCTCGGCTAGCGAGTCGATCTCGGCGGCGTTGAACTCCTGCCGTGGCTGGAAGGGGTTGTTGTCGATTTCGTAAACGCTGATTTCTTCGAGGCCCGCGCCTGCGATGCGGTTCGTATCTTCACCGCCGACCACGCGGAGTTCGGGTTGTTGCTGTTGCGTGGGGGCTTGCGGTGCTTCGTCGGCTTCTCGATTGGGGCGTCCGAGCAGGGCTTCCAATCCGCGGCCAAGGCGTCGTTGATTACTCACGTTCCATCACCTCCATGCAAAGTTCGACGTACGCGCGGGTGCCGCGAGCACGAGGGTTATAGTCGAGTACCGAAACGCCATGACTGGGTGATTCGCTCACCGCCACATCGCGTGGAATAAAAGTGTCGAACACGATCTCTCCGAAAAACTCACGTACCTCGCGCTCGACTTCTCCGGTGAGTTCGAGCGTGTGGTCGTACATCGTCAAAACGATGCCCCCGAATTGCAGTCGCCCCCCCGGCATGTTCATCACCTCGCGGATGACCTCGATCATTTGCGTGAGCCCTTCCATGGCGAAATACTCGCACTGGATGGGCATTAGCACTTCGGTCGAACTGGCTAACGCCGTGCGGGTGAGGGGGCCTAGCGACGGGGGACAGTCGATCAATACGTAGTCATATGCCGAGAGGCCGCTGTCCAAATGCTGTCGGAGCGTGGCCGCGTGGCGCTGGTCGTCGGACGCCAAGCGTTCGATATCGTGAAAGCTTCGACTGCCTGGTAGCATATCGAGACCCGGGGTCGGCGTTTGGCGAAGTGATTGTTTCAAGGGTTCTCGTGAGACCAGCGGATGGTGTTCGGTGGGCTTAAGTCCCAGCCCTCCGGTGGCGTTGCACTGCGGATCGAGATCGATCAGGAGCGTCTTGCTACCGCCGCAAGCCAACGCCGTGGCAAGGTTGATGGCGGTGGTCGTCTTCCCGACGCCACCCTTCTGATTTGCCACGCACAGAATACGGCTCAACGTATTACTTCCCTGCCAAGAACACCGTACCCCGATCGTCTCTTCTAGCAGTGCGTGTAGCCCTGCCGTGAGTGACACCCTTAGGATCGGCACGACCGCGTCCGCTGATAAACTTTGTCCCAAGGGACCGATCGCCCGGGGCTATTCGATGTCAATCGCTAAGTCACCCTCTTTTACGTGTTTCACGTGAAACGCCACGACGGGGCAAAGGGCGTAAAAGTGAGATCCCCGTTTCACGTGAAACGCGGCAAAGACGGAAGAATGCGTATGGGCCAACCCACCCGGGGGCGAATATCCAGGCCCAGACGCACTCAGAGGAATCTCGAAAAGATGCCTGCAAGCAAGCGAATCATTCCAGTGGCTTGAATACCATCCCGGTGATGAGCTTAGGATAGAAGTAGGTGCTCTTGGCGGGCATTCGTTCGCGGAGTTCGCTGATCCGCTGGATGTGTTCCAGTGTGGCGGGCATGACCAGTGCCGCAAGAGGATAGTCACCTGAGTCGGCGAAGGTCACCACTTCGTCGATCTCGTGGGCGAACGTCGGTTTGGGAATATCCTTTGCATCGAGCAACGTTTCGACAATCAAGCGATGCAGGATGCTTACGCCGAGCCCTCTCCACACGTCGCTTTGGTCAGGCGAAACTTTGGCCAGCCGCCGCTGTCCCGCTTCGTTTAGCGTGGCGAGGAGCCAGCGATCGTCCTTCGCGGTATACAGCCCGATGGTTCGCTGATCGTCGGTCGCGACGATCTGATCCCACAACGTCTTCGCCAAGTCGGTCCCTTCGCCGGCAACGCGAGTCGAGAAGCATGCTCCTAGCTTGGCCTGAAGTTCTTCGCAGCTCAACGAGGGAACGCCGCGAAACAAACGATGCGTGGGCAACACCAGCATGCCCGGGTCGTTCATGCCCACGCATGTCATCAGCACGAAATTGGCGGGGTGGTTGGCGTCGAGCGGTCCGTCGGAGGACAACGCGTCTCGATAGTTACACGCGGTTTCGTAGCGATGGTGCCCGTCGGCAATGAAGATGGGCTTGGGACCGAGAAGACCAGAGAGTTGGGCGATGACCGCCACGTCGGTCACGGGCCACACACGATGCACGACTCCCAAGTGATCGGTGGCCTCGAGCGGGATAGTGCCCGCGGTGGTTGTTTCAAGTAGCTCCTGTACTTCGGAGTTTGCGTCGGGATAAAGACCGAAAACTGGACTGAGATTGGCTCGCGTCGCCTTGGTCAGCGCTAGGCGGTCTTTCTTGGGTCCAGGCATCGTCTCTTCGTGTGGATGGATCTGTCCCTCGCCAAAGGGTTCAAGACGAACCCCGGCGATGAATCCGCGACGGGTATGCCGCGTACCGTCGACCTCGAATATCTGATGATAGACGTACACCGCCGGATCGGGTTCGGTGGACAAGACGCCTTCGGCTTGCCACCGCTGAAAAAACTTCTCCGCTCGGCGGTATTGATCCTCGGGCTCGTCGCCGGGTTCTGGCCGGTTGAGGATCAAGCGAATGACATTCGCTGGGTGCCGGTTGTAGAGCTCGTCTCGCAGCGTGTTGTCGATCACGTCGTAAGGCGGGGCGATCACGTCGCTCAACGAACCAACGTGTCCTAGGTCGTACCGTAAGCCGCGGAACGCTTGAATATCGGCCATCGTGATGCGGATCTCCGGACCCCTCGCGGGGAGCTTGAAAGGATTGCGGTTGGCTGAATCGAGTGGCCGCCATCGACCGAACGCGGCCACCGCTTTGGTGTCCTGGAACTTGAAACGAACAGGGCTCCGGGTGTTATCCCGAAGCCCTGTGTGATTGTCAACGCTCCCCAGTCTGAACGAGGGGCTCCCCAGTCTGAACGAGGGCCGGACTCGGTGTTTCTGTTTTCGTGGGGGAAGGCTCTCCGTCGCAATCCGGACCAACGGCCATGCGCGGAACGCCACGCAGTGCGTCCCCATGACGGACGGGAGAGGGCCGCTTAGTACCGGTAATAATCTGGTTTGTAGGGGCCCTCGACCGGGATGCCAATGTACTCGGATTGGACCTTTGTCAACTGTGTCAGCTTCGCGCCGAGTTTGCCGAGGTGCAACCGTGCCACTTCTTCGTCCAACTCCTTGGGCAGCACGTGGACACCCAGGGGATATTTCTCCGGCTCTTGCCACAAAGACAATTGAGCAATCACCTGATTCGAGAAGGAGTTGGACATGACAAACGAAGGATGTCCGGTCGCACATCCCAGGTTCACTAAACGACCTTCGGCGAGGATGAGGATCGAATGACCGTCAGGGAACGTATAGCGATCGACCTGGGGCTTGATCTCGACCTTCTTTACGTCTTTCCGAGAGTTGAGCCACGCCATGTCGATCTCAAGATCGAAGTGCCCGATGTTGCAGACGATGGCGTCTTCAGGCATCACGTTCATGTGTTCGCCGGTGATAATGTCGCGGTTGCCAGTTGTCGTGACGAAGATGTTGCCACGGGGAGCGGCTTCTTCCATCGTCGTGACTTCGTAGCCTTCCATCAACGCTTGGAGGGCGTTGATCGGGTCGATCTCCGTGACGATCACGCGAGCGCCTAGCGAACGCATCGAGTGGGCACACCCTTTGCCGACGTCGCCATAGCCGCCAATCACAACCACTTTGCCCGCGACCATGACATCCGTGGCCCGTTTGATGCCATCGGCGAGCGACTCACGGCAGCCGTAGAGGTTGTCGAACTTGCTCTTGGTGACCGAGTCGTTGACATTGATCGCCGGGACCTTCAACTCACCATTGGCGTGCATCTGATAAAGGCGATGAACTCCCGTGGTCGTTTCCTCGGACAGGCCCTTGATCCCCTCGAGCAATTGCGGGAACTTGTCGTGAACCATGGCGGTGAGATCGCCGCCGTCATCGAGAATCAGATTCAACGGTTCGCCGTCGGGGAAGTGTAGCGTCTGTTCGATGCACCAATTAAACTCCTCTTCGGTCATCCCCTTCCAGGCGTAGACGGGTACCCCGGTCTTGGCGATGGCCGCGGCGGCGTGATCTTGCGTTGAGAAAATATTGCAACTGCTCCAGGTGACTTGCGCGCCAAGTTCGGTAAGGGTCTCGATGAGCACGGCGGTCTGAATCGTCATGTGCAGACAGCCGGCAATTCGGGCGCCTTTCAGTGGCTTCTGCTTTCCGTACTTTTTACGAAGTGCCATGAGGCCCGGCATCTCGTTCTCGGCAAGGGAAATCTCCTTGCGACCCCAATCGGCCAACGAAAGGTCTTTGACCTTGTACGGCAGCTTTGTATCAACCTGAGCCACGGTTTTCTCCCCAACTAGCTGAGTTCAAAATTGGACACGACGCGGTACGCTCCGTCGAAATACCCACTACATGCTTCTCTTGGGCATTAGGTCCATATCATAGAGAGAACCTTGCTTGGGCGACAAGTCCCGCTTCGACAATCATGAAAGTGTCGCCCACACTTTCCGAGAGATTCATGCCCCCGGCAGCGAGCACTTGAAGGAGGATGAAGCCCTCGATCACAGTTCATACGTTGTCGCGTAAGGCGGTGTGCGCGGCGCGAACAAATGCCTGGACCTGCACGGGGTCCTTGTGGCCGGGCGAGGATTCGACGCCACTTGCCGTGTCGACCGCCGTGGGACGCACGCGCCGAATGGCCTCAATGACATTCTCGGTAGTGAGACCACCCGCTAGCACCAGAGGTGGCCATGGCGGGTTGCCGCCGCGGTTGGCCAGCAGATCCCAGTTGGCTGCCTTGCCCGTGCCACCGTATTGCCCCGGGTGGCGACTGTCAACAAGCACCATGGCAAGCGATCGTGTACGTTGTTGGGCGAGGCGAACGAACTTGTCGATTGGCTCCACGCTGTCGTCGACGCGGAATGCCTTGATCACGGAGAGTCCCTCGATTTCGTCGAGCAGCTCCGGAGGTTCATCACCATGGAGCTGAACAGCGTTGAGCCCTAGCCGGCGGATACGGCGAGCGATGGACTCGATGGGCTCGTTGACAAACACGCCAACACGACACACTTCCGAGGGGAGAGCCGCGACGATTTTCTCGGCCGTGGCATCCTCGATGAAACGTGGACTCCCGGGGTAGAAGTTCAGGCCCACGGCATCCGCGCCGCTGTCGGCGATCATCCGCGCATCGTCCGCCGTGGTGACTCCGCATATTTTCACGTGAAACAAACGGTTGCTCATCGAACCACACGGTTGAAGTTTGTTGCAGCGCCCTCCAAGGCGAATCCCTGTGGCCCACCTCTTCACGTGGCCTCCCAATCGCTCCCCGATCAATTGTAGCGGTTTTGACGATTAGGTCACCGGCCCAAAAGAGCTGCTCGGCACGCTCTCGGTCCTTTGGAACATTGAGATTGCCGTGTCATCGGATGTCGCCATGTCGAGCGTGTCGCCGGTCGCTTGTGGAGTTCTTGGTTCGACTCGTCAGCTCTGGTTGAAGCGTTCTCGCGAAGATGCCGATTCTTAGCATTATGTGACCGACAGTGCGATCGAAGAAGTTGTTGAAACGATCGAGGGCGCTGGGCAACGGCCATCCCTGCAATTTTAATCGTTTGGTTCGGTAGGTCGAGAAACCGATTCGGTGCATCACGATCCCAGGAGTTCTTTGAAGGACGACGAACGAACCATCGCCACTCCACATTCACTCTGAAACAGCCAGGCAACTCACCTTATGTACGAATCGATTTGGGGGCTCCGCAATCGTCCCTTCAGCCCGACGCCCGAAGCGGCCCGCTATTTTCCCGCCGACGCGATCGAAGAATCGCGACAAACGCTCGTTCGTGGAATCGAAAGGGCCGAAGGGCCAGGGCTGCTGATTGGCCCCGCCGGTTGTGGCAAGACGCTGTTATGACATTTGCTGGCACTTCAGTTTCAATCGCAATTTGCCATCGGCTTGCTGAGCAGCACACGAATTCGCGCGACGCGCGATTTGTTGCGTGCCATTCTGTTTGAATTGGGGCTGCCCTATCGTCGCATGGATGAGGGGGATCTGCGGCTTGCTTTGATCGGTTTTCTTTCGCGAAGCGAAGAATGCCCCCACGGCATGCTGCTGATAATCGACGAAGCGCACTCGCTGAATATGCGCGTGCTCGAAGAGCTACGCATGCTGAGCAATCTGGTTCGTGCCGGAGAACCACGCGTGCGGCTCGTGCTCTCCGGCGGCCCCGCGCTGGAAGAGCGGTTCACGCATCCGAAACTCCACTCGTTCAATCAGCGACTTGCCGCTCGATGTTATCTGCGGGCTTGGGATCGCTCGGAAACAAGGGAGTTCATTCACAACCAATTGGCGACCGCCGGGGGGGACTGCACGCAAATCTTTTCTCCCGAAGCGATCGATCAGGTCCATAACGCGACCGAAGGCATCCCGCGTCTCGTCGTCCAACTATGTGATCACACCATGACCATTGCGGCGGCAGGCGGTCAATCGCGAATTGATGAGGCGGGAATTCAAGAAGCCTGGGCCGACTTGCAGCAATTGCCGGCGCCGTGGAACGAGTCTTCGGCACGTGGTCAGTCCGACGGTGAGGCCGGAAACGACACGATTGAATTTGGACAGCTTGATGACGAGGGGGCTACCGAAGAGCTTCAACCGGCGCCTCCGACGAGCGAGTCGGCGATGGACGAATCGATCGCCGAGCCGATTTCAGAGTTGGAGATGGATGGCAGTCTCGACGAAACGTTTGAACGTGTTACGGCGACATTCGGTGCGTTGGACGAATTGTGTCAGCCGACGCCGGAAACCGGACCGAAGTTGGCGGCGGAGACGCGAGACGCAATGACGGTGGATGACGACTTCACGGATGAAGAAGTCATCGTCGATCATTACGCGACGCTCGATGCGGAGATCGGCCGAACGGTCGTCACGCCGTTGGATGCGGAAGCCAGGGAACTGTCCGACTATTTCGCCGGGGAAGCCGCCATCCGAGAAACAACCACCGTGGGTTCGCCACAAGATCCGCTGCCGGAGGTGACATCTTCGAGTTCGCCGGAAATCGATCCGTATGCGGAAAATGAGATGATCGACCACGCGATGGAGCCGCCGCGAAATCCCAGCGCCGATCCGGTGATGCCGGAGTTGCAATCACTTGCGACCATCACCTTGTTGCGAGAAGAAGCTCCGGCGCTGGAGGAAACCAACCTGAGTGTTTCGAGCGACGAGTTGCCGTTGATCGTTATCGAAGACGGCAACACGATCGTCTCTGGCGCCGGGTGCGAAGGGCCGATTGCCCAACGTGAAGACTATGGTCAATTGTTCTCGCGGTTGCAGGACGCATGAACGTCGTGCCTACGGCGTGCGCTGCTTCGCGAAGTGATCGATGGTCAAGCTATCGCCTGTTGAGCTGGCAATATCTTGAACTGGAAAAGAACGCTGCGCGGTCATGCACTGTCGTTGGAGCGGCCGACCACGCATCGCAAATCTTCACGGTTTTCGTGTTCTTCACAGGGCGTGGCCACGCGGGCTTCCGCTTCCAGGGCGGTTCGATCGTTGGGAGTGACGAATGTTTCGGTGGGATCAAGAGTCAAGGGGTTGTCCTTGCGAGGGTTGGTCCGTTGCCGGGGCAGGTTTCTTTTTCCTCGGCTTCCGATGGCGTACCACGCGGCGACGATGGCCATCACCGCCGAGAGGGTGGTGAACATAGTTGGGTATTTCGGAAGACCGAGTCTCTCGGCAAAGTGAATCACACCGCCCAACGCCGGCATGCCGACCAAGTTTCCGAGATCGAAGCTGGCGAGCATCAACGTTGTACCCAACCCGCGATAACGTCCTGGAAAGCCGGTCGTTCCTCCGGCGAGAACCGCGGGAAACAACATGGCGTGTGCCACGCCAATCAAGACCGCCGGGGCAATTAAGTCGATTGATTGCGTTACGCCCAGGAACGCCAAGCAGCCGAGGGACAAACTGGCAAGGCCGATGATGATCGTCGGCCGCACGCCAATCCGATCGGGGAGTTGCCGTGTGGTCATTCGAGCCACGAATGCCGCGGGGGCGTAGATCCAGAAAAAGACGGCAATCCCAGGCAGACCAATTTCGGCCGTGAAAGCCCGTACGAAAATCTGCGGCATCCCCAGCCCTACGCCCATCATGATGCCGATCACGAGCAGGCGTCCAGGGTGATAGCGCCGCACTAACCACGGCAGCGGCGGATTGTGCCGCCGCGATGGTCGAATCTCGTCCCGCGTTGCCAGAATCGCGAAGACCATGCTCACCGCGCCTAGGCACGCCGCGGTGATGAACATTTGTCGCAGATGTTCCCAATTGATCGGTCCGGAACCGAATAAGTGGTCTCCCAGGAGCGTGCCGATCATCATCCCCAGAAAACCCGAGGTCCCGAGCGTTCCAAGCACTTCAGCCAATCGTTGCGTGGGAGCCCGCAGAGAGATGTTCGTGATTGAGGCGCCAAAGATTCCGGCGACACTGGTGTTAAACGCGATCCGCACCATGTAGACGATGGGACCATCAACGTTTGTAACGAACAGGTGGGCCAACAAACTTACGACGAACAGACAATTCGACAAGACCCACACGCAGCGGGGGCCAAAGTGATCGATCCCCGTACCTTGGACCAGTCGCATCACCAAGCTGCCGATCATGCCGATACCGACGATCCAGCCCAAATCTAGCTCGCTGCCACCGAGATAATGGATAAAGTCGGCGTAACGGAAAAGCAGGCTCACAGCCACCATGACCAAGGTATTGGCCGCATAAGCGAACCAAAACACCCGATCGTAGGTCGTTGCCTCGCGAGTCGAAGGGACTTTGAGGATCGCGGTTTCCCGGGAAGTCGATTCGGCGGGTCGGAACATTCAAGGTACGTTCGTAAGGAGGGAAGTTACGGCAAAGTATAACCACTGGCCACCGGAAAAGGAGGACGGTCGCCAGATTCACGTTCGTGGCACGGCGGAACCGACTAAAACTGACAGGCCTGAATTTCAATACACAATGTATACGTGTGCGGCTAGACCTCTTGATCGGACACGAATCCGTAGGATTAGGTTCAGGAAGGCTTGTCATGGCCGAGATTTAGGCAAATGAGCAACGCGGACAAGTCACTGGTCATGTTGGCCACTTACAACGAAATCGAAAACATTCCGAGGCTCGTCGAAGCAATCTTCGCACGGATTTCAGATGTGGACATTTTGGTGATTGACGACAATTCGCCGGACGGAACCGGTCGCTGGTGCGATGAGTTTGCCAAGAAAGACCCACGCCTGAAATGCTTGCATCGGCCGGGGAAGCTCGGTTTAGGGACGGCGACGATTGCAGGAATTCAGTTCGCAATCGAGCACCACTATCAATATGTGTTGAACATGGATGCCGATTTCAGCCACGATCCAAAGTACCTAGCCGTCTTGTTCCAAGGGATGGATGACGGCGATCACCCCGTCGACGTGATGATCGGCTCGCGATATGTCAAGGGAGGAGAGATCGTGGGGTGGCCCCTGAAGCGACATTTGATGAGCCGGGCGGTGAATCTCGCTTCTCGCTTGTTGTTGGGCTTGCCAACACACGACTGTAGCGGGGCGTTCCGCTGTTATCGCATCGAACGGATGGCACAACTCAATTTCGCTCAGTTTCGCTCGCAGGGATATGTTTTTCAGGAAGAAGTTCTGTGGCGATTGAAACTGTTGGGTTGCCGTTTCGGTGAAATTCCCATCGTGTTCGTCGACCGGATTCATGGAGTGTCGAAGATCGATGGTTCGGAAGTTGGCATGGCCATCCGAAATCTCCTGCGGTTGGGGTATGAAAACTTAAGAGGACGCTAACGGAATAACCGGACCACGGCTAAAGGTTGTTGACGTAACGAGTTGCGGTTACGGGAGCGCGCGATCGCCTGGGTGAGGTAGATTTAGGACGAGATCGAGTGTGATGCACGATCAGGAATCTCGAAAACGTGTTTCGGACAAGCTCCCGGTAGCCTGGATTATTCATGACGATCCTCACGAGGAGTCTTGAGTCCAGGTAGATACGAGGAAAAGGATGACTTGTCCGCGCAGCGTATTGGTGAATACGTGAGCAAGAGCAAGGCATTCTTTGACGAAGTAGCTGACCGACTATAGGACTCCGCGGCGGATCGCTCATGAATAATCCAGGCTAGTTTCGAGTGAACGAAGTTGGCATTTCGTGGGCAGCCCGGCTCAGTGATTCATTGTCGTTTAGCAAACGGCATCCCGAGATGCTTCGTGAACGAGGCACCATGGAAGCTAAGAACATACGAATCGTCCATCTCTGCGCCGACGATCGACGACCGGTCGTCGGGCAGAGCGTTATTGAGCGCTGCCGGCTGCTCGTTCAGACCGACGCGCGACGTGAGTTCAGCGTTTCGGTTATCACGGTCCGCTCCCGCAAGCATGCAACCCAGCGCGCGTCACGTACCGCCAATGCGACCGAGTCGACGTTCGACCATCGCGAGTTGGTGCGATTGGGTCGATTTGATCCCACCTTTGTGTTGCGTCTAATGCGTATGCTGCGGAAACTTCGCGCCGATATTGTTCATACGCACGACGCCCGTAGCCATTTCATCGCGCTGCTCCTTCAGCCGATCTGCGGATTCCGCGTGGTCGCCACCGCGAACGACAGTCGCGTTGGACCCGCAACACGACTTGGATTGCCAACGTCGACCGACAACTGCTTGCCGGGTTCGATCGCGTGATCGTGGTGAACAACCAACTTGCGCGGCAGCTATGTCGCATCGGGTGTCGCCCCTCGCGGGTCGACGTGATTCAGCATGGTGTCGATACACAGGTCTTCAGCAAACACGCGGTGGAAGGCAACTGTCGAGAACGACGTGGGATCGATATCGAGAGGCGCGTCATTGGAATCCGTGTCGATGTGGACGACGCGCGACAGCAGCAACTTGTGCTGGAAGCCATCGCTCTGATCGAGGCAGCTCTCGGAACCGTGCATCTGATTATCTTTGACGGCGGTGCGTCTCCTCCCGCGTCGCCGATTGCGACTTCACGTTTGGTGGCGAATCGTATCAACGTCGACGTGGTACCGTGGCTTCAGCGCACGCCAGAAGTTTATGCCGACATGGATGCGATGTTGGTCGTCGGAGAGGAAGGAGGCGGCGAAGCGATTATCGAAGCGCAAAGCATGGAAGTGCCCGTCGTCGGGGTGGCGGAGATGCTTGCCAGCGACCTGATCGAGCCTGGAACAACAGGACTTCTCGCGGAGGAACCCTTGGGCGAAATGATCGCCATCCATATTATCCACCTTTTCAGCAGCCCCTTCGAGGCTGCATCGATCGCCACCGCTGCCCGGCTGCGAATTTGCCAGCGACACGCGGTCGACGACGCCACGCGAAAAGTCGCTCACACCTACCGGCGTGTATTTAGCCAAATCTGATCCGGTAGGCTCTTGGCTTCCGGTTCCGTGTCATGGCTTCCTTGTCCCGCGGTACCGGTTCTTGGTCAACGATCCTCCAACAACTTCCCGGGCAAAGAGGCACATCAGATTCATGCCTCTTCGCGGATCTCCGGCCTGGATCGGAAACTGGAAACTGGACCTTTGTGGAACCGCCAAAACATCGACTGACCCAACCGAATCGAAACCAAACGAATGGCACCCGCGGGTGTCGCAGTCTCGAAGTTGTTGACACGTACCGTGATTGGGCTATTATGGCGCGATCGGACTTTTTACAATCCGACCGGTGACGGATGTGTTTGCGGCGTCCAGTATTTACGGTGACGCGCCCGGAATAATCTCGGTCATCGCGGTTTGTTTTTTTGGTAGTAAGCAATATGGCGATTTTGGTCACCGGCGGCGCCGGTTTTATCGGCAGCCATCTCATCAACGACTCATCGATGAGCGTGAAGATGATGTTGTCTGTATTGACAATTTCAACGACTTCTATAGCCCAGCGAGCAAGCGAGCCAACGTCGAGCTGTTTGCCGCGGAGCCACGCGTTACGTTGGTCGAGGCTTCGATCTGCGACGCCGCCAAAGTTGAGCAGCTTTTCTCCACGCACGACATTCAACAAGTGGTGAATCTCGCGGCGTATGCGGGTGTACGGTACAGCATTGAGAATCCGCGTCTTTACGTGGAGTCGAACGTCGCCGGAGCGCTCACGCTGTTAGAGGCGGCGACACGTCATCCCGTGAAACGCTTCTTGCAGATTTCATCATGCACGGTCTATGGTCGTGGCGCAACGGTCCCGTTTGTTGAAGACGGTCCTTTAGGGATTCCCATGAGTCCGTACAGCGCTACCAAGCGTTCCGCGGAACTTCTGGGGCTCACGTACCACGATCTGCATCGCGTGCCAGTGGTTGTGATTCGCCCCTTCAGCGTCTATGGGTCGCGGTTGCGTCCCGATTTGGCGCTGATGATCTTCACCGCCGCCATACTTGAAGGCAAGCCGCTACCCTTGTTCGGCGATGGATCGATCCGACGTGATTTTACGCATGTATCTGATTTATGCACGGGACTAATTCGCGCGCTCGATGCCGAGGGCGTGGTGGGCGAAGCGATCAATCTAGGGCATCGCGATCCAGTTGCCATCCTCGAAGTCATTGCCACGTTGGAAAAGGCGCTCGACCGCGAAGCCGTCATCGATCGACAGCCCGAGAAGCCAGGCGATATGCCGATCACGTTCGCCGACTTATCGAAGGCCCAAAAGCTGTTGGATTATCATCCACGAGTCGAGTTCGCCGACGGCGTTCGGGAATTTGTCGCATGGTATCAAAACCAACGTACGATCGGCTCCTCCACCAGTTGACAAAGATATTCCGGGGCTACTTGTCCACTTCGATACGCTTGGCGCTTTGGTCGCGCCCGTTCTGGTGTAAAACGAGCGAAGTAACGGTTCCCTCGTCATCGCGCACGAAGCTGATCTGGGCGTCAACCGCGCGATAATAGAACGCGTCTTTTTTCTCGGCGTAGATCGTCAGTGCCGCTTGACCTGTCAATTGGGCCATCAGCCGTTTGCCGCCACGGGTTATATCGAAGATGGCCCCGGGACCAAGTTGATATTGGCCGACATAGTCGTCCAAGATCGTGGGGGCTAAATCAATGACTTTTCTCAACTCCAGGGGTTGAGTCTCCCGCCCGACGAGCAACTTGATGATTTCAAGCCCCAGTGCGTCGAGCATGGAGGTGGCGGTATTCGACAGGACCACGACCCCAACGTGACGCTTGGGATGGAATGCCGCGAAGCTACGATATCCGCCAGTGCCACCGTTGTGCCAAAGGAACCCCGACCCAGTCTGGATGTGCCACGCGATCGCGATTTGACCACCACCTGGGCCCATTTCGCGACGCTGCGAGTGGCTCAGTTCGATAGCCTTTCGTAATGGAGTATTGAACTCTCCCAAATTCGCCCGGAGAAAACGAAGCATGTCATTGGCGGTCGAGCGGAGAGCCCCGGCGCCAGCCAACGCGTCGAAATCCCAGTTCGCCACGGGCTGTACGTCTACGTTGTGTCCTTGCGCAAGTCGGCTTCGTTGCTCGTCACTCAACTTGATCACGGTGTCGGATAGACCAAGTGGCTCGGTAATCTGTTGTCGTACGAGTGTGGCATAGGGTACTCCCGTATGGCGTGACAGAATATGTCCCAGCAGCCCCATGCCCAAGTTACTGTACGCGTACAGGGCACCGGGGGTACGTCGCAATTTGTAGTACGACAGGAACGTATATAAATCGTCGACGGTGTAATCGACATAGGGGTTGTTCGCGTCGGCGGGAGAAAAGTTACTCGGCAATCGTGGAAGCCGCGACGTGTGTGTTGCCAAATCAAACAGCGTAATCGACCGACCGTCGTGGCTCAACGGTTTGATGGATCCGGGTAGGAAATCATTGATCGGCGCGTTCAGATCCAGCTCGCCACGTTGGACGGCACGGGCCAAAAGTAGTCCGGTGAAGACCTTGGTTATCGAACCGATCTCAAAAAGCGTCTTCCCGTCGGGTTTTGCTTCAATCTTCTCCGATCTTCGCCCGTAGCCATGCACCACGGTCTCGCCATTGACAATCAGTCCAACCACCAGACCTTCGGCCGTGGCGGTGTCGACCAGCGGCGCGGCCAATTCGTCGGCAAGTGACGCAAGCTGTGCGACGGATCGCACTTCGCCGGCAGTCGCGGCGGAGATAATCACGCATGTCGCCCAAATAACCAGCACGGCCACGGTCGTCGTCAATCGCACGCTGGACCTCCTCCGGCTCACCCGAATGCTTTCCGAGCGATCGATCCGAACTACGACTCGCCAAGTAGTTCGGCAACCTTGGCTTCAATGGCGTTGGCCCAAATTTTATATCCCTCGACTGTCAGGTGCAGATAGTCGGGCATGATCTTCTTGGAAAGCGATCCATCGTCGCCCAGAAATTTATCGCCGATATCTAGGTACTGAACCATCTTTCCGTCGGCCACGACTGAAGCTAGTTCGCTAGCCTGGGCGTTCTTCTCTCGTTGCGGGTTGGGATGTTCGCCGCGTGGGAAGATGGCCAACAGGAGAATTTTTGTTTCCGGGAGTTTCTCCCGTAGCTCGTGAACGATGGC
>Ga0114931_10006310_pt1 | contig 14574 bp, 16 predicted proteins | sample 2SBtaG_FD_89579 | JGI IMG/M metagenome (GOLD analysis project Ga0114931, IMG submission 89579) | Deep subsurface microbial communities from Kolumbo volcano to uncover new lineages of life (NeLLi) - 2SBTROV14_V59a metaG | ecosystem: Environmental > Aquatic > Marine > Volcanic | place: Kolumbo...
AGATCGGTCTCGGCTTTGGAAAGCGTATAACCGTCGATTCCCTTCGTGCCGGGCGGTTCTCTCTCGTCGGTTCCGTAATGGTCCCGCGCTTCGTAGACACCAAGCGAACTGATGTGGATGAATTTCTTCAAACTTCCCGATGCAAGAGCCGCTTTCATCAAGGCTTCGGTCCCTCGCACGTTGGTTGTTCGATACTCCTCGACCGGTCCCCAGTCGCCGACTTTTGCGGCACAATGTACGACGAAGCTGGCGTTTTCGACTGCGGACTTCAGAGCCTCGGCATCGTTCAAATCGCCGGTAACTTTCGCGATGTCCCATTCGTCTAACAACGATGTGTCGCTGTTGGCTCTCACCAACGCCCGGACTTCGAGGTTTCGTTTGTGTGCCTCTTCGACAACGTGACTGCCGACAAGCCCGGTCGCACCAGTGACCAGGATGAAATCGTCCGGTGCGAGTTCCACTAAATTGACTCCTTGGGATGATTGTTTCCGTTGTCGTGTTCCGATTTTTCGTCGCCGGAATTCGCGAGATCCAAGTTCTGGGATGACACTGCCTGAATTTTTGGAAATCAGCTACACTTCGAGTGGATACACATTTCGGGTTTGGGGAGGGCGAGGCTCCCGCTGAGCCGCAAGCGTCAACCGGATTCCGGCTCGGCAGGAGCCTCGCCCTCCCGAAGCGGAACGCTCCAGTTTTTGCCCTCCCGAAGCGGAACGCTCCAGTTTTTGCCCTCCCGAAGCGGATCGCCCCAGTTTTTGACCGTGCCGAGTATACTAAATCGTGGTCGCTGTTCGGAAAACTTTTCTTTGACGATGCGGTCTTTCATCATATAGGGTTTGCGCGGTTGTTTTTTTCGAAAAGAAATATCCAGGAACGATTCGATGAAATCCGCAACTCGCAATGTTGCATCGGGTGTCGAGCACTTTTTCATGTTTTGCGACATGCTGGCTCTTAAGTGGGAATCGTCGATGAGCCGTTCGATTTTTTTCTGTAAGTTCTGCACGACACTCACACGACCGTCGGATTCTTCGACAATCAACGCGGCATTCGCCGTGGCGTAAAACTTTGCGTTGGCCAGTTGATGGTTGTTTGCGGCATGGGGATAAGGTATCAACACGGTCGGACAACCGGCGCTGGAAAGCTCGGCAAGCGTGGTCGCGCCGGCACGGGAAACGACGAAATCAACCCTGTGAAAGAGAGAGGGAAGATCGGCGATAAATTCCTTCACAACCGCATCGATGCCGTTTTCTCGATATCGTTTCCCGACTTGATCCATTCGACGTTGTCCCGTTTGATGGATGACTCGCCAGTTTTTCAACTGATGCGATAAGTTTCCGATGGATTCGACCGCCAGTTTGTTGACCGATTGCGATCCCTGGCTCCCGCCTAAAATCAATAGCGTTTTTTTTTCTGCATCGAAAAACGAATCTGTGTTTTCGCCTGTTGGTTTTCGGATCGGATTACCTGTGACAATCCATTTCGTCTTCCCGGAAAACCATGCCGCTGATTCTTCGAACGCGAGACACACTGTATTGGCCCAACGGGAGAGAAACCGGTTTGCCTTGCCGGGAATCACGTTCTGTTCCAGCAAGACGACGGGGATCTTCCTTCGCGAAGCGGCGATCACCACGGGGGCAGCGATATAGCTTCCCAACCCGACGACGACATTCGGTTGAAATTCGTCGAGAATTTTTCCGGCTGCTTGAAAGGCTCGGAAATTCTGGAGAAGAAAACGGAATGGATTTCGTTTGAAAGTTCTGGGCGGTTCGACGGGGATGATGCGACTCTCGAAGGGAATGTTGTTCAAAATGGTCCGTTCGAGATGGCGTTGTGAACCGACGAAGCAGATCGACGCTGTCGGGAGATGGGAACGGAGTTCCTCTGCCACAGCGATGCCGGGGTAGAGATGGCCACCGGTGCCGCCTCCTGCAAACAGAATTGTCGGTTTTTCGGTCACTGTTCGGCTTCCTCGTTGAAGTCACACCGATCCGATTATCCTGCATCTTGAAGAAACAGAGAAGGGCGATAATCGGCAATGCTTTTCGTGAGACACGTAATTACCTATTTCACTTGAATCGCCCTGTCCGTTCAAAAAAAATTTCATCGTCACCATCGTCACCATCGTCACTCGATCGTAAGTCTATTCATATCAGTTGGTTACGGGTGACGATGCCGTGACGATGCCGTGACGATGCGCTGCGCATCGTCACCGCTGCCGATCTGTTCCAAGGTGGTCTCGGGATCGAGTGTGAACAACTCGTGCGGGAACACGCAGAGGCTGGGTCGTTGAAATTTTCTGAGGGACATCGAAAAAAACTCCTTTCACCCTATACGAGTTGGTTGCGCAACAGCGGACAAAGTCGTGCTTTTTGTGAGCTATTTCGAGATGAAAACGACGGAATTCCAGGGAATTCCACTGCGATTCTCGGTTGCGCAAAAATCACTGGCGGAGTACGTGACACCCAGCGGAAATTACCGTAAAAACCAAAAGATCGGGTTTACGAATTTCTTTTCGTTCGCCATACGCGAGTTCGACCTCGAACATTTTCAAAGGTTCTCTGGCTAAGATGTCGTGAAAGACAGCTTCTACTGTTCCCAAAAAATAGCTTCGAGTCAAAACAGACTGAGGACCATAAAAGCATCACGATTTCTAAAACACATGGCAACAGGTTTCAAGAGAATATAGGGCCTAAGCGGTTTCAAGAACGCTTAGAGAATGGGTTTGTTTTGGAAGTATTTCCCAGGTGTCACGCCAAAAAATTTACGAAAGGCCGAGATAAAGGCACTCAAACTCTCGAAACCAATGTCAAGAGAAACTTCGGTGACTCTTCGGCCTTCGCCCAGTAAAGGCAATGACGAAAAGAGCCTCGCCTGGCTTCTCCACCTACCCAAGGATAATCCCGTTTCTATCAAGAAAATTCGTTGTAGCGTTCTTAAGCTGGCCGCATTTTCGTTTGCAACGACTGGCAGCGACTGTGCTGGATTGGCCAATAGGGATTTTGCTGCGTTATAAGCTCTTCGATCTTTCGGCATTGGAAGCATCAATGGTTCTGCTTCCATTTTCTTTGCCTGGCAAACAGTAAATTGAATCAAACTGAGTTTCTCAATCGAGTTAGGGATCACAATGCCGACTTCGCTGATGTGGACGATTAGTTCGCGCATTAAATTCGATACATTCACTGCCAAACATTTGTCGGATACAAACACGTTCATGCTGGGATGAAAATAGAGAGTTCGCATCGACACGGTACCAAACATTTTGACGAAGTGGGAGACACCGGCAGGAATCCATACAGCTCGGTGCGCAGGAACGATCCAGGTGTTTCGATTGTCCTGGAGATGCATCACTCCAGATGTTGCGAAAACAAGTTGTATCCATTTGTGAGAATGCCAATCGATACAATGACCCGATGAGAATTTGGCCGTCAGTGAGCGGATTTTGATTTGGCGTGTTTTCGACATAAATCGTCATTCTATCGCAAGTATGCAAAATGGGTAGAGGATATACTTTACCAAACAATTCACAATATCAAGGGAAAAACATGCATTCAAACAACGTCGTTCATTTTGCCGTCAACGCTGACGATGTAGCTCGCGCAAAAACCTTTTATGAAAATGTCTTTGGTTGGCGTTTTGAAGAATGGGGTCCGCCAGACTTCTACCTGATACAAACGGGAGAAAGCGAGAATTGTGGTATTCGAGGTGCTCTCCAACAGCGAACGGAACCTATGACGGGTACTGGGTCGAACGGATACGAATGTTCTATATCCGTTCAAAATTTGCATTCCACGGCGACTGCCATCAAAGCGAATGGTGGCCAAATTGTGATGGATGAAGTTGAAATACCATCAGTAGGCCGACTTATCAAGTTTTCAGATACAGAAGGCAATATTGCCTGTGCGATGCAATACAACGAAGGCGTCCTTTGAATGTGTTCCCAGGCTAAAAAGCTGCGTTGCTTTTCAAGTTTTCGCGAGCGACTTGGAAATTGGGATGCGAGATCGTTGAAGTCTGCGTTTCGTTGCGAGTAAGGGAGAGAATCGCACCGACTGCGAGAAATGTGACGACGAGATGCGATCCGCCGTAACTGAGAAAGGGATGAGGAATTCCTTTGGGGGGTACCAAAGCCGTGACCACCGCCATGTTGAGAAACGCTTGAAAAACGATTTGGCATAAAAGCGTGGTCGAGAGGACAGACGCAAACGATCGATGTGGTTTTTGAGCAATCAATTTCAAGCCAAACAAAAACACGGCGATCCAGAGAAAAAGTACACCCAGAGTTCCCAACAGTCCCATTTCTTCACCGAGAACGGAGAAGACGAAATCCGTATTCGCTTCGGGAAGGAAACTCAACTTTTGAATTCCGCGTCCCAAACCGCTTCCGGCGAGTCCACCCTCTCCTAACGAAAGTAGCGACTGCTTGACTTGATATGGAGCATTTTGCCAGTCTGACCAACTAGCGAGAAACCCTTCAATCCGTTTGAGTTGGTAGGGTTTCAGCAGAAACGTCATGGCTCCCAGTGGAGCAAACGCCAGCGCGGGGAGCGCGAGGTTTCGAACCGAGACTCCGCAGAGAAAAAGACACAGTCCACTGGAAAGGATCAAAAACAACACGGCTCCCAAATCTGGTTGCAAAAACACGAGCAGGAACATCGCCAACAGAGGAAGAAGTGTCGTGCAGAAAAATCGCAATCTTCGCTGAGAAATCGAGACGTTGTCGCGATGACAGAACTTCGATGCTAAAAAGAGCGGGATTGCAATTTTCCCAAGTTCGGATGGTTGGAACGAAACCGGTCCGAACCGCAACCAGCGTTGTGCTCCGTTGACGCGATGACCGATGCCGGGAATAAGAACCAGCACCAACAGCGCTAGCGTGATGTAGAATAAAGCGACGGCCCATTTCTTCCAGAATTCGGTCGAGAGTTTCGAAGCGACCAAGACAGCGGCAAGACCCACGGCGAGAAAAATCAGATGCCGAGAAAGATAAATTCTCTCGAAATGGGAAGGCCAAGAAGTGACACTGGCACTGTGGACCAGTAGGACGCCGACTCCGGCAAGCGTCGCGATCAGACAAATGAAAATGCTACGATTGCGTTGTGATTTCAACTCGATGTGCATTTTGTCTATTTCGGAAGCGGCGAAAGACAAAACTCAGTGAAAGCGAAGGGAAGGGGAATCGTTGATTTATTAAGTGTTTCCGACAGGAAGAAGAAGCAAAACGAGACGAATCGATAAACTCACCCGCATCGGTGCGATTGGCATCGCCGAACGCTTAGAAGCGGTTGCCTTCCTGTGGACCGTCTTTTGTCAGGGTGAGAATTTCCGGTCCCTGTTCGGTGACGAGAATTGTGTGTTCGAACTGTGCCGATAACTTTCGGTCTTTGGTACGCACCGTCCAGCCATCGGGTTCGTGATCGTCGGTTCGCCAGGTTCCCTCGTTGAGCATGGGTTCGATGGTGAATGCCATACCCGGAAGCAGAATTTGTCTTCGAGACGAAGCCAGGGGATAATGCGGGATATCGGGAGATTGGTGGAATGCCCGACCAACTCCATGGCCCTGATATTCCCTGACCACACCAAAACCGCGTTGACCCGCGAGATCCAAAATGGCCTGACCGATTTCGTAGACACTGCCTTCGATGCGGACCGCATGAATCCCGGCGAAGAGGCTATCGAAAGTGGCCTGAATGAGGTCGCGGGCAGTCTGAGAGATTTCCCCGATGGCAAATGTTTCGGATTGGTCACCGAACCAGCCTTCGACGATGGTCGTCAAATCGACGTTGACAATATCGCCTTCCTTCAACACGGTCGCATCGGGAATGCCGTGACAGACGACATTATTGATGCTGATGCAACAGCTTTTGGGAAAGGGATTTCCACCCGAACCGCCGTAGTTCAAGGTAGCAGGTATGTGACCATGATCGAGAGTGTAACCGTGGATAAGACGATCCAGTTCTTCGGTTGCCACACCGGGTTTCACATGAGGACGGATGAAGTCCATGAGTTGCGCATTAAATTGGCAGGATTTGCGAAGTCCTTCACGTTCTTCTTTGTTGAGCAGGGGGGCTGGTTGTCTCACTTGTGGCTGGTTTTTTTATAAGGATTGAGGGCGAGTAGTTTCTTGTGGTCTGTGTGACTATCATTAACTTTGACCTATGTTGCATTCTGAATCCTCTACGAATTTGTTTCAAGCGTAGCCTGCCCATGTTTTCGATTTCGAACAAAATCGAAACTCAACGCTGCGTTGCATCTCCCCTGTTATGCACACACCTCATCCTAAACCACGCAAAAGCAAATATTTAGGAAATCACCAGCGTTGTTGGATTTGGGGCAGGCATTTGCTTTGGGAAACGATGCACGCGGGGAAATGGCCTCCTCTCGAACTTTTTCTCTCGTCCGATCTCGATTCTGCGGAGCGCGAACGAGTTCAACTGCAAGCGCAACAACAGAATGTTACGGTTTTTGTAGAAAGTCGCGAACACATCGGGAAACTCTGCCATGCGCAAGATCATCAGGGTTATGCGGCAAAAATGCCTCCGTTTCCGTACACCGACTCGGAAGATTTGCTTCGTCTGGAAAATGCGAATTCTTTTTTTGTTATTCTCGATTCGATACAGGATTCACACAATCTGGGGGCGATTATTCGAACAGCAGAAGTTCTGGGAGCGGATGCCGTTGTTCTCTCAGACAGGAATCAGGTGGATGTGAACAGCCAGGTCGCCCGCTCGTCTGTTGGAGCGGTGAATCATATCCCGATTGCGAAACCGGATTCGTTGCCGGTTTTTCTGCGCGAACTCAACACTCGGAAGGTGAATCTTCTGGGAACTCATCACATTCATGGCGAAAATCTTTCTCAGGTCACAATGCCGTCAGGATGTCTTGCGTGTGTCATCGGAAGCGAAGCTCAAGGGCTTTCGAAGGATGTGTTGGAATTCTGCGACAGTCTCGTTCGGATTCCGCAAACAGGGAAAATTGAATCGTTGAATGCCGCGGTCGCTGCTGGAATTGTTCTGTACGAGATATTCCGTCAAAGACATTCGCAATAAAAAACACCCGTGGTCACGACGACCAACGGGTGTTTCTATTTTATCATTCGTTTTGCAAACGGGAAGTTTGCGAACGAATTCGCGTTAGGCTTTTTTTCCGCCCTTTTTGGGTGCGGGAGGAGCATCCTTTTTGGGGGGCTTGGGAGTTTCATCGTAAGACTTTTTGCCATGACCACCTTTTTTGTGGGAACCACTGCAATTGGGTCGGGGATGACAGCAAGTGGGTCTGGGGTGACATCGACGAACTCGAACCGGTTTGCAACAACGCGTTCGAACCGGTTTGCAACAACGATGACGACGTACACGGTGGCATCGCGTCCTGTGGCAACGGGTTCTGTGGCAACGAGTTCTGTGACTTCGACAACAGGACGAGTTACCGAAAAGACCATCAAACAGTCCAGCATCGGCTTGTGCACTCATCATCAGAAAAGCAACGGTTGCGACGGAAACAGCTAACTTTCTCATTGTTTACCTCTCTTCTCTAAATTAAACCTTTGAAAATCCATCTTCTGAGGCTGCAACAACGGGTGACACACACCAGACAGAAACAGCCGGGGGAACAAAAACTCCAAGCCGACTACACCTGAAGATGGCAGTAAATTTTCTACAGTTATCCTGCTTTACGCTCCCTGTTTATTCAAGTGAAATGGGGGGAAATAATTAAAATATAAGATGAATAATCATACTTTCCGGAACAGCCTTTCTTACCTGAATTAACATCCAAGGACGATCCGCTAATATCCTCACTTCCTGCATGCTCTTCGTAGACTGATTCACACTCAACCCAAAGAAGATAGGATTCGTTCGATTGATGAGGATATCGGTAAAATTTTCACTTCTCCAGTGCGTGCCAGTTTTAAGCTGAATTTCTTTGCAACGAAAATTGCAAAAATTCAGGATGTTTCAGATGAAAACCACGGGTCTTGTTCATTTATTTGCAAATCCCGCCAATTTCAGCGACATCCAGACTGGTGCGTCACGGATTTCGAAAAACCATGCCTGGCTTGAAATTCGTAGATCATGCAACTTTTTCCGTGGTCGAACCTTGATGATTCTTGACGGAAGCGTTAGTTTGAGTCGTTTCTTTCAGTCAGCCAGCGAATGTGGTACACACGCTCAGTTTGTGTCCTCGATATCGTTTAGGTTCTCGTTCTCTCAACGGAATTCTTTTCAAAGGAATCTGTTGGGAATACCGAAACCTGTCGATGGCTCATTCTATCAATAGAGGAATAAAATGGTCGATTCAGTCAAACTTGTGGCAGAGTCCCGCGTGGGAAAGGGGACTGCGGAGTGCCGACGCTTGAGAAAGCAGGGGGTCGTGCCGGGTAATCTCTACGGTATGAAAAAAGACTGCATCTCCATCGCGACCCGGGAAGATGAGCTGGGGAATTTAATTTCCAGCGGACACCGTGTATTCGATCTCGACATCGGTGGAAAAACAGAACCGACGATGTTCCGGGAAGTTCAATGGGACACGTTCGGAAAGAAAATCCTTCACTTCGACTTGATCCGCATCGACATGAAAGAAAAAATTACAATCGAGGTTCCTATCGTCATTCGAGGTGTGGCACCCGGAACGAACAGTGGGGGGCATTTGCATCAAGTTCTGCGAAGCCTTAGTATCGAAACATCTCCTGTCAACATTCCCGACAACATTCCAGTTCGTGTGAACGAGCTGGAAATTGACGATTCGCTTTCGGTCAAGGATTTGGAAGTTGGAGCCAACATTACGGTTCTTACCCCCGAAGACACGACCGTGGTTCATGTGCTGGCAGTGGTCGAAGAGCCGGATGAAACCGAAGAACATCTCGATCCGATCGAACCTGAAGTGATCGGCAAAAAGAAGGAAGACGACGAGGAAGGTGGAAACTCTTAACGCCAAACTCGATCGTTGGTCAACTCAATCTTCCCTTTTCCCTCGATTTCTCTCGTCAAAAGAGCGGTTTCCAATGAAACTGGTGATCGGTCTGGGTAATCCGGGGAAAGAGTATTCACAAACAAGACATAACGCAGGATTTCTCGTTTTGACGGAACTGGCAAAACGTTGGGGTTCTTCGCAAGTCAAACGAAAATTCGAAGCGGAAACGATGGAATCGTTACGCGACTCGGAGAAGGTGATTCTCATCGCGCCACAAACTTTTATGAACGAAAGCGGGCGGAGTGTCGGTCAGTTTGTCGATTACTTTCACGTTTCCCTCGAGAATTTGATCGTCGTTTCTGACGACATGAATCTTCCGTTGGGAAAAATTCGTCTGCGGTCGGCTGGTTCCGCTGGAGGCCAGAAGGGGATTGCCAATATCATCCAAAGGTTGGGGACACAGGAGTTTCCCCGGTTGAGAATTGGTATCGGCAGACCGCCCGGGAAGATGACAGCGACGAGTTTTGTCCTGACCAAATTTCGAAGTCACGAAAAGGAAGAGATCGACGATGCCACGATGCGTGCGGCGGACTGTGTGGAAAGCTGGATTCGCGAAGGTATCGAAAATACGATGAATCGTACTAATGCCTCGAATTCCGAGGACGATTAGGATACTATAAAACCAATCCGACGAACTGTGGGCAAACGGGAATCGATCATTTGTTCGAGGCAGTCCGTTCACAGTTGAGGTTTCTAAAGAATTCGGTAACAAAGAACAAACCAAACGTTTATTGTGGAATTTTGGAGGTAGAAGCACATTGTCTGAAGGACTTTATGAAGGGATGTTTTTACTGGATAGTTCCAGGTTTGCGAACGATCCGACCGGTATGTCCGAAAAAGTCGTCGCACTCATTGAAAAAATGGAGGGGACCGTGGTGGCCCATCGTCCCTGGCAGGACGGTCGATTGGCTTACGAAATCGAAGGTCGTCGGAAAGGGGTGCATTATTTGTCCTACTTCCGCATGGATCCCGCTAGAATGAAAGAATTCGATCGAGCCTGCAAGCTTTCCGAAGATGTGATCCGCAAACTGACCATCAAACAGCCTGAGGTGTTGTTCCAACAAATGGTGGCAGCACTTACCGGCGAAACGAAAGAAGAGACTCCGGCAGAGCCGAAGAAATCGGTCAAAGAAACAGAAAATAAAACCGAAAACGAAAAAGAAACAGAAAAAAAATCAGATTCGAATGTGGACGTTGAAGAAGCTCCCGTATAATCGCCCCGCGAAGAGAGATCACAGACCGGACCATCGACCCTCACTTCATTTCATGGAACATCGACATGGCCAGTTTTAACAAAGTCATCCTGATGGGAAATCTGACCCGCGATCCCGAAGTTCGTTACACGCCAAATCAAACCGCTGTCGCCGACATTGGTTTGGCCGTCAATCACGTCTGGTTCGACAAAGCCAGCAACCAGAAGAAAGAAGAAACCAGCTTCGTCGATGTAACCTTGTGGGGTCGGCAGGCAGAAGTGGCCGGTGAGTATCTCTCCAAGGGACGTTCGGTGCTGATCGAAGGTCGGTTGAAGTTGGATCAATGGGACGATCGCGAATCCGGAAAAAAACGATCCAAACTCAAAGTAGTTTGTGAAAACATGACAATGGTTGGGGGGCGTTCTTCGGGTGGCGGCGGTGCACCGGCAAACCATGCCGCGGCTTCGAAGCCAAATTCCGCACCGGCGTCCTCGGTCGATTCGTATTACGAGAGTCCCCCCGCCACAATTCCAGATGACGAAGTGCCATTCTAAATCGATTGAGACAAAATACGATTCCAACATTGAAATCGCACCGCAAGCCAACAAAACAATGAAATAGAGATACCGTTATGAGACGCAAACGGGGAGTTGAACAGGTCACCGGATCTACCAAAACATCCATTGACGTGCTTCTGGCAGAAAATGTCGAAACACTCGGCAGCCAGGGCGATGTCGTGCGTGTCAAACCGGGATTCGCTCGCAACTTTTTACTTCCACAGGGATTGGCGACGATTGCAAGCGAACAGAATAAGTTTATGGTCAAAAAGCACCGCGAACGACTGGAACAACTGGAAGTCGATCGTGCTCGAAATTACAAAAAACTCGCCGAACAAATCAGCAAGTACAGCGTGACCATCGAGGCGAACGCCAATCCCGACGGTCACCTCTATGGCTCGATTGTCGATAGCGATATCAGTAAGAAATTAACGGAAGCCGGTTACGACGTCGAACCCGAACACATCAAGCTGGTAGGACCGCTCAAAGAACTCGGCATGTACACTGTCAAGGTCGAACTCCATCCTAAAGCCCGTTCGGAAGTGAAGGTCTGGGTTGTGCCTGCCACCAGCACGGCAGCCAGCTAGAGTCACGTTTTTCCGTTTCCTGTCGGATTCGCACCACCACGGAGGGCCGTCGATGTCACTTGCTACCAAGTCGAACCAAACTCCCCACGGCGTTCCTCCGCAAAATCTCGATGCCGAAAAAGGTGCCTTGGGAAGCATCCTGCTCTTAAACGAAACGTTCGACGAGATTTCCGAGATTCTGAAAGCGGATTTCTTTTACTCGGATGCGCACCAGAGAGTTTATACGGCGATCTGCGAGTTGTTCGACCGAGGAATTCGAGGCATCGATCCACTCACTGTTGCTGAGGAACTCGACCGTAACAACGATCTCTCGAAAATCGGCGGCGTCGATTACCTCCTCGATATTGTCGCTTCCCCTCCTCATGCAGCTCATGCACGGTATTACGCCGGAATCGTTCGCGAAAAATACATCGAACGAAACCTGATTTATGCCTGCACCGAAATTCTCCAAAATTGCTACGACAACAACGAGAACACCGATGAGATTCTTCAGGATGCCGAGAAAAAAATCTTTCGCATTTTAGAGCAGCAGGAACATGCTCACAGCGTCGATATGGAATCCATTCTTCTGGAAGCCTGGGACCGCATCAATATCCGCATGGAAATGGACGGCTCGGTCAGCGGATTGGCTTCCGGGTACGTCGATCTCGATCATTTGACGAACGGTTTTCAACCGGCAGAGTTAGTTATTCTTGCGGCTCGTCCCAGCATGGGAAAGACGGCGCTCGTTTGCAACTGGGCCGATGGTGCTCAAAAAATTGCCGACAAAGGTGTGCTGATCTTCAGCCTCGAACAATCGAAGCTGGAACTTGCCGAGCGTTTTTTATGTCTTCGAGCAAAAGTCAATGGTCACAAGTTGCGTTCCGGCGACCTCGAAGATGCCGAACGCCATCGTCTGATGGAAGAATCGGAACCTCTCAGCAAGGCGAAGATTTTTATTGACGACCGCCCCGGCAGAACGATTGCACAAATTGGTGCTCTTTCTCGCCGCATGCACAGGCAATACGACCTCAGCCTGATTATTATCGATTACCTGCAACTCATCGAACCCGAAGACAAACGGATTCCCAGAGAACAACAAATCTCGGGGATTACACGGCGCTTAAAAGGGCTGGCGAAGGAACTTGATCTCCCTGTTATCGCACTTGCCCAGTTGAATCGGGGAGTCGAACTTCGTGAAGATAAACGACCACGTCTTGCCGACCTTCGCGAAAGCGGAGCCATCGAACAGGATGCCGACCTGGTCCTGTTCCTTCATCGCCCCGAACAATACGACCCTGAAGATCATCCGGGATTGGCCGAGGTCATCGTTGCCAAACATCGAAACGGTCCCACAGGAATCGTGAACCTCACTTGGCGGGCAGAATACATGAAGTTCGAAAACTTCGCCGGACTCGACGAACCGGCAGACGGTTACTGGCCCGAAAAAACGGGGAACGATAGTTTTTGAATTCACTCGGAACGTGTTATGATAAGCGGGTCGTCATCGAATTCGATTGGAACCTTCATCACACGGGGTTTGCAAAATGGACCAGGACGAAATTCTTTTAGACTCTGAAGATCGCATGGAAAAAGCGTGCAGTGTTTATCATGCGCAACTTAAGGGTTTACGCACCGGTCGTGCCACTCCGGGGCTTGTCGATTCGATTAAGGTCGATCTCTATGGCTCTCCCACACCACTTAAACAAATGGCGAATATCAGCGTTCCCGAGCCACAACAAATCGTGATCCGCCCGTTCGACACTTCGACGCTGAGTAACATCGCCAAGGCCATCCAGGGAAGCGACCTGGGTCTGTCACCGAATCCCGAGGGGCGGTTAATTCGCTTGAATATCCCGCCGCTTTCCACAGAACGACGTCGGCAATTAGCTTCGCGAGTGAAGGAACTCGCCGAGGAAGCGCGTGTTTCCATCCGGAATATCCGCCGCGACAGTAACAAGCACGCCGACCAGGCTCAAAAAGATAAAATTCTCAGCGAAGACCAGCGAGACGACTGCAAGGACAAAATTCAGGAGTTGACCAAAAAGTATGAAGGCAAAGTCAACAAAATGGCAACCGACAAAGACAAAGACATTATGGACGAGTAACCCAAAGCAGCACATCTTACGGCCTTTTTGAGTGAATTCCGACTTGCCCGTGCCTGCTGAACCTGGAAAACAAAACTTCCAGGCAAAATCTCAAGAACGAAACAACTCTCGTGCTCAAACAGCCGATTCTATGTAGTGTGAAAATCGAACTTGTATGACGTTCGACAAGCGCGCCAAGTTTCTGAACTGTTTTCCTATGAGCAATCCAAGAGACTGCAATCCATGAGACTGCAACCCATGAGACAGCAATCCATGAGACTGCAACACAGCCCATACTTTCTGATATGCTTGGGTATCGTTCTGGGCTTTGCAGGATGTCGCAGCAATCCCGCCGACAGATCTCTTGGTCAAAGTGATGGTCTTTCCTATGCCATACCGGATGATTTCCAGCAGAGCATGCAGGCAGAGAACGAGGCCAGGATTGATAAGGCGAAAAACCAAAAAAAAGAGGGTGGATTTCTCCGCCGGTTTTCGCTTCCATTGGTCTACTCAGGCAGACCGTCACGAGAGAAATCTCCCATCGAATCCACAACAGTGCGCCCACCGAAAGACGATTCGCTTGTGCAAATGACACCTTCCACAATCAACCGCTGGAAAGTCTTCGGGAAGATGGAACAGAATTTCCGCAGCCTGTTTTTTTCCAGCAAAGAGACTAACGAAGAATCGTTGGTTCAAAAAGAAAAAGACCCTTTGGCTTCGAAACGATCGACTTCCGACCAACCTGCCAGATTACCTCTCGTGAAAACGGATGAGACCCCGATTTTGGTTCCCCCGCCAGCACCGGCGGTTGGTGAAAAACGTGAATTCGAAGTGCTCGGCAACAACGAGAAAGCCAAAACCGACAAGGCTCAAGATGACCCGAAAAAGAAAAAGAGCAGCTTCAAGAATCGGTTGATTGAACTCTGGCCTTCTTCGTCGAAACGCTAATCCGTAACAAAATCGCTGTCACACCACGCGCGCAAAGACATCTTCTTGCAGTGAAACACTGCTACAAATCGACACTCGACAAGGCGATCCTGAAGCAAGTAGGTCAGGCTGTGCCTGACGAAGGGGTAGCTGTTATACTCGTTCCATGCCCAATTATCGACGTGCAAATATTCCTGGCGGAACCTACTTCTTCACCGTCGTGACACATGGCCGTGCCCCGGTGTTCAACTCAATACTGGCGAGATCGTTATTAGGTAAC
>Ga0114931_10006311_pt1 | contig 14574 bp, 12 predicted proteins | sample 2SBtaG_FD_89579 | JGI IMG/M metagenome (GOLD analysis project Ga0114931, IMG submission 89579) | Deep subsurface microbial communities from Kolumbo volcano to uncover new lineages of life (NeLLi) - 2SBTROV14_V59a metaG | ecosystem: Environmental > Aquatic > Marine > Volcanic | place: Kolumbo...
CCGATCCGGGACCGATGAAGACCCCCACCTCGACCCGGCTGCGTTCACCGATCACTACGCCGGGCCCAATCTGGGCCCCCGGGTCGATACGGGCGGAATCGGCGATGCTGGCGCTGGCATGGATACCGGGCTGGAGCACAGGTGAGGGGAATAGCCGGCGTGCCACCCGAGCATAGGCCAGATAAGGATTGTCGCTGATCAAAGCCGCCACCGGGCAGCGGGGTGCGTCGGCCGCCGTCAGGATCACCGCACCCGCCCGAGTCCCCTCCAGGTGATGCCGGTATTTCGGATTGGTGAGGAAGCTGATCTCCTGGGGAGACGCATGTTCCAGGGTCCCCACCCCACTGATACGGATCCCTGGATCACCGCGCAACTCGGCCCCAACGGCCTCCGCCAACTCCCCCAGTAGACTGACCATCTGCCGCTGGCCCCGATACTATTTACGATCCAGCTTATTGAGCTTGTCCAGTACCAGGTCGGAGATATCGATCCGCTTGCTGAAATAGACCACCCCATCGGAGACGATCAGATCGATCCCCTCCGACTTGCCCACCTCCTTGATCACCTCGCGGATCTGCTTGCGCAGCTTCTTGAACTCCTCGTTCTGACGCAGGTTGAGGTCCTCTCGAAACTCGGTCTGGGAGTTCTTCAGCTTGCGCCGACGCGACAGGATGTCGCGCTCCAACCGCTTGACCTCGGATTCGCTCATGACCTTGCCGTCGCGCTGGAGCTTCTCTTCCAGCTGTTTGAGCTGCTTCTTTCTGGAGATCAGGTCCTTCTCCCGCCGCGAGAACTCGGATTGCAGGCGGTCCCGGGCCTTCTTGTACTGGGGTGACTCCTCGAAGACCTTGGTCGCGTTGACGAAGCCAATGCGGTAGTTCTCGGCACTCGCCACCCCCACCGACAGGGCAAAGACCAGGAAGATCAGGCTAACAACGGCTATTCTGTTCACAAATTTGCTCCTCATGTAGTATCCCGCCCTGCGCAGGGCAAGACCATATCAAAAACCCGCACCGACATTGAATTGAAAGGCCTCTTTTTGATCCCCTGCCTTCTCCTTCACGGGATACGCCAGGCTGAAGGAGAGGGGCCCCACCGGGGAGAGCCAGGATAGCATCCCCCCCGCCGAGACCCTAACGTCATCGGTATTGATGCTGCCACCGCCACTCAGATCGAAGACATTGCCCGCATCGAGGAAGAACCCGAGACGCATGCTTTCCCGGAAGGTATCGCCGGGTGGTGGGAACAACAGCTCCATTTGACCGACAATTCGCGTATTTGCTCCCAAGGCGTCACCCTGAGAATCCTGTGGTCCTAGGGTATTGCTCTTGAAACCCCGCACCGTGCCGATGCCACCGGCATAGAAATTGCGAAAAAACGGCAGTTCGTCATCCTTCCCGTAGCCGTCTCCATAGCCCAGATCGGCATTGAGCTTCAGCACCAGGGAGCGGGCCAGGGAGAAGTAGTGGGCATTGCGATAGGTGATGCGGTAATACTCGAGGTCACTGCCCGGCAGGTCGACATCCAGCCCCAGGGTCTGTTTGCCGCCCCGCCTGGGAAAGATGGCCCGGTCCCGGGTATCCCGGCTCCAGCTGACGTTTAGGGGGAAGTCCTGGAAGTCCGTGCCATTGAGGTCGACGAACCCCTTGATCTCGTCGGAGGGGGTGCTGCCGAGAAAGAAGCTGGTATCCTGGAACGCCAGACTGAACCGCAGCCGGTCGTTCTCGGTGATCGGCAGACCAAAATTGACTCCCAGGCGACTCACATCGGTGGAAAAACTGGAGATATTGAGCTCCGCGAAGTCAGTCTTGTGATAGCTCAGATCGAAGCCCCGGCTCACCCCGTCGATGGTGTAATAGGGGTTGGTATAGGCCAGCAGCAGTTTCTTGTTGGCCTGACTGGTGTCGAAACCGATCGAGACCTTTTTCCCTGAACCGAGAAAGTTGTCCTCGGAGATGCTGGCGTTGAAGATCGCACCCTGAGTCTGGGAGTAGCCGATGCCGGCGCTCAGACTGCCCGAGGCCTTCTCCTCCACTTTGATATTCACATCCACCTGATCGGTGCGCCCGGGCACCGCCGGGGTTTCGATGTTGACATCACCAAAGTAACCAAGGCGTTGCAGGCGCTCCCGGGAGAGCCGTAGTTTCTCGCCGGAGAACCAGGCAGACTCCATCTGCCGCAGTTCCCGCCGCGCCACCACGTCCCGGGTAGTGGTATTGCCACTGATATTGATACGCCGAACATATACCAGCTTGCCCGGGTCGATGAAGAAGGTGATCGACACCTCTCTCTTCTTTCGGTCGATGTCGGGGATGCTGTTGATATTGGCGAAGGCATAGCCCGCATCCGAATAGCGGCTGGTGAGCCGCTCCGCGCTGGCGGTCACCTGTTTGCGGGAGAAGACCTGGCCACGGCGCAGGTGGATCAGCGGGAACAGTTCCTTTGCGGGCAACTCCATCTCCCCCGCCAGCTTGATGTCGCTGAGGGTGAAAACATCACCCTCCGAGATCACTATGGTGATGTAGATGTCCCGCTTGTCCGGGGTGATCGAGACCTGGGTGGACTCGATCTTGAAATCCACGTAGCCCCGGTCGAGGTAGAAGGAGCGCAGCTTCTCCAGGTCGCCGGAGAGGGCCTGTTTGGAGTATTTGTCCTTGCTGGAGAAGAACTCGTACCAGGCGGGTATGCCGAGCTGGAACTGGTCGAGCAGCTCGGCGTCGTCGAACGCCCGGTTGCCGATGATATTGATCTGTTTGATGCGCGCCGTGAGGCCCTCGGAGATCTCGATATCGAGGCGCACCCGGTTACGCTCCAGGGGGGAGACGGTGGTGACGATACGCACCCCGTATTTGCCGCGGGCGAAGTACTGCCGGTTCAACTCCTGCTCTACCTGCTCGAGGATGGCGCGCTTGAACACCCTTCCCTCCGCCAGACCTATATCCTTCAGCGCCGCCAGCAGCATATCGGTATCCAGATCCTTGTTACCGCTGATATTGATCTCGGCGATGGCGGGACGCTCGCGCACCGAGACCACCAGCACGTCCCCATCCCGCTCCAGCCGGACATCCTTGAAGAAACCCGTCTTGAAGAGGGTGCGGATGATGGAGGCGCTGTTGCCCCGGTTCACCTGGTCTCCCACCTTGACCGGCAAATAGTTGAAGACCGTCCCGGCGCTGATTCGCTGCAGACCCTCGATACGGATATCCTGCACCGTGAAGGCGCCCGCCAGCGGCATGGCCAGCAGCAGCCAGCATGCCGTCAGCAGCAGGAGGAGGAATCGGGGGGAGAGGCCCATCAGCTATCCAAACTTGTTGTTGCCCAAACGAATGCCGCGACAGACCCGCAAGAGGCCCCACGGGAAATGACGCGCGCTAGTATAAGGGATCTTCGGTGCTAAACCTAGAAACGCCCCTCTGGCCCCCGCTGGCCATCCAACGGCAAAACGCGAATGTCGCCACAGCGCCCGGCGTTGACCCTTGCAGGCGGCCCGGTTTGCACGCAGAATCCCCGTCATGCGCCTGAACCCCACCCGAACCGCCCGCTGCCTGGTCGCCCTGCTGCTCTCGCTGTGGCTGGCCGCTACGGCCTGGGGGGCAGGCTCCGCCGCCTCCCGCATGATGAGTCAGGCCATGCTCTCCATGATGGATGCCATGGGAAATCTGGCGCAGAAATTCAACCGCAATCAAGGCTGGTCCTCCTCCAGCTATCTGCCGCCCAGCGCCTGGCAGGGGCTGGGCTACGCCCCCTGGGGTATGAGCACCCTGCCCGGTGGAGGGATCCCTGGGCAGCAGCAGCTGCAGGGAGTAATGGGGCAGGCCCCCGCCGCCGCCCTGAGCGGGCAGCAGGCGGCTCAGGGCCTGCTTGGCCAAACCTTGCCTGGCCAGGCTCCGGGCCGCTCGCCTTTGGATGGCATCTGGCGGGGCCAGCGGGGTGAGATCGTTCTAGTGATGTATGGCATGTTCCGCATCTACGCCAACGCCGACACCTACCGGGACGGCCGCTACGAGGTGCAGGGCAACAAGCTGGTGATGATCGACCCCTCCCGGGGCACCAGGCGCAGCTACGACTTCGCCCTCAATCAAGGACGGCTGGTGCTCAGGGATCGGGATGGCAACCTGCTGCTGTTCCGGCAGCTGCCGATCCCGGTACCGCCTTACAGCCTGTTCACCGGCCAGGGCACGGCTTCAGCCCAGCAACAGCCTGCCACCAACCAACAGCAGAAATAGCGCGAACACCTGGCGCAGGCGCGCCCCCGGCAAGTGGTGCGCCAGGGCCGCCCCGACGGGGGCGAACAGGGAACTGGTCGCCACGATGATCAGCGCCACTGGCCAGTAGACATAGCCACTGCTGCCCCAGGGCAGTCCCGCCTGGCCCCAGCCGACATAGATAAAACTCAGGGCGCCCGCCAGGGCGATGGGCAGACCGCAGGCACTGGAGGTGGCCACGGCCTGACGCATCTCCACCCCGGTGGCATTGAGAAAAGGCACCGTCATGGTGCCGCCGCCTATGCCCACCAGGGCGGAGACCAGGCCGATCACTCCACCGGCAAGCCCGCTCAAGAGCGGTCCAGCGGCCAGGCTGTTGCGCCTGGCGGTGACCCGCGACAGCAAGTGCACCCCCACCATCAGGGCAAACAGGCCGTACAGACGCTGTAGCATCAGGCCATCCAGCTGCCCTGCCAGCAATCCGCCCAGCGAGGCACCTGCCAGGATCCCCGGAGTCAGCCTCCAGAAGCTCCCCCAGAGCACGCCACCGCGCCGGTGGTGGGCACGGATCGCCGCCAGGGAGGTCACCACGATGGTCATCAGCGAGGTCCCCACCGCCAGGTGAGTGGTATGTTCACCACCCAGCCGCAGCAGCGGCAGGCCCCAGATCAGCGCCGGCACGATGACCAGCCCCCCGCCCACCCCGAACAGCCCGGCGATGGTGCCCACTAGCGCCCCCAGCCCCAGAAACAGCAGCAGGGGCAGCGGACCGATCGATGTAAACAGGCCGTCCATGGCCCGCCATTGTAGCGAAAAAAAAATCGATTGTTTCCTGCGCCAATATTGTCCAAGATTGGCGCCCGGACAGATTTACAGTGGGGTTGGCGATGTCGATCAACAGGATCACCCTTCTGGGTGGCAGCGGTTTCGTGGGGAGCCACCTGGTGGCCCACCTGAGCAATCGGGGTATCGCCTGCCGGGTGGTCACCCGCCATCCCCAGCGTCACCGCCAGCTCGAGGTCAATCCCGGCTGCCATCTGATGCGTGCCGATCTGTTCGACAGTCGCTCCCTGGCCGATGCGTTCGAGGGGAGCGACGCAGTGATCAACCTGATCGGTATCCTCAACGAACAGGGGGGCCAGACCTTTCGCCGCATGCATGTGGAACTGGTCGACCAGATCGTGGAGGCCTGCCAGCTGGCGGGCGTCAAACGGCTGCTGCACATGAGCGCCTTGCATGCCAACGAGGCGCAGGGCAGCAGTCGCTATCTGCGCAGCAAGGGGGAGGGCGAGAACCGCGCCCATACCCACGGCGGGGCCTCCATGGCGGTGACCAGCTTCCGTCCCTCGGTCATCTTCGGGCCCTGTGACGGCCTCTTCAATCGCTTTGCCGGGCTGCTGCGGCTCTCGCCCCTGCTCTTCCCCCTCGCCTGTCCCCAGGCCCGCTTCGCTCCGGTCTACGTCGGGGATGTGGCGAAGGCCTTCGCCCGCGCCCTGGAGGACCCCTCTAGCTTCGACCGGCACTACGACCTGTGCAGCCCCCAGGTCTACAGCTTGCGGGAACTGGTGGCCTACACCGCCGCGACCCTGGGCCTGCGCCGATATATCATCGGGCTTGGCGACCTGAGCTCCCGACTACAGGCCCACCTGCTGGGACATCTGCCGGGCAAGCCCTTCTCCTGGGACAACTACCTCTCCCTGCAGACCGACAGCGTCTGCGACCACAACGACCTCGAGACCCTGGGCATCCATCCCACCCCCATCGATGCCGTGGTCCCTCACTATCTGGCCCATACCGACCACCGGGGCCGCCTGAACCGCTACCGCAGAACGGGCCTGACTCCCTGATCTCCCAACATCGATCGGGCCTACGCCCCGATCCCGAGCTGTGTAGGCGGTAAGCACGGCACGGCCTGTGAACCAGCCCTCAATATTAGGGATTTCCCTAATCCTGCGCTTTATTTTAACTGTATATTCTGATATTCTTATACTCATTCGATCCATAGGGACCTCAGAGATGAAAGTGAAGTTGGTGATTCTCGCGGTACTCTCCATCCTGCTGCTTACCCCGCTCGCCCAGGCGGACATGCACAAATGTACCGCCCGGGACCTGACCCTCGCCGCCCATGCCGCCCGCCAGGCGGAGGCACCGATCCTGCTGCTCTACAGCAGCCAGGAGTGTGGTTACTGCGAACTGCTCAAACGCCAGGTGTTGAAGCCCATGTTCGGCCAGGACCAGGACAACCGTCTGGCGGTGGTGCGGGAGCTGGACATGGACACCGGCGGCAAGCTGGTGGACTTCGATGGTGAAAAGATCCGCAGCCGCCGTCTGCAGGAGCGCTATCACGTGCGGGTGACCCCGACCCTGCTGATCCTGGATGCCAAGGGCCAGCTGCTGGCGGACCCCATCGTCGGCTACGACTCCCCGGAGGCCTACCGCACCCGTCTGGAATCCCTGCTGGCCCGCTCCCACAAGCTGCTGCGCGCCGCCGGCTTCCGCCAGCGCGCCATCAGCTCCCTGCAGTAGGCTCACAGGCGATCCCGCAGGTCCCGCAGGGCAAAGCCGCTGATCCTGGGCAGGTCGCCCCTGGCCAGCCCCAGGACCTTGAAACGCTCCCCCATCTCCGCCGGCAGGGTCAGCCGTTTCACCCCCTGCACCAACGCCATATGGGCCACCAGATCCCCTGGATCGGAGCCGGCCAGCATCTGATCCAGCCCGCTCGCCAACAGGAAGTGGGCCTGAGTGGTATAGCCCGCCAACTCGAACCCGGCCCGGCCCGCCTGCTCGGCAACGGCGCTGAAATCCACATGGCTGGTGATGTCCTGCAGGCCGACCCAGCGGAAGGGATCGGCATGGGCGCGATGGCGGTAGTGGCACATCAGGGTGCCACGCTGGCGCTGCGCATGGTAGTACTCGCAGCCCGGCAGGCCATAGTCGATCAGCAGCACCAGCCCCCGCTCGATGGCCTCCCCCAGGGCCTGCAGCCAGGCCCCCTGGCGCAGGTTGACCTCCGAGAAATAGCCCGTCGCCAGCCCCCCGCAACGCCCCTCGATGGCCTCCACCGCCGCCTGCAGCCCGGGGCTGCCAGGGGACAGGAACAGCTCGGTAAAACCTTCGGCGCCCCGCCCGACGAAGCACTCCTGCGGCCCCTCCGCGCCGATCCGGAAGCGGCTCACGGGCATGGCGTCGAGCAGCTCGTTGGCGATCACCAGGCCGTTGAAGCCGCTCGGCAGCCCCTGCAGCCAGACCACCCGTTCCAGCAACCCCGGGGCCGAGGCTTGCAACCGGGCCCGTTGCCGCTCCCGCAGCTCCGGGCTGACCTCGAGGATCAGGTAGCGTTCCGGCAGTTGTCCCAGGCGCTCCAGTTCCAGCAGCAGATCGACCGCCAGACGGCCGGAGCCGGCGCCGAATTCGAGGATCTCCCCGCCCCCTAGCCCCTGCAGCAGCTCCCGGGCCTGGCGCGCCAGGCAGCGGCCGAACAAGGGCGAGACCTCCGGGGCAGTAATGAAGTCCCCGGCCTCGCCAAACTTGCGGCTGCCGGCCACGTAGTAGCCTAGGCCCGGGGCATAGAGGGCCAGTTCCATAAAGCGGTCGAACGGGATTCGGCCCCCGGACCGGTCGATCTCGGCCTCGATCTGTCGCTCTAGGCGCTGGCTGACGGCCAGGGCGGCCGGCTCCGGTTGCGGCAGTCGCCCGGGATCGGGGATCGGTGGCGGGGAGTTGGACATGGCGCGGGAATCGGCAATAATCGAGGGCCCAGTTCACCACAGAATCGACGAGCGATGCAAAACCCTGCCCCCCTGAGCGGACGCTGCGGCCTGGTCACCGGCGGCGCCCAGCGCGTCGGCGCCGCCATCGCCCGTAGCCTGCATGGCGCGGGCATGGACCTGCTGTTGCACTACCGCCGCTCGGCCGGCGCCGCCGAGGCCCTGGCGGAAGAGCTGAACGCCAGCCGCGCCGGCTCGGTGGGGCTGCTGCAGGCGGACCTGCTCGACGACAGCGCCCCGCCGCGGCTGATCGCCCAGGCCCTGGAGTTTCGCCGGCGCCTCGACCTGCTGGTGAACAACGCCTCCAGCTTCTACCCCACGCCCCTGGAGGAGGTCTCCCAGGAAGCCTGGAACGACCTGATCGGCACCAACCTCAAGGCCCCGCTGTTCCTCTCCCAGGCCGCCGCCGGGCCCCTCAAGGCGGCCCGGGGGGCGATCGTCAACCTGGTGGACATCCATGCCGAACGCCCCCTCAAGGGCCATCCCATCTACTCCATCGCCAAGGCGGGCAACGCCATGCTAGTGAAGACCCTGGCGCGGGAGCTGGGACCGGAGGTACGGGTCAACGGCATCGCCCCGGGGGCGATCCTCTGGCCCGAACAGGGCCTCGATCCGGAGGCGCGACAGGAGATCCTCGAACGCACCGCCCTGAAGCGCCCGGGCAGCCCCGAGGACATCGCGCGCACCCTGCTGTTCCTGGTGGTGGACGCGGGCTATATCACCGGCCAGATCATCGCCGTGGACGGTGGCCGGAGCCTGCAACAGTAATCTCAATGCCACAAGCCTGGGGTTGGCCGCTATACCACGATCTTCTCCCCATCCAGCATCAGGAGGTCCCAGATGATTCGCCCGATCTTGCCCTGTCTGTTACTGCTCGCCCCGGCCCTGACCCTGGCCGGCAAGGCCGACGTGGTTGACGCCCGGGTCGAGAAGGCGCAGGACGGCAGCTACCGCTTCCAGGTCAGCGTCTCCCACCTGGACCAGGGCTGGGATCACTATGCCGACCGCTGGGAGCTGCTGGGCCCCGATGGCCAGGAGTTGGCCCGGCGCACCCTCTACCACCCCCATGTGCAAGAACAGCCCTTCACCCGCTCCCTTGCCGGGGTGCGGATCCCCGCCGGGATCCGGCGGGTGACCCTGCGGGCCCACGACTCACGCCACGGCTATGGCGGCAAGACCCTGACCCTCAGCCGGCCCTGTCAGGGCCGGCTGAGGGCGAAGAAGCGGCGCACCACCGCCAGCTCTTGGGTCTTGGTCATGGGCGGCAGGCTGCGGATGAAGACCTTGCCGTAGGGCTTGCTGAGCAGGCGGGGGTCACAGATCACCAGCACCCCCCGGTCCTGTTCGTCACGGATCAGCCGCCCCGCCCCCTGCTTCAGGGCGATCACCGCCCGTGGCAGCTGAAAACTCATGAAGGGGTTGCCGCCCTGGCGGCGCAGGGCGTCGATGCGCGCCTGCAACACCGGATCGCCGGGGGAGGCGAAAGGCAGCTTGTCGATGACCACGCAGGATAGGGCCTCGCCACGCACGTCCACCCCCTCCCAGAAGCTGGAGGTCCCCAGCAGCACCGCGTTGCCCAGCTCGCGGAAACGCTCCAGCAGTTCGCTGCGCGGCGCGCTGCCCTGCACCAACATGGGGTAGTCGATGCGCTCCGCCAGGTAATCCGCCGCCTCCTGCAGGGCCCGATGGCTGGTGTAGAGCAGGAAGGCGCGCCCGCCACTGGCCTCGAGCACCGGCAGGGTCGCCTCTGAGACCCGGCGGTTGAACTCCGGACTGTTGGGCTCCGGCAACCCCCTGGGCAGATACCAGACCGCCTGGCGCGGGTAGTCGAAGGGGCTATCCCAGCAGTGACTCTGCACCTCCTGCAAGCCGAGCTGCTCGGTGAAGTGGTCGAAGTTACCCCCCACCGCCAGGGTCGCTGAGGTGAAGACCCAGGCCGCCTGCTGAATCTGCATGCGCGCCTGGAAGATGTCGGCGATACGCAGCGGGGTGCGGTTGAGGTGAAAGCCCTGGCGCTGGGTCTCGAACCAGCGGATCGCCTCGTCCTCCGCGCTGCCCTGCAGCAGATCCAGGGCGGCCAGGAGGGCCTGACTGCGTTCCTGACAGCTGTCGAGCCCCTTGCCGCGCCCCTGCAGGGCCGCCAGGCCGTCGCCCAGCTCCCCGAGGGCGGCGCGCACCTCCTGCAGGGCCAGGGTGATGGCGGGATTACCCAGGACCTCCGACCAGGGGCCCCGCCGCTCCTCCAGACCGAAGGCGAGACGCAGCTCCTGGGTGGCCCGCTTGAGCCGTGCGGTCTGCTCCAGCAGTTGTGGCTCATCCCCCGCCTCCCGGTGGTATTCGGTGACCGTGTCGCGCACCAGCTCGTGCAACTGGCGGCCGCTCACCCGGATGCCGAAGAAGTTGCCCGCCACCTCCGGCAGCTGGTGGGCCTCGTCGAGGATGAAACAGTCGGCTCCGGGCAGCAGTTCGCCGAAGCCCTCCTCCTTGAGCGCCATATCGGCGCACAGCAGGTGGTGGTTGATCACCACCAGATCGGCCTCCTGGGCGCGCCGGCGCGCCTCCAGCAGGTGGCAATCGCTGTAGGCCGGACACTCCTGGCCCAGGCAGTTGTCGGTAGTAGAGGTGACCAGTGGCCAGATTGGGGCGTCCTCGGGGATCTCCGACATCTCCGCAAGATCGCCGCTGTCGGTGCCGCTCGACCACTCGCGGATGCGCTGCAGCTGCCGGCCCTGCTCACGGCTCAGGTGGACCCCCTCCACCAGGGTGTTCTCCAGCCGGTGGATGCACAGATAGTTGGCCCGCCCCTTCAGCAGGGCTACCGAGACCGGGCTCGAGAGACCCTGGCGCACCAGCGGCAGGTCGCGATGAAACAGCTGGTCCTGGAGGTTCTTGGTACCGGTAGAGATGATCACCCGGAGCCCGGAGAGCAGCGCCGGCACCAGGTAGTCGAAGGTCTTGCCGGTGCCGGTGCCTGCCTCGCACACCAACACCCCGCCCTGCTCGAGGATGGCCGCCACCGCCTCGGCCATGGCCTGCTGCTGGGGACGATGGGAATAGCCGTCGATACGCCGCGCCAGGACTCCGTCGGGCCCGAAGATCTCAGCCAGCTCGTACATGCTCCGGGACGGCCCCCTTCAGCCGGTGCGGTTGTCCCAGACCTCCGGCTCGAGACCGTCCTCCCGGGTCCACAGCAGACGCCCGATGATCTTGAAGCGGGCCACCGACATGGCGCCGCGGCGGGCGCGGCTGCCGCTGGAACGGCCGGCGTACTCGAGGATCTCGGCTCGCTCCGCCTCGTAGATCTCGTAGGGTTCGTACTCCTCGTCCATGAGCACCAGCAGCACGCTGTCCCATGGCTTGTCGAGCTTCAACTGACCGATGCGCTGACCCGACTTGCTCTCGTCGAAGATGGTGCGGGACTTGATCTGGATGCGCTTGTCGTCGCGAGAGGGGTCGATGGCGTCATAGCCCCCCTCTTGGGGGCAGGCCTGCAGCCCCAGCAGCTTGACCGCATCGTACTCGGCGATCTCGCTGCTGATGCCGGGCAGGGGCTTGCCCATGGTGCGGCGGTACTCAGCCGCCAGGGTGCGCGCCTGGGCGATCAGTTTGTCAGCGGCATAGAGTTTCAACCTGGATTCCTCAGTTGACTGCTCCATTCTATGAATGAAAAGACGCCTGTCTCGTTCGATAGGCCGAGGATTCCGGGTTCGAACCACCCTCCTCGGGCGAATGCCAGAGGTCTCCGTCCAAATGGGACGGACACCAACTGGTGGAGGATTGTAGCCCAGTTTCAATCAGGAAAGGGAAAACCGCTGTCGTCCCGAAACTCGGGCCTCAGGCGCTGGCCAGGGACGAGGCGGGCTCGAGCAGTTCCAGTAGGGGCAGGGGACGGCCGACGTGATAGCCCTGGATATAGTCCACGCCGATCTCCCGCAGGGCATCGGCGGTACCCTGATCCTCCACGAACTCCGCCACCACTTGTTTGCCCATGAAATGGGCGATCTCGGTGACCGATTTGACCATGGTGTGGCTGGTGTGGTCATCCAGCAGGTCGCGGATGAAGATGCCGTCAATCTTGACATAGTCCACCGGCAGGTCCTTGAGGTAGGAGAAGGAGGCGTAGCCGGAGCCGAAGTCGTCCAGGTAGAAACTGCAGCCGGTGCGCCGGATCTCGTCGATGAAGTCGATGGCATCCTGCTGGTCCTTGACCATCACCGTCTCGGTAATCTCGAAGCCGAGCTTCTCCCGCGGGATCGGCGAGGCCTCGATGCGCTGCCGGAGATACTCCTTGAATGCCTCGTCGGCCATGGATTCGCCCGAGAGATTGATGGAGAAACCACCGATCTCCGCAATCTCGGCGAGCCGTTGCTCCGCGCTGTCGAAGAAGTGGTCGACCACCCAGCGGTCCACCGAACGCATCAGCTCGTAGCGTTCCGCCGCGGTGATGAAGTGGAACGGGCTCTGCAGCTCCCCGTCCTCCCTGAGCAGCCGCAGCAGCACCTCGTAGTGGGAACCACCACGGCCCTCCTGCAGGGGCATGATCGGCTGGCCCACCAGCACCATCCGGTCCTTCTCCAGGGCCTCTTCGATCACCGACACCGACTGGATCAGGCGCTTGTGTTCGATGATCTCGTTGTCGGTCTCGCGGTAGATGCGGGTACAGTTGCGGCCCGCCCGCTTGGCGATGGCGCAGGCGGCGGAGGCGGCCTTGAGCAGCTCCCCCGAGCTGGTCTCCCGGTCGTCGATGGCCACCAGGCCTACGCTCACGCTGACCGGTATCAGGCGGTTGTCCCAGCTGTATTTGTAGTCGTCGATGGCCTGGCGGCTGGTCTCCGCCAGTTGATAGCCCTGATCGAGGCTGCTGTCTTTCAGCAACAGGGCGAACTCGTCGTCGCCGGTGCGGGCGAGTTGGGCCTGCTCCGGCAGGAAGCCGTGGACGATCTGGCTGATCGACTGCAGCAGCTTGTCACCCCCCTCGTAGCCGCACAGGTCGTTGACCAGGCCGAACTGGTCCACGTCGAACATGACCAGCACATGCCGCTCCCGAGCCCCGCTCTCGGCCCGCAGCAGTTCGTTGATCAGCCGTTCGAAGGCGCGGCGGTTGAGGCTGCCGGTCAGTTCATCCCGGCTGGTATCCTGCTGCACGCTGTCGTAACTCTCCCGCAGCACCCTCTGAATGGCCCGGTCGACCACCTGCAGATTACGGTTCTCCAGACGTGCGTAGCGATTGGCCTCGAACAGCCGGGCCAGGCCCAGACTGTCCACCTCCAACACCTTGGCGCCGGTGCCGTCCACCAGCAGCAGCCGGTCGGAGTCGGGAGACCGCCAGGCCAGGTTGACCAGCCGCATCCGTCCACTCTCCTGGTGGCGCTCCACCAGCCACTCGTCCAGGGAGAGGTGCTCCACCAGGTCGAGCCACTGGGGGGCGGGTGGAGGGAGATCCCGGTCCGGGGAGGCCAGCTGGAGCTGGCCGACGAAGAGTCGCCGCAGATAGGCCTCATCGACCTGCACCCGCTGTTCGATCAGCCCCCGGGCCGCGGCTCCCCCCTGCACCAGGGCACTCCTCAACTCCTCGATATAGCGCCGGCTCCCTTCCGGATGGACCGGATACGCCACGAAACCCTTGTGCACGATCTTCAACAGATCGCCGGCATTCTTCTCCGAGAGCACCTGGAACTGGCGGTCCGCGCGAAACAGCTTGAGCAGGATATCCACCACCCGCAGATAGGCCCGCCACTGACTGCTCTCCTCCCCGTGCAGGATCGCCGTGTGGACCAACAGGTTGACCCAGCCAAAATGAAACAGCCGGTCGAGAGTGATGGAGATGGAGCGGTCCGCGATCAGCTCCCGCAGCGCCTGTTCGACCAGTCGCTGGGTCTGGTGTAGCCGGTGGTTGCGCCTGCAGCTGTCGATGGCCAGCTCGCGATTGCGTTCGAAGCGCTCCTTCTGCTCATCCTGCAGGGTCTCGATGCGCTGGGTCACCTGACCTATATCCGCCAGGCTGCCGTCATCGATCTGGCGCAGCAGTTGTTCCAGCTCCTGGCCGACTCCCCTGCCCCTGGCCGGGTTGGCGCAGTAGGGGGCCAGTCCCTACACCGCCTCGAGCAGGCGCCGCACCGGATGGTCGGCATGTTCCAGCAGTGCCGGGTCGGCAATGACCTCCTTGATGAAGGGCAGCTCCAGGCGATTGACCAGTTGCCGCACCTCACTGCCGAGCCCCTCGTCCTGCAGCACCGCCTCCACCAGCCCCTCGCTGGCGTCGATGCTGGCCCGGGTAGCGGGATCGAGGGCCAGCGCCTGCCCCCCCTGCTCCCGCAGGAACTGCTCCAGTTGCCAGAGGATCGAGCGCCCGGCGCGCCGGGGCAACCGCTCCATGGACTCGATCACCTGCTCCCTTGGGGCCAGGGGGCCGCTGGGGGTGGTGTCGCCCCCGTCAGGCCCGCCGTGGCCGGTATTGAGAAGGGCAGAGAGGTTCTCCAGGGTCTGGTTCGAGGGGTGTTGCAAATCCGCCGGGTGGACGGCAGGGGTCGCGCGGGATTTGTCCTGGACCTCCTGGGCACCTATCCCCTCCGCCGCCAGACAGGCCAGAAGTTCGCCATAGA
>Ga0114931_10006312_pt1 | contig 14572 bp, 10 predicted proteins | sample 2SBtaG_FD_89579 | JGI IMG/M metagenome (GOLD analysis project Ga0114931, IMG submission 89579) | Deep subsurface microbial communities from Kolumbo volcano to uncover new lineages of life (NeLLi) - 2SBTROV14_V59a metaG | ecosystem: Environmental > Aquatic > Marine > Volcanic | place: Kolumbo...
CAATACGGCCGGCTTCGAGATTAAGACGCACTGTCGCCGTGCCCTCCAGGGGGCGAACCAGTCCCACGCGAACTTTGGACACCAGACGGTCGAGATTGGAGGTATCGAATATCAGTTTATTCACCGATAACAGCGTGTTGTAACCCAGCCGCGGACCCTGATTCTCATAGTAGGCGCTGGCGCGTCGGCTCTTGAAAATACTTGCGTTGACGATATTGGTACCACTGGTCTGAACCCCTTCGGACTGCAGGCGGGAAATGCGGCCGAAATAAATACCGGCATCCGAATTCTCGGCAGTTGCACGCAACTGAAAATATTCGTTCAGGGAGATATTATGCCTCCACGAGGTTCGCAACAGGGGTTCGGTAATATCGCGGTTAGTATCCCGTTGTATTTTCGTGCCACCCAGCTCGACAACTACATTATCAGCCTGGCGGTTAATTTCTCCTCGCCAATAGGCATCGAAGCGGTCGAAGTCTTCATTGATGCGGTCCTGGTAGTCGACCGTCTCCGCCTCGACATTCAGCGAATTCACCACCGGGGCGCCCTCTGTCCCCCGCATCAGGCGCATGGCCGCCATCAAACGATCATTGTCCAGCTTGCGCTTTTGATAGTAAGTATGCGCATAGCGGGCCTGACTCAGTAGTGAATAGGCCCTGTTGAAACGAAACGTCACGTCAGGGCCGGTGAAAAGAGCGTTGATATACTGTGAATTGTCCGGCTGCAGGGGGTTGGTTGTTGTCACAGGCGTCTGTCTGAAGTAATCCTCGACCTGCCAGTTGAGCGATCCGGGACGCATAATCCATGTGCCCCTGGCATTAAGACGCCCGAACACATCGTCGCTGCGGGTATCCTTCTGATAATCGTGATACTCGACGGCGGTATCGATGTTGGCCGCTAACCGGCTACCCTGTTGTTGCAACGTCAGTGTTCCCAGGGCGCTATTGATCCAGTCGTCCTGCTCGTTTTTGTCTGTCAGGAATACGTTATCGGTATAGAGTCCCCGGTATCCGACCGAGTAGTTCTCCTGTAAGGCATGCACATTAACCGCCACGCCCAGGGTTATCCCCGCCATAATCCATCTCACCGGATTTCTCCTCCCCTCATCATCAGCACGCATCCCGGAATCCACACGGATGCCCTCTTCGAGCCGTTATTGTACTGTGTTATATCGGCGAATCATTAAAAACAATGCCGACCAGTTTCTCACGTTGAACTGCGGCCACTGCCGTTTCAACCTGGCTCGATGTTACACGCCCGTACGGTACGACCAGAAGCACGTAGTCCACCATATCCGACAACATGCGAATATCGGATGATTCCGACGCAGGCGGACCGTCAATAAAAATATAACGATCGCCGTAGCGCTCCTTCAACTTCTCGATCAGCAGCCCCATTCTGGGCGCTGCGAAATACTCGCTGGGCGCCTCGCGTCGCCCACCCGAGGGAATAATTCTGACCCGGGATATACCGCTGGAGTGAATAATATCCTCAAGCTGTACCGACTCGTCTTCCAGATACTGGATCAATCCGACCTTGTCATCGTCCATCAGGTCGCCCAGTTCCGGGTCGTGGATATCGCAATCGACCAGTATGGATGACTTCCTTTCATCCAGTGCAAAGGCGCAGGCGAGATTGCGTGCCACGAAGCTCCCGCCGCCGCCGCCGGTCACACTGGCCACCATCACCGTAAAATTGTGTTTTTTCGCCCGCTCGAGCAGATTGGTGCGCAGGTAGCGGAACGAATTCAGCACCTTCCGGTCCGCCATTTCATGGAAAATAATCTTGCGCTCAATCAGTTCCTGGTGAGTAAGCTGATGCTTTTGCACCATGAGACCGATAGAGGTATCCGGACCCAGCTGAGAAGACAAGGATGCATTCCCTGCAGGTACAGGCGCAAACTGCCTCGCCGATTCTCCACGCTCCCCGGAATCGCCGGTCGGTGTCTGGTCGGCCTTGTTAACGGCTCGCTCGATCGTATTTTCGCTCATAATTTTCCCTGCAGGCGCAATACGCCTATTGCAATATAGGCCGCGACCACCAGCAAAAACAGGGCGCCCATCACCCGATAGCTAACCGTAGCCGCTCTGCACTCGGAAGGGGTGTAGAGGTGGGACACCGAAGCAATAACCGGCAATTTCTGGCGATAGAGCGCATCCGGTAAACGTATCCTTGGGTCGAAGGTAAACATAAGATACAGCAAACTCAGTGGGGCCAGAATGCCTGCCAGCAACCCAGCTATCATGAAGTGTATGAACCTTAGTCCTGTTGGCCGCAAAGGTATCGCGGCAGGTTCCTCGATCCTGAACGTCAGGCCCTGATTCTGTTCCTCAAGCTTCACGGTCACACGGGCATTTTCCCGACGCCTGGCCAGATCCTCATATATATTACGTTGTACCTCGTAATCGCGGGTTAACTCCTTGAGTTTGGCATCCATATCATTGATACGCTGCGCCCGCCCGAACTCTTCCTGTAACAGCCCCTGCGTACCTGCAATCTTGGCCTCAAGCGTCTGGATCTGTGTTTTGGTGGCGGAAAGCCCGGCCCGCAGGGAAGCATACAGCGGGTTAGTGGTCGCCGCATTGACGAACCTGTCCTGTGGCCGGGTATCGGATTTTTGCACAGGACTCGTACGCGCCTTGCGTTCACGCTCGATATCACTCTTCAACTCGTTTATCTGTGTCTTCAATATCACGATATCCGGATAGTTATCATGATAACTAAGTCGTAGCTGATTCAGTTGGGACTGCAATTCCGCCAGCCGTTGCTGGTACATTTTTTCGCGCCCGAGGCTCTCTGTCATGCGGGCTTCACCCGAGATCTGCTTCTCCAGGGACGTCTTGCGCTTGCGCGCTTCCTGCAAATCGAGTTGTATACCGTTAATCTTGTTGCGCAAGGTATTGACTCTTGCACTGACATCCGCCTGTGATCCAGGCCGAATATCAGGGTTGGCTGAACGAAATTCTTTTAGCGTATGCTCCGACTCCAGTAATTTCTTGTGATAAATTTCGGCCTGACCGTCAATAAAATCGAACGCGCTTGTACTCTCTGATACCTTGTTTTCGCGGCTTCCGCGAATAAACAGTTCTGCGTATTTTTTTGTCACCAGATAGGCGCGCTCGGCGTCGGTATCACTGTACTCGATACGGATCAGGCTCTTGCCTCGACCCTGCACACTCGTGCGACTCTTTATTTCGTCGCGCAGGCGCTCGACATCGATCGGCGACATATTTTCCACAAGCCAGCCACCTTCCTTGATCACCTCGTCCAGCATATAGCGACTGAATATCACCTCTTTGGCGATATTCGCCCGCTCCCGCACATCCATGGGTGCGGCGGCGCCAACCATCAGTGGCTGTATCACATTCTTTTCTTCAATGAAGATACTGGTATATGAAGTAAACTTCTTTGGCCAGTGCAACCCTACTGCCAAAGACGAAAGCGCAATGACCGTGAATAGTGCGAACATGGGCACGCGATAGCGCAGCGCATCATGCAGCAAAACCCTGGCCAGTTTTTCTACCGGGTATTGCATGTCAACTCCTCACCGACAGGCCTAAAAGAACCGCTCAGGTACGGTGACCACGTCACCGGGCTTGAGCAGTATATTGGTATCGAGCGCACCCTGGGTCAGAATCTTGTCCAGATCGACCGGCAACACTTCCGTCTTTCCTGCTTTCCTGCGGTATACCCTGGTTCTGGCGGGTGCGGCAAACTCGGTCACACCACCGGCTTCCAGCACCAGATCCAGTACCGTCATGCCGGGACGGTGCGGTATCGATAGCGGGTTGGTCACCGCCCCGGTAATACGCACGCGGGTCAGGTATTCGTGGCTACGCAACTGGGTAACAATGACCGTGACATTAGGATCGCGAATATACTCAGCCAGCCTGCCCTTGATGACATTGGCCAGATCGGACGGTCGCCGGCCACCAGCCTGCACATCGCCAATCAGCGGTACCGAGATGTTTCCATCCGGCCGCACCGGGGCACTCACACCCAAATCGGGGTTTCGCCACACCAGGATCTGGAGTTGATCGTCCACACCGATGAGGTAATCGGCACTACCGACATATCCCATTGATTCCGCACGGGTTTCTTTAACATCGGACTGCGGTGTGCTGGCGCACCCGGCCAGAATACCTACCCACAAGACCATAATGGCCAATCGCACTAACGGCATAATCTATTCCATCCCCATTTCAAAGCTTGTCCCTGTCCCGCAGGCGCTAAGCATGATTTTTTTACGGTACGGCGGACAGACGCCGCCTCACAAAACCTGCCCGCACGTCATCACATCGGCAGGCTAGCTTGTTATTTTAACATTCCCTTGCGCCAAGGGTAGCCCAAAGACACTGGCTTGCAGCAAAATCTATGCTGGTCTATTAAAATGCCGGTTATGCAGAACAGAAACTCGCGTATCACCCGGCTTCGCGTGCTGGATCTCGAGCAAGGCGCCAGCTGGGAGGAAGTTCGCAACCAGTATCGGCGACTCGTGCAAAAATGGCACCCGGATCGTTATGCCGATGCCGAGCGCGGGGTGGCCGAGGAGCGATTAAAAGAGATCAACCTCGCCTTCTCCTGGCTCAGCATCCATTACCGGGACAGCCCCGGGCTGCAACACCCTTCCCGGCAGACACCCTCAACGGAAGAGACGGAACAGGCTTCCGCCGGGGACGCCCCACCGCCATGGCAGGAACCACCTGACGCGGTAAAACCCACCCGAGTGTTCGGTACCCTTTCAATCGTAACGGCCCTGCTACTGGCCATCGGCCTGTCCGCCGCCTGGCACCTGTTTTCCACTGCGGTTGAACCCGACCAGGCGGATGACGCCGGCGAGGTCGATGCCTCGCCCGACTCCGGTTACGTACCATCTACGCCGTCCGAACCTGCACCCATCGCTTTCTTCAGCGTCGGCTCTACCCGGCAGGAGGTACTGGGCATCCAGGGTAGACCCACGGATGACAAGGGGGATATCTGGTACTACGGTAACTCGATTATCTTTTTCGAAAAAGGTCGTGTCGTGGCATGGCAGCAGTCCGCGACAAACCCCCTGCGCGTGTCGTCGCCCCGGCGCATCGCCGCCTCGAACACCTTCATTTCTAATGGCATGAACAGTGCGTCGGTGAGAGAAATTCAGGGCGAACCGTCAAACATAGTGACTTCAAGCTGGCCAAGTCGCGAGGAGATATGGGAATACGGAAAATCGCGCATCTATTTCAAAAACGGCGAGGTTGTCGGGTGGCACAACACGGGATCACAACGACTGCGCGTTCCAGCGCAGGAAGATGCGCAAAACTGATCCTCGCTGACCGCAAGCCGAAAACTCAGCGGGCGCCTTTGCCGAATAACACCACTTCGACCGTTTGCACCAGGATGGTGAGATCAAACAACAGGCTCTGGTGCTTGACATAGAAAAGGTCGTATTGCAGCTTTTCCAGTGCATCTTTCTCGGAAGCCCCGTAGGGGTAACGCAGCTGTGCCCACCCGGTCAAACCCGGCTTCACCCGATGTCTCTCCGCATAATAAGGTATTGACTGGCTCAGCTGCTCAACGAACTCCGGCCGTTCCGGACGCGGACCGACGAAACTCATTTCTCCACGAAATACGTTGAACAGTTGCGGCAACTAATCCAGCCGGGTTTTACGCATGAACGCGCCGACCCGGGTTACACGGCTGTCATTGGACGTTGCCCACTTTGCCTTGCCGTCTTTCTCCGCATCGGGACACATGCTTCTGAATTTGACAATCCTGAACGGACGTCCATCTCTCCCGACACGCACCTGCCTGTACAGAACCGGCCCCCTGCAACCCCCATCGAGGAATACCGCAACCGCTGTCAGCAACATCAGTGGCCACACCACGGCAAGAATCGTCATCGCAATCCCGATGTCAAACATGCGTTTCATACAGCCAAAACTGGCGCCCGACTGAAACCCTTCCGAGAAAATCAACCAGCTGGGCAACAACAAATCCAGCCGGATCTTTCCTACTTCTCGTTCAAAAAAACCGAGTACATCCACGACCTCTGTTCCATTCAACCGGCAATCCAGCAACTCACTCATAGGAAGATCCCGACGCCTGTCCCCAACGGCCACCACCACCTCATCGATCTTGTTCTGTTTGATGAATTCAGGCAACGCCATCCCGGTCGAAACCACCTGCCCCGCATCCACCCTGACCGGTTCACCCGACACCGGAACGAACCCCAGTATCTGGAAACCACGGCGGTCGGAATGACGGCGTAGCTGGCCCATGATCGAGGAAGCTTTTTCACCCGCACCGAGAACCAGCACCCGGCGGCGGAACAAATCCATATCCACGACCCGGTAGAACACCGCGCGAACCAGCAACAAACCCGCAAAGGAAAACGCCAGCGAGATAAAAAGAACGCCACGACCGAAGAAGGTGGGAGGATACGCGTAAAACAACACGACCAGGAAGGTGGTAGCGCCAAGGATGGATGACACAATACGCAAGATGACGCTGAGTGGGCGGGCGCGAAAACGGCTTTGATACAGCCCCATGGACAACACACTGATCGATACCACCGAGGCCACCAGCAGCGCGCGTGAAAGCACCAGGCCAGATGCGATGTGGACCTGAAAAACCGATGGGGAAAACCGGATGTAGGCCGCCGCATAGACTGCCAAAGCGACTACCACGAAATCGACACACGCCAGGGCCAGAAATGGCAACGGGATGTAATGCCCAAATATTTTCATTATTATGCGCTTTTTGTACCGCTTTCCATTTCCAGCAGTAATTCAGCAAACTGTTTCATATCGATATCGTCACCCGCCGTCAGGGCGGCAAGCAGTATTTTCAGCACTTCCTGACTGGTATGCAGCCGCTCTTCAACAAGGTCCAGCCTAGACTCCATATCCTGCTGACGCCGTCCGCCTTCGCCAATTGCATGAAGTCTGGGGAGCGACGCTTCGTTCACGCTATAGCTTTCACCGGCCTGGTCATCCGGCGGATTTTCCGCCTCCGACACCTCCTCGCCATTACCGACAAATTCCTCGTTCTTCTCGCAAATAACGAAACTGACTTCGTCCTCTGTCAGTTCATGCATCTGTTCCAGGCAACCATAGAGAAAAAGACGATCACAGAACGTATTGATACGACGGGGAATTCCGCCAGTATAGGTAAAAATCAACTCATGTGCACCCTCTGTGAGAGAGGGATCCCCTTGCCATCCTGCGGCATTCAGACGGTACTCGATGAAATGGCGCGTTTCCTCTTTGTCGAGTGGATCGAGGTGGCACGAGGCAATGATGCGTTGCCTGAACTGCTCCATGCCGCTGGACTGCAGGGTATCGCGGAATTCGTTCTGGCCGAGCAGAAAACTCTGTAATGGAGCCTTTCCCCGAATCTGGAAATTCGACAGCATCCTCAGCTCTTCCAGCGACTCGGGAACCAGGTTCTGGGCCTCGTCAATGACCAGCAGGATACTCCGCCCCTCTTCAGCGCGCTCGACACACAGGGACTCCAGCTCACGCAACAGAACGGCCTTCGTCCAGTCTTCGGCGGGCAGACCAAGCTCCACGGCAATCATGCGCAACAGCTCTTCCGGGCTCAGCTGGGTGCTGGTAATTTGCGCGGCAACCACATGTTCTCTGGACAATTCTTCCAGCAGCATCCTGGCGATGGTGGTCTTGCCGGTACCGATATCACCGGTGATCACGACAAACCCTTCACCCAACTGCAAACCATAGCGCATATAGGCATGGGCGCGCCCATGGGATTTGCCACGGAAGAATATTCTCGGATCAGGCGTCAACCGGAAAGGCTTTCCAGTCAGCTTGTAGTAGCGCTCGTACATCAGTGAGGAATCCCTTGCCGCGTCAGGATGTTGTGCACATCCTGGTGGTCGCAATGGCATCTTCGCCAGTCTACCTCATAGCGGCCTCACTTGACTATTCCTGTACCTGAACGCCAGCGGCAGGCAAGAACCCTTCTGCCTGCCGCTGGCGAATCCTGAAACGAACCCCTATCCCTCAGAGCTGTACGCAACTGGCATCGGAGGAAGCCGACTCACCAGCCGCATTATAGGCCCGGATCTGGAAGCACATATAGTCACCCGGGCTGGCGCCCAGGTCCTTCACCAGGTCATAACTCACAGACGGTGTCTGCATATTGAAGCCCGGAGTTGCCGCCGACAGGTCGGAGATACGCGTCTGGACCAGCGAGATTGAAGGCCCGCTGTAAATCCGGTAGCCGTCCACCGCATCGAGGTTCGCCGGCCACGCCAGGCTCAGTGAGCTGGCCACGGTGCAGCCGGTACAACTCACGGACAAGGTAACCGACGCAATGGCGCTGTCTCCATTGGCATCTGTCACCCGGTACAGGAAACCATCCTGACCGCTGTATCCCTGTGCAGCCGTATAGGTGATGGTATTGTCTGCTGCAACCGACACGGAACCATTGGCCGGCAACGAAGTCACCTGGACCACAACCGGTGTGTTGGCGAGACCGGCGTCATTGGCAAGTACGTCGATAACCACCGGTTGCCCGGCCACAGCCGTCGCCTGATCGGAATTGGCGACCGGGGTGGCCTTGCTGGATGAGGCGTTATCAACCGTGAAATCCGCCTGCACCACAGAAACCGCGCCGTTGTTGAAGGTGACAGTCGCGGTAATACTGTGTGCACCATCCGCTACGGAAAGCGAATCGAAACCACCCGGGATATTGGCGAAATCGAACGGTGCTTTGAATTCCGTCTGCCTCGGCTGACCCGTTGCTGCCGGGTTATCGAGGAAAAAGTCCACCCGCGCTATGCCCGTTTCCACGCTGGTAAACACGTAGACCGTCCCGGATACCGTCGCACCGGCAAGCGTGGCAGGACTCGAGCGTGTGGAAGAGGCGCTCATCACCAGATCCACTGTGGTCGGTGCCTGCACCGCTGTAACCTTGATATCGAAAGACGGCAGGGCAACAGAGGCCGTTCCGTCACTGACACGGATTACGATGCCTGTCGACGTGCCGACGTCATTGCTGGTGGGTGTGCCGCTCAGAACACCGTTAGCGACATTAAAACTCGCCCACACGGGTTTGTTGATAATCGTAAACGTCAGTGTATCGCCATCGATATCACTGGCGGTCGGTGCGAAAAGATACTGGGCATCCTGAATAATCGTCGCCGCAGGACTTCCGGAAATCACCGGCGCGTCATTGACGTTCACGACCCTGACATCAAACGCGGGCAAGGCTGTGCTGACCTTGCCGTCACTCACAGACAGCACCACCGAACGGGTGGTACCAACATCTGCATTACCGGGCTGTCCGGTCAATACGCCGGTGGCGGGATTAAAGCTCGCCCACGTGGGTTTGCCGGAAATACTGAAGACCAGCTTGTCCCCGTCCGCATCGCTGGCCTGAGGCTGAAAGCGATAGGTTCCGCCCTGCAGAACCGACGTACCCGGCTGGCCGCTGATGAGCGGCGCCCGGTTGCTGATACTGCCACCCGCCAGCTTCACCGTCACCGAGAAGACCGGCAGCGCGACCCTACTCACACCATCGGATACAGAAATACCAATCCCGGAAAATGTTCCAGTCTGATTCGTGGATGGCGTCCCCGACAGGACCCCCGTAGCGGGATCAAAGTTGGCCCACGCGGGTTTGTTGGCCACGGAAAACGACAGGCTGTCTCCCGGGTCGGGATCAGACGCCGAGGGTGCAAAACGGTAAGGCGTACCAACCGTTGCGTTGGCGGAAGGTGATCCGCCGATTGTCGGCGCGTCGTTGACATTAATCACCTGTACATCAAAGGCGGGCAAACTGGCCGTGGCTGTACCATCGCTAACAGCAATAACGATACTGCGGAATGTACCTACATTGGCATTCCCGGGAGTACCGGAAAGCACACCCGTGCCTACATCGAAACTCGCCCAGGCCGGTTTGTTGGAAATGCTGAAGGTCAGCGGATCGTTGTCCATGTCGACCGAAACCGGTGCGAACCGGTAGGACGCACCCTGCCTGACCTGGCTGGCAGGCGTCCCCTGAATCGTGGGAGCACGATTGGAGCTGGCTGCTGATAACACGGTATCGCGCCGCATCTGGTTTACCTGATCAATCTCGCTCATGGAAGCACTAGCCAGCGCAGACAACAGCTGCCGAAATGCGTCACTGCCCGCCGCCGGAATCACCGCCTCCAGACTCGCCGCAGTATCGCCCGGCGATACCCCATCCAGCGCCAGCCTGATTGTTTTCAGCTCGACAGACGGCGAGTAGGCAATCGCTGCATCCAGCGCCACACGCAGTTGCTGCACCAGGCCTGCCGTAACAGTAACCTCACGGGTTGCCGGCATCCGGCCGGCACCCCCCGAGAGACTTTGCTGGATAGCCAGGTCCATTTTGAGTGTGGCATCCGCGCCGTGTACATAGAGGTGATTTGACAGGGCTTCGACCAGCACTTCACCGGAGGTCATGGAGACTACCGCAGCCGTGCGCGGGTCTGCCGTAGTGTCGCCCTTGCCATCCAGAACCTGATCCACCAGATCGGCCGCAATCGTATCGATAATCTGATCACCATCCACCTGCTCGCCGGTGGCAAGCAACGCGTCACGCGCCCGGCGTACCACTTCACCCAGCATTTCGCTGGCCTTCACCATGACGGCGATATTTTGTTCGTCGATGTTGGCATAGAACGGGTCCTTGACAAGATCCGTATCCAGCCCGAAACCCATTTCTTTCAGAACGATATTCTTCGCTTTCTGGATGTTGTTCGGGCTCACCCCACCCATATGCTGTGCCGTTCGAACAATCAGCGTGGTAAACGGATTGATATTAATTCGGGACTGGTCGGAATCCAGAACCAGCGACACCAGTTCAAAGTCAGGCGGCAGATCGGTAACCAGATCGGTACCCGCCTTTGCTGAAATGATCAGCGGATAGGCGCTCTTCTCAAGCTCTACGGCCGCTTCGTAGTTGGCGCTGGAATCACTGAAGGCCGTATGCACGTCCTTACCATCCACATCGGTGAAGGTGATAACACTCGCCACCACCGGGCCATCGCCAACGCTGCCGTTGAACGTACTCTTCACCTTTGCCGGCGCAACCGTGTTGCTCACATTGCTGCCGGAATCCCCATTGCCGCCGCCACACGCAGACAGCACGACGAGCAACCCGAATAAAAACGCCCACTTTCCGTTTCGCACCCAATCACTCCGCAAAAACATCCTGCTACTCCTTGACGATAACGATTCGTCACTGAATTCATACTGGCGGAATTCCGCCTTGTTACCGGGCATACTCTCTGCCTTGTGCTACGTTTTCTGTGGCGGGAATCACAACCCGGCCTGTAGCACGCAAAAAACTGCAACTTGTTTCAAAAACTGGAACCTGGTTCACAGACCAGAGAAAACGAAGTGCTGCAGAACACATCCAAAGCGCTTGCCTGTACATCTATACAGCGCATCGCACGGAAATAATCGGTACACCCGGGGAGCGTTTAGCAAAATCTATTCCCACTCGTCAGTGCTGTTGATATTGCAACGATTTCTCAACGACGCTGACGATAGCGAGAAAAAAATGACATGCCTGGACCAGGCAAAATGTCGTTTATGCCCGACGCGTTTCGGGCGGCCTGGCGCTAATTCACTGAATTGGAAGGTTGTCGTTACTGTCGGTTTACGCAGACAAAACTGTGTTGGCGTGCGGTGAAGTCAGGTGCCACGCGGCCACTGACCCGACTTTGCAGGCAGGGTGAAAAGCCTCATCACGAGCAACAAAATTTTGTCGCCAAAAACCGGCTCTGTGCAACCTTTCGCCATTTGTCGCCATAAAGAGACGTTGTTTTTTCTTTACTTGCAAGGCATTAGATATTTTTGACGATTACTGTCGCTGAACCGTGACAGTAAGGGGGCAGAAAATCACCACAATACCGCGAGGGATAACACCCCTCGTATATTATTTTTGAATCATCAAACGGTTGTAACTGTTGGCTCGGTTATTGCTATCCTCCGCATGCCAATGTTCGATATGGCGAGGACGTTCTCCCCGCCCTTCCAGCACTGGATCCATCAGGAGATTACGCGAGCGATGCATACAGTACCCGATCCCGTTCCCGGCCTGCGGCTGCGCAACCGGGTTGAAGAAATGGGATGCAGTCCGCATTTTGGCGATTTCGGCCTCAACGGGGTGGCACTTCGGCCGAATCCTGTGACCGTAACCACAGCATTGAAACCCGACATTCCCGCATAATTCTCACCCGACAACCCTGAACCACGACACGAGATGAGTGACACAATCATGTACCGGACGATGACATTATGGAAATACGTGAGACTTTCGCTGCTAGCACTGGTAAGCGCTATCATGCTGAGCGCCTGTGGAGGGGGTTCCGGTGGAGGCAATACCACGGCGGCAAACGGTCCGGGGCCAGGTTCGGGGGGTGGCTCACAGGCTGCCCCGGCTTCAGCATCCACAGCCAGCATCAGCTGGCCGGAAAATACCGCCAGTGAGCAAATATCCGGGTACACTATCCAGGTAAAGAATCTGGCAACCAACGTCATCTCCACGCTCACGGTCAGCACGTCGGGCGCGTCGCCGGATGCTGTACCGGCCGGAGGCTGGATAAATTTCACAGCAAGCCTTAAAGACCTGGGGATTCTCGGTTCCGGAACCTACCAAATCACCATCGTCGCGAATAATAGCGCCGGCAGCAGCCTGCCCTCGGATCCCGAATTCGTGGCTATATAACCCGTACACAATTTCGTAACCGGAAAACCCGATACAGAGGTACAGAAATGAAGACTCTATCCAGGCGTTACAGAACATTCTATCCGCTGGCGCTCGCGCTTGCTTTCGTTGTCAGCATGCTTGCCCAGGCGGCACAGGCCGCGCCGGTGGCTTTCTATACCGACATCGATTCCGGCCCGAATGGAGCCTTCGTCACGGTGTGGGGCAAAGGCTTCGGCAGCAACAAGGGATCCGTTTTGGTGGGAAGCGGCACAGCCAGCGGTGCGGACATTCTGTCGTGGACGGACAAGATGATCGAGTTCCGTCTACCGGCGGGTGCGGGAAATGGCGTATCAGTACGCGACAGCAGCAATACGACCTCCAACACCCTGCCCTTCACGACGCGTTCCAATGGCAGGATATTTTACATCGCAACCAATGGCAGCGATTCCAACGATGGCCTGGCGCCAACCAACCAGGGCGGCTCGGGGCCGTGGAGAACACTGCCGCGCTCGCTAACATCCGTCCAGCCAGGTGATATCGTTTATGTACGCGGCGGCAACTACACCCAGCAGGATACCGTAGGCTCCAATTCCGCCTACGGCACCGTTCTGCTCATCCGCGATAAATATACCGGCACACCCGGCAACCCCATTGCGCTGGTGGGCTATCCCGGCGAAACCGCAGTGATCGGCCCGGCCGACAACTCGCTCGGGCGTGCAATCTATATGTACAAGAACCTGACCGACTGGACAATAGCCAAATTCACCCTGAATGCGGGAAGCACGGCCATTGGCATGACCCAGCTTGGCAGCTCTGCACGCATTCGCATGATTGCCAACACGGCGGGCAACGTCAACTCAACCTATGGAACACTGAGATTCCGCGCCTGCAGTGACTGCAAAGTACTGGGTAATCACGTATTCAACAGTGGCAAACCCGGGAACAAGCTGGCTCACCTGATCTACTACGGCGGCTTCGGGCCGGCCAGCAACGTGGAAATTGCCTGGAACCTGCTGCACGACGAACGTGGCGGCCGCTGCATCCAGGTCTACGGCCACACCGATCAGGATCAGCTCAGCGGTCTGTCCATCCACGACAACGTGATCTACAACTGCCCCTATGACGGCATACTGGTGGGCAGTTCTGATGCCGCCAAGAAAGGCTGGATCTCCGACGCGCTGGTGTACAACAATGTCGTCTACAATACCGGCACCTCGGGAATCCGCATCGACAATCCCACGGTCAAGGCCCGCGTGCTGCACAACACGGTTTATCAGAACGCGGCAGCCGGCGCCGAGTCCACCCTGCGGATACAACTGGCGGGCAGCGCAGAAATTCGCAACAATATCTTCGCCAAAGTGTCGGCAACCACGAAGTTCCTGAATTTGGCCTCGGCCGGCAGCATAGCGATGAGCAACAATGGCTATATGGGTGGAAGTGCTCCCTCGCAGGACACACAACCCTTTACCGGCAATGCAGCCTTTACCGATGCGGCCAATGGCGATTTCTCACTGTTGCCCACCAGTCCGTTCCTCAACAAGGGTGTACAACTGACACCGGCGTTGCCCGAGGTGTCCATCCCTTTCAGCACGTTCCCTGACCTTGGCGCATTGACCTGGGTGATGCCAGCCTCTGCCCCGCAAACACTGGCGCTACCACAGAAACCGGCCAAACCCAGCATCACGTTGCAATAAGGGCCAAATCACCAAAAACCAGTACAAATCCCCGCTTATGCGGGGATTTTTTTGTTGTGGAGTCATTATGATGGTGCCCGGGGCCGGAATCGAACCGGCACGGTGTTGCCACCGAGGGATTTTCTTACCCACTATAGCTTTCGCTACTGTTTTACAACATTTGGGGCCTGGACTTTCTCTTCACCCTATCATAG
>Ga0114931_10006313_pt1 | contig 14572 bp, 15 predicted proteins | sample 2SBtaG_FD_89579 | JGI IMG/M metagenome (GOLD analysis project Ga0114931, IMG submission 89579) | Deep subsurface microbial communities from Kolumbo volcano to uncover new lineages of life (NeLLi) - 2SBTROV14_V59a metaG | ecosystem: Environmental > Aquatic > Marine > Volcanic | place: Kolumbo...
GCCTAGCCTCTGCGCCACCCGCCCGCACAGAGAGCCCCCTCCCGTGCAGTCGGAAAACAACAATCCTTGGGGCACAATCCTCCGACTAAGGGGAGGCCGAGTCGGCCTGGCGCGCTGTCCGGCGAAGATCCTCGGCGCGGGCCTTGATCTCGTCGATCTGGAAATCGCGCAACGCCGCGGGACGACCATTCATGAGCTGCAGACGCTCCACCGGAGTGCCGTCGGGAGCGAGCAGGAGGCGAATGCGGAGCTCCTCGGAGGCGCCCACACCACGGACCACCCCGCGCACTTCGTGGCCCTCGTAGAGCAGCAGCCGGGCCTCGTCGAACACGTAACGCTGCAGAGCCCGGGGAGAGTCGCCGGTGGCCACGAGGTAGACCACACGCCCATGCTCGATCCAGGCTTTCCACTGAAGGGCAACCTCTCCACGCACGAAGTAGCCTTCGCGGGCCGGGCGCGTGCCGAGACTCGTGCGGATGGCCTCGGCGCGAGCCGTGAGCCCTGCGGCAGACGGAGCCATGGCGCAGGCCGCGGCAGCCAATGCCGCCGGCAACGCGAGAAGCCACATGCGCACAATCACGAGTGAAGAGGATAGACTCTCGGGCGTCCCGGACCCCCACCCAGAGGAGCCTCCCATGAGTGACGCCTCCGATGCCCTCGACCCCCTGACAGCGTTGATCAGCCAGAAGCTGCCCGAGAGCGTTGCAGAACTGCGCGCGCTGCTGGATGGCTTTGCCGGCTTGATGAATACCGACCCTCCCGAGATCGGCGCATTTCACGAGGGCGTGCGGGTCCGGGAGATCGCCGGCGCCCGGGTCACCAGCGACGTCCACGTTCCGAAGGGAGCGGGGCCGCATCCGGTGCTCGTCTACCTGCATGGGGGCGGCTGGGTCGCCGGCAGCCCCGCCACGCACCGCAAGCTTGCCCAGCGTTTTGCCGACGCGGGCCAGCTGGTCTTCAACATCGATTATCGCCTGGCTCCAGAGCACCCCTTTCCGGCCCCCTTCGAGGACTGCCTCTACGCGGTGCAGTGGGCGGCGGAACAGGCGGGGCGCTATGGCGGGGATGCGGGCCGGTTGGCTGTTGGGGGGGATTCGGCGGGTGGAAACCTGGCCGCCGCCGTGGCGGCGGCCTTGTCCGAGGTGGCGGGAGCGCCCCGCGTCGGCGCTGTCCTGCTTCTCTACGGCGTCTTCGACTTTGACAACATCGGGGTCGGTCCGCCGCTGCCGCCACCGCCGGGCATGAGCGCAGCGGAGATGGAGGTGGCGGGCCAGAAGCTGCTCGCGCTCATGGTCGAGTCCTACCTTGGGCCGCAGCCTTCCCAGGCACTTCTTCGCGACCCGCGAGTCAGTCCCTTGCATGTAGCCTCCAAGCTGCCGCCGGCGTACGTGCTGGCGGGGAGCCTGGACGGCTTGGCCGCCCAGGCGGAGGCACTCGCCAAAGAGCTTGCGCGTGCGGGCATCACCCACGAGCACGTCGTCGTAGACGGCATGCCCCATGGCTTTGCCCAGATGGAATTCTTTCCCCAGGCACGCCAGAGCATCGACCGGATGGCGGCATTCCTGGCTACCACGCTCGGTAGCTGAGGCATGACGAAAACCCATGTCATACAGGTCCACAAGACCGGCGGCCCGGAAGTGCTGCGCTTCGAGGCCACGGAGCTGGCAGAGCCCGGCCCGGGCCAGGCTCGCGTACGTCTCGCCGCCTGCGGCGTGAACTTCATCGACGTCTACTTTCGTACCGGACTATATCCTCGACCGCTGCCCTTCGACCTGGGCCTCGAGGGTGCGGGGGAGGTCGAGGCCGTGGGAGAGGGCGTCGCCCTGGCCCCAGGCGACCGCGTCGCATGGGCGTCGATGCCCGGCTCCTATGCACAGCATGTGAATGCAGTAGCTGCCATGCTGGTGAAGGTTCCCGGAGATGTGGAGCTGGAGATTGCGGCGGCCGCCATGCTGCAGGGCATGACGGCGCACTACCTGGCCCATGGCTGCCGCGAGACCCGGCTCGGGGATGTCGCCCTGGTCCACGCCGCCGCCGGGGGCGTGGGTCTGCTGCTGATCCAGATGCTGAAGCGTGCCGGCGCGACGGTCATTGGAACCTGCTCGACCGAGGAGAAGGAGATCCTGGCGCGGGGCGCCGGCGCAGACCATGTGATCCGCTACACCCAGGAGGAGTTTGCGCCTCGGGTTCGGGAGCTCACTTCCGGCGTGGGCTGCCATGTAGTCTACGACTCCGTGGGGCAGTCCACCTTCGAGGGCAGCCTGGCGAGCCTGCGGCCGCGGGGGCTCCTGGCCCTCTTCGGCCAGTCGAGCGGCGTGGTGCCTCCCTTCGATCTGGCCAGGCTCAATGCGCTGGGCTCGCTCTTCATCACGCGGCCCTCCCTGGCCCACTACGCCGCCCGACGCGAGGACCTGGAGCTGCGTGCCCAGGCAGTCCTGGGCGCGGTCTCCCGGGGTGAGCTCTCCGTGCGCATCGGCGCGCGATTCCCGTTGCCCGAGGCGCCCGAAGCCCACCGAGCCCTGGAAGGGAGAAGAACCACCGGAAAGACCCTGCTGATCCCCTGAGCGAAGAATAGGGGGACGTTCCTTCCGATTTCCGTTGTGCGCGAGCGTGGTGGCTCAGCAGCCAACTCGGATGCACAACGGAAATCGGAAGGAACGTCCCCGCTAGCTGCCGAAGGTTCGCTGGACGAGGCCGTCGATGGCGGACTGGCCGTTCTCTGCCAGGAAGCGCGTGCCGGTGCCACAGAAGTGGGGATGCTGGATCACTGGATCTCCGGCGCCGCGAAAGGCGATGCCATCCCAGCGGAACCAGGCATCGCGCTCCTGATCGAAGACAAAGAGCGGCTTGTTGCAGAGCTTGGCAAACTCTGCACCCCAGCCGGTGCCGCCCTTCACCGTGCCGTTGGCGAGGATCTTGCCCACGACATAGATCTCCCGACCGTGATTGACCTGGTGCCAGATGGTCTGCAAGACCTTCTTGAAGAGTGGCGTCTCCGGGTAGCTGCGGTCCATCAGCCGGCCAACGTAGGCGAGGCTCACATCTCCCTGATTCAGCTCAGGTTGGGTGAGGACGCGGATGCCGCGAGCGCGCGCGTCGTTGTGGCCTTCGAAAGTGAAGTTCACCTCCTCGACCCCACTTCGCTGGCAGGCGGCACCAAAGGCGGCCTCGGCTCCCTGGGCGGCGCCGCTGTAGAGGATGCACTCTTCCGGCTTCACGGGGTCCTCCATGGGCAGGCGGGCAGCTCCGAGGGTCCTCTCCAGGCGGTCCCGCTCCAGGCCTTCCGGTGGGGATCGTACCAACCCCCCGCCTCTACGCGACCTGTGGGGTATGCTGGGAGCGCCTTGCCAGGAATCCCCATGCGCCGAATTCGCACCTACCCGGCCCTTGCCCTGTTCGCCCTGACGCCGCTGCTGCTCATCCCCGTCGCGGCTTGCGGCGGCCAGGAGCACGGCTCGCAGGGCTTCCAGATCACCCGTCTGCGTGAGGGAAGCGGAGCACAGCCCACCGCAACTTCGCGGGTGAAGGTCCATTATGTGGGGCGCCTCCAGGACGGTACGGTCTTCGACAGCAGCGTGGCACGCGGTGCGCCCGCCGTCTTCCCGCTGAGCGGCGTGATCCCGTGCTGGACCGAGGCCATCCAGCAGATGAAGGTGGGGGGCAAGGCCACCATCGTCTGCCCGCCGGAGATCGCCTACGGCGCGCGCGGCTATCCGCCGCGCATTCCCCCGAACGCCACCCTCACCTTCCAGGTGGAGCTGCTCGGCATCGAGTGAGCGAAGCGAAGCCCACAGAAGACACCGGTACCCAGGAGCTCACCCGGCAGATCCTCATTGCCATGGCCGCCGGCCTGGTCGTCGGCGCGGTCCTGAATGGCTTCGACGCTGGACCGCTCCGCTCCATCGTCGTGGACGGCGTGTTCCATGTGGTGGGTGCAATCTTCCTGGCCAGCCTGAAGCTGCTGGTGGTGCCCCTGGTCTTCGTCTCGTTGGTCTGTGGCACTTCGGCCTTGGACGATGTGCGGCGTATTGGCCGCGTCGGCGGCAAGACTCTGGCCCTTTACCTGGCGACGACGGCGCTCGCGGTCACGCTGGCGCTGCTCGCCGCAAGCGTGGTGCAGCCGGGAACGGGCTTCGACCTGCACACGAATGCCAGCTTCACCGCCCACGAAGCCCCGCCCCTGACCCGCGTGCTGATCGACCTCTTCCCCACGAATCCCATCAAGGCGATGGCAGAGGGGAACATGCTCCAGGTGATCGTCTTTGCCCTGCTCTTCGGGCTGGCGATCTCCCTCGCCGGGGACCCCGGGACGCGGCTACGCCGGGTTTTTGAAGACCTGAACATCGTCGTCATGCGCCTGGTGATGGTGCTGATGCGCATCGCCCCCTACGGCGTCTTCTGCCTGCTCGGACGGGTCTTCGCCGACGAAGGCTTCGACGCCATCCTGCCCCTCGCCCGCTACTTCTTCGTTGTGCTCGCCGTCCTGGTGCTGCATGGCCTGGGCACCTACTCGATTTTCCTGGTGGGTCTCGCCCGTCGCAGCCCCGTATCCTTCTTCCGAAACATGCGTGAAGTATTGGCCGTGGCCTTCAGCACAGCCAGCAGCAACGCCACCCTGCCCGTCACCTTGCGGACGGCTGAAGAAAAGCTCGGCGTGGACAATTCCATCGCCGCGTTCACCATCCCCCTGGGAGCCACCATCAACATGGATGGCACGGCCATTATGCAGGGGGTCGCTACGGGCTTCATCGCCCAGGCCTATGGCATCGACCTTGGACTGCACGGGTATGTGATGGTCGTCCTCACAGCAACCCTCGCCTCCATCGGCACCGCCGGGGTGCCTGGCGTCGGCCTGATCATGCTCTCGATGGTGCTGGACCAGGTGGGCCTGCCCGTAGAAGGAATCGGCCTGATCATCGGTGTAGATCGGCTCCTCGACATGGTTCGCACCGCCGTCAATGTGTGCGGCGATGCAATGGTCACCTGCGTCGTGGCGCGCAGCGAAGGCCAGATCCGGGAGGGATGAGATGGAATCGCTTCTCGTCGAGCGCAGTGAAGGCATCGTGTGGGCCACACTGAACCGGCCCGAACGGCGCAACGCACTGAGCCTTGGCCTGTGGCGCGCGCTGCACACGCTCTTCCAGGAGGTGGCGGCGCGAACCGAGGACCGTGTGCTGGTGCTCCAGGGGGCGGGCGGCAACTTCTGCTCGGGCGGCGACCTGGTGCCGGAGGCCGGTGAAGCAGTCCCCGAGCTGGACAGCATCGCCGCAGCCGCCCTCACCTCCATCCGTAACGAGGTCGGGCGCGCCGCCTCTGCGCTTCACGGCCTCGAAAAGGTGAGCATCGCCTGCGTCAACGGAACCGCCGCCGGGGCCGGCGCCAGCCTGGCCTTCTCTTGCGACCTCACCTACGCCGTGGCGGATGCTCGCTTCGGCCTGGTCTTCGTGGACCGCGGGCTTTCCCTGGATTTCGGCGCGAGCTGGCTGCTGCCACGCCTGATCGGCTTGAAGCGGGCCAAGCAGCTGGCGCTCTTTGCAGACTGGCTCGGAGCGCAGGATGCCGTGCGCTGGGGCCTGGTGAACGAGGTCTTCGCGCCCGATACCCTGGTGGACGCCGTGCGCGAACGCGCAGGGCGGCTGGCGCGCAAGGCTCCTCTGGCGATGTCCGTGGTCAAGAAGTCCTTGGATCGTGGAGCGGCAGGCTCTCTGGCGGATGCCCTGGAGAACGAGGCCTTGGCCCAGGCGGCCCTGACCTCGACCCAGGACTTCCAGGAGGGCATGCGGGCCTTCTCCCTGAAGCGGGAGGCGAAGTTCACAGGCAGCTGATCCGGGTGGGCTCACGCGAGGGCTCAGCCCTCCACCGGCTCTCCAAGGAAGACGTTGAAGCTCTCCGTCTCTTCGCCGTGCAGCAGCTCATAGGCATGGGCGGGGCTGCGCGACGCGTAGAGCTGCTGCTGCAACAACGGATCCGCGCCCACCGTCCGGGCCAGCGTGGCCAGCACCTCGAGGTGCCGGTCGCGTTCCCCATGCGGCGTGGCCAGGAGCACCACGCAGTGGATCGGAATCCCGTCGGGCGTATCCAAGGCCAGCCCTCTACGGGAGAGACCCATCACACCGAGCATGCCATGCCCTTCGGGCAGCTCGCCGTGCGGCACCGCCAGGCCTTCGCCCAGGCAGGTAGAAACCTCGGCCTCGCGCTTCAGTACCGACCGCACCAGCGCATCGCGATCCACCCGAAGCTGGTGAGAGCGGATCAACAGGTCTACGAGCTGACGGATCACTTCCTCCATCGAGGATGCCTCCAGCTCGGTGACGATGTTCTCCTCCTGAAGGAAGTCCACCAACCTGGGCCGGTCCATGCCCACCTCGCCGGAACGGCCGAGGGCCACGCGCATCGCGACGGGACCGACGATTTCATTGAAGGTCACCGCGGTCAGCACCACCGCGTTGAAGATCGGCGTCACCGCGGCGAAAGCCGGGTCGTCCTGGATCAGCAGGACCAGACCCACCGCGACACCGGCCTGGGGGATGAGCGCGAGACCCAGATTCTGGCGCACGCGAGCTGTGGCGCCGGCCAGCCGCATGGCCAGGTTCCCGGCCAGGAACTTTCCGCTGGTGCGCGCCAACACGAAGAGTACGACTATGAATCCCACGGCTTCCGCATGGCGGAGCGAGAGATGCATGCCCGCCAGGGTGAAGAAGACGCACAGGATGACCGGCTCGAAGTTTGCGAAGACCGCGTCCACGATCCGATCCCGATCACGGCTCAAGTTCGCCTGGACCGCCCCCAGGACCAGGCAGGCCGCCAGGGGCGAGACATCCACATAGGAGGCCAGTCCATAGGTGAGCAGGAGCGAGAGCGCGTTTGCGGTGGTCAGGCGTTCCGAATGGCGCATGCGAACAGTCAACGCGTGGGTTCCAGCTCCGATCAGACCGCCGATCAGAGCCGCAGCCAGCATCTGCAGCGCGGAGCTCCCGATCAGCGCTGCAATGGAGCCTTCGTCGAGGGTTACCTGACGAGAAGCCATGCGACCCACGCCCCGTCCGAGCTCGAAGAGGAAGATGCAGGCCATGTTGTCCAAGGCGACCGCCGCCACCAGGGTCTTCACGAAGACGCCGCGCGCGCGGGTCTCACGCACGAGGGCAATGACGGTGGCGGGAGCCGTGGACACCGCCAGCGCTGCGAGCAGCAGGCTGAGGGTCGGAGAAAGGTCGGCCAGCCAGAAGAGGCTCCCGAATACGAGCAGCGGAGTCACCGTCGCCTCGGCAACGAGCAGCCAGAAGAGTCGACGCCCCGCATTTCGCAGACGCGGAATATTCAGATGCGCGCCGACGGTCACGCCAATCAGCCCCAGTGCGAAATGGGTGAGAGGCTCGAGGCCGTCGATACGCCCCGGCTCGAAGAGGTGAAGCACCGAGGGCCCGATGAGCACACCCGCGAGGATTTGTCCCGTCACCCCGGGCAGGCGCAGGCGCTGGGCAAGGAAGCCCAAGCCAGTGCCCGCCACCAGCACGACCGCAAGAATCAGGAGAGGCTCGGCCCCAGGCAGCCACGGCATGCCGTGTATCATGCCTCAGCGAATCCTCGGAAGAGAGACCTTTCCGAAAGTTTCCGCGAGGCGACGGGGCTGGCGCGCACAGACGCGCCCGCCCGATTGAGTTCTTGTAGACTCGTCACCCAGTGAGCCAGAAGGGAGCCCCATGGCCATTTTCGAAACTGTCCCGAGTACGGGGCCCCGCCGCCGGCTTCGCGTGAAGAGTCCCGTCAGCTTCCAGCCCATCGGCGAGTTCGACGTGGCGACTCGCGAGGATGCCCGCGCCGCCGTGAATCGTGCGCGCAAGGCCCAGGTGTCCTGGGGTGCTCTCTCCCCCGCGCTCCGCGCGCAGCCCATGTGGCGTTTCTTGGACCGATTCATCGAGGGCCAGAACGAGATCGTGGACGCAGTGATTGCCGAAACGGGCAAGGCCCGCAGTGACGCCATCGCAATGGAGGTATTCTCGGTCTGCGACGCGGTCGCCTACTATGCAAAGAACGCCCAGAAGATCCTGAAGGCGCGCAGGGAGCGCATCCACGGCCTGCTGGGCTTCGCGAAGCGGCTGCGCATCATCTACAAGCCCCTGGGCGTTGTCGGGCTGATCACGCCGTGGAATGCGCCCGTGGTCCTCTCCGTAAATCCGATGGTCCAGGCACTCATGGCGGGCAATGCGGTGGTGCACAAGCCCTCGGAGGTAACGCCGCTCTCCGCTCTGGTGGTGAAGCGATTTTTCGACGAGGCCGGATTCGAGCCGGACCTCTATCAGGTGCTACAAGGCGACGGCGAGAGCGGGGCAGGCCTCGTCGAAGCGGGCGTAGACAAGATCGCCTTCACGGGCAGTGTGGCCACGGGACGCAAGGTGGCGGCCGCCTGCGGGCGCGCGCTCATTCCCTGCACCCTGGAGTTGGGTGGCAAGGATGCCATGCTGGTGTGTGCCGACGCAGATCTGGAGCGGGCCGCCCAGGGCGCGGTGCTGGGCTCCTGCATGAATACGGGCCATTACTGCTGCGGCACGGAGCGCATCTACGTCGTCGAGGCCGTCTACGATGCGTTCCTGGCCAAGGTGGTGCAGAAGACCGAAGCCCTGCGCCAGAGCGACCACGGCGAGTTCGACGTGGGGGCCGTGTTCTGGGACAAGCAGATGGAGATCATCGAGCGCCACATGGAAGACGCACGGGCAAAGGGCGTAAAGGTGCTCGTGGGCGGCAGCCGCAATCCGGACCTTCCCGGTCTCTTCTTCCAGCCGACGGTGGTGACCGAGGTGAATCATGCGATGGACCTGATGACCCAGGAGACCTTCGGACCGATCCTCGCGATCCAGCAGGTGAAGGACGAGGAGGAAGCGATCCGTCTCGCCAACGATTCGGAATACGGCCTGAATGGCAACGTCTGGACGACGGACACCCGCAAGGGCATCCGTATCGCGGAGCGGATCCACACCGGCGCGGTCTGCGTCAACGACATGGCGATGACCTACGGCGTGCACGAAGCCCCCTTCGGTGGCCGCAAGTCCAGTGGCGTGGGCCAGGTGAACGGACCGAAGGGGCTGCGCGGTTACTGCCACGAAATGCCGATCCTGGCGGACAGGAGGGGCCGCGGAAAGATCCAGGGCGGATACCCGTACACCCGCAAGGCCGAGGAGGGTATGCAGAAGTTCATCACCCTCCTCTGGAAGAAGACCCCCATCGGCCGCTGGCTGAGCTGAGGGGGGGGAGGGGGGACGTTCTTTGCGAACTTGCGTTGTTGAGGGCTGGTCCCCAGCCCTCAACAACGCAAGTTCGCAAAGAACGTCCCCCCTCCCCCCCTTCAGCTGCGTCCACGCTCTTCCTCTGGCGGGCGGACAGGGATGCCGAGGGCGAGGAGGCGGCGCTTCACAGAGGCTACGGTCTGTTCCTTGAAGTGGAAGATAGAGGCGGCGAGGGCGGCCTGGGCGTGCCCACCTTCCGGGCTGTCATCCAACGCGGCGGCGAGGCTCTCCGGGCTGCCGCCCCCACCCGAGGCGATTACGGGGATTGGAACGGCGTCCGCCACGCTGCGGACCATCAGGAGGTCGTAACCCTCCTTGGTGCCATCGCGGTCCATGCTGGTGAGCAGGATCTCGCCGGCCCCGAGCTCCGCCATGCGCCGGGCCCAGGCCACGGCGTCGATGCCGGTGGGCTCGCGGCCACCGTGGGTGTACACCTCGAAATGTGCATCTGGGTCGTTCTCTGGCCCGCGCGCGCGAGCACGCTCGCGATAGGCCTCCGGATCTACCACACGCTTGGCGTCGATGGCCACCACCAGGTTCGCAGAGCCGATCTTCAAGGCGGCTTCCCCGACCAGCTCCGGACTCTTCACGGCAGCAGTCATGATGGAGACCTTGTCCGCGCCGGCGTTCAGCAGGTCGCGAATATCCTGGAGCGAGCGCACGCCCCCTCCCACGCACAGCGGCATGAACACGCTCTCCGCCGTTCGCGCCACGACGTCCAGGATGATGCGGCGCCGCTCGTGGCTGGCGGTGATGTCCAGGAAGGTGATCTCGTCCGCCTCCTGCTCGTCGTAGAGACGGGCCACCTCCACGGGATCGCCAGCGTCCACGTGATCTACATACTGCACGCCCTTGACCACGCGGCCCTGCTCCACATCGAGGCACGGAATGATGCGTTTCAGGAGCATGCGATCTCCAGCGCGCGGCCCAGCTCCAGCGCGCCGGTGTAGAGAGCGCGGCCCACGATCACGCCGGAAATCCCGCGCCCAGCCAGGCTGCGCGCTTGCCGGATGTGCTCTTCCGTACCCACGCCTCCGGAAGCAATGACCGGGATATCCAGCTTCGCCGCCAGCGCTGCAGACGCCTCGAAGTTTGGACCCGTACCCATGCCATCGCGAGAGATGTCCGTATGGATGATCGCCACGACGCCCGCATCCGCAAAGCGTTGGGCGAGATCCGAGGCGCGGGTCTGGCTCGTCTCCAGCCAACCCGCAACCGCCACCTGACCATCGCGCGCGTCGATCCCCACCCCGATGCGCCCCGGAAAGCGTATCGCTGCATCGCGGACGAACTGCGGGTCGCGCAGCGCCGCGGTACCCAAGATTATGCGCTCGACACCGAGGCTCAACCACTCCTCCACGGATGCCAGCTTGCGGATCCCCCCGCCGAGCTCCACGGGTACCCCCTCCATCTCCGCCAGGATTTCCTTCACCGCCTTGCGGTTGCACGGCACTCCCTGCCGCGCACCGTCCAGGTCCACGACGTGGAGACGCCGCAGCGGATGCTTCCCAAAGCGCCGCGCCACAGCGGCAGGGTCGGCGTCGTACACCGTCACCTGGTCATAACGCCCCTGGGACAAACGCACGCAACGCCCATCCAGGAGATCGATGGCAGGGATCACCTCGAAACGAGTCATGGAGATCCTTGGGAGGCGCACGCTTCGCCTACCGGTTCAGAGGGACGGCGCCACCCACCTGGGTTGCCCCCCAGTGGGCCAACTCCTCGGCAGTGAGCCAGCGCAACCCCTTGCCTGGGTAGCGGGAGGCATCGAAGACATTCGATCCGAGGGGCTTCTGCCGCTCATCGAATTTTCCGCTCCAGAGGCGCTGCCCGCTGGGAGCCGCACGCAGCACCACGTGGAAGGAGACCGCCGCCGGGCGAGTTGCGCCGGCAGCCCGACCTATTCGCTCCTCAAAGCGCGTGACTTCCCCGATCAGCACGGCATCGGCCTGGAAACGGCTCGCCGCCATGCGGGCCGTCTCGCGCGGCCGCGGTCTTCCGCCGGCTCCCAGGGCTCCGCCGGCTCGCAGCACGTTGCCAACGTCTCCCGGCGGTACCACCGCCACGCCGCGTGCGACGAGCTCCTCGCTGAGCTGGTGGGCAATGAGCGACCCCGCAAACTCCGGGTCCGGGGCACCGGCACTGCGGACTTCGCTGAGCGGCCTTCCGATGCTGAAAGGCGTTACAGCAATGCGACGGATCGGGCCCACGTCGGCCAGGCCCGGCTCGCCACGGCCCTTGACCGTCTGTACGCAGCCCAGGGCGAACAGGGCCAGCAGCACTGCCAACGCACTTTTCAGCATGATTCGACCCAACGCGCGTAGGCATCCAACAGGCGCTTTCCAGCTGCCTGGCTCTTCTCGGGATGGAACTGCACGGCAAAAGCGCCCTCCAACGCCACCGCGGCCGCAAAGGTGCCGCCGTATTCTGCGACTCCCACCGTCTGCGACGGGTCGCGCGGCACGGCGCGGTAGGCGTGGATGAAGTAATAGAAATCTTCCCGCGGAAGGTTCGCGGCCATGGGGTGCTCGCCAGAGAAGCGCACACGATTCCAGCCAATGTGCGGAACGCGCAGCAGGCGCCCCTCTTCGTCCCGCGGCGGAAAGCGCTCGACCCGCCCCCGCATCAAGCCCAGGCCGGGTGTCACGCCATGTTCATCGCTCTCCTCGAAGAGCAGCTGCAGACCGAGACATAGCCCGAGGTAGGGGCGACCGGCGGCAATGGCTTCTCGAAGCGCGTCGTCCAGACCCTTTTCCTTCAGGCTGCGCGCCGCATCGGCAAAGGCACCGACGCCGGGCAGCACTACACCATCCGCTCGACGCAGTGCCGCCGGATCGCCGCATACGTCGGCGCGCAGGCCCGAGCGCTGCAGTGCCTTGCAGACACTGCGCAGATTGCCGGCGCCGAAGTCGAGAACGGCGATGCGGGGAGATGTCCGGGGCATGGCTACAGGGCGCCCTTGACCGAAGGCAAACCGGCGCCACGCGGGTCCGCCTCCAACGCCAAGCGCAGCGCCCGAGCCAGGCCCTTGAAGACTGCTTCCACGACGTGGTGCGGGCTCTTGCCGTAGCGGAGCTCCACATGAAGATCCAGGCCGGCATTCTGCGCCAACGCGTAAAGGAAGTCCTGCACCAGGGAGACGTCGAAGCCGGCGACGCGATCGTTCGCAAGCGCGACGTGATAGACCAGGTAGGCCCGGTTCGAGACGTCCACGGAGACCTCGACCTTCGCCTCAGCCATGGGCAGCACCTGGCTCCCGTAGCGGCGAATGCCCTCGGCACTGCCCAAGGCTTCGCGGATGGCCGTTCCCAGCACGATGCCCACGTCTTCCACCGTGTGGTGAAGATCCACTTCCACGTCACCGGCTGCCCGCAGGCGCAGGTCGAAGAGCCCATGCTTGGCAAAAGATTCCAGCATGTGGTCGAAGAACGGAATGCCGGTCTCTACGTCATAGGAGCCGGTGCCGTCCAGGTCGATCTCGAGCCGGATGTCGGTCTCGCGGGTCTTGCGCTCCAGGGAGCACTTGCGGGCTTCACTCATGAGGATCCCTCTCCGGGGGGCCGGGGTCTAGATCTCCAGCTCCGCCTCGCGAGCGGCTTCGCGCTCGCGCCGGGCGCGGCGGATCTTCTGCAGGCGCAGCTCTACGGATGCCCCGTGGCCGCAGAAGCCCTCCAGCTCGGCCAGGCGGATCACGTCCAACCCGAGCTCGCGGAGCTTCGGAGGCTCGAAGCGAACGAAGGCTGTCCGCTTGAGGAAATCTTCGATGCCAAGCGGCGAGAAGAAGCGGGCCGTGCCACCCGTGGGCAGCACGTGGTTGGGCCCCGCCAGATAGTCCCCCACCGCCACCGGAGTATAGTGGCCGAGAAAGACCGTTCCGGCGTTCTCGACTTTCTTGAGCGCGGTCTCCGGCGTGTCGATGGCCAGCACCAGATGCTCTGGGGCGTAGCGGTTGGCCATCTGGATGGACTCTTCGAGACTCTTGGTCAGGATCAAGTAGCCATTTGCCTTGAATGCCTCGCGAGCGATCTTGCTGCGCTCGAGGCTCTTCAGCTGTTTCTGCAGCTGCTCCTGCACGCGGGCCGCAATGGATTTCATGTGCGTGACCAGGACGGCGCTGGCCCCTTCGTCGTGCTCCGCCTGGGAGATCAGATCCGCCGCCAGCCAGGCCGGAGTTGCGGTCCGGTCTGCCACCACAAGCACCTCCGTAGGGCCGGCCTCGCTGTCGATGTCCACCTCGCCAAAGACCAGGCGCTTGGCTTCCTGCACGTAGGCATTGCCGGGACCAGTGATCTTGTCCACACGCGGCACGCTCTCGGTTCCATAGGCCAGGGCGGCGATCGCCTGGGCGCCACCGATCTTGAAGACCCGATGAACCCCGGCCACCTTGGCGGCCATCAGCACCTCCGGACGCACCGAGCCGTCCTGCTCCGGAGGTGTCGCCATGAGGATCTCGGGCACTTCCACCACGGAGGCCGGCACGGCGTTCATGATCACGCTGGAGGGGTAGCTGGCCTTGCCGCCGGGCACATAGAGCCCCACCCGGCGCAGCGGGCGCACCCTTTGCCCCATGAAGCCTCCACCCTCTTCGCGCATTTCCCAGCTCGAAGGGATGCGCTTGCGGTGGAACTCGCGCACACGCATGGCCGCCTTGCCCAGCGCCGCGCGGTCGGCCGGGTCCACAGCCTCGCAGCCTGCCTCCCATTCCTCGCGTTGGACCTCCAAGCTGGTGAGGCTTGCACCGTCGAGCTTCTTGGTAAGGGCAATCACCGCCGCGTCGCCCTCCAGGCGCACCTGTTGGACGATCTTGCGCGTACTTCGTTCGACGGCTTCGTCGCGCTCCTGGCGGCGGCGACACAGTTTTTCGAATGCGCCCTCGAAGCCAGCCTCACTGGCCTGGAGCACCTTCAGCACCCCACTCTTGCTGCGGGCTCGGCTCGCCATGCCTACTCCTCCTCGCCGGGCCAACGGCCGGCGACCACTCGGGGCCGATCCGCCAGGTCCCGGTGCACCTGCACTTCCTGAAAGCCGGCGGCTTGCATCCACGCCGTCACGACACTCGCCTGGGCCGGGGCGATCTCGACGGCGAGGGCCGCTCCCCGCTCGAGGTGGGCCGGCGCCTCCGCCACGATGCGACGCAGCATCTGCGTTCCATCCGGCCCCGAGAAGAGCGCCTCTCGAGGCTCATGGGCTAGCTCGGGCAGAAGACTTCCCGCCTCGTCTTCGCCCACATAGGGTGGGTTCGAAACGATCAGGTCGAAGCGCTCACCCGCGACGGGCAGGAAGCCATCGCC
>Ga0114931_10006314_pt1 | contig 14571 bp, 10 predicted proteins | sample 2SBtaG_FD_89579 | JGI IMG/M metagenome (GOLD analysis project Ga0114931, IMG submission 89579) | Deep subsurface microbial communities from Kolumbo volcano to uncover new lineages of life (NeLLi) - 2SBTROV14_V59a metaG | ecosystem: Environmental > Aquatic > Marine > Volcanic | place: Kolumbo...
TGATATCAACATAGATGAACATCCGGATGACAATATTGTTAGTAAAGTAGATTGCGGTAATTGCCATAAAGATGAAAAAGAAAAATTTAATGAAGGAATACACGGTCAAGCTATTGCAAATGGAGACCCTTTGGCACCCACTTGCAAGTTTTGTCACGGTAATCATTACATCCTACCAATTAAAAATTTAAAGTCAGCAGTAGCTCCTTTAAAAATACCTTTTCTTTGCGGAACTTGTCACAGGGAAGGTACAAAAGTACAGATGCAAAGAAGAATACCTAAAGACAGAATACTTGAAAATTATTCATTAAGTATACACGGAAACGGGCTTCTTAAAAAAGGATTAATTGTAACTGCAACCTGTATCTCGTGTCATTCCAGTCATAGAATACTACCACCAACAGATCCAAGGTCTACAATTGCAAGACAAAATATTTCTAAGACTTGTTCTAAGTGTCATGCTGATATAGAAATTGTTCACAGAAAAATAATAAGAGGACAGCTTTGGGAAAAGAAGGCACATACACTGCCGGTTTGTGTAGATTGTCATCCGCCGCATAAAATAAGAAATGTTTTTTATGAACAGGGAATGGCTGACAAAGATTGCCTAAGATGCCACAGTAGAAAGAATATTGTAGCTTCAAAAGATGGACGTTCATTATATGTTAACTATAAAAAATTACAAACTTCCAAACACAACAAAGTTGCTTGCAGTCAATGTCATTCCCAAGTAAATGCATCTAAGAGAAGAGCTTGTGAAACAATAACACAAAAAGTAGACTGCACAGCCTGCCATTCTGAAATAGGTGAAAAATATGACACAAGCATTCATGGAATATTATCTGCTAAAAACAATCCGAATGCACCAACTTGTAAAGAATGCCATGGAACACATAATGTGTTGGGGAGAGAAAATCCGGTCTCACTCACTTTTCCAACAAATATTCCAACTTTGTGCGCTAAATGCCATAGAGCAGGTGAAAAAGCCGCAGTTCGCTACAAAGGAACCGAATTAAATATTGTAAAAAATTATATTCAAAGTATACATGGCAAAGGACTTGTAAAAAGCGGATTAACAGTAACAGCCACTTGTACCGACTGCCACACGGCTCATCACGAGCTTCCACACGATAATCCCCAATCATCAATTTACCCAAAGAATATTGCTAATACCTGCGGAAGTTGTCACTACGGAATAGAAAAACAATTTAATAAAAGTGTTCACTCTAAATTAATTACTAAAACAAAAAAGAAATTACCGGTATGCAATACGTGCCATAGTGCACATACTATTAGGCGTACTGATAAAACCGGATTTAAATTAGGAATAATGCAAACATGCGGAAATTGCCATCCTAAAATAGCATCGGAATATTTTGATACTTATCATGGTAAAGTTGCACGGTTGGGCTATACAAAAACAGCCAAATGTTATGATTGTCACGGTGCACACGATATTCTCAGGGTTGATAATCCTAAATCTCATTTAAGTAGAGAAAACATTACAAAAACTTGTCAGAAATGTCATCCAAGTGCAACAAGAAATTTTGCAGGATATTTTACCCATGCCACACATCATGATCCAGATAAATATCCGTATTTGTATTGGACTTTTAAGGGTATGACGGGACTTTTATTATTTACATTTTTCTTTTTTGGTATCCATACTCTGTTATGGTTTCCAAGGTCTTTGAAATGGAAACGTGAACTTAAAAAGAGGCTGGATAAAACTAAATGAGGATAATATAATGACAAGTAAGAATAGATTTATAATTAGATTTAATTTATTAAACAGAACACTTCATTTTTTTATGATTATAAGTTTTATAACGCTTGCATTAACAGGTATGAGTTTAAAGTTTGCTTACACTAATTGGGCTAAAATATTATCAGAAATATTTGGCGGTTTTCAATCTGCCGGTTATATACATAGAACTGCAGCAGTAACAATGATTATTATATTTATAATACATATAATTTATTTATTTAAACTAAAACACAAAGAATTTGGAAGCTGGAAAGCATTGTTAATCGGAAAGAATTCAATGTTGTTTAATAAAAAAGATTTACGGGATTTACGGGATTCACTAAAATGGTTTTTGGGTTTGGGTGAAAGACCGGAATATGGAAGATGGACCTACTGGGAAAAATTTGATTATTTTGCAGTTTTTTGGGGTATGTTGGTTATTGGTTCTACAGGTTTATCATTATGGTTTCCGGAATTTTTTACAAGATTTTTACCCGGATGGATTATTAATGTAACTACTATAATCCACAGCGATGAAGCTCTTTTGGCTGTGGGTTTTATCTTTACAGTACATTTTTTTAACACACATTTAAGACCCGAAAAATTTCCGATGGATATAGTTATCTTTTCGGGTAGAGTTCCATTAGAAGAATTTAAGTTGGACAGACCTGCTGAATATAAAAAACTTGTTGAAAATGGTGAATTAGAAAAGTATCTTACAGAACAATATCAACCAATAGTTTTAAGGGTGATGAAAATATTTGGTTGGTGTGCATTAATTACAGGTTTTAGTATAGTTATATTAATAATATACGCAATGCTGTTTTCTTACAAATAATCTGTTTTAATACTGAAATAATAAACAAAGTATATGAAAAAAAGAAGATTTCCTCTTTCGTTTTACAACCCAATAACTGCATTTGGTTCAATTGTAATAGTATTAAATATTTTTTTAATAATATTTTTATTACTCTTTGATTTTCTGTCAGGTAGTCCAAAAGCATATATAGGTATTATTACTTTTATAGTTTTACCTTTCTTCTTGTTTTGTGGTATTGGTATTGCCTTAATTGGAATTTGGAGAGAGCATAGTAGAATTAAAACGGGAAAATCTAGGGAAAGAGTATTTCCTGTGATTGATCTTAATGATTCAAAATATAGATCAGCTTTTTTTCTGTTTGCTGTTGGAATGATAGTCTTAATTATATTCAGTGCTTTTGGTACTTTTAAGGCCTATGAGTTTACAGATTCAGATCAATTCTGTGGTGAAATTTGTCACGAAGTTATGAGCCCGGAATATACATCTTATCAGTATTACCCACACGCAAGAGTCGCTTGTGTAGATTGTCATATAGGTTCAGGAACTAAGTGGTATGTAAAAGCAAAAGTTTCCGGTATCTACCAAATTTATTCTGTTTTATTTAATAAATACCCTAAACCTATACCAACTCCTGTTCACAATTTAAGACCGGCACAAGGAACTTGTGAGCAATGTCATTGGCCTAAACATTTTTATAACGAATCAGAAATTACTAATACATATTTTCTTTCCGATAAAAAAAATACAAAGTGGAATCTAACTTTGTTAATGAAAATAGGCGGAGGAAATGAAGAAACCGGCGTAACTACAGGAATTCATTGGCATATGAATTTGTCTACTAAAGTAACTTACATTATGGCAGATTCTAGCAGACAAGAAATACCCTGGATTAAAACCGAACACGCAGACGGAACTGTTTCAATTTATAAAACAACAGATTATCCTGTTACTGATGTTATGATTAAAAACGGAATTAGAAGAAGAATGGATTGTATTGATTGTCACAACAGACCCTCTCATATTTACCATCCACCATCAAGCTCAGTGGACAGAGAAATGGCAATTGACAAAATTGACCGTAAACTTCCTTTTATAAAAAGTCTTGCTGTTAAAGTGTTGGATACTCCATATTCTACTAAACAAATAGGACTTGACAGTATTAAAATTGCGGTAAATAATTTTTACGAAATGAATTATCCGGATATTACATCTCTAATGAAAGATGAAATAAGAAAATCAATAAATGGAATACAAACTATCTACAAAAAAAATTATTTCCCTTCAATGAATGTATCCTGGAAAAAATTCCCTAATAATATAGGGCATTTATATTCAAAGGGTTGCTTTCGCTGTCACGACGGTAAGCACCAAACAGATGACGGCAAGGTTCTTTCAAGGGACTGCAATACTTGCCACACGATACTTGCTCAAGAATTAAAGAAGGGCGAATTACGTATTTCTCTCGGCGGTGTGCAATATAAACATCCTGTTGATATTGGAGGTGCTTGGAAACACGAAAATTGCAGCAATTGTCACAGTAATTAATTTACTGAATAATTTTGTCATCACATTATTTATTTTACAAAATAAATATTTACATTAATCCAATAATATATTAATATTTTATTATTATACAATATTAATTTTTCAAGATTGTTCAAACAACCTAACTGATTTGAGAAAATAGTTGATTAAGAAAATATTCTCCAAAATTTCTTTCCGAACCGCAGCTCTATTTGAAAGAGCCAATATGACAGAGCACACCTTTATGATAATTATTGCAATTATCATAGGTATACTTGGTGGATTTGGTGGAATTGCAATAAGAGCTTTAATAAAACTTATCTCAGATATTTCTTTTGAAGGACCAAACGGTTTACTACAAAATATTATTAACACACCTTGGTACTTAATTATAATCATACCTATGATCGGTGGATTATTGGTAGGACCATTAATTTATTTCTTTGCACCCGAAGCCAAAGGACATGGTGTACCTGAAGTAATGCAGGCTATTTTGTTAAAGGGCGGATTTATACGAGCAAGAGTTGCAATTATAAAAGCAGTTGCATCAGCTATATCAATAGGTACCGGAGGCTCTGTAGGGAGAGAAGGACCTATTATTCAGATTGGTTCAAGTATTGGATCTACTGTAGGTCAATTTTTCAGGGTACCGAATAAAAGATTAAAAACTTTAGTCGGCTGCGGATCTGCTGCGGGCATTGCTGCTGCATTTAACGCACCTATTGCGGGTGCTTTATTTGCAGTGGAAATTATTCTAATGGATTTTGCAGTTGCACAATTTTCTCCCATTGTTATTTCTTCTGTAATGGCAACAGTAATTTCTCGTATGTTTGAGGGTGATTTTGCTGCATTCTTGGTACCTAAATATGAGTTAGCTTCACCTTATGAAATTATTTTTTATTTTATTTTAGGAGCAGTGTGCGGTATTGTTTCATTCCTTTTTATAAAAGGACTTTATTTTTCTGAAGATTTTTTTGACAACAAATTTAAATTTCCGGAATATCTAAAGCCTGTTGTAGGCGGATTGCTATTAGGAATTGTTGCCTTGGCTTATCCCCAAATTATGGGTGTAGGTTATGAGTCAATAAACATTGCTTTAAAAGGTGACATGCTCTGGTATATTGCACTTATTTTAATATTTGCCAAAATAATTGCTACATCAATTACGCTTGGTTCCGGTGGTTCGGGGGGGATATTTGCGCCCTCTTTATTTATGGGAGCAATGCTCGGTTATTTTTTCGGTTCATTCATTCATTCTTATTTTCCTGACATTACTGCACCGGCTAATGCTTATGCACTTGTTGCAATGGGCGGACTTGTTGCAGGGACAACAAGAGCACCTATAACAGCTATTATTATTGTGTTTGAACTTACATCCGATTATAGAATTATACTTCCATTAATGGTTACCTGCATAATAAGTATGATAATCTCTTCAAAACTTTCACGTGAGTCTATTTATACATTAAAACTTTTGTTACGAAACATCAATATTAAAGAAGGTACCGAATCTAATATAATTGAAGGAATTCCTGTTGAAGAAGTTTATTCTAAAAAATTTGATACTATTAATGCAACTGATAATTTCAGTAAAGTTATAAATATTATTATTAAAAGTAGAAGTCCTGAATATCCTGTAGTAGATTCAAAGGGAAAAATAGTAGGGGTGATATCGCTTAATGATGTAAAAGGTTATTTATATGAAAAAGATATGCTGAAAAATGTTTTAATAGCAAATGATATTGCACAAACGGATTTTAACTTTGTTACTCCGGATGATACTTGTGCAGATGCTTTAGGTAAAATAAGTAAATTAAATCAAGAAGGAGTTCCTGTAGTTAATAATAGGAGAGATAAAAAAATTATTGGTATGCTTTGGAGAAAAGAAGTTCAAGATGCTTATTTAAAAGCAATCGAAGTTAGAGAAATTTCATCTAACTTAGCAAGCAGTATTGTAATGAAAGATGAAGAACCGGAAGTACGTTTTCTGGAAGGTTATTCAATATCAGAAATCGCACCGCCTAATTCATTTATTGGAAAATCTATTAAACAATTAAATATCAGAGCAAAATATGGTGTGGACGTACTTTCAGTAAAAACAAAAGTAAAGAAGAAAGAAATTGTTAAAGCTATTCCAAGTCCTGATTATGTTATAAACAAAAACGATACACTTGTGGTTGCGGGTGAGATAAAAAATATAAATCTTCTAAAAAATCTTCCTTAAAAAACTTACTTTTTCCCCGGTTAATTTTTCTTCCAAAGCACCCTTTGTTATGCTGTAGTGGCTTGCATGCCACTTAACTTTACCCTTTTTATCAATCCAAATTATTTGTGGTGATTCGTGCCTGATATTAAAATCATCAGCTATTACCTTGCTTAAAGAACGTGAGTTAATAACATCAACTTTAACAACATCTAGCTTTACATCTTCTTCAAGATTATTTAGCCAATTGTCAAATTTCTTTTCTGCCATAAAACTAACAGGACAGATAGGGCTGAATTTAAAAATTATTTTTTCATTACCGTTATTAAATGATTTAAATCTTTTCCAATCATCCACGTTTTCTACAAGATTAAATTCCTTCAACACTTCACCATGTTATTGAATATTTATAAAAATAATAACGATAAATATACAAAATAATCTTTTATTTTTGTTTGAAGAATTTTATTGGGCCGTAGCCATAAGAAGTTATTTTGTTCCTATTTCTAACTAAAAATTTAGCTATTGATTCTGTAGAAATAACTTTAGTTATTCCATAATTTATTTTTTCGTTCACGTTTGCATAAACATCACCTTTATAAGGAACTAAAGGATCATATTGTTTATTATTTTTTAAAACTTCAGGCTGAAGTATATTTTTTAAATCTCGGGGTACAGAACGAATAATACCAACAAGTTCAAGGTTTGGAATTCCGTTACGTACAGCCATAACCAAACCACCGCTAAAACCGCGGTTTACAACGCCGTCAATAAGGAATTCTCCTCTATTTTTATAATTTGGTCTACTGACAATAGCGTGGGATACCATTTTATAATTAATTGGAAAACCGAACATATAGACAAAAGATCCCCAATCTAATTGATTGGCATAACCAATCGGAATAGAAAGGGCCGGAAATTTACCGGGGTAATCTATTGAAAATGTGATACCTAATATTGCCAAATCTACTTCACTGTCAGATGCTATAAGTGAAAGTTTCCCTAATTCAGGAAAACCCACCGCATAAATATTCTCATTTTTCTTTAATGATATGCTCTTAACAAAATTTGTAAAAACCCCTTTTTTATCAGCCCAATAAGAAATAATAGTATCCGGGTAATCCACTATATGATCGCAAGTAAGAAGTGCCAGTTTTCTATTTGCTGAATAAATGACAGTAGCTGTTCCTGAACTTGTTTTATTAAAAAATATTTTTTCAATAGCATTAGATTTAAGATTTTTACCATTAATATCAGATAATTTAACTTTTGAATTACGACCATAAATATATGCTTCATAAAAAGCTATACTGCTGATTCGGTGAATTGTCTGTGATACTGTTGTTAATATTGGAGAACTATCTCTGTATGGAAATTCCGTGTCATATTTATTATTAATATCAGTATGTAATTTAGTCTGATAAACCGTTGGTGCACAACCTAGAACAAATAGGATCAATACAAGAAGAGTCATTGTTGATATTTTAATACATTTCATCAAAATCACCTTCTATTTATTTTTTAAATTCATTCAATAATTCATATATATTAAAAATATAAAAATAATAGTTAATAAAAAGTATAACAGGTTGGTTTTTAGTGAAGAATGGCAAATAAAACACATTCAGCTCACATCAATATTCTATAAAGGATAATATTCTTGACTTTCTGCTCTTTTTTGAATTAATTATTTTAAAAATATAGATTTTAGATTAATAAAAATTTTATGTATATTTGGTATCTTTTTTCATTGATATTTTGAACCGGGTTTGGAACATTCAGCACCGGAATTAAGTATAGAATTTGTTACCCGTTAGATAAGGTTAGAACTTAAAATATAAGGAGAATATAAATTGAGAATTACCAAGCAATTTACAAACCGCGAAAGTAAATCTTTAGATCAGTACTTGCAAGAAATAGGAAAAGTTGACTTATTAACCCCTGAACAAGAAATTGAATTAGCAATTAAAATTAAAAAAGGAAGCCGTGCAGCTTTGGACCAATTAACAAAAGCAAATTTAAGATTTGTTGTTAGCGTGGCTAAACAGTTTCAAAATCAAGGTCTTTCTTTGTGTGATCTTATTAATGAAGGTAACCTGGGATTGATTAAAGCAGCTAAAAGATTTGATGAAACCAGAGGTTTTAAATTTATCTCTTATGCTGTTTGGTGGGTAAGACAATCAATTATGCAGGCAATTGCAGACCAGTCAAGAATTGTAAGACTTCCTTTAAACAGAGTTGGTTCATTAAGTAAAATCAGCAAAGCATTTCGTGATTTAGAGCAGGAGTTTGAGAGAAAGCCAACCACAAATGAGCTTGCTAAGTTATTGGAAATGGAGCCTGAAGACGTTGCTTATGCACTTCAAATTTCCGGACGTCACGTTTCAATGGATGCGCCTTTTTCCGGAGATAACGATAAAAACAGTTTGATTGATGTTATACCAAATAAACACCATCCTTCACCTGATACAACTTTAATGCAGGAATCACTTAAAAAAGAAGTAGAAGGCGCTTTATCAACACTTACTGAAAAAGAAGCAAAAGTATTAAAACTTTACTTTGGAATAAATGGTGAAAGGTCTGCAACTTTAGAAGAGATTGGTGAAAAATTTGACTTAACCCGTGAACGTGTAAGACAAATTAAAGAAAAAGCTTTAAGAAGATTAAAACACGCTTCCCGCAGTAAAAACCTAAAGGCTTATTTAGGTTAAATAAAATTTATATCAAAACTAAAAAGGGACGTAATTTATTTACGTCCCTTTTTTTGCTGTTTATTAATTGCAAGCTGATTTTTTCCACCATTCAAATTTCTATCCAAAAAATTATAATAAACTTTCATTAGCAACATATAGCTTGGTAAACTATAAACTGCTCCGTGAGCGCCGGGAGGATAAAATCTAAAATCAGCATCTTTGCCAGCATTGGTAAGTGCGGTAATAAACTGCATTGTGTTACGTGGATGAACATTATCATCTTTTGCAGAATGAACAAGCAAAAGTTTACCTGTAATATTAGCTACGTGAGTAGTTGGTGAACTTTCAATGTATCCGTTTTTATTTTCATTAATCAAGCCCATATATCTTTCGGTGTATATATCATCATATAATCTCCAATCGGTTACGGGTGAATTTGCAATTCCTACTTTGAATATTTCAGGATAACTTGTCATTGTAAACAATGTGCTGTAACCGCCGTAACTTGTACCCATTATAGCAATTCTTGTTGAATCTACATAAGGTAATTTTGATAAATATTTTGCAGTCTCTGCAAAATCATTGCTTTCCCATTTACCCAGGTTTTTATAAACTATTTTCATAAATTTGCTGCCGTAATTTGCTGTACCTCTATTGTTAACATCTACAATAATGTATCCTTTTTGTGCAAGGTATTGGTGAAAAGTATTATACCCGAAAGAATTATAGACTGCCTGAGAACCGGGTCCTCCGTAGATTGCAAAAATAACAGGATACTTTTTCGTTTTATCAAAATTGAAAGGCTTAATCATATAATAATCAATTTTTTGTCCGTCCGATGCAGTAAAATTATATAATTTTTTAGGCGAATATTTATGTGTATTTAAAAATTTACTTACGGCTTTATTATCCTCCAATTTTTTCAACATCCCTTTTTTCGTACTCCAAAGTTCAACCTGTGTTGGAAGATTTACATTGGAATAAACATCAATAAAATATTTTAAGTTGGGTGACATATTAAATCTATGTCTTCCGGCAACTTTAGAAATTTTTGTTTTTCCGGTTCCATCAAAATTAATTGAATAAAGCTGCCTTTCCATCGGCGAGCCTTCTGTTGATTCATAATATATTTTCTTATTCTTCGAATCTATTCCGTGGACTTTAATCACAGACCAGTTCCCTTTTGTAATTTGTCCTAAAAGCTTTCCGCTGTAATTATATCTGTATAAATGCTGATACCCGTCTCTGTCTGAAATCCAAAAGAATTCTTGAGTGTTTTTAGGAAACGAAATCATATTTTTTACACCGGCATAAAAATCATACACGTCAATCCAGGCATTAGATTTTTCTTCGAACACCATTTTAGATGTTCCGGTGTTAACATTGCAGAAATAAACTTTAACGTGATTTTGTGTTCTGTTTAAAATCATAACTGCAAGAACAGATGGCTTGCTTGTCCAGTAAATTCTTGGAATATAAAAATCCCCTTTCTCACCCGTATTTATCCAAATATTTTTATTTGTTTTTACATTTACAACTCCAATTTTTACTAAAGGATTCGAGTCACCGACCTGAGGTATTGGAATCTTTTCATACTTGGGGTGAAGACCTTTATAATCTGTTAATTGTATAATGGGTACGGGGCTTTCATCAAACTGCCAGTATGCAATGTAATTATTGTCCGGCGCCCAATTCCAGGCTTGTGCCTGACCGAATTCTTCTTCGTAAACCCAATCGTAATGCCCGTTAAAAACCTTACCTTTTCCATCGTTTGTAAGTTGAATTTCTTTGTTATCCGAAAAACGATAAACAAACATATTGCCTTCCCTTTCATAGCCAACCATAGAGCCGTTAGGTGAAAGCTCTGCAGTGCGTGCTTTTTTTGCAACAAGTTCTAATTTTTTTGTTTTTAATGAATAGATATAATAATCTGAATTACCCGATCTTCTGTAAATTTTTTTAAAATTAGTCTGAAAAACTAAATGCTTTGAATCTTTTGCCCATTGAAATGATCTATAATTAAACGGTTTATTAGTCCCCGGAAACTTCAAATCATCCACTTTGAACACAGTCCCTTCTTTTAGCGTTTTAGGATTGAAGGAATGAATTTCATTTTTTTTTGTTTTTTTATTTCTAACAGTAAAAGAATATTTGTCGCCGTTGTTTATCCAATTTATGTTTCTCGGACCAAAACTACCCGAAAGTTTTCTCCTTGAAAACACGGCATCCTGTAAATTCTTATACTCAGCTTTCTTCTGTGCTTCAACAAATACAGAAAAACAAATAACAACAATTAATATTAATAAAGTAAAAGAACGATTTATGTTTTTCATATAACTCACCATACTTATTTATAAAAGAAATTATATATAATCTTTTTAAGATAAATAATAATTATAAAATTAGCTTTAAAATTAGTATGAATGGATACTATAATTTATAGATTGTGATTCGGGTAATCTTATAAAAATAATTAAATTACAAGTACGTTTTTAACCATTAATATTTATTATTACTCAAAACAAATTAACATATAAAACCATATTTAAATTCTGGGTTCCGCTTGCTGCAACCTGGTTAATGATGTCGGTTGAGGGTCCCTTCCTTGCGGCTGTAATAGCAAGAATGATAGAACCTAAATTTAATCTTGCTGCTTACGGTGTTGCATTTTCATTTGCATTAATGATTGAAGCGCCCGTCATTATGTTTATGAGTGCCTCTACTGCTCTTGTAAAAGACAGACAATCATATTTTAAACTTAGAAATTTTGTTTACACAATTAACTCTCTTGTTACCTTGTTAATGCTTGTATTTATTATTCCTGTAATATTCGATTTTTTTACAATCGATATTATTGAACTTCCACTACACGTTGCCAATCTTACTTACAAAGCAATGTTAATTCTCCTTCCCTGGCCGGCAACAATTGGATACAGAAGATTTTATCACGGTATACTTATTAGAAATAATTTAACCCGGAGAGTAGCTTACGGAACAATTGTGCGTTTATTATCAATGAGCATTACAGCATTGAGCTTATTTTTATTTTCAAATTTTGATGGTGTTATGGTTGGAGCCTCAGCTTTATCGGTCGGGGTTACATGTGAGGCAATTATGAGTAGAATAATGGCTTGGAAAGTTGTTAAAGATTTAAAAAACGAAGAACAGCGAATTTCTAAAAATGAAAATTTAACTTACAAAGGAATCTATAATTTTTATTATCCGCTTGCACTAACTTCAATAATTACACTTGCCGTTCAGCCGTTTGTTACATTTTTTATCGGGCAAAGCCGTCACCCGATCGAATCACTTGCAGTATTGCCCGTTGTAACTTCATTTGTATTTATTTTTAGAAGTCTCGGACTTTCCTTTCACGAAGTTTCAGTCGCATTGCTTTCAGAATACAAAAATAGTTTTTCAATGCTAAAAAATTATGCTTTCATTTTGGGTTCAATTACTGTTATAACATTAGCTGTTATTTCATTTACACCACTGTCGGAATTTTGGTTCAATGTTGTATCGGGATTAAATTTAGAATTAACACAATTCGCAAAAACTCCTTTAATAATAATGATTCTAATGCCGGGTTTTGCGGTTATGATAAATTTTCAAAGAGCAGTACTTGTAGAATCAAGATACACCAAACCTATAACCTGGGCAACACTAACAGAAGTAATTGGAATTTTGTTGGTGCTTTTTATTTCAATTAAATATTTTGATGCTGTCGGTGCTGTGGCTGCAACACTTGCATTTATAATTGGCAGATGCGGATCGATTACTTATTTAATGCCGTCTTTCTTAAAAATGAGCTCAAAAAAATAAGACACTTTTGAAAAGAATGCTTACTACAACTCCATTGCTTTTATTATCAAGTTATTTATAAATTGGTTTGCTAAAAGAAAAAAAATTATGCTTGAAAAGTTTTTACTACTTGCACTCTTCGGTATTGCTATGGCGCATTTAGAGGGGGTGGTTGTTGTTTATCTTCGTAAGATACTTGGAATTACCAACTCCGAATCAAACAAAATGTCGCTTGATAAATTTTCCAAACAATATATTTTTATAGAAAAGACAAGAGAAGCAGCAACTATAGTTATGCTTGTAAGTTTGGCTGTTTTGGTCGGAGAAACGTGGCTCGATAAATTAGTTGTCTTTCTTTGGACTTTCGCATTTTGGGATTTGTTTTACTACTTCTCTCTTTACATACTGATTAAATGGCCGCCTAATCTTACAACTATCGATGTACTTTTTTTAATACCAAAACCCTGGATTGCTCCGGTATGGTTCCCAATGGGGATTTCTTCCTTGACAATAATAATTATTGCTGTTTTGTATCTCTTTTCTATCTTTTAAAAAAGAAATTAAAAAGGTAGCTTAATAATTAAATGAAAAGATTTTTTATCTATCTTAAAAGAACTGTTTGGACTTTAATCATACTCATCCTGGGATATTTTATAATTGCAGTAATATTATCTTTCCTAAGTACTAAAACACAAAAACTCGATTGTGTGAAAACAGAAAGTATTTTTATTTCATCAAACGGAATTCATTTAGATATTATAGTCCCTGTAAAAAATCTTAAAAAAAATCTTGTTGACAATTTACAAGTTCATGATAATACCAAATACATTTCATTCGGTTGGGGGGACAAAGAATTTTATATTAATACTCCCACCTGGAGTGATTTGAATTTTAGTACTGCATTCAAGGCCTTGTTTCTTAAAAGTGAGACCGCTATGCACATTAGTTTTTACAGAACAGCTTATGTGCAATGGGAAAAAATAGATTTGTGTAAAATCCAATTGGAAAATTTAAACTCATTTATTGAAAGTACTTTTAAAAAAAATGAGGATAAAAAGTTTATAAAAATTGGAGTCCCAGGGTATTCTAAAAATGATTATTTCTTTGAAGCACACGGTAGTTTTTCGTTCTACAGAACTTGTAATGTATGGGTTAACGAAGCATTAAAGAAAGCTAATATTAAAACATCTATTTGGTCTCCTTTTGTTTACGGTATTTTATATCATATAGAGGAATAATAAATTTGTTAAACAATGAAAACATTTTTCGCTGCCTTTTCCCGTTTTCAAGATTTATAAATTTCTTATATTCATTTATTAAAATATTTTTGTTTATTATTCAGTATAATATTGTTTTATTGTTTTTGAAAAAAGATTTGATATGTGCGATGTTGTCATAAGGCTTGGGTTTAGATTTTATTTTTTATTTTTTTTAATAAAATAAAAATTACGCAAATGATTTTTAGAATTGTTTTAATTATTCTATCTTACATTTTATTAGGCGCTCACTTTTTAAGAGAGGGTGAAATGTTGTTAGCAGCATTTTGTCTTGTTTTTCCTTTATTACTCTTAATTAAAAAAAAATGGAGCCTGCTGGTAGTACAAATTTTTATATACGGAGGAGTTTTAGTTTGGATACAAACATTACTTCTTTTAATTAATGAACGAATGACTTTTGACTTACCCTGGATTAAGATGGCAATTATTTTGGGGGGCGTTATTATTTTTACATTAACTTCAGGATTGCTGCTGAACTCAAAAGTAATTAAAGAAAAGTATTATAA
>Ga0114931_10006315_pt1 | contig 14570 bp, 9 predicted proteins | sample 2SBtaG_FD_89579 | JGI IMG/M metagenome (GOLD analysis project Ga0114931, IMG submission 89579) | Deep subsurface microbial communities from Kolumbo volcano to uncover new lineages of life (NeLLi) - 2SBTROV14_V59a metaG | ecosystem: Environmental > Aquatic > Marine > Volcanic | place: Kolumbo...
CGAGGCGATGTCGTTTTTCCACATTGTTTCGCAGCATTTCTGCGCAATCTCCACCTCGGTCATGCGATTCGCTGCTTGCCGTCGTTCAGACCGCCGAAGCGGTTGTAAAATTCCGGCGCCGGCGGCGGTAGCGGCTCTTCAGCGGTCTCGAATTCGGCACTCATGAAGTCATCAGCCGGCCGGTAGACCAGCCGGTAAAGGTTGCGGCAGAGCTGGTAGGCTGCCGTACCGTTCCAGCCTGCCGGCAGCAGCTCGGCGGGCAGCAGCGGATCGCGCAGCAGGATGCGGCGATATTGCTGGATCAGCAGGGTGCGTATGTGGAACGCAAGCCGCCTCTCAATCCGGCCGGATTCTTGCGCGGCGCGAAAAACAGGTCGGAATTGCTGCACAAAGGACCCGTAGCGGCTGTCCAGTTCATCCAGATTCCAGCTCTTGCGAACGAGGGCGCGCATCGCATCGTCCTGTTTCCCGCCGAGCGAGGTGCCGTGCATGATAACGAGCTGCCGCTCGACGCCGCTGCGCTTCAGGGTTGCTTCCATATCCGCCACGTCCGGCGTCGGATGCGCCAGCACATTGGTCGAGATGGCGCCGAATCCCAGCCAGCCGAATTCCTTGCGCAAAACTTCCTTCTGCTCCGCGGCAAGTCCCTCCAGCAACACGAGACACCAGTCACCGCTCCAGATCTGCCGCGGATCGCCATAAATCCTGAGAGTTGCCAGCTCGAATTTTTTGGCGCCATCGCTCGACAAACCGTAGTAGCTGCGTCGGCCTACCGGGTCGACCACCAGCCAGTCATCACGTGTGAGTCGGAAGACCGAGGTCCTCACCAGTCGTTCGTTGATGCCGAAATCCGACAGCACGCGGATCAGGCTGCCAATCCAGACGATGCCGCCGCGCGGCAGAATGGCATCACCGAATACCGTGATAATCAGCGAGCCGGCGCGGATCGTGGGACGTGAACGGAATTCGGCAACCAGGCCGTCGGTGGCGCTCTTCAAGGACATCGCTGTGGGTCTTGTTCTTTGCCTTGCGACCGACGACGGTACCTCGCGACACGATTTATTTCAATTTCAGGAATTTTGTGTATCTTGTCTCCCCCTTCCCGGTTTCCGCGATGCGAGACAAGTGACATGAAACTCCAGAATTTCGTGCAGAACAAATGGCTTGCCGGCAGTGGCGAAGGTTCGGCACTGACGAGCGCCGTCGACAGCAGGCCGCTAGCGACGATCAGCAGCGAAGGCGTCGACTTCGCCGGCATGCTCGACTATGCGCGCAGCGTCGGCGGCCCGAATCTGCGTCGGCACACCTTCCATGACCGCGCTTTCATGCTGAAGGATCTCGCCAAACACCTGATGGAGCACAAGAAAGCATTCTACGCGCTATCGACCGAGACTGGCGCGACGAAGAACGACAGCTGGATCGATATTGACGGCGGAATATCCACCCTGTTCGTCTATTCGGGCAAGGGCCGCCGCGAGATGCCGAATGACAAGGTCTATCTCGACGGTCCGCCGGAAATACTCTCGCGCGAAGGCACCTTTGCGGGCCAGCACATATTCACGCCGCGCCAGGGCGCCGCGGTCCACATTAACGCTTACAACTTTCCCTGCTGGGGCATGCTTGAAAAGCTTGCTCCGTGCCTGCTCGCCGGCGTGCCGGCGATCGTCAAACCCGCCTCGAGCACGGCCTACCTGACCGAACTCGTCGTACGCCACATCATCGAATCCGGCATCCTGCCCGAGGGCTCGGTGCAGCTGATTTGCGGCAGTGTCGGCGACCTGTTCGAGCATCTGAACTGCCAGGATATGATCGCATTCACTGGCTCAAAGAGCACGGCCGAGATGTTGCAGCAACACCGGCGGGTCATCTCCGAGTCGGTCCATTTCACGGCTGAAACGGACTCGCTCAACGCCTCGATTCTCGGACCGGAGGCCCTGCCCAAAACGCCGGAGTTCGAACTCTTCATCAATGAAGTCGTGCGTGAAATGACCAGCAAGGCCGGCCAGAAGTGTACCGCCATTCGCCGCATCATCGCCCCAGCTGCCATGACAGCCGACGTGGTGCGGGCGTTGTCCTCTGCCCTTGGAAAGATTCGCATCGGCCACCCCGCCAGCAAGGAAGTGGACATGGGCGCACTCGCAAGCCTCGGGCAGCGCGAAGAAGTCCGCTCGCGCATCGCGGAACTCGCTGTCGAAGCGGAAATCGTTTACGGCAACGAGGATGAATTCGAGCTCACGGACGCCGATCCGCGCAAAGGCGCCTTTTTCATGCCGACCTTGTTGCACTGCGAAAAGCCCTTGTCATCGAGTGCGGTGCACTCGGTGGAGGCGTTCGGCCCGGTCGGCACCGTCCTGCCCTATGACAATCTCGACGAGGCGATCGAGCTGGTGCGTCTCGGCGGCGGCAGCCTCGCCGGTTCTGTCGTCACGAACGATAATGAGGTCGCACGCGAACTGGTCCTTGGTTGTGCCGCCTGGCACGGCCGCATGCTGGTGATCAATCGCCATTGCGCCGCCGAGTCGACAGGCCACGGATCGCCGTTGCCGCACCTCGTCCACGGCGGACCGGGGCGGGCTGGCGGCGGTGAGGAACTGGGCGGCATTCGCGGCGTACTGCATTACATGCAACGAACTGCAATCCAGGGTTCGCCGGAAACACTGACCGCGATCGGCAGGCGCTGGATTCGTGGCGCCGTGGAGCACGACCCGGGCGTACACCCTTTTCGCAAGACTTTCGACGCGCTTGAGATCGGCGACACCGTGCACACCGACGCCAGGGAAATCACGCTACAGGACATCGATCATTTCGCGGCATTTACGGGCGATACTTTCTATGCGCACATGAATGCAGAGGAGGCCAGAAAAAATCCGTTTTTCGACGGCCGCGTAGCGCATGGTTACCTGATCGTGGCCTTCGCCGCCGGCTTGTTCGTCGACCCCGACTTCGGCCCGGTGCTGGCCAACTACGGCATCGACGACCTGCGATTCGCGCAACCGGTCAACTACGGCGATTCGATCAGGGTGCGGCTGACGTGCAAGCAGAAGACGCTGCGCGAAGGCACGGGCTACGGCGAGGCCCGCTGGGATACGGAAGTGACCAACCAGGACGACGAAATCGTTGCGAGTTACGATGTACTGACGATGGTCGCGACGACCGAGGAGTGGCAAAAGATCGAAAATCTGCGATGATTACTGGTGAAACTATCTATTCTCCGGATCCCGCATGCTTCGGTCAGAAAGTCACTACCCGCTGGACAACTACGAACTCGACGATCGCTACCGCCGCGAATCCGGTCGCGTCTTCCTGACCGGCACCCAGGCGCTGGTCCGCATCGCGCTCATGCAGCGGACGCTCGATGCAGCCGCCGGGTTGAACACGGCAGGTTTCGTGAGCGGCTATCGCGGCTCGCCGCTCGGTGCTTACGACCTGGAGTTGTGGCGGGCCTCCCGCTTTCTCGCGGAAAGTAACATCCGCTTCCTGCCGGCCGTCAACGAGGAACTCGCGGCCACCGCGATACTGGGCACGCAACAGGTCGAGGCCGACCCGGACAGTGAGGTCGATGGCGTCTTCGGCATCTGGTACGGCAAGGGCCCGGGGCTCGACCGTGCCGGCGACGGCCTGAAACACGGCAACGCCTATGGCAGTTCGCCGCATGGCGGCGTGCTGGTCGTCGCCGGAGACGACCATGGTTGCGTATCGTCGTCGATGCCGCACCAGTCGGACGTGGCATTCCTGACCTGGCTGATGCCGAACCTGAATCCGGCCAGTGTCGCCGAGTACTTGCAATTCGGTCTCTACGGGATCGCGCTGTCACGCTTCTCCGGCATGTGGGTCGGCTTCAAGGCAATCTCGGAAACGGTCGAATCAGGGATGTCAGTGGCACTGCCGCCCTACCCGCAGTTCAACAATCCCGCCGGATTCGAGGCTCCGCCCGACGGCCTGCATATTCGCTGGCCGGATTACCCGGGACCGCAGATCGAAGAGCGCCTCGAATACAAGAAAGCAGCGACGCTCGCATTCGCACAGGCGAATCCGATCGACCGCAAGATCTTCGAGACGCCTGATGCGCGATTCGGCATCGTCACCACCGGCAAGGGCCACCTGGACCTGATGGAAGCGCTGCGGCTTCTCGGCATCGACCGCAAGGAAGCGCAACGCATTGGCCTCGACGTTTACAAGGTCGGCATGGTCTGGCCACTCGCGCACGACGCCGCGCTCGACTTTGTGCGCGGCAAACACGAAGTGCTTGTCGTCGAGGAAAAACGCGGCCTGATCGAGAGTCAGTTCAAGGAATACTTCTACGATTACCCGGGACGCAAACCGCAGCGCATGGTCGGCAAGGAAGACCAGCAAGGTAACAAGCTCGTACCCTGGGTGGGGGAGTTATCACCGCTGCAGCTCGCCCCTATCGTCGCGGCAAGACTCGATCAGGAATTCATCGGCCTCAACCTGAGCCGCCGCGCCGAACGCCTCGAGCACGGCGATGCACCCGTGCTCGAAATCGCCGGCGCAAAACGCACCCCCTACTTCTGTTCAGGTTGCCCGCACAATACCTCGACAAAAGTACCCGAGGGCTCGCACGCGCTGGCCGGCATCGGCTGTCATTTCATGGCCAACTGGATGCAGCGCGACACTGACGGGCTGATCCAGATGGGGGGTGAGGGCGTCAACTGGGTGGCACGTTCGATGTACAACGGCGGCAGGCATATTTTCCAAAACCTCGGTGACGGCACCTTCTATCATTCGGGGTCGCTCGCCATTCGCCAGGCGTTCGCCGCCGGCACGAATATCACGTTCAAGGTTCTTTTTAACGACGCCGTCGCGATGACCGGCGGGCAGCCGGTCGACGGGCCGATAACGGTCGAACGAATAGCGCACTCGGTACGGGCGGAAGGGATCGAAAGAATTGCGCTCGTTTCCGACGAGCCGGATAACTTTGCCGCCGACGACCTGCCTGCCGGTACGACCATCTCGCATCGGCGCGATCTCGACACGATCCAGCGCGAGCTGCGTGAGATTTCGGGCGTGACGATCCTCATTTATGCACAGACCTGCGCGACGGAGAAACGCCGCCGCAGGAAACGCGGCATACTGGAGGACCCGAACAAGTTCGTCGTCATCAACGATCTTGTCTGCGAGGCTTGCGGTGACTGCTCGGTCGAGTCGAACTGCCTTTCGGTGATCCCGAAAGAGACCCCGTTTGGCCGCAAGCGGCAGATTGATCAGAATAACTGCAACAAGGATTTTTCCTGCGTCAACGGTTTCTGTCCGAGCTTCGTCACCGTCCATGGCGACAAACGCGCAGCGAAAACGGAGCAAGACGTCGTCGGCTTTCCGCATGACAAACTCGCCTCGCTCGGCACACCGACACTGCCCTCACTGGACGACAGTTACGACCTGCTGGTGACCGGCGTGGGCGGCACCGGCGTGATCACCCTCGGCGCACTCATCACGATGGCCGCACACCTCGAGGGCCGTGGCTCCAGCGTGCTCGACTTCATGGGCTTTGCACAGAAGTTCGGCCCGGTGTTGAGCTACATTCGTTTTGCCAGGAGCCCCGCCGAACTCAACCAGGTCAGAATCGACAAACAGCAGGCCGACGCGCTCATCGGCTGCGACCTGGTCGTCAGCACGTCGCCGAAAGCGTCGCAAACCTATCGCCGCGGGCATACGCGGGCCGTGCTCAATACGACCGAGATGTCGACCGCCGACTTCGTCAGGTTCCGCGATGCAACCCTCGCCGCCGGCAAGCGCGTCAGGGCAATTGCCGGGGTTACCGGCGAGGACAGGCTTGCCACTGTCGCCGCCAACGACCTCGCCGCAGAACTGCTCGGCAACACCATCTATGCCAACGTCCTGCTGCTGGGCCATGCCTGGCAAACGGGACTCGTTCCCGTTTCAGCCAGTGCCCTCGAGCGCGCGATCGAGCTGAATGCCGTCGACGTGGAACGAAACCTGCAGGCATTCAACTGGGGCCGCATCGCCGCAGCGGATCCCGATTTCATCGCCACGTTGCTCCACGATCCGCAACAGTCGATCAGCGGCATCGACACGCTCGACGAAGCCATTGCCCGCCGCGCACAATTCCTCACCGCCTACCAGGATGAGGCGCTCGCCAGACGCTTCACCGGCCTGGTCGAACGTGTCCGCACGGCTGAGATTGCGCTGTCGCCGGACACCAGGCTGACCCACGTGGCCATGCGGGCGTACTTCAAGACGCTCGCTTGCAAGGATGAATACGAGGTTGCCAGGCTCTATACGCAGAGCGGCTTCCTGGAGCAACTCAGGTCGGACTATGGCGAGCGCGCAAGGATCCGTTTTCACCTTGCGCCACCACTCTTTAATCGCGCTGTCGATGCCCGCGGACGACCCCGCAAGAAGGAATTCGGCGCCTGGATCCTGCCGTTGTTTCGCCTGCTGGCGCGACTCAAACCGCTGCGCGGCACGGCATTCGACCTGTTCGGCCTGACGCACGAACGGCGTGAGGAGCGCAAGCTGATCGCGGAATTCGAAGCGCATATCGAGGATATCCTGGGCGCCCTGACCGCGGGCAATATCGAGGCTGCTGCCGGCATCATTCACGAATACCTTGATATCCGTGGCTTCGGCCCGGTCAAGTCCCAGGCCATGGAAAAGGCGCGTACACGGATCGCGCGCGGCCTCGCTGATTTTTCCCGGGTGCAGAACAGAGCGGCCTGACGGGTACCGCAGCATGGCATCGGCAGCCGACGAATCCCGGGCATTTGGGGTCGTGGCATGCGAAAATTTACGGATGCAGGCGCCAGACATAAGAAACCCCGTCCGCTACGAATTCGAGTCGCGACCGGAGACCGGTGGGACGATGCAGGTCGCGCCAGGCATCTTCTGGCTCAGGATGCACCTGCCGTTTGCTCTCGCGCACATCAACCTGTGGCTGCTCGAAGATGGTGACGGCTGGAGCATCGTCGATAGCGGCGTAGATATCGATGCATGCCGGCAGATCTGGGCATCGACATTCACGGGCTGCATGCAGGGCCGGCCGGCCCGGCGCATCATCGTCACGCACCTGCACCCGGACCACGTCGGCTGTGCGGGCTGGCTCACGGAACGCTTCGATGCGCCGCTGTGGATGACGCGCGACGAATACCTGCTAGCGAGGATTCTTGTGGCCGATACCGGGCGGCCGACGCCGGAGGTAGGCAATCGGTTTTACACAGCAGCGGGCTTCGAGCCGACACAAATGGATTTCTATCACAAGATGTTCGGCATGTTCGGCAAGTTCGTGGCCGAGCTGCCCGAGTCCTATCGACGCATCAAGGAAGGCGACCGCCTGCGGATCGGCGAGCACGCCTGGGAAGTCATCATCGGCAAGGGACATTCTCCCGAGCATGCCTGCCTCTATTGCCGGGAACTCAACACCCTGATTTCCGGTGACCAGTTGCTGCCGAGGATATCCTCGAACGTCAGCGTGTTCCCGACCGAACCCCAGGCGAACCCGCTGGCCGACTGGATCGAATCACTGGAAAAACTGAAGACGCGGGTGCCGGAAGATGTGCTGGTACTGCCGGCCCACGGCAAGCCGTTTCGCGGCGCGCACGGGCGCCTCGATGCACTGGTCGCGGAACACCGCGGCTGCCTTGAGCAGCTCGAAGCGGCCTGCGGCGAGCCGCAACGTGCGGTCGATGTATTCCCGGTGCTGTTCAAAAGCAGGATCGACAACGACAACCTGATCATGGCAACCGGTGAGTCGATCGCGCACCTGAACTACCTGGTCGATCTTGACAGACTTGACGTCGAGCGTGACGATAACGGTGTGGACTGGTATCGAACGGTGCAATGAATAACAGGTTTTATCACTTGCTTGCCTCGGCCGCGGCGACGCTGATAGTCGCCTGCGGGCACGATGCGCCGCCGCCAGCTGACGGCGGCACACGCGACACAAGCGGCCTGCAAAACGCCGCGTTCGCCATACCGGATCCTTATGCTGCCGACGTCGCCGAGGACATTCTGCGCCGCGGCGGCAACGCCGTCGACGCTGCCATCGCCACCGGTTTTGCGATGGCGGTGACCTATATCGACGCGGGCAACATCGGCGGCGGTGGCTTCATGACGGTCCTCCTCGATGGCCAACCGGCATTTCTCGACTACCGCGAGAAAGCACCACTGGCAGCAGACCGGGACATGTACCTGGACGATGCTGGCAATGTCATCGAGAACGCGAGCCTGATCGGTGCCGCGGCGGTGGCCGTGCCGGGAACGGTCGCGGGCTTCTGGGCGGCACACCAGCGCTTTGGCAAGCTGCCATGGCGCGATCTGCTGGCACCCGCCATCGAGCTGGCGACGAATGGCTTCCTGCCAGCGAAGATTCTCGCCGACGATATTCACGATGCCTATGACTGGTTCGGCGAGCAAACGAATTTCAAGGACTATTTCGGCAACATTCTAAGCGACGAGCCATTCCACCAACCCGAGCTCGCGGCCACACTGGAGCGAATTGCCGGTATGGGTGCAAACGACTTTTACCGCGGCAGGACAGCGAAATTACTGGTAGCGCAAATGGAGCGTAGCGATGGCCTGATCAGCGCGGAGGACCTCGCCACTTACGAGGCCGAGTGGCGCGAACCGCTGCGTGCCCGCTGGCGCCAATTCGAAGTGATTACGGCGCCGCCACCGAGCTCCGGCGGATTCGCGGTGATCCAGTTACTCAAGATGAAAGACGATCTCGATCATCTGTTCGCAGGACTCGCGCTAAACTCGCCGCAATACATTCACCTGGTCGCGGAGATGGAAAAGCGGGTGTTCGCGGACAGGGCCGAATACATGGGCGATCCTGACTTCGTCGCCATCGACATGGACGCATTGCTCGCGGATGCCTATATTGCACGCCGTGCCCAGGAAGTGGACCCGGCGCATATTTCGCCCGTGGAAGGCGTCAAGCCGGGACTCGAATCCCCGCAAACCACACATTACTCCATCGTCGACCGCTGGGGCAACGCCGTCTCGAACACTTACACGATCAACTGGGAATATGGCAGCGGCGTGGTCGTGGAAGGCGCCGGGTTCCTGCTAAATAATGAAATGGACGATTTCAGCGCCAAGGCGGGCGTACCCAATATTTACGGGTTGGTCGGCAATAGCGCCAACGAGATTCAGCCCGGCAAGCGCCCGCTGTCGTCGATGACACCGACAATCCTGGTCGACGACGGCGGCGTGCGCATGGTGCTCGGCACGCCAGGCGGCTCGACAATCTTCACCTCGGTGTTCCAAACCATTGTCAACATTGTCGATTTCGGCCTGTCGCCGGCCGCGGCGGTCGGCGCGACCCGCTTTCATCACCAGTTGTTGCCGCCGGATCTGATTACGATGAGCATCAGCCGGCCGCTTCCCGGGGAAACTATCTCGGCGCTCGGCGACCGCGGCTACCGGGTGGAGCCGCACCCCTTCGAATTCGGTGACGTTCAGGTCATTTGGCGTGACGGGGACAAGCTGCTGCCCGCGGCCGACCCCAGGGATCGGGGCGTGGCACGCGTCATCATCTTCACGGACCCGGATCCCCCTTAAGTTTTCACGGCCGCTTCCTGCGAGCCGCTTGTTGTCCTTGAAGGCGAAAAAGGTTTTTGCTTAAATGCACGCGCCCGGGCCCGGGCATGCAGATTCCAGGGTTCATAATGATTGAGATTAACAGTCTTACCAAGCACTACGGCCGGCACACGGTCGTCGATAACCTGAGCTTTCGCTGCAAAGCTGGCGAGGTGCTGGGCTTTCTCGGCCCCAACGGCGCCGGCAAGTCGACGACGATGAAAATGGTCACCGGCTTCGTTACGCCAAGCGCAGGCAGCGTCACTGTCTGCGGCCATGACATCATGACAGACGGCCTGGCCGCCCGCCGCAAGATCGGCTATTTGCCAGAAGGCGCGCCCTGTTACGCGGAGATGACGCCCGGCAGTTTCCTCGATTTCATCGCGGATATCCGTGCACTGCAGGGCGCTGAGCGCAAGACTCGGCTCGACAGTGTCATCGGTCAACTGCACCTCGGCCCGGTGTTGCAACAGTCGATCGACACGCTCTCGAAAGGATTCAAGCGACGCGTCGGCCTGGCGCAGGCGATCCTCCACGACCCACAGGTCCTGATTCTCGACGAACCGACCGATGGCCTCGATCCAAACCAAAAGCACGAAGTTCGTGAGCTGATTCACTCGATGTCGGCGGACAAGCTGATCGTTATTTCGACCCACGTCCTGGAAGAGGTTGAGGCCGTGTGCAGCCGCGCAATTATCATTGATAACGGAAAAATTCTCGCTGACGACACCCCCCACGGCCTCGCCACACAATCCCGTTATCACAATGCTGTGCGCATTTCAGTCGCTGACGGCGGCGAGTTCGACGCAGTCGAGGCTGCCGTGCTCGCCCTCGGTTCCGTCGACACGACGGAGGCAGACCGCGAGCACGGCAGCGTGACCGCTATCGCGAAGCGTGACAGTGCGGGCATGCAGACGTGGCACGAGGTCTCGAGCCTGGTCAATAACAACGGCTGGAACATCGCCGGCCTGCAACTCGAGTCCGGGCGACTCGACGAAGTGTTTCGCCAGATAACGCAGGGTGAACGGGCATGAGCATTATCAGCACATTGTTCCGGCGCGAATTGCGTAGTTATTTCGCCACGCCGGTCGCGTATGTTTTTATCGTCATATTCCTCGTGCTGATGGGTACGTTCACGTTCTATCTCGGCGGCTTTTACGAGCAGGGCCAGGCCGACCTGCGCGCATTTTTTAATTTTCATCCCTGGCTTTACCTGTTTCTGGTCCCGGCCATATCGATGCGGCTCTGGGCCGAGGAAAGGAAATCCGGCAGTATAGAATTGCTGATGACACTGCCGATCACAGCGTGGCAGGCCGTGCTCGGCAAATTTCTTGCCGCCTGGGCCTTTACCGGAATCGCGCTGACGCTGACATTTCCGATCTGGATAACCGTGAACTACCTTGGCGATCCGGACAATGGTGCAATATTCGCCGCCTACATCGGCAGCTTGCTGATGGCCGGCGGCTTCCTCGCCATCGGCTCCTGCGTGTCGGCGTTTACCCGTAACCAGGTGATTGCGTTCATCATCAGTATCGTCGTCTGCTTCGGCTTCCTGCTCTCCGGCTTCCCAATGGTGCTCGACGTCTTCCGCAATTGGCTGCCGCAGGTCATAGTTGACGCGATTGCTTCTTTGAGTTTCCTGACGCACTTCGCGAACATTTCGCGCGGCGTCATCGATTTTCGTGACCTTATTTATTTCGGCCTGCTGATCGGGGCTTTTCTCTACGCCAATACGATCGTCCTGCAATGGAAGCAGGCTGACTGAACGAGACGATTATGAGCACCAAAACACAACAAAGATTGAGCGCGTCAAGCCTGGTCCTGCTCGGTATCGCATTTGTCGTTACCATTTCGATTACCAACCAGGTCTTCCGCGGCTGGCGCATCGATCTCACCGAGAACGGCCTCTACACCCTGTCCGACGGCACCCGCCATCTTCTCGCCGGCATCGAGGAACCGATCAACCTGTACTTCTACTTCTCCGATGAAGCCTCGGCCGGCATGCCGTCACTGCGCAGCTACGCCACCCGGGTACGAGAAATGCTGGAAGACTTCGAGGACGAAGCAGACGGCAATATCCACCTGAGCATTGTCGATCCGCAGCCATTCTCGGAAGATGAGGACCGCGCGACACAATTCGGTCTGCAGGGTGTGCAGCTTGGCACGGCGCCGGACCCGATTTACATGGGCCTTGCAGGCACCAATGCCGTCGATGACGTGGAGATCATCCCGTTCTTCCAGCCCGACAAGGAAGCCTTTCTCGAATACGACATCGCCAAACTGGTCAGCAAGCTGTCCAGCCCGGAGCGCAGCATCATCGGCCTGGTATCCGGCGTCGAAATGGCCGGCAGCTTTGATGCGCAGACGCAACGGATGTTGCCGCCGTGGATGGTCTACCAGCAGGCGCAGCAACTCTTCGAAATCCGCAATCTCGGCACCAGCCTCGATGAAATTCCGGCGGAGGTCAACCTGCTGTGGCTGGTGCAACCGAAAGGCCTGTCGAACAAGACCCTGTATGCGATCGACCAGTTCATCATGCGTGGCGGCAAAGCGATCATCTTCGTCGACCCGGTCGCCGGCGTCGATCCGGCATCGGCCGAGGGAATGCCACAGGGCATGCCGCCAATGGGCCAGGGCTCCGACCTGCCGACACTGTTCAAAGCCTGGGGCGTCAATTTTTCCGCACACGAAGTCGTCGCTGACGCGGAACTGGCATTGCAAATTTCCGGTATGGATCGGCGACCGGTGCGGCATTACGGTTTCATTGGTGTCACCGGTGACCACATGAGTGCAGACGACATCGTTACCGCTGACCTCAGCGTGGTCAATCTTGCCAATGCAGGTTCGCTGGCGCTGAACGATGACAGCGCGGCGACGCTCGAACCGCTGCTGCTGTCCAGCAGCTACACCGAGGCGCTGCCGGCAGCCCGATTCAGCTTCCTGCCGGACCCGACTTCGCTGCAAAAGGATTTCGTGCCCGGCGGCAAAGAGTTCGTACTGGCGGGGCGCTTGAGCGGCAAGTTGAAGAGCGCATTTCCGAACGGGCCGCCACCCGACTCGGTCAGTTCCGCCGACGCTGATGAAGCTGCGGATGCTGACGTTGCAGAGCACCTGGGCCAATCCGTCGATGACGCGAACCTGATAATTGTCGACGACGTCGACATGCTTGCCGATCATCTCTGGGTGCAGGTACAGAACTTTTTCGGCCAGCAAATTCCCAATGCCTTCGCCAGCAACGGTGCATTTGTGGTCAATGCGCTGGAAAACCTTTCCGGTAGCTCGGATTTGATTGGTGTTCGCAGCCGCGCGAGTTTCACGCGGCCCTTCACGCGCGTCGAGGCGCTGCGTGTCACAGCCGAGGCGAAGTTTCGCGAGACGGAAGAACGCCTGCAGCGTGAACTCGACGACACCGAGCAACGACTGGCCGAGCTACAGTCGTCACGTGAAGACAATGGCAGCATCCTGCTGACAGACGAACAGCAGGCGGAGATCGACCGCTTCGTTGACCAGCGAGCATCGATCAGGAAAGACCTGCGCGCCGTGCAACGCGGTCTGGACAAGGATATCGAGCGCCTTGGCACCATCCTGAAGATCGTCAATATCGGACTCGTACCCTTCCTGCTATCCATATTTGCGCTCTTTGCCGCCTGGCGCCGCAACCGCAAGGTGCAGCCATGAACCGCAATACCCTTCGTCTTCTCGGCTTTGCTGTGGCTTTGCTGCTCATCGCCTTGTGGCTCGTCGAATCTGGCGATGAGCATGCGCTGCCCGAGAGCGGCACCGTGTTGTTGCCGGACATGAAAGCGGTGGCGAACGACGTCGACCGGGTGACTATTTCGCGGGCTGGCGAAGAGCCGGTCGTGCTGGTCAGGGAGTCGGGCAAGTGGCAGGTTCCGGCCCGAGACGACTATGCCGCCGACGTGACCCGCATTAGCAAGGTCCTGTTGGCAATGGTCGATGCGAAAGTCGTCGAGGCCAAGACCACGAATCCGCAGCGCTTTGGCCGGCTCGGTGTCGACGCGCCAACGGCCGCAGACAGTAAGGGTATTCTCGTATCCGCTTCCGCAGGCGATGCGAATTTCGCATTGATTTTCGGTAACGTTGCCCAGCGCAACTACCGCTATGCACGAATCGCCGGCGAGGACCAGGCCTGGCTTATCGACCAGAATCCGGACCTCCCGGCCGCTGCGGGCGACTGGCTCGAGGCCGGCATCATCGACATCGATGCAACGCGGGTGCGCTCAGTCGAAATCACGCACCCGGACGGCCAGCATATTTCGATCGGCAAGGCCGCCGAAGAAGATGCGAATTTCGAGGTCAGGGACATTCCACCGGGACGCGAACTCAGTTACTCGACGGTGGCTAACGGTATCGGCGGGGCACTGAACGACCTGGAACTCGACGACGTGCGGGTCGCCGTGGATGATGACGATAGGGAAGTCGTCACGGCGGTCTACGAGACGTTCGACGACCTGAGAATCGTTGCCCGCACCATCAAGGCGGATGACGGGATATGGCTTTCGCTGTCGGCCGACGCGCTGGGCGATGCGCCTGCAAAAGCAGAAGAAATCGCGTCAAAAGTAGCCGGTTGGCAGTATCGGATCGCGGACTACAAGGGCAACCTGCTGCGACGCCGCTGGGAGGACATCCTTAAAGAACCTGCCAGCAAAGAGGGGCCAGAGCCAGGCTCTGACCCCAACTGACAGATCGCTTCTAGCAGTTTGTTGAAAAAGCCATCCATGGCTTTATCAACATCGCCATTCGAAAAACGCGGTTTTCGAATGGCTCTCATTTTCAATGGCTTACAGCCATTGAAAATGCCGGCACATCCCTGTGCCGCACGCAGCCAGTAGAAAAACAGAGTTTTTCAACAGGCTGCTAGTGTACTGTCCCATAAGTAAGTAATATAATAATGAGCATCCTTTTCACTGGAGAATGCTCATGCGGCGCGGACGACCAGTAGCCCCGATTGTGCTCAACGAAGATGAAAAAGTGCAACTTTTGAGTCTCGC
>Ga0114931_10006316_pt1 | contig 14570 bp, 11 predicted proteins | sample 2SBtaG_FD_89579 | JGI IMG/M metagenome (GOLD analysis project Ga0114931, IMG submission 89579) | Deep subsurface microbial communities from Kolumbo volcano to uncover new lineages of life (NeLLi) - 2SBTROV14_V59a metaG | ecosystem: Environmental > Aquatic > Marine > Volcanic | place: Kolumbo...
ACAATAAGCCGGGGAATGATGGCGGGTGCTTTGCCTCTGCACTTGATGCGGTAAACAAGTTTGGCGGCGTGCTCGAACACCCAGCTAAAAGCAGAGCATTCGCAGCGTATGGACTACCAAAGCCAAGCGGGACAGGATGGCAACCTACAGGCCAAGGCGGCTGGGTTTGTGAAGTGTGGCAGTCGGCCTACGGGCATCGAGCGAATAAGGCGACGTGGCTTTACTGCAACGGGAGCAAGCCGCCGTTTGAATTGCGCTGAGACCGGCCAAAAGGCACGCACCAGGTAGGATTTCAGGACCAACGGGGCAAGGCACGAAACAAGCCGACCCTCAACAAACGAGAGGCGAATGCTACGCCGCCAGAGTTCAGAGACGAGCTTCTTGGGTTGGTGCGGCACTTAGCCACATAACAGCTAATAGACGGAATTCCCAATACTGGACACCAGAAAAACATCGACATCATGGCATCGACAGGAGAATTAAAAAACATAAACGCATTTAGTGAGGTCAAGGCACACAGCAGCCTGGTGGACTACATTGCTCACACGACGGGAAAACACCCCAAGAAGGTTGGCAGCAGCCTTCGTTTCAATCCTTGCCCTTTCTGCAACCACAATGACAGCTTTACGGTTTTCGGCGAGGATCTGTCGGGGTACAAGTGCCACTCATGCGATGCTAAGGGGGACATCTTTACCTTTGCAGAGCATTACCAGAGCCTGAGCAAGGCGGAAGCCCTCCACGCGATTGCGGGCCATTTTGGCGTGCAAATTCCTGCGCCGAAGGCGCAAGGGGTCGGCGCCCAAAAACCAGAGGAGAACCCGCTCCAGAAGGTCCTCGAGGCCGCCGTCAGCCACTATCGGCAGGTTTTGAGCCAGCGCCAGGACAGCTTGGCTTATTTTATGACGCCAAAGCCTGAATGGCGCGGACACACCAAAGCCACAATGGACGACCTCGAGGTGGGGTTTACCGACGGGCGGCTGGCTGAGGCACTACAAGCCGCCGGTTTCCCGCTCGATCTCATCAAACAATCTGGCCTGTACGTTGAGAAAAAGAAGGATGACCAGCCTACGGGCGAGTGGAAAGACTTTTTTATGCCGGGCGTTTTCATTTTTCCGCACCGCACAGAAGACGGCGCCATCGGCCATTTCACGATTAAGGATCCGCGCAAACGCGTGGACTATCAGCTGAAGACAGAACACCGCCTGAACGGACTCGTCTGGGGAAACCAGCGCGCCATCGAACAGGATATGGTCATCCTGGTCGAGGGGGAGAATGATCGGGCGAGCTTCAGGGATGCCAATATCCGCAATGTGATGCCTTCCTTGGGTCAGGTGACCGATAACCAGGTTCGCTGGTTGTGCACCCATTCCAATGGCAAGCGTTTTGTCTGCTGGTTCGACTATGACATCAAACCGGTCACGAATGGCCAGCCGCCGGCGGGGATCAAATACACGCGCAAGGTTTACCAGGCATTGATGAGAACAGGGGGCTGTCAGGTAGGCGTGGCCAGTGCGCACATGGAACCGGGTGAAGATCCGGATGACTGGATCCACAAAGACCTGGATTCCGCCAATAAGCGCATCCACAAGACGATCAAGAAGCTGCATCACCCGTTGCTCTGGGAGCTGCGCGTCCTGCCTGATGATATCCGCAACGATGCGACCGCCATTATCCAGTGGTTTGAGGAGATCAGCTTCTTCGATTTCCTCGGGATGGTGCCCGATCTGCAGCGTGACGCGATTATCCTCGAGTTGCAGAAACTCGGGTTTTCCAGAGACGCTGTCATGGACAGCATCAAGCAGGGATATGGGCTCAAGGACATGCTCATTGACCACGCCGGGCGCTTTCCGGAGACAGCCCGGCGGTCAGAAACCTATATGCGGGGTGTTGCCGACACGATTTGGTCCTATTTCAAGGATAGGGGCAAATTCTTCGTCAATGGCGACACGCTGCACCTGTTCTACAACCACAATATCTATCAAATCGGCGAGAACACGGCCTGGTGCGCCTTGCTGCACAAGGAAGCAGAACTCAATAACACCACGCAGCTGGCCAAGTTCGTCAATGCCGAGATCAAGGCAAACTGTTTCAACCGCGGCGACCGGATGAGTTCTTTTTCCTGGATTCACACCATCGATGACGGCGATGGACCGATGATTTTCCTCAATCTGAAGGATCCTGCCAACAGGGTATTGCAGCTCTCGACAGAGAATGTCGAACTGATCGAGAACGGCACTAACAAGCATGCCGTGCTGCTGGCGGAGTCCAATCAGATGAAGGAATTCCACTATGACGTAGACGTGCATACCTCGGCGGCGATGCGGTCGATGCGCGAACTCCTATTCGACACGCTGGCCTGTGATGCGGCACAAAAATATTTGATTTTGTCCTGGGCGCTAACGGCGTTCCTGATGCCACTTTCTGAAACAAAGGCGCTGATGAAAATGGAAGGGGGCTCTGGTAGCGGGAAGACGACGGCCGCCAAGATGTTGTCATTGCTGCTCTACGGGGACAATATGGTGGGCCGCTCGACCACCGCCAGCGACTATGCCATGGGCTCTATTGAGCCATTGATCATCAAGGACAACCTGGAAACCGACGATATCAACAAGCATTCCCTGAATTTCCTGTTACTGGCGGCAACCGGTGCTCAGAATCTCAAGCGAGAGTCGGGCAGTGAGTCAGGCGTTACAGCAGAAAAGCTGAACTGCCTGGTGGCGATCACGGCCATCGAGCCGTTTTCAAAGCCAGAGCTGATCAACAGGACCTATATCGTCGATTTTTCAAAGAAGCATCAGTGCCGGGACTTTATAGAGACGGATGCGGTCATGAAGCTCATGGGTCGGCGCAATGCGATTCTGAGTGCCTGGATGCAGATCCTGGCCGACCAGGTACTGCCCAGTTTGGGTGATCGGCGGAAAATCATCCGCTATATCCGCGAGCAGCATGGGGACTTCTCAAAGGACCGGACCACGGAGTTCCTGTCATTGATGGTACTCATTACCCGGGCACTGCTGCGCTATATGCCGCTGTCACCGGATCTCCATGAAGAGGCCGGTGACCGGCCGCACGAATATGTGCTGCTGGATGCCTGGATCAGCTATCAGAATACGCACGCCAAGATGACGGAGCAGGGGACCAATTCAGTTCTGCAGCTCCTGGAGGGATTGAGGCGGGTTTTCCTAATCGACTTCCAGCGTCAGGCCACGGCATCAGACAAAGAGGTCTGGTGCCCTATTATGGGGACGCTGGTACACCGCGAGGCCATAGAAGATGAATTGGGCAGGGAGACCGGTAAGCATTATTATTGGTTCGAGTGTTCAACAGCGGACCTCATGGACATGATGAATAAGTTCGGGAGAGAGTATGGGGTCAAGGTGCCTTTTAAGAATTCCCGGCAACTCGGATGCCGAATCAACAACGAAAAGGGCACGCTTCAGGACGCTGGATGGAGCATCACGCACGTCAAGGCGGTCCACGGCGTGAGGATCGCTCAATTTTCATGGCGAGATGACTGAAACGACAGGTATTTGACGCGTGAACGAAGAAACAGTGAGTTACGTCCGTAACTTAATTTTTTTTCTCACAAAATCCCAACATAGGGGGGGCATTTTTCAGAAAACTTGCACCCTTGCACCTTTCCACAGGTTATCCACATTTTGACCTTTATAAATTATTGATTTTATTATAGTTGGTTATTTTTTAATCAGGGTGCAAGTGAGGGTGCAAGTTGGGTGCTCCGGGTGCAAGTTGGGTTCAAGTGAACACTGTCTAAAAAAGTACTTGCACCCTGTTATTTATTTTATTTATCAAATACTTATGTGTTTTAGGTGCAAGTTGAGGGTGGAAGTGCAAAAATCACTTGCACCCACTTTTTTAATAGTGTAATCATGCACTTAAGCCTCTAGGGTGCTCCGGGTGCAAGTTGTGGACAACACCCCCCCCAGTTGTAACGTTATCCACAGGCCTGAAAATGAGGGAAAAGGGATGAAATATCATGAAATGGTCAATGGAAACCGGTGATTTGGACCATGCGGTGAGAGGCGATGGCTAACCAGAAGGAGGTGACCATTGATTGAAAAGTTCCTCGACTGGAAGCAATACAGCCAGGGAAGGTCCGTCACTACGATAGGAAAATATCGTGGCTACCTGAATCGGCTCAATACCTTCTTGTTGGAATCCAACCAGACGCTGCTTGACGTCACCAGAGAGTCCCTCGAGAACTTCTGCGGGATCTACATGCACAAGCAAGGGCTGTCTCCCAGGGCCCGCCGCCCCCTGGTTGCCAGCATCCGTGGCTTTTATGCCTGGCTACAGAGAGAAGGCCTGATCGCAGAGAACCCGGCGCGGGCCCTCGAGGCCCCAAAGGCAGGCCGGCGGCTCCCCAGAGGCATGACGCTGCAGGATGCCGAGAAGCTGCTCTTGCAGCCCGACCTGGATACCTTCATCGGACTCAGGGATACCGCCATCATCATGACCCTGGTGGGCTGTGGTCTGCGGATCAGTGGCCTGCTGCGTCTCAACGAGTCGGATTTGCTGTTCTATGATGATGCCGGGTATGAGCGCCTGCTATTGAGGGTCAACGAAAAAGGCGGCCGGGAACGCCTGGTGCCGGCACCGGACGAGGTCAGGATCATGATGCGGGCCTACTTGGGGCATGAGGACCTGACCGGAACAGACCGGTGCCTTGAAGATGGCGACCAAGTCCTGTTCATCTCCACCCGAAACCGCGCACTCCCTGCAGACAAATACCATGGTGAGGCGAGGCGGTTGTCCTCGCGTTCAGTGAACGAGATGATCGAGAAGTATGGTGCTGAGGCGGGGATCCCCAGGGATCGCCTGTTTCCTCATGCCATGCGCCACCTCTATGGGACGGAGCTCGCCGAGGAGGGCATCGATGTCCTGCAGATCCAGGCCCTCCTCGGTCACCAGAATCCCACGACCTCAGAGATCTATGTGCATCTGGCGACCAGGACGCTGGCGCGCACTGTCGACAAGGCGAATCCACTGAACAAGATGCGGACCCCGGTCACCGATATCTCGCACCATCTGAGAGCAAGGCGTTAAGACGTGTTGTCCGTCTCCCACAGGCGCTTGGAATGTCCATTGTTCGGGGTTGCTGTTCTCAGGGAATCCAGTGTTTACCGATGCTGCGGGATATCTGCAGTAGCGCCTGAATCTTGACACTTAAACGGGCTAAACCGAAAACAGAGTTCCAAGCGCCTGGATGTTGAGCTGCGCTATCTCACAGAAAGCGCAGTTCGGTTGTTGTTCGGGGTAGTGGTTTCATGGGCTTAGGTGTGCATTGTTTTGTGTAAAGCGCAGTTCGGTTCGGGGAATGGTATTGGGACAGGTAGTGGACAGGGGGTGGGGGGTCGGCAGGTAAGGTGGGGTGTGGCTGTGTGGGGAGGTGGGTACCAGGATATCTACCTTCAAAACAAGGCCCCGTTAGGGGCTCAAAAAATCGCGCGTTTTTTGACGGGAGACCACATGCAGACAGACCACAGACTGGCAGAACTGAGAGCCACAGGCATCGCCAACATATGGATAGAGATCGCTGACGCCATAGGCTTTGATGCCTTCATGCGTGTCTGGTCGATTCTCGACCGGGATAATCTGCTCTATGGCGGACACAGGGAGACGATGCGCATCAATGTGCCGCAGATGCGGACCTATCTGAGGTACCAGCGCAACAGTTACATCAGGAGCCTGGCAACCAGCGGGCTCACGACGGTTCAGATCCGTGACCGCATACGCAAGGATCTGGGCGAGCGCCTGAGCATCAGGCACCTCGATAGGATTATTCACCGCAGGAGCAGGTGAGACGACAAGCGCCCTGATAATGTCCTGATCTGTTTTTAATAATCTGGAGAATGGGAAAAAACTATCTCCATCAACGGGACAGATTGGCCGCCGTCAATTTCAGGTGTGGTGCCTGTGGCCATCGCTTCGAGTCAGAGCCCGGGCGCATCGAGGATGCGCCAGAGAGAGCCTGGCATCCTTGGCTGTATTTCGCCCCCTGTCCTGAGTGCGGTGAAGAGAGTGAGCAGGCGCACTGGGAGAAGGGGTTGATGGCGGCGCAGGGCAGGCAGACCGGACCCAAGACGCCAGAAGGGAAAATGCGCGTCACCGAGAACATCGCGGGTCATCCGACACCAGAAGAATCCTTGAGGACACGATTCAACGCCATGAAGCATGGCCTATTCGCTCGAGTGGCGCGGTATTTCCCGGCGAAGCCCGGCAAATACCCACACTGCGATGGTTGCGAATATCACCACAGCGGAGAATGCGCAGAGCAAGTTGCCTGCCTGAAGCGCACCGAGCTGTTCATGCGCTATGACATCGCATTTGAGACTGGAGATCCTAGCATGTTGACTCAATTACATGCCGACAATCAGGCGATGGTCCAGGCGATCATCAGCGATATCCTTCTGGCGCTCGTATCTACTGGCGTTGAACTGAAACAGCCTGAGTGGTATTTCGACCCAAAAGGCGGCGACTTTCACCTGGTCTCTTATGAAAAAGAAGGAAAGCAGGAATATATCTACAAAGTCTCTGCGCATCCGCTACTGAAAACCCTGGCGGATTTCCTGGCTAAGAACAACATGGCCCTGAGTGATCTCAATATGACCCAAAAGGGGCGCGAGGATCAATCAATACTCAAAGGGCACCTGGAACACAGCGAACGCGAAAATGCACTCGAACATCAGCGAGCACAGAACGCACTGATTGAGAGTCTATCTGAAAAAATAGCGCGCAGCCGTGAACGGGTGAAACGCGACCCAGTGCTCATAGAATATGACGAGGCCGGCGATGGCTGAGCGCGTATCGAAATCACAGCGCATCGAACTGCAGCACGTGGCTGAACATGAGGTCATGAGATATGCAGGAGACCATTCGTTGTGGCACAAGCATATCCATAATGTGGATCTCGATCCCATTCAGATCCTGAAGATGATCGAAATGGATCAGCATAAGAACAGCATTGACTTCTCTTGCCGGCGGACAGGGAAGACAGCCGTAAAAGAGCTCTACCTGCTGGAGTGGAATGCCCTGAATGCCGACCAGGAACTCGGTATCGTGGCCCCCAGGGAGGCGCAGTCACAAACCAATCTTGACTATCACCTGGATGCCATCAGACGTTCTGAGATCCTGACGGCATTTTTGAATCACAAGTCAGGGCGCACACAGTTAGCGGATACCTATTATCAATTCGCCAACCGCAGCAGCGCCAAGGCCTATGGCATCATGTCACAGGTCGATGGTGGTGATCTGACGGTAGCCTCTCTGGAAGAGGTGGATGATATGCCACGCGATCGTCTCTTTTCGCGGTTTCTGCTGATGATGGGATCCAAGCGGAGACTGGGCGCCAGCAAGGAAAGTCGTAATGACCCACAGATCCGCATCACCGGCGTTTTCAAAGGTGCAGACACGCTCTCTGAGATGATCGACAGCGGAAAATATCATCTCTTGCCGACAGTGGATTCCTATCTGGGCATGGAAATGGGCATTCTCGACGAGGCCTTCATGCTAGACATGAGGGATCAGCTTTCACCCGACGAATACCTGCGTCAAATATTGTGCCGCAACGTCTCTGCGCGCAACCTGATCTGGGAGAAGTATATTCGCCGCGCCATCCAGGTGGGACTGGACGCCGGGATCGGTCTCGCACAGCCCTTGCCGGGCATGCACTATCAGCGCCGCGGCCTGATTTCATTCGGCTATGATCATTCCGGTCATGGAGAAAACCCTCAAGCCTCGCGTTATGCCTTTGTAGTGACCGAGATGATCGGCAACTTTTGCTGTTTCGTTTTTGCAAAGACGTGGCCCCCAGGGACAGACGAGGCCTTGGTAAAAAATGACATCAAGGGATTCTGGCGCTATTTCACGCCAGATTACGCCATGGGAGACGCCTACGGAATCGGTTTACTCACCCAGCTGAATGATGAGCTGTTCTACGAGGGGTTGACCAGCATCAATCGGCAAACCATCGGCGAGGGAGAAAGCACGGCCTCTACCTGGCCGGAATGGGCATTTTCTCCCATCCGCTTCGAGGGCATGGTCAAACACCAGATGGCCACGGCCCTGCGCACGATATTCCATAACGGCAACGCGTCGATGCCTTACATTGACGATCTCAAGCCCAATGACCCGGAAACGCTGGACATGCGCACACTGGTGAGACAGTTGGGAAACATCAGGCCAGAGGCCACCAAGGCCAGCTATGCCACATACAAGATGGTCAAGGCCAAACTGGGGGACGATCTGTTCGATGCCGCCATGGCCGCCGTCTGGGCGCTGGCGACCCGTGGCGCCGCGCCGGTGCATACGGTCATCCAACACAGAAAGAGCACGCGCGCGCAATTGATGGGAGCTGCTGCCGCATGATGCCTTTGATTAACCAGGGAGCATTTAATCCATGACTGTCATTTCATCGCTGCTGAGTAAACTAGGGCTCCAGCGTATCCCTCAGGCGTCTCTTCTGCCTGGTGAGATCCCACCGGGGACCACGGAAGCAGGGCGCAGACCCACGCCGGAGAACCAGTTGAGCGCACTCACCCGGCAGATGGGCGTGGATTACTCGCGCCGTGCCGCCATTCTTGAGATCCGCGCCATGGATTGCATCGATCCACGGGTTAAAAAGATCCACTGGAGAATGGCGCGTACAGCGATCAAAGGCGGGTTGAAAATCAGAACGGCCAGCACCAATAAAACGCTGATCAAGGCCTGGAAACAATTCGAGCGGCGCCTTCACCTGCATCGCCGAGAAAAACTGGAAAGCGATTGCCGAGGCTTTGCCATGGAGGGCAATTTGCCCATCCAGTGGGTCCTCGATCAGGGTGGACGTGTGGTCGCTGGCGTCCGCATGCCCAGCGAGACCATCAAGCCGGTGGTTGGCGATAATGGCGCTTTTCGGGATCCGCAGCGCGCCTATGAGCAATATGACATCCACAAATCAAAACCGATTGCGACATTTGCTCTCTGGCAGCTCTCACTGGTCCGGCTGACGCCGGATAACTACGATGACATGGGTTCCATGGGGCGCCCCTACCTCGATGCGTCACGCGCCGTGTGGCGCAAGCTGGATATGACGGAGGAGGATTTGGTGATCCGCCGGCGCACGCGTGCACCGCTCAGGATGGCGCATGTCCTGGAAGGCGCTGGAGAGGAGGATATCGACAAATATCGTGCCCAGGTCGAAAATGACCAGAATGAAATCACCACGGATTTCTACCTGAACAGAAAGGGTGGCGTCACACCAGTACAAGGTGATGCCAATTTGGACCAGATCGCTGACGTCTCCCATCTCCTGGATACCTTCTTCTCAGGGGCCCCAGCACCGAAAGGCCTTTTCGGCTATCCAGACGGATTGAGCCGCGACATTCTGGAGGACCTGAAACGTGATTTTTTTGACGAGATCGATGCCCTGCAGGACACCTTGTCGTTTGTTTACGATCTGGGGTTTCGCCTGGATCTTCTGTTGCAGGGCATCAATCCGGAAAATTTCGACTTCGACATCATCTTCGCAGAGCGTCGCACAGACACACCCAACCAGCGTGCCGATCTCGCGCTCAAATACCAGGCGCTGGGGGCGCCGAATGAGACGGTCTTCGATGCCGCGGGTCTGGATCCGGCGAATATCCGAGATCAGCTTGAAGCAGAGAGCAATGACCCATACCCATCGCCGTTACCGGAATCCAGCGCGGGGCCGAATGTGAGTATCACGCCTGGGAATGCGCGCAAGGGGGGTAGTGCCACGACGATTTCCACGCGGACGAAGAAGTGACGCTGCTGGCCAGCAATCGCCGCACCACGGTCAAAGCCGCCATCAAGCGCGCTTCAGCGCGCGGGCGCGCCTCGATGAACCGGCTGGACCGGGATTACCTCAGTCAATTGGATCAGCTCTACAGATCCGCCGCGCGCGACATCCAGTCAGCCATACAGGCGCGCGCAGACTCCGGCGGCTTTTTGCGCATCGAGGTCATGAGGAGTCTCCTGGGCCAAGTCAATCAACGGATCCAGCAGCTCAGTACCGCACGCAATCGACTGCTGGATGACGGACTACCGGCAGCGGCCGCCCTGGGCACGAGACCCTTTTCTGGTGCGCCCGAGGTATCCGCTGTATTGCCGAGAGTCGCCGATGAGGCGGTGAGGTTCGTGCAGCGATTTGTAAACCATGATGGCCTGCAGCTGTCGGACAGGCTGTGGCGTCTGGATAATGGCGCCCGGGAGGGCGTGACGCGCGCCATCCAGAGCGCCATCGTCCAGGGGCAATCCGCCAGCCAGGCCGCCAATGATTTTCTCTCCAGAGGCGAGCAAATCCCCGCGTCCGTCCTCAACAAGCGCAATCTTGCGCAATCGTCGCGCATTTCAACGGCTGCCGCGAGCGAGCTGCTCACGAAAGATGGGAATCCGCGCGTCAATGCCTTGCGGGTGTTTAGGACGGAGCTGAACCGAGCACACGGTGAGGCCTATCAGGCGGCAGCATTCGAGCATCCAGATGCAGTAGGCACACGCTATCTTCTGAGCCCAGGGCATCCTCGACCGGACATCTGCGACATGCATGCGCGAGTCAACCGATACGGGTTGGGGCCTGGCGTCTATCCCAAAGGGAGATCACCCTGGCCGGCACACCCCAATACGCTGAGCTATGAAGAGGTGGTTTTCTCAGATGAGGTGAGTCCTGAAGATAAGGCAGCGAAAGAAGACAGGGTCTCCTGGCTCAAACAGCAACGGCCAGGCGTCCAGGAGTCCGTGCTCGGATCGAGAAAGAAGCGCGCCGCATTGGAGCACGGCATTCTCAAAGAAAACGAGATTGCGACCCCATGGAAGATCCTTAAAAAACGATATGAACGGCGCGGGATTGACACTGACCAGTTGATTCCGTCACTGGCCGAGCCGGTGACGACGATCCCGGGGAAGATCTCCGAGGCCCCGGTTGCCAAGGACGCCCCTGTTTCTGATGCCCTCGATGTCCAGGCACACAAGGGGGTGGCCAGCCATGTGCTCAACGTGATCGACAGCCTGCATGGAGATGGGTCGTTGCCGAGAATACCCTTGCGGAGCAGTCCATCCTCTGCGGGCTACCTGGGAGCCTATTTCCATACGGTCGGCGGAAAAGCACTGCGTATCAACGTTACTGCAGGGGGATCACACAAAGCCTTGACGATGGCGCACGAGATAGGGCACTTCATCGATCACAAAGGGGCACCTGGGACGGGGTTTTCTTCACTGAACAACGAATTGTTTGCGCGCTGGAGAAAAGCGGTCAATCGCTCGAACGCGATAAAATCCTCAAGAAAGCTGCTCGAAGGACCTGAGAAAATCACACTGCCTGATGGTGGTACTCATATTGTCAAAAAGAGTTTTTTGCGCTATCTATTGAGTCACGAGGAAATGTGGGCGCGCAGCTATGCCCAATGGATCGCGACAAAATCAGGTGACAAATTGCTGGCGTCCGAGCTAGACGGCGTGATTGCTGGGGACGCTGAATCTGAAATTACCTATGCACGCCAATGGGCACGCAGAGATTTTGAGCCTATCGGCCGTGAGATCGAGCGGATCATCAAAAAAATGGGGTGGCTATGAACAAAAAGGAATGGGAACTTGGCGTACAGGAGCTGATGAAGCACTCGGGTATGAAGCGCGATGAGGCGGAATTCGCCATGAATATCGAGGCGGGAATCCTGCCAGGAGATGTTATCGTGGCTGAAGAAAAAGGCTCAGATGCTCCTAAGAGTAAGTAACTATCTAATCATGTGGTCTTATATTAAAAACGTCCTTATTTGGCTGGATCAGGGGATCAATACACTTTTCAAGTGGCCCCTTAATTGGATCTTTGGGGTGCGTGGTTTTGGCTCACCTGATGAAACTATATCGAGCGTTCTTGGGAAGCATTATGAAGAATGCGGGCTTTGTCGTAGCGTCTGCATCTTCTTGAGCAAATTCATGGGAAGCAGGCATTGCCGAAAGGCCATAGAGGCAGACGAGGGGGTTGAAAATGGTTAATTATTCAAAATTGAAGGCGGAAATAAATAATGATCCGCTGATTCGCGGGTACGCCTCAATGACTGATCAGCAGATCGCAGACAGCCTGACGCAGACCATCGACAGGACTATCGTGGAGAGCAAAACACTCGGCGCTCTCGGCATCATGAGGGAAGTTGGCCCAACGGCAGGCGCTGCGATTCTCGACAAACTGGAAGCTGCTGCCGCTACTGATTCCCGTCTTAAATGGTTCATGAAAGAGCTGACCACAAATGGTGTGGATATTGGAAACCCTGTAACCCGAGCGACGATTGATTCCCTTGTGTCCGCTGGAGTGATTACGGCTGCCGAAGGGGTATCGCTCAAAGAAATTCCTGAGAAGGCGGGTAGCCGGGCGGAGGAATTGGCCATCGGGAAAATCTACGCGCGTGACGTAACTTTAACGAGGACACTCTAATGGCAATAACAAGAGCGCAGAACCAGGTCAAATGGGCAGCTGCAAATTCACTATCCGTAGGCGCTGGATTGAATGCAAACTCGGATCTGATTACGTTCGATCCTTCAGCCACCGCAGCATCTATCACGTTAAAGGTTGTCAACGGTGGAACACCAGCTGCAGGGGATACCGTCGATTTCTACCTGCGCTATTCGTCCGGTGATCCGGATGCTGACCCAGACGTTGCTATCGAGCATGCGTCCGCGGACAGTGCGCATGCAGAGTTCTTGGGGCGCATTGACGTCGGCGTGGTGGGCACCAATCTAAGAGATGCCGGCATTCGGGCAGTCCCTCAAAATGCGATTTTGTATGTCGAGAGCAATGCAGCGTCGGCAGTAACCGTCAGTGCTATTATCGAGGAACAGAGGGCAGCATAGTGCCGATACCCGTCGGTCAAATATTGCAGCGAAATAGCGCCTCATTTCAACGCGGCGCATTGGTCATCCCAGCCCGCGCGGGGCTGAATCTTTCGATGGCAGCTGACTGGACTATCGGAGTATTTGCGAAGATAACGGCACTCGGTAACAGCCAGTTTCTATTCGACGGGCGGCACAATTCAGGGTCTGGTGCCCAGTTCATCGTATTTTCCGATGGTACGCTGCACTGTGGTACACAGGATGACGGCGGCAACTGGTTAAAGTTTGAAAGTGCCGTTGGCGAGATAAAACCGGACGGCAGGTGGATACTGTTTGTCGCCCGCCATAGTGGTGGCAATTTGGCCTCATACTACTGTCCCGTAAGTGGCGCTGCTATACAAGCTGCCACCCTCAATGAGTATTCTGGCTGGGGTATCACCAATAAAGATATCTATATCGGAGATTCTGGCGCCGGTGTCACGCTGAGAAATCCACAAAACAAAATCGCCGGGGTATTTGTCAATAATGGCTACGGCGCGACATCGGCTGATGTTGAAGCTATTGCAAAAGGATACCCAGTGGATCGTGTGCTAGGAGGCACGCTCAATACACTATTTGATTTCAGCACTAACAAAAGATCAAACATCACCGGGGATGCTACTGATATCGTGGATATCGTCGGCGGCGTGACATATGACGACGACCATCCATTCAGGTCCACGAAGCTGCGCCCACTATTTTGGTTGCCACAATCTGGTGGTGGCACTCAGGTCTCTTCATCGATATTGTGTTCAATTGAATCGCAGCAGACAGCGAAACAACTGATCTCATCAATGATCGAGAACTTGACGCACGCTGGCGTACAGCTTGGAGCATTAATTGAGTCCATGCAGTCACTTCTGCGCGCTCATTTATCCGGCGCGGAGTCAGTTTCTAGTGTAAGCCGCGGATCATCCGCCTGGTACGAGTCCTTGCTCGCAGTCAGCAGAGGATCAACAGTCCACTGGGGTGCAAAGGCCGCCCTACTGACCTCGTCTCTATCTTCCCTTGAATCGGCACAAGAATTATTAATGTCGAGGAGCTCTCTGTTTCATTCTTCGTCGCCAGTTTCATCAATGGAAGCATCGGCGACAGAATCTATCGCGCAGATCATCCAATTGTTATTGACACAATATGAATCTGGTGGTGTTGCCAGCACACCGGTATCGATGGCTGTTGCCGTGGCGATCGAGGCAGTTCAGGGGATACGTCGCGCGCCGTTAACCGATCTGCTTTTGGGCGCGTCTGTATCCGCATTGGGAGCGTCTCCGATTGAGATGCTGCACCGCCTTGGCGCCGCAGGACTGAGCCCATTCGAGGTGATGTCTATGTTGGCACTTTCGAGTGGGGTCTCGTTCGAGTCGGATGGAACAGTTGTTGTGGCCAACTACCATGACCTTGAATTGCTACTTTCGAACAGCGAAAACCTCGAGGCGTTTCTCAGCATCGATTTCAATATTCATTAGACATTCTCCGCCCTGTTTCTGTCCTGTAGGGTATGGCAGTTTTCCATCATGACTAGCGTGATGGAACGGCCATGCCGGTACTGCCTGCAGACCTGAAAAAATACGGTGCTCTGAGCCGCCCAGAGGATGATGTCTCCGTCAGTGGCGGCGGCATTGATGCCGCTTGCGTTCTGGACGTGACGCAGATGGCCGCAACGGATCAGCTGCGCGCCGTGTCTGATAATG
>Ga0114931_10006317_pt1 | contig 14570 bp, 17 predicted proteins | sample 2SBtaG_FD_89579 | JGI IMG/M metagenome (GOLD analysis project Ga0114931, IMG submission 89579) | Deep subsurface microbial communities from Kolumbo volcano to uncover new lineages of life (NeLLi) - 2SBTROV14_V59a metaG | ecosystem: Environmental > Aquatic > Marine > Volcanic | place: Kolumbo...
GGGTCGCTCCCTTCGACCCGGTGGAGCAGTTCGCGAACACCCTACTGCTCGACAACGGGCTCCCGGCCGGCCCGGGCGTCGAGCCGGGGCACTGGCTCGGAGGCGACGTCCTCGCCAGGGACGAGTGGAGCCGGCTCCTGAGCGGGGCGCGCGTGTCGATGTTGGTTGCCTACCTCGCCACTGCGATCGCCGTGCTCATCGGCGTGACGCTCGGACTGGTATCGGGCTACGTTGGCGGCCGCCTGGACACGTTCTTGATGAGGTTCGTGGACGTCGTGCTGTCGATGCCCTTTCTATTGATCGCCATCGTCATGCAACGGGTGTGGGAGGCACCCGGTGTCTGGACCATTTGCATCGTGCTCGGCGTCCTGTCTTGGACGACGCTGGCTCGGGTCACACGAGCCAAGACAATGGAAGCCCGCGAGCTGGACTACATCCAGGCCGCCCGCGCGCTCGGCCTACGCCACTTTCGAATCCTCGCGCGGCACCTTCTGCCAAACGTCATCGGTCCGATCATCGCGCTCGCCACGATCTTGGTGGCGCGCATGATCATCGCAGAGAGTGCCCTGTCCTTTCTCGGGCTCGGCGTTCGGCCGCCCACAGCCAGCTGGGGCTCGATGCTCAACGACAGCCAGTCCCTGCTCCTCGGAGTGCCGCGGCTGACCCTCTATCCAGCCATTCTAATCAGCATGGCGGTGTTTGGATTCAACCTCTTTGGAGAAGGGCTGCGAGATGCGTTCGACCCCAAGGACTGAACGCCGGCGCCCTCGGCGCTGGCTCGGCGTCGCGGCTGCCCTCCTCCTGGCTGCGCTTTTCATCGGCTGGGCGGTCGCCCACTTTCCAAGAGCGCCGACCGGCCCCCGCTATGTAGGGGCTGGACACCAAACTCCGCGACCCGGCGGTACGTTCGTCTTTTCCGCTAGCAGCAACATCCATACGCTCGATCCACACTTTGCCTACGACACGCTCTCGATGGCAGCATGCCGGTTGCTCTACGACGGCCTGCTCGATTACGACTACGACGGCAACATGATCCCGAGCCTCGCTGCGGAGCTACCCCAGGTGTCCGACGGGGGTCGCGTCTTTCGCTTCACGTTGCGCAACGGCATTAAGTTCCACAATGGCCGGGAGATCACGGCAGAAGACGTTGCCTGGTCGATGCATCGGTTGCTCTCAAAACGCATTGGCTCTCCCGGCTATCCCTTCTTCAAATCAATCGCAGGAGCCCCCGCGTATCACGCCGGAAAGACCGATCAGATCAAAGGCATCGTCGTCATTGACGACAAGACGATCGAGTTCCGCCTCGACGAACCCGACCAGACGTTCCTCAACGCGATGGCCATGCCATTCGCATATCCGCTTCCCCGCGAACACGTGGACAAACTCGATCAAACAGAAGGCCTGGACGCAGCCGGGCGCCAACCGATGGGCTCGGGGCCCTTTTTGTTCATACATTGGGAGCGCGGCGTTCAGGTCGAATTCGCGCGCTTCGCTGCATACTGGGCACCTCAGGCTCGCCCCGAGCGCATGATCTTCCTCGAAAATATCTCCGGCGACGTAGCAAGCGCTCGTTTTCGCAACGGCGACCTCGATGTCATCTACCAGCCGAGCAAGGTAAATCGGCTGTTTTTCCGTCAGTCCAAGGCATGGGCGCCATATATTGCCGAATTGCCTAGCGCGTCGGTGTTTGCCCTGGGCCTCAACTGCGAGCTGCCGCCCTTCGACAATGTGCATGTTCGTCGGGCCGTCGCATTTGCAATCGACCGTGAAAAGCTAGAGCGGTTCGACCCGGGTGAGGTGATCCCTGCAACCCAGGTGCTGCCGCCAATGCTGCCGCCGTACGACCCCGAGCTGCCGACGAGACAGGTGTTCGATCTCGGCCGGGCCAAGGAGGAGATGCGCTTGGCAGGGCTCCCCAACGGACTGAGCGAGCCGATTACCCTCTGGGTTCGAGGCGAAGGAGAGGTGCGCGTTGCCCAACTCTTCCAACAAGACCTCAAAGCCATCGGCATCGAGATGAAGCTGAAGCTGGTCTCCTTTGCGACCTATTTGAAGGAGACCGGGCGGCCCCGGGTTGCGCAGGCAGCCTTCACCGGATGACATCAGGACTTTCCCGATCCATCGAACTTCATGGACATCTTGTTCCACAGCCGATCGATCCATCCTGAGAACTCCGAAAACCGCTCCTTTTACCGAAACTCAAAGCTCGACGCGATCCTCGATCGGGCACGCGCAGAGGTCGACCAGAACGTGCGGCTCGCGCTCTATGCGAAGGCCAATGCGATTATCGCCCGCGATGCGCCATGGGCGTTCCTCTACTACCCCGTCGACATGTTTGCCTGGCAGCCCTACGTGAAGGGGTTCCGCCCCCACCCGGTCTGGCTCAACGAATACCGCAATGTCTGGCTCGACCTGCCTAAAAAGCGTGTGGGCCAGTCGATCTACGAAAAGGAGCCATCCCGGTGATTCGCTTCATCGCGCAACGAGTCATGTGGGCCTTGCTGGTCGTGATGTCGGTCGTGACCCTGGTCTTCTTCCTGATCTTCGTCGCAGGCGACCCAGCCGTCACCGTCCTCGGGCCCCAGGCGAGAGCCGAGCAAATAGCGGACTTCAAGGCCAAGAAGGGCTTGGACCGGCCGGTGGTCGAGCAGTTCCTGGGGTACCTCGGCCTGGTCCCCTGCGTTCGCAAGGATTCGCCCAAGTACGAACGCAGCGACGGCTCCCATGGATTTTGCGGCATCCTCCAGGGCGATCTTGGCGACTCCTATTCGCACCACGAATCGGTGGCCAATGTGATCGGATACCGTCTGCCGCGCACGCTGCTGCTCGCCTCGTTGGCCATCCTATTCGAGCTGATTCTCGGCCTCGGCGCCGGAATCATCGCGGCGCTGAGGCGCAACCGCTGGTCCGATACGCTGATCATGTTCGGGACCTTCGTCGGCATCAGCCTACCCACCTACGTCACAGGTCCGATCGCACTTCTGATCTTTGCATTCCTCTTGGGCTGGTTTCCGTTTGGCGGCTATGGGGTCGACGCCGCCGATCACATCTATCACGCACTGCTACCTTCGTTCATCCTCGCGATCGCCGGCGCAGCAACGTACGCGCGCGTCATGCGCGGCGAGCTCATCGAAACCCTGCGCCATGATCACGTGCGCACCGCCAAGGCCAAAGGCATGCCGATGAGACAGGTCGTCATCAAACACGTGATCCGCAACGCCCTACTCCCGGTCGTGACCTTGGTCGGCTTGAGCCTTCCATTTCTAGTCGGTGGCGCGATCATCACCGAAAAGATCTTCGCCTGGCCCGGGCTCGGGCTCCTGACGATTGAAGCGATCGAATCACTCGATGCGCCCGTCATCATGGCCGTCGTATTGATGTTCGGGATCGCCGTGCAGCTCGGCAACTTGTTGGCGGACATCGCGGTCGCCGCTCTCGACCCGCGTATTCGACTCGACGACTAACCTTTTGGTTTTGGCCTCACCGCAAACACGCGGCGTCCACCGTCTTCGCGAGGCGCTAGCACAGACATGGCGCTAATTTTTATTTTCTTCCGGCGCGCATCCGGGAGCTTGATGAAGCAGACCCCATCACCAGACAGGCCTTCGATCTTGCAAAGCCCGAACTTCGGGTGCTCGATCCAGTCTCCCTTTCGGGGCTCATCCTTTTCGCGTGCGCCGGGCTGTGCCCGGGTGGAGACCTCCGCTGCCATCGCCCATGTGACATCGGCAGCTGCTGCTTCGGGACCTCGGGCCTGCTTCCCTGCACTCTGCAACGCCTCCATGCTGGCCCAAAGTTGAAGTCCTGTCGCCGAATCGTCCACGCGTTTGAGCTCGGTCTCGTCGAAGCAGTCGACTCGGAATTCCAACGCGAAGACGGAGCCGTCGACCACATGCCCTCCATAGGTCACGTCACGACCGCCCTCGCGCAGGGAAATCGTCGCATGGAAATGCCAAAACGGCTCACCGTCACGCTCGGAGAGGTTTCCTTGCATCGACAGAATCTCGCAGTGCTCGAAGCGATGCGCCTCTTGGTAGCGTCGATCCGTTTGGCTGTACTCGGTGAGCTCTACCCATTCGAACGCGCCGATCGCGCTCACCCACGCGGTTCGAAGACCATGCTCGTCGACTAGCTTGCCAAATGCGCTCTGCAGTCCGCATCCGCGAAGGACGCGGCCAACGATGTGCCGTGATGCACGCGCCTCGACGGACAGGGATTCCTTGGACTCGGTCACGATGACACTTGGGTCAAGCGCTCTTCCTTGGCATCGACCGCGTCGACGAAGAGCTTGAAGTATTCTCCTGCGCTAAACAGGGCCAAGGCCAGGCTCAAGTACAGGAGGACCAAGCCCACCTGCGCAAAGTCGAACTCGGTTTGGTAGAACCCGAAGTTGATCATGTAGCGCTGGTGCACGATGAGAAGCAGGATCGCAACCATTTGCAGCGCGGTCTTGTCTTTGCCCGTCCGCATCGCCGCCATCACGACTCCTTCACTCATCGCGATAGTACGGAGCGCCGTGATGGCGAGCTCTCGTCCGAGCATGATGATGACCGCGACGACCCCGAGGAACGGCATGCGGCCGAGGTAGGTGAGGAAGACCAACGTCGCCATCACCAGGAGCTTGTCCGCTAGCGGATCGAGGAACTTGCCGAGCACGCTGATCTGACCCCACCTGCGGGCGAGGTAGCCGTCGATGAGGTCCGTGAGCGCGGTCCCAATGTAGAGCATGGCCGCCCAGAAGTTCGCCCTGGGCGTGCCGTCCCAGAGGAGCCACAGCACCCCCGGAATCAGGACGATGCGGAGCATCGTCAACAAATTGGGCAGATTGATCGCGTCGTCCCGAATGGACCTACGCCTGGGCGTTGCCTCTTCCATGAAGGAAGGTGTACCCCAGCTTGGCCGTTCCGTCCGCTCCCGAATAGAATGCGCCTTTAGGGTAAAAGCAAAGGGCACCCGCCGAAGCCCTCGAGTGCTTGCATCGCAGCCCCGGGGCGACAAAATTTCCGTCAACGAGACTCGCATGCTGGAACTGACTCGGAACGTCGCCGAGCGAGCGCGAACGACCCTAGGCCTCGCCGCACAGAACCTCGCCGTCCAAGACGTGATCGCGCTTGCGTTTCACGGGTACCTCTTTGCGCGGGTGTCGATCGCTCCGGACAGTCCCGACGCCAGCGTCGCGCGCCGGCTGGCCTTGGCCCTCTTGGTCATCACTGCGTGCTCCATGGTGTTGGCCCGAGGCGAGATGATTCGCAGCCGGCGAGCGCGCGCTCTGACATACCGGCTCGGCCTTTTCGTGCCCATAGTCCTATCGTACTTCGAGATGCGGGTCTTGCTCCCAGCGCTTCAGCCCGAGCTCATGAACCATCGCCTGTTTGCCATCGACCGTTGGCTCCTGGGCACCACCCCTGCGCTCTGGATGCAACCTTGGAACGCACGGCCAATCGTCGAGTGCTTGTCCTTCTTCTACTATGGCTACTTCCTGGTCTTGCTCCTGATGCTGGTACCCTCGCTCTTCATCGGTGAAGGCAGACGCCAACGGGAGCTCTTCGCCGGAGCGATCTTGATCGCGGCGGGGGGGCACTTCCTGTACACTATCGTCCCTGGCGCCGGGCCCTTTGCGACCATCGCGTTCGACCAACCGCTGCATGGCGGGTTCTGGTGGCACGAGGTCGAGGTCACGGTGGCCACGGCGGGCGCACAGCTCGACATCTTCCCCTCCCTGCACACCGCATTCCCGGCCTATTTCACGCTGCACGCATTTGCGTACCGGCGCACGCAGCCCTTCCGCTGGCTATGGCCGATCCTCGCGTTCGTGGCCGTCAACATCATCACCGCCACGATGTTCCTACGCTGGCACTGGTTCATCGACGTCGCGGTAGGACTCTTGCTGGCGTTCGCTGCGCGCGGGTTCGCCATCGCCGTGGCGGGCCGCGAAGAGCTGCGGGGCACCTCCTATGACGGCCGCCAGCCCGTCTGGGAACGGCTCTAGGCCTTATCCGTCCTTCGAAAAGCGTCCCACATCATGCAGAAGCGTCTCCGGAAGCGGGATCTCCACCGCCTGGTCCATCTCGCGGGTCTTGCGTCGAATCCACCAGACCAATCCGCCGATCATCATGAGAGGCACGACCGTAAGAAAGATCGTGGTATCGACGAATGCCTGGCGATTTTCTTCGAGCGGTGAAAAACATGCGGCACATGCGTAGGCCACGTTCCCGGCCGACGCCGCGGCCGCGACAGCAACACCGAGGCACCCTCGAGCCAACGCCTTCACAGGTACACCTGCCAGTAAATGATGGGCCAAACGCCGACGACGAAGTACCAGAAAATCTGAGCCGGCCAGAAGGTGAAGCGGTCGAGCTCGTGCTGCGACAGCTTGCGATAAGTGTAGAGCAGGATGGTGAACCCGGCGACGACGTGAAGGGCATGCATGCCCACTATCAGGTAGAAAAAGCCACCCAACTGCCCCGAGGTAATCGTCAGCCCTTGTGCGAGCAGCGCGATCCACTCGGCGCCCTGAAATACGACGAAGAAGCCCCCCAGCGCGATTGCGATCAGAAGAAGGCGCGAGGTGTTGGCAGCGCGCTTCTTGAACGCACGATTGGCGAAATACAGAACCACGCCGCTCGCTAGCAGTGCAGCCGTGTTGATCGCCGTCTGCTCGACCGGCAAACGCGGCTGCCCAGCCGGCGGCCAGCCTCCGGTGGCATTGCTCTTGCCGATGACGAACGCGCTGATCAGACCCGAGAAGAACATGACCTCCGTGGCGACGAACAGCAGCATGCCGAGCACACCACTCGGAATGGCCGGCTCACGTCTGGCTGGCACGTTGAACGAGCGACCTAGTGCGTCATCGGGCATCTGCACGTCTCCTTTGCTCAGTGCTCGTGTTGCTCGTGCGCCCCGCCGTGTGCGGCGGCGGCGGCCTCCGCTTCGAGTCCACGCTGGATCTCCTCCCGGGCGGCGACGTTTTCCCAGTGCTGGCCCTGGTGCTCCATCACATCCGGAGCCGTTCCGGCGAAAAACAACAACATGAGCGTGAGCATTCCCGTCAAGAGGTAGGAGATATACTTCTTTTCGATGTTGAGCTCCATGAAATTGGCGGCGACCAAGTAGGCCTTGACGACCGCGATACCGAACGCGGCCATGATCGTGATCATCCAGGCCTTGATGAACCCGAACGCGATATGAGGTGCGACTACCGGCCCCAGGATGCTGAGAATGAGAAGCACGACCAAAATAGCCCAGATCTTCAGATAGAAGCCCTGGCCGTGATCGTCTGAATGGTCTTGATGGTCAGCCATGGTCGTCCGTCCTCACTTGGCGATGTACAGAAGCGGGAAGAGGAAAATCCACACGATGTCGACGAAGTGCCAGTAGATTCCGACCAACTCGACGCGGTGAAGCTCTTTGCCCTTGCGCGCTTCGTTGGCGATGATCAGCATGATGATGGCACCCGCAATGACGTGCAGCGCATGGAGGCCTGCAGCGGTATAGTAGAATTCCCAAAAACCGTTCGCCGTAATCGTGTACCCATGGTGAATCTCACCGGTCCATTCGGCAGCCTTGATACCGACGAAGGTCGCAGCACCTACGCTAGTCGCCAGTAGCCACTTCGCTGCCGTCTTGCCGTCACCGTGCTCTGCGGCATGGTGCGCAAACACCGCGAACAGCGAGGATGTCAGTAGCACGAAGGTATTCGTGCCACCGAACCAGACATTGGTGTGCGACGCATACTCGGCCCACTCGGGATGACCGATCCGGTGCATCACGTAGGAGCCCAGCAAGCCCCCAAAAATAACGATTTCCGAGGCGAGCACCCACCAAACGGCGAGCCTGCCGGTCGGAATCCCTGTGGCGCTTCGGGTGGTTGCTATGGGTCTGGTCGTGCTCATCGCTGTCTCGTCATTCGGCGGGCGCCGTATCCGGCGGAAGGTCTTGCGGCCAATAGTCGTCTTCGCGGCCCGGCACGCTGTACTCGTAAGGACCGCGGTAGCAGTTCGGGAGCTCGGCCCAGTTGCCATGAGGCGGCGGCGAGGCGGCGGTCCACTCGAGCGTATTGGCCTTCCATGGATTCTTTCCGGCGCGCTTTCCTTTGAAGAGGCTGTACACGAAGTTGAATAGGAAGACGAGCTGGAAGGCGAGCATGACCAAGAGCGCACTCGTGGCAAACACACGGAGAGGCTGTAGGCCGGCCAAATCGGGGAAGTTCAGATAGTCGTAGATGCGCCGGTGCTGCCCCGCCGCGCCCAAGATGAACAAGGTGATGAAGATGCAGTTAAAGGTGACGATCGTGCCCCAGAAGTGAATCTTGCCGAGGGTCTCGTTCATCATCCTGCCGAACATTTTCGGGAACCAGTACGTGATGCCCGCGAAGAAGCCGATGATGGCAATTGGGAAGAACGTATAGTGAAAGTGTGCGAGCACGAAATAGGTGTCGTGAAAATAGATATCCGAGCCGCTCGCCCCGAGGAAGATACCCGTAATGCCGCCAATGATGAACTCGGCGATGAACGACAACGCCCAGAGCATCGGAGTGGTAAGCCGGATCGAGCCGCCATAGAGGGTTGCGATGTAGAGGAACACCATCTCTGCAATCGGGATCGAAATGATCAAGGTGGTGATCGTGAAGACGTTCGCCATGCGCGGGTCGATCCCGGCAATGAATTGGTGGTGGGCCCACACGAAGAAGCTGATGATGCCCGTCGCAAAAGTCGTATAGAGGATCAACTTGTAATTGAAGAGCTTTTTGCGAGAAAAGGTGCAGATGATTTCAGCGACGATACCCATCGCCGGCAGGAGCACGACATAGACTTCGGGATGCCCGAAAAACCAAAAAAGGTGCTGCCATAAAATCGGGTCACCGCCGCGAGACGGATCGAAGTATCCCGTCCCGACGACCTGATCCATGAAGAGCATCACAGCGCCCGCGATGAGCGGACCGACCGATGCCATGAAGAGGATGCTCGCGATGACGATCATCCAGGCCACCATGGGGATGTCGTGCATCTTCATGCCGGGCGCGCGCGCATTCATCAGGGTCGTGATGAAGTTGATGCCGCCGAGTAAAAATGCCACGAACTCCAGGGCCACGGCGCAGATCCAAAACGTCGCCCCATACGGTGTCAGGTTGTAGTCAGCGTTGGCTGAAAGAGGAGGATAAGACGTCCACGCCCCTCCAAACCCGCCACCTGGGAGGAAGAATGAAACGATCAGGATGATCGCGCTGAGCAAGAAAAGCTGATACGAGAGCCGATTGATGCGCGGAAACACCATGTCATCGGCGCCGATCATCAGTGGGATCAGAAAATTTCCAAACGCGGCGATCAAGATCGGCATCGCCACCCAGAAAATCATGATGCTGCCATGGTTGGTGACCAGGGAATTGTATTCACCCTGCGACACCAGGCCGTAGCCTGGCACGCTTTGTCCCGGAAACGCGAGCTGCATACGAAAGGCGTACGCCATGTAGCCGCCGATCATGGCCATCACCATGCCGGTGAACATATATTGCATCCCGATCATTTTGTGATCGGTCGAAAAAACGTACTTGCTCCAGAAGCTCTGCGCGTGATGCGTGTCGTGTGTCTCTACTGTGCCTACTTCAGCCATGACCATTCCATTCAGCGGGCAGCAAGCTCGTTCGTGCTGCCTTGCGACATCCAAGCCGCGTGTTCTTCCGGTGTCTCCACGAAAATCCGCGCGTTCATGATGCCGTGTCCGATCCCGCACATCTCTGCGCACTGAATGTCATATTGACCCGCCTTGATGGGCTTGAACCAACCGTGCAGGATACGGCCTGGAATCGCGTCCTGCTTGAGGCGAAACACGGGTACCGAAAAGTCGTGCAGGACATCCTTGGACGAGAGCTCGTAGTGATAGGTAAGGCCTTCCTGGACATGCAGCTCGTTGGACGTGACGATGTCGTCGTCTGTGTCGAGCTCGTTGTCAGGACCAGGCTGGACGAAGGTCCAAGCCCATTGCTGCGTAATCACGCGAACCGTTTTGTCCGCCTCGGGAAGACGCTGCTTGATGTTGTACCAAACCATGATTGCCATGAAGACGACCAGTAGGTCACAGACGATGATCGCCGCGTGTGGATAGCTGATCCAACGCTTGAGATCCTTCTCCTCGCCAGTCACGTATTTAGCACGCCGCCCCTCGGTTTCGCGAAAGCGGAAGATCAAGAAAAAGAAGGCCGCATAGGTCAGGAGCGCCCAAAACCCGACAATCACCGCGATGAGGGCGATGAGCGAGTCGATGTCGCCGGCAAACGAAGAAGCCACCGGCACGTGCGAACCGATCAGGTAATCGCCAAGCGGCTCGAAAATTCCTTTGATGAAATCGTAGATTCCCTGAAGCATTCGACCCTCTACATCCTCATTTCAAAATGAACGCGAAGACGACACCGGCAAAGATGAAAACGCCAGTCATGGCCCATCTCCACCAAAAAAACGCCTCGTTGTCGGGATTCCTCGTTTTACCAGCCATTCGTCAAATCCTCGTAGCCTATTTGGACAAGGTACCGATGTAGGCGATGACATCCTTCATGGCCTGTTCGTTGGGTAACGTCATAGAAAATAGTCGCATCTTGGCGCCGGTGGCGTCACCTGGATGAGTGCCTCGCATGCCGGCCTTGAAATTCTGAAGCTGCCGTAAAAGGTACCAGTCGCTCGCGCCGGCCAGAGGAGGAGCGAATTGATCGATGTTGCCCTGGGCATCGGCGCCGTGACACGTCTGGCAGACCGCAAAGTAGATCTTCCCCGTACCGGGATTACCGCCCTCTAGGGTGGGCGCGGGTTTCGCACGCGGTAGGCTAGCCACATAGGCCGCAACGAGATCGACCTTCATGTCGGTGTCTAGCGTCCGGGCCATCGGCGCCATGCGCTTTCCGCCAGTATCGTCGGGGGCGAAACCGCGGTATCCCCTCTTGAAATGGCGCAATTGCCGCTTGACATACCAGCGCTGGAGGCCTGCGATTGCAGGGGCTCCGACCTTTTGGTTGCCCTCGGCGTGTTGGCCGTGACACTGCACGCAGCCATCGTAGAGGTCCTCGCTGTACGCCAAGCTTTCTTGGTCAGGGCTCGGACCTTCGCACGCTGTAAGCACGAACGAGAGCACCATCACGAGACCCGTCAGCGAAGCTATGCGCGCCTTGGTCATCATCCTCCCTCCCCTAGCGACTTGAGGTAAGCCACTAGAGCTTGCACCTCCTTGTCTGGAAAATTGTAGGCAGGCATCGTCTTGCCATAGCCATCGACGATCTGGTCCCACGAGTTCACGATGGAGTTGGTGAGATAGGCTTCGTCCGCCATCACGGTTTGTCCGCCGACCAAGTGCTGCTCGCTGCCAAAAACGCCCTTCCAGTTGGGACACGGCTGCTCCTTGACGCCGTCGATGGAATGGCAAGCCCTGCACCCTTTGCTGTTGCTCAGCTTCTGCCCCCAGCAAACCATGGGATCGGCGGCGCCGGCGCAATCCGGGGGAATCGTGACCTCGCCAGGGGCCGCCGCGACCGCAGCCTTGAAGGACCAGCCGTTCAGCGCGGACTCGTCCTCGGAAGGCTCCGCTGCGATGGCTGGGAAAGCGTCACGGGTCTTGGCCCTGCTGAGCTCCGCCATCGCTTGCGCGAGCGGCATCGTGCCGTCTTGGAGCTCCGTTTCCTGCTCCCTCAGGACGATGTCGCGTTCATCGTCGGATGACGGCGCCCTCGGCGATTCCGCTTGGCCGCATCCGAGCCCGCTGACGGTCAAAACCGACAGAGGCAGGGCGATCAGAAGCACTCGCACCGGTGCAACTCTTGTTTTCTGCTTCGTACTCATCCGCGCACGCTCAGTATATTTGATGGTTGTAAGGCTCCGCTGAAGCCGTGGATCGCCGACCGGCAGCAAGGGAACCCTCCCGAGCTGCCAGAAAACATATGCAAAGAAGACGCCCCCAACGAACAAGAGGGCGCCGACATCCGCGGGTTGGACGCGGAAACCGCCAGCTTGCGGCATCACGAACCAGTAGATGTCCACGATGTGCATGAAAATGACCCAGAAGCACATCGCCTGGAGCCAACGAAGCGCGCGCTTCTGCACCCGCGAAATCAGCAGGAGGAATGGGGCAACGAAGTGGCCGAAGATCAGCAGGTAGCCGACGAACGGCCAACCGGCCTCCCAGCGCTTGTGGAACCAGGTGGCCTCCTCCGGAAGGCCCGCGTACCAAATCAGCATCCACTGCGAGAACTGGACGTAGGCCCAAAAGCAGACGAAGCCAAACATGAGCTTGCCCAGGTCGTGGAAGTGCTCGACGTTGATCGCCTCGCCCACCAAGCCCCGCTTGTGCAGGCTCAACCCGATGAGGATCGTCAACGCCAGGATCGACACAGCCGAACCAGAGAAAATGATCACACCAAAGATCGTCGAGAACCAGGTTGGCTCGAGAGACATGAGCCAGTCGAAGGCTGCAAACGTGAGCGTGCCAGCGAAGAGGAGGAGCGACGGCGCTGCCAAGCTCTGCATCCGCAGGGTGTGCCGTGGGTCATGGTCCTCGTCTTGGCGCCTGGACCAACGGAAGTACGCGAGGGCGATCAGGCACCAGAGTAGCAAATACGCAATGCCACGTACCGCCCAGCCCCTGGTGTTCAAGTACGCAACCTTCTCGCTGAGGATCTCGTGATGAAGGTCGACTTCCTGAGGCGTGTGTGCGTGCTCTTCTTCAGGAGCGACCTCGCCGCCTGACTCGGCCTGAGCATGGCCGGGACCTTGCGCATGCGCGACACTTGCGCCCAGGTCTAACATCGAGTGCTCACCGGTGGCCTCAGACTCGGCAGCCGAGCCGCCTTGCTGGTCACCGTGCTCTGCTGGCGCGGCCGCGCTCTGCCACTCGTCGTAGACGTTGATTTTGCCGAGAGCCACGCCCGCAATGAACGGCAGCGCCAGGATGGCGACGAGGGGCGCGCCGGACATGATCACCTCGACGATACGCCGGGACGACACGCCCCAATGCGACGCAGTCAGGAACTGGACCAGCACCAAGAAGATTCCGCCGAGCATGAAGGTCACGGTCGTAAACAGGCCGAAGAGGTAAGCGTACCAGAACCTATCCGGGCCTGCGGTCGCCACCGCGAGGAGCAAACCAGCGATGGCGATCACGAGAGGTGCAAGCCAGCCGCGTTTCCAGAACGCATCGTTTCCGACTCGATAGTCTGTCTTGGTCGCTTCCGTCACTTGGACTGCTCCGTCTTCTCCGGCGCGGCGGCGGGCGCCTGGCTCAGTTGCAGCGCGCGGACATAAAGGACGATGGCCCAGCGGTCCGCATTGGGAATGTTGAAACCGTACGCTGGCATGTTGCGCACGCCGTTGGTGATCGTCGCGAAAATCTGACCATCGGGGATGTGCCGCAGACGGTCCGAGTGCAAGCTAGGAGCCACGAGACCGGCGTCACCGAGCGCCTCCGCGCGACGAGAGACCATCCCTTTGCCGTCGCCGGCTATCGAGTGGCAGGGTGCGCAGTAGATGTCGTAGCGATCATGGCCGCGGGCCATCACGGCCTGGGCGCCCCCATGCAGCGCGATGAGCTCAGGCGGTACGTCCAAAATGTATCCTTCATCTGCCGCCCGCCCGGTGGCCCACGGGAGCATGCTTTGCATCTCCCTCGAAACCGTCCCCGCTACCTGCGGACGCATGGAACGCTGATCGGCAAAAAACGGCTGCCGTTCCTGCGTGTCGTAGCGAGGCTGGTTGTACATGTTGGGAATACCGACGACCGGAGGATCGGTGGTTTGCCCACCCACACAGCCCTCAGCCAAGGCCGCGAACACGAGCACGGTCAAGAGCTGGCGCATCAGCCCACCTCCTCTTCGATCAGCTCGATGTAGGTGGGGCTGGTCGAGTCTAAGAGCGCCTTGGTTCGGTCCAGGTCGAACTTGTCGTCACCCGCTTCGATCGAGATGAAGAACTTGTCGTCCGATGCGGCTTCGAAGCGGTCGGACTCGAAGATCGGATGGTGGTGCTTCGGAAGCTTGATGATGGCCAGCAGACCGAAGAGCGTTGCGAGGCCGCATACAAACACGCCAAACTCGAACATGACCGGGACCATCGAAGGAAACGCTCCAGGCGGCTTGCCGCCGACGATCAGCGGATAGCCCCAACCGACGTTCAGCCAATTCATCGAAAGACCGTTCGTGTACTGTATCAAGAAGGCACCAGCCGCAACGCCGAGCATGCCAAAGATGAAGGAGATGTACCCGATGCGCGTCGGCTTGAGCCCCATCGCTTCGTCCATCCCGTGCAAGGGATACGGGGTGTGACAATCCCAACTCTGGTAGCCAGCGTCGCGCACCTTCATCGCTGCCTGCGCAATGGCGTTCGGGGTATCGTATTCTGCCAGGTAAAGGGCCGGCCTTTTTGTTTCGTTAGCCATGATTTACCTCACTCCGCCGGCACCGGCGCGACGGCCGCGCCCAATTCGTCAGCTGCCCGAGCAGCGTGCAAGTCGGGATGCGCCCCCGGCAGGTTCCCTTTGGCCTCTGCGATGGCAACCATCGGAATCCAACGGATGAAGAGCAGGAAGAGCGTAAAGAACAA
>Ga0114931_10006318_pt1 | contig 14570 bp, 9 predicted proteins | sample 2SBtaG_FD_89579 | JGI IMG/M metagenome (GOLD analysis project Ga0114931, IMG submission 89579) | Deep subsurface microbial communities from Kolumbo volcano to uncover new lineages of life (NeLLi) - 2SBTROV14_V59a metaG | ecosystem: Environmental > Aquatic > Marine > Volcanic | place: Kolumbo...
CGGGTAGGTGACACCGTGGCGCTGGGCCTCTTCGGCGATCAGCGGCGCGGCGCGGCCGATCAGCACCATGCCGCGCGCCACCGGTGCCAGGGCGTCGAACATGGCATCGTACGAGCCGCCCTTGTCGACGCCGCCGGCGATGAGCACCACCGGGCGGGGGAACCCCTTGAGCGACGCGGCCACCGCGGCCACGTTGGTGCCCTTCGAGTCGTCGTAAAATTCGATGTCGCCCTTTTTGCCCACCCGTTCCATACGGTGTTTTTGCGGCCGGAACCGCCGGGCGCCTTTGCGGATCGCCTCGGGCTCGACGCCGATGCAGCGCGCGGCCAGATACGCCGCCATGGCGTTTTCGAGGTTGTGGTTGCCGATGATGGTCAGATCGCTGGTCGGGTAGCGCTCTTCGGCAGCACCGGGCATGCGCAACAAGATCTCGTCGCGCTCCGGTGACAGACACGCGCCGTCGTCGACCGGGTTGACGGAGTCGAACAAAAGCAGGGTGGCCGGCACGGTCCTGGCCACCGCCATGGTGCGCGCGCAGTTGGCGTTGGCGATGGCCCAGTCGTCGGCGGTGAGCCAGTTGTAGATCCGCGTTTTCATCGAGGCGTACACGTCCATGGTTCCGTAGCGGTCCAGGTGATCCTCGGAGATGTTGAGGCAGGCCGCCACTTTTGGGCGAAAACTGGTGCACGTCTCGAGCATGAACCCGGCGACCTCGGCGACCACGTAGCCACCCGGGGCGTTGCCGGCGTGATCCACCGCTTCGATAAGTGGGTGGTTGCCCAGGTTGCCGCCGCAAAACGTCGGTCGCGTGGTCGCCTGGCACAACGCGCCGGTGAGCGCGGTGGTCGTGGACTTGCCGTTGGTGCCGGTGATGGCGACCAGCTGCGCCGCCGGATCCAAAAATCGGTAGGCCAGCTCGATCTCGGCGATGACTTCGACGCCGGCCTCGCGCGCCGCGCGCGTCTGTTCCAGCTCGGGCACCCCCGGCGACATGACGATGAGGTCGGCGCTGACGAACGAGTCCTTGTCGTGGCCGCCCACGTCCAGATCGGCGACGCCGTCGAGCTGGGCGATGGGGCCGCTGAGCTCGCTCGGGCCGTTCGAGTCGGTCACGGTGACCTGGGCACCGCGGCGGGCGCAGAACCTGGCCACGGCCACGCCGGTCTGCGCCAGCCCGACCACCAGCACGTGTTTGTTCTTCAGATCCATGGTTGTCCTAACGCAGCTTGAGGGTGCCCAGGGCCATGAGCGCCAACAGAATGCTGATCAACCAGAAGCGCACGATGATCTTGGGCTCTTGCCAACCCTTGAGCTCGTAGTGGTGGTGAATCGGCGCCATCAGAAACACGCGCTTGCGCCGCGTTTTGTAGCTGCCGACCTGAATGATGACGCTGAGCGCCTCGATGACGAACAGGCCGCCGACCAGCAGCAGCACCAGCTCGTTTTTGGTCAGCACGGCCAGCATGCCGATGGCGCCGCCCAGCGACAGCGAGCCCACGTCGCCCATGAACACGGACGCCGGGTAGGTGTTGTACCAGAGGAAACCCATGCCGGCGCCGGCCACGGCGGCGCAGAAGATCGCCAGCTCTGACGACCCGGGGATGTGGGCGATGTGCAGGTACTGGGCGACGGTTTGGGGCTCGTGGCCGGCGAGCAAGATCGTCGTCTGCGTCCCCGCCAAATACGCGAACACCATGAACGTACCGGCGTTGATGATGCTCGGTCCGATGGCCAGGCCGTCGAGGCCGTCGGTGAGGTTGACCGCGTTGGCGGTGCCGACAACGACGATGGACGCCAGCGCGATGTAGACCGGCGCGGGCAGCACCAGCGGGTCTTCGTAGAAGTTGGTGAACGGCAGCTGCACCGCCAGGCGCATGTCGGCGGGCATGACGTTGCTCAAAAACAGGTACGACAGGGCCGCGCCCGCGATGGCGAACTCGATGGCCAGGCGCAGCTTGCCCGGCACGCCTTTGGTGTTCTTCTTGGCAACCTTGAGGTAGTCGTCGATGAAGCCGACGATGCCAAAGCCCACGGTGACGACCAGCACCAGCCAGATGAAGCGGTTTTGCAGGTTGCACCACAGCAGCGTGGACACCACGAACGCGAACAAGATCAGCGAGCCGCCCATGGTCGGCGTGCCGGCCTTGGCCTGATGGCTCTCGGGGCCGTCGTCGCGAATCTGCTGGCCCACCTGGCCCGAGCGCAGCCGGTTGATGAACCAGGGGCCGAGCAAAAACGAGATCAACAGCGAGGTGATCGCCGCGGCCAGCAGGCGCGTGGACGTGTAGCGAAATACCCGCAGAAAGCTCAGGCTGTCGATCTCGGACAGGACGTTGTAAAACAGGTGAAACAGCATGGTGTGGCTAGTCCGCGTCCTCCATGGCGGCGACCACACGCTCGAGGCGCATGCCGCGCGATGCTTTGACCAGGACCCAGTCGCCGTGTTGGCTGCGCGACAGGGTTTCGGCGGCGGCCGCGGTCGGGTCGTCGCACAACGTTACGGTTCCGCCCGCGGCCACGACACCGCGCTCGATGTCGCCGCGGTGATGGCCCAGCGCGATCACCTCGATACCGAGCTCGGCCGCGCGGGCGCCGATCTGTTCGTGCGCGCCCGGTGCTTCGTCGCCCAGCTCGAGCATGTCGGCCAGCACGGCGAGCGCGTGATGGTCCGCCGCCAGCTCGGCCAGGGTTTGCAGCGCCGCCTGGGTCGACGCCGGGTTGGCGTTGTAGCAGTCCACCAGCACTTTGCGCCCGCGCACCGCGCGTACTTCCGAGCGCATTGCCAGCGACCGCGCCGTGGCCAGGCCGGCCATGACCGCGTCCATCGGCACCTCCAGCGCAACCGCCACCGCGATGGCGCAGGTGGCGTTGATCGCGTTGTGTTTGCCCACCATGGGCAGCATCATCCGGTAGCGTTTGCCGCGGACTTCCACCGTGATCAGCCGCTGGCCACCGTCGCGCTGGCTGGCCAGCTCGCAGTCGGCGAGGCGCACGTCGGCCGCCTCGTCTTCACCGAACGCGAGCTCGTTGGGCGCCGCCAGGGCGTGCCGCGCCAGTCGGGCATCGGCTGCAGGCAACACCGCCCAGCCGTCGGCGGGAAGGTCCTTCCAGATCTCGGCCTTGCCGTGGGCGATGGCGTCCACGCTGCCGACCACGCCCACGTGTGCCGTGCCCGCGTTGACCACCACGCCGACATCCGGTCTGGCGATGTGGCACAGATACTCGATCTGGCCCAGGCCGCGCATGCCCATCTCCACCACGGCAAAGTCGTGGTGAGCATGCAGGCCGAGCACGGTGATGGGCACGCCTGTTTCGTTGTTGAGCGAGCCTTCGCTGGCGCGCACCGGGCCGGCCTGCGCCAGAGCAGCGGCGATGAGCTGTTTGGTCGTCGTCTTGCCGGCCGAGCCGGTGACCCCCACGAGTCGCGCGCGCGGGTTGAGCTCGCGCCAGCGCTCGCGGTGGCGGCGGGCGATCTGACCGATGGCCACCCGGGTGTCGGCGACGACGAACACAGTCGCGTCCAGCTTGGCGCCGGCGCTCGCCGGGTCCCAGTCTTTGTCCACGACCAACCCGGTCGCGCCCGCGTCCACGGCTTGTTTGCAGAATGCGTGACCGTCATGGGTCTCGCCGCGAATCGCAACGTACAGGTCCCGCGCCGCCGCGATGCGCCCGTCGAAGTGAACGCGCAAAAACGAACGCTCGTCGCTGCCGCGTTGGGCGATGGTGGCGCCGGTGAGCGCGGCCACGTCGTCGATGGACCAGGTCTGGCGCAGCTCGGTCGCGGCCGCGGCCTCTTCGCGGTCGTCGAAGTGGATCTTGGTGGTGCCGAGCACCTGGTAATCCTCGTGGCCCTTGCCGGCGATGAGCACGATGTCTCCCGGCACCGCCTCGGCGACCGCCGCGCGGATGGCCGTGCGCCGATCGCTGTTGACGAAAAATGGCTCGGGCACCGCGGGCAAGATCATGTCGATGATCGCCGCCGGGTCCTCGGTGCGCGGATTGTCCGACGTGACCACCGCCACGTCGGCCAACTCGGCAACGGCGGCGCCCATCAGCGGCCGTTTGGTCGGGTCGCGATCGCCGCCGCAACCGAACACGCAGATCAACCGGTGCTCGCACAACGGCGCCAGGGCGGACAGGACGTTGCGCAGCGCGTCCGGCGTGTGGGCGTAGTCGACCAGAATGGTCAGATCGTGATCGTTGGCCACGCGTTCGACCCGGCCGGGCACGCCGGCCAACGTCACGACGCCGCGGGCGACGGCGTCGTGATCCAATCCCAGCGCCTCGCTGATGCCCACGGCCAGCGCCACGTTGGCGATGTTGTAGCCGCCGATCAGCGCGGCGGAGCGAATGGTGATGTCGCCGCGCGGCGTGGTCACGATGGCGGTGATGCCGTCGATGGTCGAGGTCGCGTTGCTCACGCGGATCTCGCCGTCGCCCTCCGGATCGGTGGTTACCCGCAACACCTTGTGGTGCCCGGCGGCCGCGATCATCGCCGGCGCCGCCGGATCGTCGACGTTGATTACGGCGACACCATCGGCGGCCAGGTGGTCGGCGAACAACCGCGCCTTGGCGTCGCGGTAGGCCTCCATGCTGTCGTGCACGTCCAGGTGGTCCTGGGTGAGATTGGTGAACGCGGCGACCCGCGCCTGCACTCCCGCCATCCGCTTCATGGATAACGCGGCGGACGACACTTCGAGCACGGCGTGGCTGCAGCCGGCCTCGACCATCTCGGCCAGGGCGCTGTGCAGCACCAGCGGCGTCGGTGTGGTGAACGGCGCCGGTTTGACCACGCCGCCGAAACGATAGTTGACGGTGCCGATGACTCCCGGGTGCTGCCCGGCGGCGGCCAGAATGGACTCCATCAGGTAGGTGGTCGTGGTCTTGCCGTTGGTGCCGGTGATGCCGACCAAACCGAGGGTGTCCGCGGGCCGGCCGGCGGCGCGCGCCGCCATGGCGCCCAGCGCATCGGCGCCATTGGAGACGATCACCTGGGGCACGTCCACGGGCAGCTTGCGCTCTACCGCCACGGCCACCGCGCCGGCCGCGATGGCGGCTTCCACGAACTGATGACCGTCGGTGCTCAGGTGCGAGACCGCGACGAACACATCGCCCGGAGCGATGCGTCGCGAGTCATCGGCGACGCCGCCAACCTCGACCGCCGAATCGCCGATGATGCGCGCGTCGGGCAGGTCGGAAATGAGGTCGATGAGTTTCATGGCAGCCTGTGCAGTTAACGCGGAACCTTGCTGATTTCATGCATGAGCGCAACCCGATTAGGGCCTCGTCGCCGCAAATTGCACCCGTATAGGTCGTCGCTCTGGCACCCATCCCGATTGCACGGATTGACTAATCGCGGTTCCGGTGCCGCGAACCCGCAGGTCGATCCGGGCCTTACGCGCGACGTCCAGCGCTTTGGCCATGGTCATGCCACGGAAATCCGGGATTCGAATCGTGTTCTTGTCCGACCGCTGGGCCGAAGGAGACTCGGCGCTGACCGGCGGGTCCCCGCCGGTGGCCGCGTCGTTGCCAGAATCGTCCTGCCCATCTGTCGGGGATCGCGGGCGGAACTGCGGCGGGATGCGGTTGATGCTGTCGGGCAGACCGGGCGGCACGCCCAGGTAGCGCAGGGTCTCGCTGGCGATGCGGGCGAACGCCGGGGCCGCCACGACCGCACCGAAGTGGTGGTCGGCATCGGGCTCATCGATGACAACGACCACAGCGATTTTCGGATCGTTGATCGGGGCCAGGCCGGCAAACGACGACAGGTACAGCTCGTTGCTGTACGAGTGGGTCTCCGGATCGACTTTGTGGGCGGTGCCGGTCTTGCCGCCGGCGCGGTAGCCGCGGACGTTGACCGAGCGCGCGGTGCCGCCGTCTTTGCCCTTGTCGAACACGGCGGCCATCATCCGCCGCATGATCGCTGCGGTATCCGCGCGCATGACGCGGCGGCCCTCGACCTCACTTTTGTACACAAGTCGGTGGCCTTCGCGTACCGAGGCGACGATGCGCGGCTTGTGGTAGACGCCGCCGTTGCCGATGGCGGCGAGCCCGGCCGCCAGTTGCAGCGTGGTGGCGGTCATGCCGTGGCCGAACGCGATGGTCGCCAGCTCGATGTCGGCCCAGGTCTCGGGCGGCCGCAGCACGCCGGCGCGCTCGCCGGGCAGCTCGATACCGGACTTGCGGCCGAAGCCGTACTTGCGCAGGGCCGCGGCCAGGCGCTTGCGGCCGAGTTTCTGGGCGATCTTGACCGCGCCCACGTTCGACGACCGCTTGATGACGCCGGTGATGGTCAGCACTTTGTCGCGGTGGGTGTCGTGGATGACCTTGCGACCGACGCGCACGCCGCCGTCCACGTTGATCTCGTCGTCCGGTTTGATCGCGCCCGCGTCCAGCGCGGCTGAGATCGAAAACACCTTCATCGTCGAGCCCATCTCGTAGGCGTCGGTAATCGCGCGATTGCGCGCCTTGATGCGCAGGCCGTCGCTGGGGTTGTTCGGGTTGTAGTTGGGGTAGTTGGCCATGGCCAACACGCGCCCGGTCTTCACGTCGATGACCACCACGGTTCCGGCCTTGGCGGCGAACCGGCGCGCCGTGGTCGACAGGATGCGCTCGCAGATGTCCTGGATGGACTGATCGATGGTGAGCGTGATGGTGGCGCCGGGCTGGGCGGCGGTCATGCCGTCGGCCATCATGATGCCACCTGCCGCATCGCGCACCGCACGCAGCTTGGCGCGGTGGCCGGTGAGCAGCTGATCCATGGTGAGCTCGACGCCGTCGAGACCCTTGCCGTCCACGCCTGCAAAGCCCAACACCGTGCCGGCGAGGGAGCGATTGGGGTAGTAGCGCCGCGGCTCCGGGGTGAGGTGGATGCCGCGCAGGCTTACGCTGCGCAGGTCGCTGGCTTCCTTGGTCGTGATCTGGCGCTTGATCCAGACGAAGTAGCGCCGCGACGCCAGCTTGGCTTCGACCTCGCGCACATCCAGGCTCAGGGTCTCGGCCAGGGTCTCGGCGGTGGCGACCACGTCCGATACGTCGCGCGGGTTGGCGAACACCGACGACGCGTTGGCCGTGACCGCCAGCTCACGGCCGTTGATGTCGTAAATACTGCCACGCGGCGCCGGCAGCTCGACCGTGCGCAGGTGCTGGCGCTGGGCGATGCGCCGGTAGCGGTCGCCTTGCTCGATTTGCAGCCCGTAGGCCTTGTACGCGATCAGCGCGAACGCCACGGTGAGCACTGCGGTGGCGACGTACGTGCGCACATAGACCCACTTGGGGGCAGTGACCTCGTCGGTGCGCCGGCGGCGGCGCCGCTTTGTTCTATCGGCTGGTGGTGCCATGGTCCTCGGTGACGATCGCAAGCTCGGGCGGAATGCGAACGATGCGAACCTGGCCGGTGGAGGGCGGTCTCATGCCGCGTTCGCGCGCCAGCCGGCGGATGCGTGCGGGGTTGGTGAGCAGGGACTTTTCCAGGCGCAGGCGCCGATTGTCCTCTTGCAAGCGCCGCAGTTTGTTGTTGGTGCGGGTGAGATCGTAGCCCCGCTGGACCACCCGGTGGCGGTTGTGAATGTGAACGATACCGAGCACGGCGACGATGATCGCCGCCGTCATCATCGCGATGATCGCCAGGCGTGTGGGATTGCGCCGGCGGCTCATTGCGGCACCGCCAGTTTTTCGCAGGCGCGCAGCTTGGCCGAGCGTGCGCGCGGGTTTGTCGCCACCTCGTCGTCGCTGGCGCTGACCGGTTTGCGCGTGAGCACGCGACAGATGGGATGTACCCGCTCGCCGGCCTTCACGGCGTACTCGGGAGGCAGCGACGAGCTCCACGCCAGGTCGCGGAAGCGCCGCTTGACCAGCCGATCTTCCAGGGAGTGGAAGCTGATCACCGCGCAACGGCCACCGGGAGCGAGCAAGTCGGGGAACACCTCGAGAAACTGCTCGAGCTGCTCGAGCTCGCCGTTGACCACCACGCGCAGCGCCTGGAACGTCTTGGTCGCCGGGTGCGTCTTGCGCTGGCGCCTTTCTTTGCCGGGAATGCTGTCGGCGATGAGCTCGGCCAACGCCACCGTGTCGGCGATGCCGTCGCCGCCGAGCGCTTCTTTGATCCGCGTGGCGATGCGCCGGGCGTAGCGTTCTTCACCATACGTTTTGATCAGCCGACCTAGCTCGTCGGCGGCCATGCGCCGCATCAGCTCGAGGGCTGTTTCACCGCTGGTGGGATCCATGCGCATGTCGATGGGGCCTGCCTTGGTGAACGAAAATCCACGCGCGGCTTCGTCGAGTTGGGGGGATGACACCCCGACGTCGAGCAAGATGCCGTCGACCTGGTCGCGGCCGAGCCCAGACAGCACACTGGCAATGTTGGCGAACGTGTCGTGAATGGCGGTGAACCGGGCGCCATAGGGCTGCAGGCGTTCGGTGGCATGATTGAGCGCCTGCAAATCCCGATCGATTCCGATCACTTGGCCATCAGGGGCGCAGACCTGGAGAATCGCCTCGGTGTGACCGCCGTAGCCCAGTGTGCCGTCCACGTAGATGCCACCGCTGTGAGGCTGCAAAAGCTCGACCACCTCGGCAGAAAGGACGGTTTTGTGCGGTGTCGGGTCCACAGAGCCAGTCAGCTTGGATGTGACTGAGAGCACATCCGTGGGAGGTAAAAACGCAGGTTCTGGTGCTTTTTTCTCAGTAAGCGCCCACAAACTTTCTTTTTGTAGGTTCGTGGCCGGCTCGGGGGCAAGTTTTCGTACGGTTTCTGGAGAGTTAACACCACTGCGGCGAACCTGTAAGCAGCATGGGGTATTACACCCCCAATCGAATAATCCAACCTGGCTGTTCAAGAATTGGTCAGTGCTCTGGCATTTTGTTCAGTATGATAATGTAGGTTTGCTTGACGCCTGAGTGCCCCAAGGCTAGAATTTCGCGGTTGCACTGATCCACAAAAGCGATAGGAAAACAATTGCTTAGGTACACCGAGAAGCTTGATGTAGAGGGCCGTTACAGTGAGGTTGGAGACGCAGTCGCGAAGTGGCGCGAGGCGAGAAAAACGGCGCCCCCAAGTTTGAAGGCGGAGTTCGAATCGCGTTTGCGCATCTCGCTCATCTATCACGACGCTGCGCTCGAAGGCGAAGTGCTCACGTACAGCGAGATCAAAGCGGCGATCGATCCGACGATCATCTCCGACGTGTCGTTGATACCCAGCTACGAATCAATCGCGGCGTTCAACGCGGCGTGCGATCTGGGCGATGCGTTCGGCACCGGCAAGAAGAAGACGATGAAGCTGGACACGATCAAAGAGATCTGTGGCCTGCTCAACGAAGAAGAGAAAGCCAAGGGCGTGCCCTACCGCAAGGCAAACCCGCTTCATCGCCTCTACTATCACGAGATTGCGGCGCCGGAGAAAATCTCTTACCGCATGCGCAAGTTCTCAGACTGGTTGGAGGGCAGCGCCACCAAGAACCTGCACCCGATTGAGCGCGCGGCCGAGACGCACCACCGCTTGATGCGCATCTCACCATGGACCAAGCGCAACGGTCGCACCGCGCGCATCACCGCCAACGCAATCCTGCAGGCCAACGACTACCCGCGGGCCATCATTCACTCGATCGATCGCCAGCAATATTTCGAGGCGCTGCGCAACGACGTTCAGAGCCTCGTCTGGGTGTACCTGGAAGCAGTCGAGACGACAGCACTTTCCGAAACGGAAGTGTACGAGGCCGCATCGCGCGGAACGCGTCGTCGGCGTCGCGCCTGACAGCTTATCCACAAGATACTCAGAGAGCGGGTCCCCTACGACCCGCTCTTTTTGTTTATAGTGCCCGGCCTGTTATGGGAGCCAAAGGAGCAAGAGGTCGGCGATTCGAGCGTGGGCTAGCGCCCCTGGCGGCGGAGGTCAACGCCTCGACGGGATTCGACTACCGTCTGTTGCATCACGATGTCGCCGGCTCGATCGCGCACGCGCGCATGTTGGCGCGCTGCAACATCATCCCCACCGAGGACGCCGAGGCGATCGCCGCGGGCTTGCTCGCCGTGCGCGACCAGCTCGAGAGCGGCGCTGTGCCCTTCGACAAGGCGCTCGAAGACGTACACATGAATGTGGAAGCGCGGCTGATCGAGCGTATCGGCGATGCAGGCCGGCGCCTGCACACAGCGCGCAGCCGGAACGATCAAGTTTCCACGGACATGCGGCTGTACGCGCGGGCCAGCGCCGAGCACATCGAGGGATTGCTCGATCTGGTGTGCGAAGCGCTGATCACGGTTGCCGAGGCGAACCTCGATCTGGTCATGCCCGGCTACACCCACTTGCAGCGCGCGCAACCCGTGCGCGTGGCGCATCACTTGCTGGCGTATGTGGCCATGTTCGACCGCGACCGCACACGTGTTCGCGACGCGCGGGTGCGCATGAACGAGTGTCCGCTGGGGGCTGGCGCCCTCGCTGCGACACCATTTGCCATCGACCGTGACGCGGTCGCCAGCGAGCTGGGCTTTGCCGGCGTCACCCGCAACAGCATGGACGCGTCGGGTGATCGCGACTTTGCCATCGAGCTGGTGGCGGCGCTGGCCCTGTGTCAGGTGCACCTGTCGCGCCTGGGCGAAGAGCTGGTGTTGTGGCTGTCCCAGGAGTTTCGGTTCGCGCGGTTGTCCGAGGACTACTGCTCTGGCTCCTCCATCATGCCGCAGAAGGTCAACCCGGATCTGGCCGAGCTGATCCGCGGCAAGAGCGGTCGGGTGGTCGGTGACTGGGTAAGTCTGGTGACGACAGTCAAAGGCTTGCCACTGGCCTACAACAAGGATCTGCAGGAGACCCAGGAGCCACTGTACGACGCGGTGGAAACCGTCGACGCTTGTTTGCGCATCGCCGCGGGCATGGTGTCGAATCTGCAATTCGACGCCGACCGGTTGCGCACCGCGGTGGGCGAGGGCTACCTGGTCGCGACCGAGGTAGCCGACTACCTGGTCAACAACGGCATGGCGTTTCGCCAGGCTCACGACATTGCGGGGGCGTTGGTGCGGGCTGCTATGAAACGCGGCGTGGAGCTGGTCGCCTTGAAGCTCGAAGACTTCACCGCCGAGAGCGAGCTGTTTACGCCCGACATTTTCGACTGGCTGGACGTGGATGCCGCGGTGGATCGCCGCGACGTAACCGGTGGTCCGGCGCGCCGGCAAGTGCAGGGCGAGATCGATCGCATCCGGGCCGAGCTCGGCAACCGGGCCAGCGGCAAGAGGAACGACTGATGAATCACTTCCAATACAAGAACAACGAGCTGTACTGCGAAGACGTCCCGGTGCGAAAAATCGCCGAGGAGGTCGGTACACCCACCTACATTTACAGTCAGGCCACGTTGAGCCGGCACTTTCGCGTGTTCGACGAGGCGCTCACGGGCATCGACCACCTGGTGTGTTTTTCGGTCAAGGCCAACTCCAACATCGCGGTGCTGCGCCTGCTGGCAAGCCTGGGCGCAGGCGCCGACATCGTCTCCGGCGGCGAGCTTTTCCGGGCCCTGCGCGCCGGGGTGCCGGCGAACAAGATCGTGTTTTCCGGCGTGGGCAAAACCGTGGCCGAAATGAAGCAGGGACTGGACGCGGACATCCTGGCGTTCAACGTGGAGTCCCGCGCCGAGCTGCACCAGCTGGCCAGGGTGGCCGCCGACGAAGGCAAAACCGCCCGGGTGTCGCTGCGCGTCAATCCCGATGTGGATCCGGAGACCCACCCGTACATTTCCACCGGCCTCAAGAAAAACAAGTTCGGGATCACCGCCACTGACGTGCGCGAGGTTTATCGCGAGGCGGCCGGTCTCGGCAGCATCGAGGTGATCGGCATCGACTGTCACATCGGCTCGCAGCTCACCAAGACCAGCCCGTTCCGCGACGCGGTGCAGCGTTTGGTCGACCTGGTGCGGGAGCTCGTCGCCCAGGGCATCGCGCTGCAGTACGTGGACATCGGCGGCGGGCTGGGCATTCCCTACGGCCAGGACGACGAGCCGGAGCCGCCGTCGCCCGCCGACTACGGAGCCGCGGTGCAGGATGCGCTGGCGCCGCTCAAGGATCTGAACGTGACCCTGATCTGCGAGCCCGGCCGGGTCATCGCCGGCAACGCGGGTGTGATGATCACGCAGGTGCTGTACGAAAAGGGCAACTCGGCCAAGAACTTCACCATCGTGGACGCGGCGTTCAACGACCTGACCCGGCCCACGCTGTACGGCTCGTTTCATCCCATGCGTCCGGTGGTTCGCCACGAAGATCGCGGCAGCCACGTGTCGGATGTGGTCGGGCCGATCTGCGAGACCGGGGACTTTCTGGCGCGCGATCGCGAGATGCAGCACGTGACCGCCGGCGAGCTCATCGCCGTCGGTGCCGCCGGCGCCTACGGATTCTCCATGGCGAGCAACTACAACACCCGGCCCCGCGCCGCCGAGGTTCTGGTCAACGGCGACAGCTACGCGGTCATTCGCAAGCGCGAGACCGTCGAGCAGCTGCTCGAGAACGAGAGCATCCCGGACTACTTGAAGTAGCGCAAAATAGGAGTGCGTGGGTTCGGTACAGAAACTCTCGAGCCACATCGGTCGCCTGGCAAGGAAGACCGACGAAGATAGGGTGGGCCCCTTTCGAGGAGGTCTGAGGCCGGCAGGGGGGCGAGGGGGCCGAGAGGCTGTAGCAGACCTGCGCCCTCCTATTTACACCACGCGCGCCGGGGGCAAGCGCCGGTTCCGGCGCAGCACGAGCAACAAGGTACCCACGGGAATGACCAGGGCGAGGGCCAGCTGGGCGTAGATCGCCAGAAACGACATCGGGGAGTCGAATTTCATCAACGAGCGGCTCTTGTCCAGCATCTTGAGCACCGGCCAGGCCATGTAGAGGGTGATGGCGGAGGCGCCAACGCCGTACACCCACGCGGCGAGTTTGTGGCCGGGTCGCATGCCCAAAAGCTCCACCCCTGCCCACAACTGCAGGGCCGAGCCGGCCACACTCCACCACAGCGAACGGCCGCTGGCGTTGGCGAAGTCGGCCATGCCGAACAGCGGGCTTGCGTTGGAGCTCAACCGAGTCTTGGGACCGTGGAGCAGCACGGCAGGCAGCGCCGCGGCCAGGCCGAGCACGGCGAGCGCAATCAGCAGCCAGCCCAGCGCCGTGAGTCCCATGTCCGGGCTGCGCACCGACGGCGCGCGCTCGTCGCCGTACACGTTGAGGTCGCCGCAGCGGTCCATGACGAAACGCCCCACCAGATACGGCCACAAAAACAACAGGTAGCCGATGGTGAGGATCATGACGAACAGCTCGCCGGCGAACTTGTTCATCACCATCATGAGGAACAGGCCGCCGGCGGCGCCCATCGCCGTGCCCACTCCCCAGCGGTTGTAGCGCGCGATCGCGCTGGTGGCGTCGTACAAGTCGCCACCCTGGACCGTCTTGAAGCCGGCGTTGGCGTGCATGATCGAGCGCACCACGAGGCTGGCGCAGATCAGCAGGGCGATGATGCCCTCGGCGCTGCTGGTGGCTTTGGGAATCTTGAACACGATGACCAGGATCAACACAGCGAAGATGGTGCCGATGGTGCCCAGGATGGCCATCAGCACACCGGCTTGTTCGATGCCCCGATCGGTAGGCTCGGGGATTTCGTCTTTGAGCGCGCCGAGTGGGCCCACGGCGGTGGCCACGAGCAGTGTCAGCGGCCACGCGGTGAGCATGCAGATGATGGGCAGGGCCTCGGAGGTTTTTATGTGCAGCTTGCTCTTGAGCAGCAGCCAGAACAACACGGTGTGCGCCAGTGCGGTGCCGATGTAGACGTAGGTCCAGTACAGCGGCCCTTTGGAGAAGTCGCTGCGCGCGCGCGCGTTGAGCAGCGAGCTACCCGCGGCCATGTGAAAGCCCGAGCGGACCATGCTCACCAGGCCAAACAGGATGAACGCCCCGGCGCCACTGCCGCCGCCGTGCGACTTGATGCTCAGTGACATGATGTTGAAGGTCGTGCTTCCCATCAGGCCCAGCCAGACTCCGCCGCTGAGCATCATGAGCAACCCGAGCCCGGCGGCGCCATTGTCCGCCGAACGACTATCCCCGATATCCACGTGTCCCACAGGCACCTCCGCTGCGCATCATACTCAGCGCCGGGGCGAATTCAAGGAGGATGAAGGGCGCGCGCTCAGGAGTCGACGCGCTCGATCTGCACCCGGGCGTCGTTGTAGCAGGCGCCGCGACCCAGGTCGGCCTCGGTGTCCGGGCACAGGGCATTCGAGGTGTTGCCGTTGTAGCTGTGCTTGCTCCACAGCCCCTTGGGCAGCACGGCCGTGCCCTGACGCACGCCCGGGTCGATGGCGGCGTCGGTGATGACCTCTCCGCGGGCGTTGAACACACGAACTTTGTCGCCCGGTTTGATGCGCCGGGGGCCCGCGTCGTCCGGAGCCAGGGTCACCGGCACGATGCGGTCTATGAGCTGGGCCATGGTCGAGCTGATCGTCTTGCCCGGGGCCGGGCTGATAAGGGCCAGGGGATAGTCGGCGGTGCCCGGATCGTTCTGGAATTGATACAGGCCCTGGGGCGTGCCCCGGTCCAGCGATTCGGGGAACAAATGGACC
>Ga0114931_10006319_pt1 | contig 14570 bp, 17 predicted proteins | sample 2SBtaG_FD_89579 | JGI IMG/M metagenome (GOLD analysis project Ga0114931, IMG submission 89579) | Deep subsurface microbial communities from Kolumbo volcano to uncover new lineages of life (NeLLi) - 2SBTROV14_V59a metaG | ecosystem: Environmental > Aquatic > Marine > Volcanic | place: Kolumbo...
GCGGTTTGCGTTGAGGGAGCGACCGTAGGGTGGGCAAAGCCCACGCGGACCGAAGACCAACAAGGTTGTGACCAAAATGTCTCGATACCGCAGATCAAAGGTCCCCGGAGGCCTTTACTTCTTCACCGTCACGCTCGCCGATCGGCAATCGCGGCTCTTGGTCGAACAGATCGGTCAACTCCGCGCCGCCTACCGGACCGTGAGACAGGCAATGCCGTTCGAGACCCTCGCGATCTGCATTTTGCCGGACCATCTCCACGCGGTGTGGCGCTTGCCCGCTGGCGACAGCGACTATTCAACCCGTTGGCAGCGCATCAAGGCGTTTTTTTCGCAGGACTTACCGGCTACCGACCCGCGCAGCGCGAGCAAACGTCGCAAGGGCGAGAAGGAGATCTGGCAGCGACGATTTTGGGAACATCTGATCCGGGACGACACCGATCTCCGCCGGCATGTTGACTACGTTCATTTCAATCCGGTGAAGCATGGTTTGGTTGATCGCGTGGCGGCGTGGCGCTATTCCAGCTTCCACCGTTGTGTGCGACGCGGTGAGTTGGCGATCGATTGGGCTGGAGGCGTTGCCGGTGACGGGTCGGAGGATGGGTATGGCGAATGACGCGTGGGCTGGAGCCCACCCGACGTTTTGCGGGTATGGTTGCGGTTGGTGCGGGCGGGGTTGGATTGTGGGCGTGACGACGCGTGGGCTGGCGCCCACCCTACGAGGAGGGGGTTGAGGTGGAAATGTTGTGTCCGCCGGGCTGGTCGCGGGCGCGTGGGTACGCGCACGGGGTGGCGGCCGAGGGCCGGATAGTGTTTGTTGCCGGTCAGGTCGGTTGGGACGCGAGCGAGCGCTTGGTCGGCGAGGATCTCGCGTCGCAGGCGCGCCAAGCGCTCGCCAACACGGTGACGATCCTCGTCGAGGGCGGTGCCGCGCCCGGAGACATCGTGCGGATGACCTGGTATGTGACCGACAAACGCGAATATCTGGCGGCTCGTCCCGCGCTGGGCCGGGTCTATCGCGATCTGATCGGCGCGCACTATCCGGCTATGACCGTGGTAGAGGTCGCGGGCCTCATCGAGGTCGGCGCCAAGGTGGAGATCGAAACGACCGCCGTGGTGTCCGCCGACCGTAGGGTGGGCGCAGCCCACGCGGAACGATGATGAAGAGGCTGGAATGAGCGTGGGGACACGGTTCGAATCGTGTCTCCGCGCTACAGCAGTAAATCGGACGCCTTTCTCGTTCGATACGCCACTCTCCAGCCGGGGTGCGGGCCGATTTCGGGCGCGCGCTTGATCACGATCATCAAAATGCCTCACGCCTGCTCCGAAACGGGGGGAAGTTCTTGACAAAAATCTAAATAGCCGCATATTCAGAATATGGAAGATTGTTGGTTTCTTAAGGAGCGATCTTGAACAATCGCACATCGGAGATCGCCGTTTCCTGGCAACACTATAGCTTCGTGTGCGCCCTCTCATTCGTGGCGTGGATGTTGCTCGCGGGCAACCTTTCCGGCCAGGAATTGGGCCTTGGCGCCTTGGTCGCGGTGGTGGTCGCTGCGCTGTCCGGAAAGCACCTCAAGGTACTCACCGGGATTCGGTTCAGGCCGATGGCCCCAATCCATGTGATCTTGTTTCTGGGCGCGTTCTTCAAGGCCCTGGTCCTCGCCAACCTCGACCTGGCAAGGCGGGTGTTGACCCCTTCCCTTCCCATTCGTCCCGAGCTGGTGGAGATCGATACCGAGTTGCAATCGGCGCTGGGGAGGTTGCTGTTGACCAGCGCCATCACGCTTACGCCGGGGACCCTGTCGGTGGACGTCCGGGACGATCAAATCCTCGTCCATTGGGTCTATTGTCCGCCCGGCCTGGACATAGGGGAACGCACCCGCGCCATTGCGGGGGCCTTTGAACGGCACCTGAAGGGGTTCGTGACATGAGTCCGTTGGAGATCGTCGCCCTGGTCATCTTCGCGGTGGGGGCGCTGTTGAGCCTGATCCGTTTCGCTCTCGGCCCCACCTCGCCCGACCGCGTGGTCGCGGCCGATACCCTGTCGGTGATCGTCACGGCGGGGTTGGTGTGGGTCGCGTCGATGTTGAACTCCACCTTGTATCTATCCATCGCTCTGGTCTATGGAACCCTGGCCTTCGTCGGCACGGTGGCCATCGCCCGCACCATCGAGGGTCCGCGCACATGAGCCTGGCCGGTGACATTTTCCTGCTGATCGGCGCGGCCTTCGCGTTCCTGGCCGCCCTGGGCCTGTTGCGGATGCCGGATGTCTACAACCGGCTCCAGGCGGGCACCAAGTCGATCACCCTGGGGTCGCTCGCGATCATCATCGGGGTCGGAATTCATCACCCGGGGTGGTGGGCCAACTTGCTGATCATTGCCGTCATGATCCTGTTTACCAACCCGGTGGGTTCCTCGGCCATCGCCCGTGCCTCGCTGCTGGCCGGTTTGCGCCCCTGGAAGCTGGACGAGGCACCGGCCGAAGCCGGGAAACAGGGAGAAACGTCATGAGCGCCGAACTAGGCAACTGGATCGCGCTGATCACGGTGGTCGTGATGATCGCCGGGGCGATCGGGGTCGTGGCACTGCCCAACTACATCGCCGCGGTGGCCGCCACCGCCGTGGTGTCGCTCGGGTTGTCGGTCCTGTTCGTGCTGCTGCGCGCCCCGGACGTGGCGCTGACCGAGGCCGCCGTCGGCGCCGGATTGAGTAGCGTGGTGGTGGTCCTGGCGCTGCGGCGGATGGGGCTGTGGAAGCTGAAACTGGGTAGCGCCGAGCGCGCCGATCGGGATTCTTGAGACCCTAGCGATGAAGTGATGCACAGGCATAGACAGTCATGAAGCGACGTGAAATCCCGATTCCGGTCACCACCCGGCGGTGCGATGGGCGCACCTTGCGAGCCGGCACTCTTAAATCTTGGATGGACTGATGCGTAAAGCGACCTCACTGCTGTTTCTGATTGGCCTGGCCTTCCTGCTGACCGTGATCGCGGCCCAGATCGACTTCGGTCATGCGCCCCTGATCGTTGGTAAGGGCATCAACGCGGCGGCGCCCACCAAGGTGGGTTCGGCGAATATCGTCGCGGCCGTCGTGCTGGCTTATCGGGGCATCGATACCCTGGGCGAACTGGCCATCCTGTTCACCGCGGCTATCGCGGGAGGGATGGTGCTGGGGTTGCGCAACGCCGATGCCGCCCCTGATCCGGAGGCAGGATTCATCCTCCGTACCGCCGCGGATCTGCTGTTCCCCGTGCTCCTGGTGGTGGGGCTGTTCATCGTCTTCCATGGTCACCTCACCCCGGGCGGCGGATTCCAGGGCGGCGTGGTCCTGGCCGCGGCCTTTTTCCTGCCCCTGCTGGCGCACCCCGGCTCGACCATGAACCATCCGGTCCTCGGTCTGGTCGAGGGCTTGGCCGGGGGCGCGTTCATCGTCATCGGCCTGTTCGGCCTGCTCGATCAAGGTGAGTTTCTGCGACCGCTGCTCGACAAAGGAGCCCTGGGAACGCTGTGGTCGGCCGGCACGCTACCGCTGTTGTACCTGGCCGTCGGGCTCAAGGTGGGTTCCGAGCTGGCCAGCCTGCTTGCCCACATATCCGAATACGAGGTGCTCGACTGATGAGTGGACTGGAGTTGACTCCCATCGTCTGCGCGGGCGCGTTGGGGCTGGTGGTGATCGGGTTGTTCGGGATGGTGATCTCGCCTCATCTGATCCGCATCATCCTGTCCCTGGCGGTGCTCGAGGGCGGCGCGAATCTGTTCATGATCATGGTCGGTTACCAGCCCGATGCGGTCGCCCCGATCATCGTCAACGGGGTGATTCCCGCGGCCATGGTCGATCCCGTACCCCAGGCCCTGGTGCTGACCGCGATCGTCATCGGGGTCGGCGTCCAGGCATTCGCGATCACCCTGACGATGCGGCTGCGCCGCGCCTACGGTACCCAGGACGTGCGCGAGATCAGGCGGCGCATGGAGCAGGACATCAGCCGCGCGGCCGGCGTCACCGCGACGCCCGGCAGCAAGGATGAGCCGGAGTTCCCGCACCCGCGCAACGCCGCGGTCCGGATGGGCAGGGGATAAACCATGAATTCACTCGTACTCCTCGTCGCCCTGCCCCTGCTGGCGGCCTTCTTGCAACCCATCGTCAGCCGGATCTCCGAAGGGCTGGGCCGTTGGTTCGGTCCGGTGATTCTGGTCATCACCGCGGGGATCGGTCTCCAGGCGTGGGGCCACATCGGAGCGGCGGTGGCGCTGAACATCGGCGGGTTCCGGGCGCCATTCGGGATCGTTTTCTACGTCGATCACCTGGCGCTGCTGTTCGCCCTGGCGGTCTCGATCGGCGCCTTGCTGCTATGGCCGCGCGGGCAGCGCCCGGACGCGGTGCGCGAGTACACCCTGACCCTGGTGTTGGTGGCCGCCGCCAGCGGACTCGCCATCTTCGGGGATCTGTTCAACCTCTACGTATTCTACGAGCTGGCCTCGGTCGCCTCCTTCGGGTTGGTGGCCGCCCAGCGCAGCGGGGCAAGCTTCGCGGCCTCGATCCGATACGCGATCATCAGCAGTATCGGCGCGGTGCTGGCCTTCATCGGTGTCGCGCTGGTCTATCTGCAGGCCGGCACCCTGAATCTGGCCCAACTCGCGCAACTCTCCGAGGGACGCCTGGATGGTCCGCTGGGCTTGGCGGCCTTCGTCTTCCTGCTGATCGGATTCGGCGTCAAGGCCGAGCTTTTCCCGATCAACACCTGGGTTCCCGAGGCCTATGCCACGGCGTCGAAGCGGGTCGCGGGACTGCTCGCCGGCGTGATTTCCAAGCTGGCGCTGTTGATCGTCGTGCGCCTGCTGGTACTGGTATACGATCAGCAAGCGGCGCAATTGATCATGCTTTCTCTCGGGATCGCCGGCATCGTCACCGGGGAGTTGGCGGCTTGGCGCGCCCGCGACCTCACCCGGATGCTGGCCTATTCCTCGATCGGACAGCTCGGCATGATCTTTGTCGCCTTCTCGATTCCGGGCAAGGCCGGGGTGCTCGCCGGGCTCGCGGTGGCCCTCCATCATCTGGTGGTCAAACCGGCCCTGTTTCTGCTCGCCGAGCAGTGGGGCGGATCCCTGGCGCGCCTGCGCGGGGTAGGCAAGACATCGCCGTTTGCCGCGGTGCTGTTCACCATTTTGGCCCTGTCGTTGATCGGCGTGCCCCCGCTGCCGGGCTTTTGGGCCAAGCTGCTGGTCATGATCCACCTCATGAACCAGGGCAATGCGCTCTATCAGGTCGGGATGGTGGCGATCATGTTCGCGGCGGTGCTGGAAACCAGTTATCTGTTCCGTCTGATTGTCACCTTCTATGGGCCGAGGCCGGAGACGCCCGCCGTGGCGCCCCATCATTTCCTGGATCTGGGTGCGGCCTCGGTGCTGAGCGCTGCGTTGCTGGCGGCCGCCGTCTACATGGGTCCGCTGGAGAGATCCCTGGACGGTATCGCGGGCGCTGCCACCGACACCGTGGCCTACATAAGCACCGTCGGGCCGCGGGCGAGACCGAGCATGGAGTGACGATGAGCGCATTGGATCAACTCTTCCTGATCGCCGCCGTGACGGCGGTGGTGCCGATGGTGATCGGCAACACCCGATTCGGCGGCTGGGTGATGACCCTGCTCTATGCCGGCCAGGCGGCCGTCGTGTTCGAAATGCGCGCCGTCTCCTATGGAGGTGAAACAATTTCCGCCACGCCGAACTTCGTGGTCCTGGGACAGCAAATCCACTGGGCCTACGACGCCCTGTCCTGGTTCTTCGCCCTCACCACCGTGGGTTCCGCCCTGTTCGCCTCCTGGTATGCCAGTGGTGAGTGGGGCCGGCGGTACCGCGAAGACGGCTACAACCTGCGCCTCTTTCACACCGCCATGGCGGCCAACGTGTTCTCGATGCTGGTGCTGCTCGGGAGCAACGATCTGCTGAGCGTGTTCATGGGTTGGGAGTTGGTGAGTTGGGCCAGTTTCCTGCTGATGGCGGCGCGCGGTGGCGCCGCAATCCGGCCGGCCCTGCGCTACGTCGTTTATGCCATGGGTGGGGCCATGGCCCTGATGATGGGGCTCGCCATACTCTACGTCGAGACCGGCTCGCTGCAACTCGGCGCAATCATGGCCGCCGCGCCCGGTTTCTCCAACGGCTTGGTGTGGCTGCTGGCGATGAGCTTCGGGGTGGGTTTCGGGGTCAAGATGGGCTTGGTTCCCTTCCATCTCTGGCAGGCCCCAGCCTACGCCGAGACGGCGGCGCCGGGGTCGTGCTTCTTCGGGGCGATCACCGCGCGCATGGGGCTGTTCGGTATCATTCTTATCCTGGTCAAGCTGGTGGGCGTCGCCCACATGGCCGAGACCGGCATCCCCTGGGTGCAGTTTTCGGCCCGCGATCTGTTGGCCTGGGTGGCGGCGCTCACCATCATCATCCCCACCTATACCGCGCTGCGCCAGCACGATGCGCGACTACTCCTGATGTGGCACGGCGTGGGGCAGGGGGGCTACATGCTCCTGGGTCTGATGGTCGGCAGCGCGCTGGGCAGCGCCGGCGGGCTGCTGCATATCTTCAACTACGCCACCAACCAGTTGATCCTGTTGATGGCCGTATTCGCCGTCATTCACCGCACCGGGACCGCCGATCTCAACAAGCTCGGGGGGCTGCTGGTGCGCATGCCGATCAGCTTCGTGGTGCTGTTGGTGGGGATCATCGGTCTCGCCGGCCTGCCGCCCATGAACGGTTTCGTCTCCAAGTGGATGGTCTACCGGGCGCTGATCGCCGACGGCAGCCCGCTGCTGTTCCTGGCGGCGATCATCGGCACCCTGGGAACCATCCTCAGCGTCTACAAGCTGATCCACAACATCTTCCTCGGCCAGTTGCGCGCCGAGCATGAGCAGATCCGCGAAGTCCCGTGGAGCATGAGCATTCCCATGATGCTGGCAGCGGCGGTGGTCTTTTTCACCGGCTACTTCCCCGGCGTGGCCCTGGACTGGGTCGCGGCCGTTCAGGCGAGCGTGGGGCTGCCGGTGATCGCCCACACCCTGGGCGGCGTTCCCTTGCCCAACGGCGGCCTGAACATGATCGCGGTGGTCAGCGTGCTGCTGTTCGGATTCGCCGTCGGGGCGGTGATTTTCTTCTTGCTCGGCGGCAGGAGCGTACGAGTTCATCAACTGGATAACTACGCGGGCGGTCATTTCCTCACCGCCGCGACCCGCTACCAGTACAGCAACATCTTCTATCCGGGTTTGTTCCGGCTGTTGGCGCCGGTTTACCGCAACACTTTCGTATGGCTCGAGGCGGGACTCGTTTCGGTCGTGGATCTGGCGTCCATGGGCGCCCGGGGTTTGTGCCGGTCCCGGCACCCCGCCTTCTACATCCTTTTGGGTTTCGTCCTTACGTTGGCGTGGGTGATCAAGTAATGGACTGGAAAGTGCTACTCGTCGACCTGGTTCTCATGCCCCTGGTGGCCTTCGCGGTGGGCCTGGTCATGGTGCTGATGCTGCGCAAGGTCAACGCGCGCATCCAGCGGCGTATCGGTCCGCCTTTCTTCCAGCCGCTCTACGACATCCTCAAGCTATTCGGCAAACAGACCCAGATCAGCCACGGCGTGATCCACGACATCGCGATCGTGATGCTGCTGGGCGGCTTCATCGCCTCCGAGACCCTGTTACCGGTGCCCGGAATGGATGGCTTGGCCAAGCAGGGCGATCTACTGGTACTCATCTACCTGCTGATGGTTCCGACTTTGGGCATGGCCCTGGGCGTGGGTCAGTGCGCCAATCCCAACGGGTCGATAGGCATCTCGCGCGCCCTGACCAGCATGCTGGCCTACGACATCCCGCTGATGGTCGTGGTGGTGGGAGTGGCGTGGCATTACGGGACCACCAGCCTGCCCGAAATCATCGCCCTCCAGCAACAGGCGGGTGTTTCCGGCTGGGGAGTGACCAGCATGCCCCTGCTGGCGGTGGCGGGGATCGTCAGTATCCACATGATGCTGGGCAAGGAACCCTTCGAGGTCTATGTGGCGCCGGCCGAGATCGCCACCGGGCCGATGGTGGAGATTAGCGGCAAGTACCTGGGCGGACTGTTCGTTACGCAGTGTTTCCAGCTCTATACGGCGGGCGTGCTCTTCACCACCTTGTTCCTCGGAGGCGGCGAGAACTGGTTGAGCTTTCTGGTCAAGATCTTCGCCGTCCTGTTCGTGCCGATCGCGATCACCGTGGTCTTTCCCCGCTTCAAGGTGGAGGAAGGCGTGGCGTGGGGCTGGAAATGGCCCACGACGATCGGCCTGGTGGGTTTGGCGCTGGTGTTTTTCTGATGGACGGGGTCCCGGGAGCGTAGCGATATGAAGGGCAACAAAGTAATCCCGATCGAGACGCACGAGCGCGTGCCGGCGCGCCAGCGGACCAATCCGTGGGCCAAGGTCTTCGATCCCTTCATGGATTTCTGCCGCAGCCGCTCCCTGTTCCTGCTCCATTACTGCACCGGCTGCGGCGCGGTTGAACTGCCTCCGACCGTCACCTCGCGTTTCGACGTGGAGCGCCTGGGTATCCAGCCCATGGTCACGCCCCGCCAAGCCGATATCCTGCTGGTGACCGGGTATGTGGCGACCAAGACCCTGAAACGCATCCTGCTCTCCTATGAGCAGATGCAGGCCCCGAAATACGTCATCGGAATCTGCTCGTGCACCGTCAACGGCGGGATGTACTGGCAGAGTTACGCGACCGTGAAGAAGCTCAACGAGTACCTGCCGGTGGATGTCTACATCGCCGGGTGCATGCCACGACCCGAGGCGGTGCTCCATGGTCTCCAGCAACTCATGGAGGATATCAAGACCGGGCGAGCCAACGCGTGGCAGGACTATTTCAACCGGTACGACCACTACCTGGGCAACCAGCAGGCGTTGTTCGGTGACCGCTGGCAGACCCCCACCGACATCATCGGCGAGGCGCGTCACTATGGTTTGTTGGGAGAGCAGACGCTGGGCGAGCACACCGCGTTGCTCGAACGAATCAAGCAGCCCCTGGAGGTGCCCACTGCCGGCGTCTTCAGCCCTCACAGCGAGACACGCGAAACATGAGCGAATCCAAGGCCATCTCTCACCGGCTGGACGACGTCCTCAAGGAAATCGAGGGCGTGCGCTACACCCGCCAAAGCAAGACCCGGATCCGCGTGGATCTGGATGCCGATGCCCTTCCGACCCTGCTGGAACTCCTCCAGGGGCGAGCCGGTTATGTACATTTGTCGGCGATTACCTGCGTGGACTGGATCGACGCGGATCAGTTCGAACTCATTTATCACGTCTGGTCCTACGAGGACAAGGCGCTGGTCTCGGCCCACATTCGCATCAGCCGCGACCCCGGACGCTATGTCTCGGTCTATGACATCTACACCCCGGCGGCCTTTTTCGAGCGCGACATCCACGAGATGTTCGGGGTCTACTTCGAGGGCGCGCCGGACATGGAGAAATTCATCCTCACCGAGTGGGACGGACCGCCGCCGATGCGTAAGGAGTTCGACACCGAGCGCTACGTGAACGAGACCTTCGCCTGGCAGGAATACAACCCCGAGTGGCTGCGGGAGATCAGCGCGCAGGGGGGTGGAATCGCGGTGAAACCATCCGAAGGAGCCCTCTGAGATGCGTCCCGAAAACTACCAGGCGGTCAACCATCCGCCGAGCAACGAGTACGAGCTGAACTTCGGCCCGAACCACCCCGGCATCGAGGGCAACTACGCCTTCAAGGTGAAGCTCGAGGGCGATATCGTGGTCGCGGCCCGTGCCGACGCCGGTTATCTGCACCGCGGCTTCGAGAAACTCATGGAAGGCCGGCTGTGGATGCAGAACCTGGCCATCGTGCCGCGCATCTGCGTACCGGACCCGGTGCCCATGGAGGTCTGTTACTCGATGGGGGTGGAGGCGATCGGCGGCCTTGAGGTGCCCGCCCGCGCCCAATGGTTGCGGGTCCTGCAGCTCGAACTATCGAGGATCGCCGCCCACCTGTTCTTTTTCGGCGGCCACGCCGCGACCGTTGGTCTCTACACCACGATGTTCTGGGGGATCGCCGATCGCGATCTGATCCTCGACCTGTTCGAGGAGATGACCGGCGGGCGCGTCTACCATATCTACAACATCCCGGGGGGCGTGCGTCGTGATCTGCCGCCCGGGTTTCTCAAGCGGCTGAACGCCCTGCTCGACTACCTGGAGTCGCGCCTCAGCGATTACGACGACTTGTTCTTCACCAACCGGGTCCTCGTCCACCGTGCCCGGGGCGTGGGCGCCATGGACCAGAAACAAGCCCTGGAATGGGGCGTCACCGGCCCCAATCTGCGCGCCTGCGGGCTGCCCTTCGACGTGCGTCGCGACGAGCCCTACCTGGTCTACGATCAACTGGATTTCGAAATCCCCACCTATGCGGCCGGGGACGACCTGTCGCGCACCCTGGTGCGCCGCGCGGAACTGGAGCAGAGCGTGCGCATCCTGCGCCAGGTCGCCGAGCGCCTGCCTTCGGTAGAGGGCCCGATCCGGGCGCCGGTCCCCAATCCGCTGGCCTGGAATCTACCCGAGGGCGAGAGCTACACGCGTATCGAGTCCTCGAAGGGCGAACTGGCCTATTACATCCTTTCCACCGGCGGTGCCAAGCCCTACCGGGTCCATGTGCGAGGCCCTTCCCAGATGCACGCCGTACAGGTGCTGGAGAAGCTCGCCATCGGCGCGCGCCTGGAGGACGTCGCCCAGATCGTATTTTCCCTTGATTCATGCCCTCCGGAGGTGGATCGCTGATGTCGGACGTCGCCTACAAGAGCAAGGGGAGCGTCCTCAACCCGCTCAAGGCCTTCTCGTTCATGGGGCGCAAAGCGGTGACTCTGCCCCTCGACGAGCCCCGCGATGGAGCCGAGTACTACCGCGGCTTCCACGTCAATGACTGGGAGAAATGCATCGGCTGTCGCTCGTGCCAGAAGATCTGCGACAACCAGGCCATCACCATGGTCAAGATCCCCTCGCTGCCCGATGACCCGGTCAAGGGGGTGCGCAACGAGCGCCCGGCGATCGATTATGGCCGTTGTTGCTGGTGCGGCCTGTGCGTGGATGTTTGCCCGACCGGTTCCCTGGCGTTGTCCCGCGAATATATTCATACCTGCCGCGGCGACGAACTGGACAGCTACTTCATCCTCCCCGACCCCAACGGGATGCACGACAAGCACTACGGCTTCGGCTGGGCGAAATCACCGGACTCAGACCTGGTCGATCTCAATCGCCGTCCGATGCCGGAGATGGCGCCGCAAAAGCGGCTTCAATCCTTTGACGAGATGGTCCACGGCTACTCCGGCCAGGAGGCGTTGCTGGAGGCATCGCGATGCGTCCAGTGCGGCTTGTGTCTCGAATCCTGCCCCACCCACATGGACGCCCCGAACTATATTCGCTCCATCTGGGAGGGTAATCTGGAACAGGCGGTCCGGGATATTTATCAGAGCAATCCCTTCTCCAGCATCTGCGGCCGGGTCTGCACTCACCGTTGCGAAACCGCCTGCTCGATCGGCCGGCGCGGAACCCCGGTGGCAATCCGCTGGCTGAAACGCTTCGCCCTCGACCATGTGGACCACGAGACGGTCAAACGGATTGCCGCCGAGGGCAAGGGCGGCTATCTCAGCGGGCACAAGGTGGCGATCATCGGCGCCGGCCCGGCGGGACTGACCACGGCCTTCGATCTGGCCAAGAAAGGCCACGAGGTGGTGGTCTACGAGGCGATGGAAAAGCCCGGCGGCATGACCCGCTACGGGATCCCGGAATACCGCCTGCCCTACGCGCGCCTCGATGAGGACGTCGACGTGATCACCTCGCTCGGCGTCAAGATCCGATACAACACCCGGATCGGCAAGGACGTCACCCTGCAACAACTCGAACAGGACTACGACGCGGTGCTGATCGCCATCGGCATGCAACTGGGACGCTCGACCCGCGTCCCCGGCAGCGACAACCCCCATGTCCGCAAGGCCATCGATCTGCTACGCATGATTACGCGCGGGGAGACCTTTCCCGTTCCCCGCCGTGCGGCGGTCATCGGCGGCGGAAACGTGGCCATGGATACCGCCCGCAGCGTGGCCCGCCTGCAGATGAAGAAGTACGGAAAGGTCGACATCACGGTCACGGCCCTCGAGGACTTCGACCACTTCCTCGCCGATCCGGTGGAGGTCGAGGAGGCTCGGGAGGAAGGGATCGAGGTACTCGACGCCCGCGGACCGGTGGAATGCGTGATCCGCGAAGACGGGACGCTGGAGTGCCTGCGCACCGTGAAGGTGATCTCCATTTTCGACGAACAGGGTCGTTTCGCACCCAAATACGATGACTCGGACGAGCAGATCCACCCCGCTGACATGGTAATCGAAGCGATCGGACAGATGGCCGACCTGAGTTTTCTCGGCGAGGCACTCACCGAACGTCTGGAGTGGAACCGGGGGCGGCTCAAGGTCGACGAGAATGGTCGAACCTCCGAGCCCTGGCTGTGGGCCACCGGTGACGTCGTCCACGGCCCCGACGTGGTCCACGCGGTAGCCGACGGCCATCGTACGGCGAACAGCATCGACACCTGCCTCTGCGGAATGGAGAAGGTTACCCAATGAGTAATCCAGAGCATCTCGAAGGCCATAGCAAGGCCTACGAGCAGATCCGATCCAAGAAAACCCTGCAAGAGATCCTCGCGGTGGCGATGTCCTTCGAGAAGGCCGCCCGGGACTTCTATGCCAGCCTGGCGCCCAAGGTTGGCAAGAATCTCCGCTATCTGGTGGAAGAACTGGCCGAGGAGGAGCAAGGTCACTACGATCTGTTCCAGAATCTGGCAAAGAATCCGGAAGTTCAGAGTCGAATCCAGGAGCAGATCCAGTCCCCCGTGGAAGACCACAAGTTCTCCGACTACGTCCACCTCCCCGACCTCGGGGACCAGCCCGACGATCAGGCGGTACTCCAGTACGCCATGGGGCGCGAGGATGCGGCCATGAAACAGTACCGGGATTTGGCTCGCGACACCGAACCGGGGCCGGCCCACGATCTGTTCGAGTTCCTCGCCAACGAGGAAACCCAACACAAGCAGGAACTGGAAAAACTCTACTACGAGACCGTCCACAGCGGCGGCGTCTGAGCGGACCCCAACGCGGCGAGCGCGACAGAAGTGCGGAGACACGATTCTATCGTGTCCCCCTCGAAGAAACGCGGCAGCAGCTCATCGCTGGGATCACGCCCAGCCAGAGTGGACCGACCGCGCCCGATCCTGGAAACGCGATCATTGAAATGAATGCTGTCGCTCGGCCTCGAAAGTGACACGATGAAATCGTGTCCCCGCTCCCGAATGCTTCGGCGAAAGCGAAGGACCACCCGATAGCCCGGCATCGAGCGAACGCGCCGCCGCGACCCCGTAACTTGTCAGCCTTGATCCCATCAACTACGCTTTGGCGAACGAGGAACCCCGGTATGGCTACATCTTCGGAACACGCGAGACACGCGCCGTGTCCCCGCGGTAGAGCGTCAATCGTCTTTGAACCGCTCGCCTAGCGCGAAGATGGAACCCTGTGTGGCGGGACAACGTTGGCGGCCGCAGGCCAAGCTCCGCGGCCACCGGCACACTTCCGTCGGACACGCCGCAGCCCTAAATGAAGCCGGCTCATATCCGAAATGCCTGCTTATGTAGCACACGCCATAACGACGGAAATCCGGTGATAGGTTAAATGAAGAGCCCGGTAGCCCTGGATTATTCCCAGAAACAGCATGAAAACGAGCCGCTTTAGGAACGTGCGGTGTTTTCGAGATCCCGCTCCCCGCGTGATGGAGATTTTGTGCAGAATAAAGAGTTGGGCGTCTCACGATGCGCCCGACCGAATCCAGTAATCGCAGGTCTTTGGGGGAGCAGAATAATGGCCGCATACGTAATCTTCGATGTCGATATCCGCGATGCCAACCGGTATCAGGATTTCATGGAACAGGTGAAGCCTGCGCTTGAGGAAGCCGGCGCGCGCTATCTCACCCGTGGTGGGGCGCACAAGATCTACGAAGGCGACTGGGGTCCGCGCCGTATCGTGCTTTTGGAATTCCCCTCAGTTGCGGCGTGGGAGTCGTTCTACTACGGCCCCGTCTACCAGGGAGTCAAGGCCATACGAGATGAATGCAGCTCCGCTCGTCTGGTAAGTGTCGAAGGCCTCGCCTGACCGAAGCTTGTCCAGCAGTGCGAATGAAGACGCCCAACCGTGCGATGCAGCGGACCGCTTCACGGCGGGCTGTCGCCCGCCGTGAAGCGGCCGTTGATCGCAGACGTTAGGCGCCTCATGAAGTTTCGCGACGCAATCCGATCCCTTCTATCAGGGAAGCCTGATGGACTCACACCGCAAGAGCTACGCGATCTGATCAAGGCTAACTATCCTGAGCTCTACGGTACCGAGTCGCATCGGCGAAACGTGGACAAAGGCTTAGCCATCCCCTCATTTCCACCACTCAAATAACCCCGAACACCGCCCGGAACACCGCATGCTCACGCATCAGCTCATAGAACTTCGCAATCAGCGGCCCGGCCTCCGACTCGCGCATCC
>Ga0114931_10006320_pt1 | contig 14569 bp, 11 predicted proteins | sample 2SBtaG_FD_89579 | JGI IMG/M metagenome (GOLD analysis project Ga0114931, IMG submission 89579) | Deep subsurface microbial communities from Kolumbo volcano to uncover new lineages of life (NeLLi) - 2SBTROV14_V59a metaG | ecosystem: Environmental > Aquatic > Marine > Volcanic | place: Kolumbo...
TGCATCGACGTATAAGCAATACGGGCACACTGCGCAGCTGGGTCGGCTTCGCCTTCCTACGCAGCCTTGTCCTCGCCGCGCCAAAACCTCCAATTTATTTCTGAGCCAACCCTAAGCAATACGGGCGCACTGCGCAGCAGGGTCGGATTCGCCTTCCTACGCAGCCTTGTCCTCGCCGCGTCAAAATCTCAAATTTATTATTGAGCCAACCCTAAGCACAAGGGGACCCGCGGTTGCGGGTCCTTTTTTTGCGCGGCCCGGTCAGGCCACCCTGGCCAGGACTCGGGACTACGGTAAGATGGTGGTCGATCGGTTTTGCCCATTTGGTGCCCTACAATGACGACTCAGCCCACTGTCGAAAACTCACATCGTCGCCTGGTGGAGCAGTACACCGAGATGGCCCGCTTGGCGGGCGGACTGGCTCATGAGATTAAAAATCCGCTTTCGACCATCCGTTTGAACATGCAGCTGTTGGCCGAAGATTTGGAAGAAGTCCAGACTCCCGCCGGGCGCCGATCGCAGAAGCGAATTGAAGTGATGCAGCGCGAGTGTCAGCGTTTGCAGGATCTGCTGGATGATTTTTTGCAGTTTGCCAAGGTTCGTTATTTGCAACGCGTACCCACCGACTTGAATCGGGAAATCGAAGACATTTTGGATTTCTTTGCGCCTCAAGCCCAGGGCGCGCGCGTTGAGATCATTCGTTATCTGGATCCGGAACTGCCCACGGTGATGCTGGATCGGGAAGCATTTCGTGGGGCTATGTTGAACTTGATTCTCAATGCCATGCAGGCGATGCCCGAGGGGGGAGAATTGGTCGTGCGGACTTCGGAGGCGGGAGGGGGAAACGTGGCCCTCTATTTGATTGATACAGGTTGTGGCATGGACGACCGAACCGCCTCGCGTATGTTCGACACGTTCTTTTCCACCAAGCCGGGAGGATCGGGGCTGGGACTGCCAACCACGGCAAAAATCATTGAATCGCATGGTGGTAGAATTTCGGTGCAAAGTGAGATCGGACGGGGCACCCAATTTACCATCGAGCTGCCCGTGCCCGCGCGGCTAGATCGACAAGGGGAGGAACCCGAGTGACCAAAGCCTCTACCATCGCCAATGCGGGACCACCGATCAAGGCCTTGATTATCGACGACGAGGCGGCTCACGGGGAGACCGTGGGCGACAGTTTGCGCCGTGTGGGTTATAACTGCACGGTCGCCACCTCGGGGCGTGAGGGTTCGGCAATGCTCGATCGCGATGCCTATGAAATCATAGTGACCGATTTGCGGATGAACGATGTGGATGGTCTGGAAATACTGGCCAAGGCAAAAGAAGTGCTGCCGGACGCCGAAGTCATTCTGGTGACTGGCCATGGTACCATCCAGTCCGCCGTTGAGGCCATGCAACTGGGGGCGTTCAACTACCTGCTCAAGCCATTGGATTTGAAGCAGCTTCGAGCCGTGGTCGATACGGCTGCCCGAAACCAACACCTGCGCCGCGCCAATGCCGAACTGAACCGGCGCCTGGATGAAAAGTTCGGATTTGAAGGGGTCATAGGCAACAGTCCTCTGATGCACGAGGTGGTGGACCGCATGCGGCGGATTGCTCCGACCGATGCCACGGTCCTCATTCAGGGTAGCACGGGAACAGGCAAGGAATTGGTGGCTCAGGCAATTCACCAGAACAGCCCCAGAAAAAAAAGGCCCTTCGTGGGGCTCAACTGCGCCGCTCTGAGCGAGCATATCCTGGAAAGCGAACTGTTTGGCCATGTGCGAGGTGCTTTTACCGACGCCAGTTCCGATCGGGTAGGCAAGTTTGAATATGCCAATGGCGGCACGCTCTTTCTCGATGAAGTGGGCGACATGCCTTTACCAACCCAGATCAAGCTGCTCAGGGTATTGGAAAGTGGTGAAATTACCCGGGTGGGTTCCAACGAACCGATGCAGGTCAACGTACGGATTCTTTCGGCCACCAATCGTGATTTGGAAGAGGCGATTGGCGCGGGGACCTTTCGCGAGGATTTGTACCATCGGCTGAAGGTCATCACACTCCAACTGCCGACCCTGGCCGAACGAAGTCAGGACATTCCTCTGCTGATTGAGCATTTCATCAAACTACACACTGCCAGGCATCACAAAAAAGTCGACAGCATGACCATGGCCGTGCGGCGCCGACTGTTGGCTCACAGTTGGCCAGGCAATGTTCGACAGCTTAAAAATACGATCGAAAGCATGGTCGTGGTCGACTACGACGAAGTCCTCGATCTGGATGATTTACCAAGCGAATTCCTTCCCGAGGACCATCCCCTGGCCATGCCCTCGGCGCGCGGTTTGAGCGAATTGGTGGGCAAGCCACTGGCGGAAATCGAAGGCCTGTTCATAGCCGAAACGCTGAAGTTCACCAACGGCAATCGCGAAGAGGCCGCCAGCCTGTTGGGGATTGGTGAACGGACACTGTACCGAAAGATCAAGGAGTATGGACTTTAGCCAATCCGAATTCCGCAATCCGAATTCAATCATGTCTCCTATCCAACAACTACCCACCAGCGTGGTCAACAAGATTGCGGCCGGCGAAGTGATTGAGCGGCCAGCAAGTGTTGTCAAGGAGCTGGTTGAAAATTCGATCGATGCCGGGGCTACCCGTATTGATGTGGTCATCGAAAAAGGGGGGCGTGAACGAATTCGCGTGACCGACAACGGAACGGGAATCGCGGCTGAGCAATTGCCGCTGGCGGTGGCCGCCCATGCAACCAGCAAGCTTCGCGAGGCGGACGACCTGTTCAAGATTGCCTCATTGGGGTTTCGAGGGGAGGCGCTGGCTTCGATGGCTGAAGTCAGCCGGTTGACAATCTGCAGCCGTCTCCGCTCGGCGGAATCGGGCGCCGAACTGGAAATCGTCGGAGGCCGAGCAGAACCGATCCGGCCGGTTGGTTGTCCGGTGGGTACCTCGATTGAAGTACGACGGCTCTTTTTCAATACTCCGGTACGACAGAAATTTCTCAAGACCACGCAAACTGAGATGGGCCATATTACCGAAGCCTTCACGCGTCTGGCCCTGGCCTGTCCGCAAGTCCATTTTACCCTGACCCATGGCAGTCGAATCCTGCACGATCTGGCCCCGGTGGATGACTTGCGCGAGCGGCTTGCCGCTCTGTTTGGCCAGGGGTTGGCGGAACAGTTGATTTCGGTGAGGAGCGAGGAAAATGGGATTTGCCTGAATGGATACGTGGCCAACCCCATGCAAAGCCGTAGCAACAATCGCATGCAGTATCTGTTGCTCAACGGGCGATTCATTCGAGATCGATCGTTGCAGCATGCCCTGAACGAAGCTTACCGGGGCCTGCTGCTTTCAGGCCGCTACCCGATATGTTTCCTGCATTTAGAATTGCCGCCAGAGTCGGTTGATGTGAATGTCCACCCGACCAAGCAGGAAGTTCGTTTCCAGGATGCGGGGCAGATTTACAGCCAATTGCTGGGTACGTTAAGGACAAAATTTCTTAACTCCGACTTGACTGCCCGGGCAACGCTTGCCGATGAAAAATCGGAATCTGGCTGGGATTCGCCCGCTGGCGGAGAATCGACTTGCGACCGGCAGGACGAAATCAGCCGCAGCACCCCTCCGGCCCGTGACTTATTCGATTGGGCCCGGCGGCAACAACCCGAGCAGGACCAGCTCGGTTGGGGCCAGCTCGGGCGGGGTACCCAGCCACCGGCGAGGGTGCCGGACTTTAAGCCGCATGGTCTGTCGCCTACAGTGCGTGAAGGAATGCCGGCCTACCGTGGTACCGCGAGCGAGCCAAATTCGGTGGCGCGCCAGGATACAAATCTTGCCACCAATGGTTCCAGCAATTCCGTGGACGACGCTGCGGCGGTTTCCACGGAAGCCACCGTAACCTCGGCTGGTACGGGGAGCCCTTCGCATGGAACGCCAATTCAGGCACTGCAAATACACGACCGCTATCTGGTCACCGAAACGGCTGAAGGGTTGGAGATTATTGACCAGCATGCATTGCATGAGCGAATTCTCTACGAGCAGTTGCGCGAAAAAGTGCTGGCCGAGACCATGGAATGCCAACGGATGTTGGTGCCCGAACCGGTCGATTTGGCTGCAAACGAAGCGGCGGCGGTCCTGGAGAATCGTCAGACGCTGGCCCAATTGGGAGTTGAAATCGAGCCCTTTGGCGGCGAAACGGTACTGTTGACCGCATATCCGGCCATGCTGGCTCATTTCAATCCGGTGGATTTACTCCATGGTTTGGTCGAGAAACTGGTCGAGAAACTTCTGGCCAGTAGCCGTCCACCCAATCCCCGAGACCTGCTGGATGAGCTGCTGCACACGATGGCCTGCAAGGCGGCTGTCAAATACGGGGACCGGCTCACGGGCGAGGAAATCACGGCCCTCGTCGGGCACCGGCATTTGGTCCAGGATCATCATCATTGTCCGCACGGTCGGCCTACCACCTTGATTTTCAGCCGGAAACACCTGGATCGCCAGTTCAAGCGAATTTGAGGGAAACACATGATATGCGTAGCCATTGGTCGTAGTCGTCACAAGCTCATGATGGCCGAGCATCGCCACCTGGCCGAACAGGGCGCCAAGATGGTTGAATTGCGGCTGGATTACCTGGCTCGGCGAGTCAACATGCGGCGTCTGCTGGGCATTCAGGATGCCGAATCTCCCTGTCAGGTGATCGTCACCTGCCGCCGGATGGAAGATGGCGGAAAGTGGGAAGGCACCGAGGAAGCACGGCAATTGTTGCTACGTGAAGCCATCGCCGAAGGGGTTGATTATGTCGATCTGGAAGAAGATATCGCCGACAGGATTCCTCGCTATGGTAAGACCAAACGTATCATCAGCTACCACAACTTCCGTAAAACTCCCGAAAACCTGCGGGAGTTGCATGGTCGGATGTCGCAACTCGATCCGGATATTATCAAAATCGCCACGATGGCCAACGATCCGCACGACAACTTGCGGATGTTGGAAATGATGCAGGAAAGCGAAATTCCCACCGTTGGCATGTGCATGGGTGACATGGGCACGCCTTCGCGAATTTTGGCCAGCAAGTTTGGCGCGCCCTTTACCTATGCCACTTTCAGCCAAGAGCGCGCCTTGGCGCCGGGGCAACTGAGTTTCAAACAGATGACCGAGATCTATCGGTACGAATCCCTGGGCTCCGACACGGCCGTCTATGGGGTGATTGCCGATCCGATTGGGCATAGCTTGAGCCCGCATGTACATAATGCGGCCTTTGCCGCCAAGGGATACAATTCTGTCTACTGCCCTTTCCGGGTCCCGACGGATAATCTCGAGCAGTTCATGGAGGATGTCCCCCGCCTGGGCGTCCGGGGATTGAGTGTGACCATCCCTCACAAAGAAGCCATCGCCCGCTACCTTACAAAAGTCGATCCCGCGGTGAAAAGCATCGCCGCGGTGAACACGATTGTGTTCGAGGGCGCGGAAGTGATCGGTTACAATACGGATTACAATGCCGCGATGGATTGCCTGGAGAATTCGCTGGGTACGATCGGCCATGACCCAAGTCCGGTCCGAGGCAAGCGGGCACTGGTGCTGGGGGCCGGAGGCGTGGCCCGGCCGATCGTCTACGGATTATGCTCCCGTGGGTCGCAGGTGACCGTCGCTTCGCGTACGCGAAGCAGGGCCGATCGGTTGGCCAAGGCATTCGATTGCAAGGTGGTGAACTGGGAGTCGCGGCATCGGGTGCCATGCGAAATCCTGGCAAACTGCACTCCCGTGGGCATGCACCCCAATGTCGACGAGACTCCAATCAATAAAAGTTATCTCAAGCCGACCATGCTGGTGTTCGATACCGTTTACAATCCGGAGTCCACCATGCTGATCAAAGATGCCCATAGGCATAATTGCCCGGTCGTGACGGGTGTCGAAATGTTTGTGCGGCAGGCCATGCTACAATTCTACCTGTTCACCAAGCAGGAAGCGCCTGCTCAGTTGATGCGCGAGGTATTGAAAAAGACCATCGGCGCGGTGAAATATCTTGGCGATTGATTTCACGGAGGCGGATCCGCTGGCGGCAGATAAAACCATCGTTCTGGTCGGCTATCGTGGCACCGGTAAGACGACCGTGGCCCGCGCGCTGGCGGATCGTCTGGATTACGATTGGGCCGATGCGGACGACTTGGTGGAACAATATGCGGGCCAAACGATTGCGGAGATTTTTGCCCAGTTCGGGGAAGACGATTTTCGCGCTCGGGAAGCGGTTGTTGTGGCCGAACTCTGTCGCCGACCGCGTACGGTTGTGGCAACCGGTGGTGGAGCCGTGTTGCGGGAAACGAACCGCCAGCGGATGATGGCTTGCGACGCGGTTGTCTGGCTGACCGCGACGCCTGAGACCATTGCCGGACGCCTCGCGACCGATTCGTCCACCGCCTCGCGAAGGCCCGACCTGACCCGTCAAGGCGGTTGGATCGAGATTGAAACGCTCCTGCGGCAGCGCGAGTCGATTTACCGCGAATGTGCCACCTTTGCGGTCGATACCGAAGGCAAGGATCCGGCCGAGATTGTCGAAGAAATTGTGGCGAATCTGAAGTAAGCCGGCTGAAGTATCTGGTATGTTTGTAGGCACAGGCTCGTCCATCCGGCTATGGGTGTGGGTGGATTTAGAGGGGCTTAAGAGAAAGAACGGGAGTTGACGTTCCCATGTAGTAAACGGTTACAAATCACATTCCGCCTTCCGCCTTCCGCCTTCCACCATCCGCCTTCCGCCTTCCGCCTTCCGCATTTCCCCTTTCCCATGCTTCCATTTGCCGCCTTGCCAATGCCAGCCTGTCTGCTGCTCGTGTTTATGGTAGGCCTGGTGCTGGGCGCGGTTGCCAACTGGGCAACGTATCGATTGGCATGGAACCGCCGGGATATCTCGCCCTGGTCCGCGCCTGCGGAGCAGGCCCCGCCACGGCAGCCGGCGGATCGTATTCCCGTGCTCGGCTGGCTCGGCCTGCGGCGTGAGAATTTCTTGCATGGTCCCCGGTTCTGGTGGCGGCCTTTGGGGGTCGAACTGGCCATGGGGGTGGGGCTTGCAGCACTCTACCGATGGGAAGTGCTGCAGCGAGGACTCATCGCCGGACAGGCCGCCGGAATTTGGGGACAGCCCGTGGCTGTCGGCACCTGGATCTTGCCCGAGGGTTTGCTGACCGGTGAGTTTATCGGCCACGCAGTGCTGATCCTGTTTATGGCGGCAGCTACGTTGATCGATATGGATGAGAAAATTATCCCCGACGAAATCACCGTCCCGGGGACCCTGCTGGGGCTTTTGCTCGCGTGTCTGTTGCCGATGACACTACTGCCCCATTTGGGCCTAAATCGGCAGATTCCAGCAGCAGCCCACGTGGTGGAGGTTCAGCCGGCTGCGCTCCAGCCGCCCGCCGGGTGGCAATGTACGGTCGAACCTGTAGGCCTAGCCGATCCCAATAGCTGGCCCGACTGGTTGCAAAGCGCGCCTTGCGGGTGGAGTCTTTTGCTGGGGTTGGCCTGCTATGGGCTGTGGTGTTTTGCCCTGGTGCCCCGCCGTTGGCGCGGCCGGCATGGCGTGTGTCGCGGCCTGGCAGTGATCGGTGCGCGGATCACTCGGGAGCTAACTCGGCCCCCGATGGCCTGGATTGCACTGCTGGGGGGAAGCTATGTGATGGTCGTCTGGTGGCTGGGAGGCGATGCATGGCGGGGATTGCTTTCCGCCCTGGTGGGCTTGGTTGTCAGTGGGGGCATGGTATGGGCCGTGCGGTTGGTCGGCACGGCCGCATTGGGTCGCGAAGCGATGGGTTTTGGCGACGTGACGTTGATGATGATGATCGGCGCTTTTTTGGGCTGGCAAGCGGGCTTGATGATTTTTTTTGTCTCCCCCTTTGCGGGCTTGATTGTGGGAGTGGGGCAAATCATCTTGCGGCGCGGAGACGTAATCCCCTACGGTCCTTTTCTTTGCCTGGGCAGCTTGGTGGTGATCGTTCGCTGGGGCACTTTTTGGACTCTTGAGACTACCCAGCCACTGTTTGGCATGAGTTGGCTGGTTTTATTGGTGATGGCTATAGGAATGTTCCTGCTCGGTGGCATGCTGGCTATCTGGCGAGTCATCAAAATAAGGCTTTTTAGAAGGTAAATCCGTCATGCAAGGCTGGCTGACACAAACGGTGCCTATTCGGTCCGCCCAGGATTGGCAGGCAGGTTCGGCCCAGATTGCCGGCCAGCGGTATGGAGTGCTTGAGACGGTCGCGGGTAGGCTGGTTGCCTTGCATTTTCGGCCTTGGCCCAAGTTGTTTGCCTGGCCCGAATTTTGGCCGGTGGGGACCGATTACCACGCTCCCGGGGATGCCGATTGCTGCCTGCTGTATTACAACCAGCCGCGCCGGCATTCGCAGTTTCTGGCCTTGCGCTACATGGTTTCCCAGCGGGGGACCTCCTACGCGACCTTCCGAGCCGCGTTGGTTGCGCTCGACTGGGTCGCCGAAATCAAACGGTCTGACGCGCTGTTGTGCGATGCGGCCAACCGCCGGCTCTCCGCCAGGCTGATGCGCCGCTTCGGTTGGGAACCTCACAAGCCATCGCGTTGGCACCGCAACTACATCAAACGGTTCTACGGTCAATATCCGCCCCGAACGCTAGCACTCTTTGCGGGCTAGTCCGGATTGGCCTTGTTGCCAGTCGAGTCCCTTGCTACGGTCCCGTGGTATTTCCCTGCCCGCTGCCCTCAAGCGATATCCCCCATACACGATATCGACGCCCCTAGCATTCAAAACGGATCTCCACGGTGTTACGAGCCACCCTCAAGCTGGCCCTGGGCTTGCTCCTGCTAACCGGCGGTTGCGGCCGGCTGGTTTTCAAGCCCAAGGAGCAGGCCAACGCGATGCAGCAGCAGCAACTGCAAACGCTGGCCCAGCAGAACCAGGAATATCAGAGCCGAGCTCAGAATCTGGATAACGACAATCAGGAACTGGAGTCGCTCCTGGCCCAGTCGCGTCAACAGGTGCGCCTGCTCAACGATGAACTGACCGCCACCCGAAGCACGCTGAAAACGACAACCGATCAACTGGTGGCCATGCGGACCAATAACGAACAACTCCGCCACAAATCCACGGCGTTGTTGGCTTCGTCGCAGAAGCGTTCTCGGGCGGAAATCCATGCCAACAACAGCCTGTTGAAAAATCTCACCCTGGGAAATCTGCCGGGAATCGAGGTGCGTCAAGATGGCGACGTGGTACGAGTCGAAGTGCCCGCCGCCCAGCTATTTATGCCCGGGAGCAACTACCTGATCCATGGAGCCGAGCCGTTGCTGAAAAACGTGGCTGCCGAGCTGAGGCGTAATTTCCCCGACCAGATCATCGGCATCGAAGGGCATACCGACAACACACCCACCCATTCGCAACAGTTTCCCAGCAACCACCATCTCTCCACGGCCCAGGCGCTGGCCGTATACAATACGGTTGTTCAGCATGGTGCGATTCCCGAGCAGCAACTGTTCGTGATTGGCCATGGCTCCAACCAACCCATCGTATCCAATGCGACCGAAGCCGGGCGTGCTCGAAATCGACGGATAGAGTTTGTCGTCTACCCGGAGCGGTTTGCCAGCCGCTAGGAGGTAGTGCCGGGCAGAAAAGTTTGGCTTGCCGCCGCCAGCAAACCGTTGGGGGCAGGAACCCACGCGTCAGCGTCCCGGAGGCAACGAATCTTTTCAGTGTCTTGCGTACCGAACCTACGCAAATCCTACTCTGGAGCCCAAATTCCGTCTGAAAAGTTTGGCTTGCCGTCAGAATGCATCCGCTTGAAAAGACGGCCATTCTGTGCGATATTCGCTGCTTCTCGTTCTTCTTGTGCGTGTGCGGAAGCTAAGGTGGCGTACCATGCAGATTTGGTCGGCAATCTATCTCCGAGGTGGCAAATGTGTCCGCCTTCAGCAAGGTGATTACAGCCGCGAAACGGTCTTTGACGACAATCCGGTGGCCGTTGCCCGCAGATTTCAGCAACAGGGAGCCAGGCACCTTCATTTGGTCGATTTGGATGGTGCCCGTGAGGGCCGGCCGGTCAATCTGAAGACGGCTCAGGCCATTGTCGAGGCGGTCGATCTGGAGTGCGAATTGGGTGGGGGCATCCGCGATGGGGACACGATCGAACGATTGCTGGAAGCCGGAATCAAGCGACTGGTACTGGGGACCTCAGCCCTGAAACGGGCCGACTGGTTTGCCGACAGGTGCCGGGAATTCCCTGGCCAATTGGTTCTGGGGATCGATGCGCGTCACGGGCACGTGGCGACCGAGGGCTGGCTGGAAACAAGTACGCTGGAGGCCACGGAGCTGGCTTGCAATTTCCATCAATTACCGCTGGCAGCGATTGTCTACACCGACATTGCCACCGATGGCATGCTGCAAGGACCCAATGTGGCGGCGATGGCTGAAATGCAGCGATTGGTGGATTTGCCGGTCGTTGCCTCGGGCGGAGTCACCACGACCCAGGATATTGCCCAACTGGCGAATGCGGGCCTGAGCGCCGCAATTGTGGGCCGTGCTCTCTACGAGGGTACCATGTCTTTGCCCGCGGCTCTGGCTGCGTCGGAGCCCGCATCATGATAAACAAAGTAGTTCCAAAAATGGCCGATGAAACCGACCTCGGCAATCCGCTAGCTGTTAAAATAGTCGGCTCCTGGGCGGCTTATCGCCCTGACTCACGTTGGGCTGAGCGGCAATTTGGAAGTACTGAAACATGGTGCGTGTGGCTACAATCCACATGCAATGGAGCCACTGGACCTTAAAGTATTCAAAATCGAGGAACATTTCATGGCCAACAGCGTCGCGGACATTCGCAACCTTGTCATCTGTGGGCACGGCAATGCGGGGAAAACCTCCCTGGTCGATAAGCTGCTCATTCAAAGCGGAGCCGTCCAAGGGAACCCCAGCGTGGATGCCGGTACCAGCCTTTGTGACTTCGACGAGGAAGAAAAACATCATCACCACTCCATCGAGTCCAGCGTCACCCATTTCGACCATGCGGGCAAACAGATTCATTTGATCGACACCCCCGGTTATCCGGAACTGGTAGGTCAGATGATCGGCGCCATGCGAGCCGCGGATACCGCGCTGATTGCCATCGATGCTCACGCGGGGGTCAAAGTAAACACTCGGCGGGCATGGGAGGAAGCGGGCAAGGCCGGCTGTGGCCGTATCCTGGTCCTCACCAAGATCGATACGGACAATATTGATTTTCCAGGCCTGATCGACTCCATCCGGGAGATTTTTGGAAACGAGTGCGCTCTGCTCAATGTCCCCCTGGGCCTGAGCGCCGACTTGCGTGGCGTGGCTAGCACGTTGCAATTGCCTGCGGATACCGAAGGTGCCGTGGTGGATCCAGTCGCAATCCATGAGGCGCTGACCGAGTCGATCATTGAAGTCGACGAAGAAGTGATGGAACGCTATTTCGAAGGAGAGATGCCATCGGATCAGCAGCGGGCGGAATTGATGACCCAGGCGATTGCCGATGGCACCCTGGTCCCGATCGTGTGTGTCTCGACCAACCAAGGCGTGGGAGTGACCGAGTTGATGGATGTGCTGATTACCGCGGCGTTGCCACCCACGGCGGTGCAGCGGACGGCCAGCAAGGATGGCGATGTGGTGGCGTTCCACCCCGACCCGAACGGGCCTTTAGTGGCCCAAGTATTCAAAACACGGGTCGATCCGTTTGTTCAGCGGCTAAGCTTCATTCGGGTCTTTTCCGGCACGATCAAGAAAGATTCGACCATCGATTCACCCGAAGCGCGCAAGGGGATCAAGATAGGTCCCCTGCTGACCGTTCAGGCCAACGAAACCAGCCCGGTCGACCAGGCCGGTCCCGGCGCTATCGTAGCGGTTGCCAAATGCGAGGATTTGCACACCGGGACCTCACTGGGAGATTTGAAATTACCCCCCATTGACTTTCCCACGCCCATGGTGGGGCTGGCGGTGGCGCCAAAAAGTCACAGTGATGACGCCAAGCTTTCGGGCGCGTTGCATAAAATCACCGAGGAAGACAGCACGATCCATTTGGAGCATGATCCCGAAACGAAAGAAATGGTACTCACCGGAATGAGCGAACTGCACTTGACGCTCATCCAGGAGCGGCTGAAACGGCGCGACAAGGTGGAAGTTGTCACGAAAGAACCAAAAATCCCCTATCGGGAGACCATCCAGACAAATGCCGATGGGAGTTACCGCCACAAAAAGCAATCGGGCGGTTCCGGGCAATTTGCCGAAGTGCATATCCGTATGTTTCCGTTTCCCGAAGGAACCGATGTGGATGAATATGCCGTGAAGGACCGGTTTCCTCATCTCAAGAGCAAGCACTATCACGAAAAAAACAACTTTCTGTGGATTGATTCGGTTGTGGGCGGCACGATTCCTGGCAACTTCATGCCGGCTATAGAAAAAGGTTTTCTGGAACGACTGAGACAAGGTGTGATTGCCGGCTATCCGGTGCAAAATGTTTGCGTCGAGGTTCATTTTGGCAAGGATCATCCGGTGGACAGCAATGAAACGGCTTTCAAAATGGCCAGCAGTAAGGTATTTGCCGAAGTTTTCAAAAAGGCCCGTCCGGGACTGCTCGAACCGATGGTCACGATGCACATCACCGTCCCGGCGGACTATGTGGGCGATGTATCCAGCGATCTTTCCACCCGCCGTGGGCAGATGGCTGGGATGGAGTCGGCTGGGGGTGGGATGACCATTGTGGATGCCAAAGTGCCATTGGCCGAGGTATCCACTTATGCCCGCACCCTCTCCTCAATGACCGGAGGCCAAGGCAGCTACGCGATGGAGTTTTCGCATTACGACGTGATGCCCGGCAATGTCCAGCAGGAAATTCTGGCCCAGGCAAAAGTCAAGGAGGACGAAGATTGAGGGGGGAAGCCATTGCCGACCCCCGCTTAGGGGGGTTTCCAAAGGGCTCGACCATTCCATGGTGCTTTGTTATTCTGGTGAATAGTTCGCCTATCCTAGCTATTCGGAACAGAGCCCCTTGCTTGCACTCTTGCCACCTGTCATGGCCCGCAATCCAGCGGTCGCCAGGCTGATTGATTCGGCCTCTTGCGCCGATACCGACAACCGGGGTACGCACAGACCATTTCGAAGTGTTCCGGCAGTCTGGCGGGGCACGGCAAGCCAGAGGGTATATTCGGCATTGTGGCTGTTCCTGGCGCTGGCCGGCCTGCTGGTTTCAACTGCCGGCGCGGTCGCCATCCAGCTGGATTACAGCTACGACACGGAGGGATTTTTCGCGAATCAGGCGGCTAAGGACACCTTGGAGTTCGCCGTTCAGGCGTTTGAACCTTTTACCGATCAGCTTCTTGCCATTCAGCCCGGCGGAAGTAACCATTGGACGGCTTTCTTTACCGCTCCAGGATCAGGGGAGTCGGTGCAGGAGGCCGATTTGCAGGTGCCAGGCAACACCCTGGTCGTGTTTGTTGGCGGTAGAGATTTAGAGGGAGGCCAAGTCGGTTTGGGAGGCCCGGGCGGATGGTCGGCAAGCGGCAATTTTGCCGCCACCGTACGCGATCGTGGGCAGGGGGAAACCCGGGGAACAGCCGCCATGGACTTCGGACCCTGGGGCGGGGCGTTGGCATTTGATACGATCGCTCCGAATGGGACTGCCAGGGCCTGGCATTTTGATGTCAACACGGAACCCTCATTTGGCCAAGCCGATCTGCTGTCAGTAGCAATGCATGAATTGGGGCATATGTTCGGGTTTGGCATCTCCGATTCGTATGGCAATCAGATTGTTGATGGGCCAGACCTGAACGACTCTTATTTTATCGGGCAGACGGTCAAGGATCTGGCTTTGACCGATCCCAAAGTGCCGGGAGTTGCGGTTGATGAAATCCATTTCCAGAATACGGTTTTTCATGATCACTGGGTGAGCGGCACAACAAGTCCACCCTATTTGAATCCTCCTCCCGCGGCCATGGGACCCACCCTGGCTCTTGGCTCCCGAGTCCCATTGACACCGCTGGATTATGCGGCCCTCAAGGATACGGGCTGGGAAGTCCCCGGTGCCTTGCTCGGTTTGCCCGGAGATTTGGATGGCGATAGGGATGTTGATGGAGAGGACTTCTTAGGTTGGCAGCACCGTATTGGCATGACCAGCGGTGTTTCTTTGGTTTTGGGAGACGCCAACGGTGATGGCAACGTGGATCACTACGATGGCTGGATCGTCCGGAACAATTTGGGAGCCAAGGCTTTAGTCGCTTCGCGGGCAGCTCAAGTTCCGGTTCCTGAGCCGACCACGGCGGGCTTGTGCCTGACGCTGGGATGCTTGTTTAATTGTCTTAAACTACAGAGAATGCTTAAACTCGGCGAGATTTTAGTGCCGAGATGAACCAGATAGACCTGCTCCTCCCCGAACGGACACCTCAGGAGGGGCGGTGAGGTTCATGGGCTGGGTACCGTATGGATGGGTGTTTTTCTCAGTTAGGGTTGGCTCAGAAATAAATTGGAGGTTTTGGCGCGGCGAGGACAAGGCTGCGTAGGAAGGCGAAGCAGGCATATTGCTTATACGTCGATGCAGCCTGACACCCGCAGCCGTAGCCGCA
>Ga0114931_10006321_pt1 | contig 14569 bp, 10 predicted proteins | sample 2SBtaG_FD_89579 | JGI IMG/M metagenome (GOLD analysis project Ga0114931, IMG submission 89579) | Deep subsurface microbial communities from Kolumbo volcano to uncover new lineages of life (NeLLi) - 2SBTROV14_V59a metaG | ecosystem: Environmental > Aquatic > Marine > Volcanic | place: Kolumbo...
CCAGTAGTAAAACTGGTAAACCTCATTTTGATGGAAGCTATTAAGAAGGGAGCTTCGGATATTCATATTGAACCTTATGAAAAAAGTCTTCGTGTTCGGTATCGGATCGATGGCGTTTTGCTAGAGCAGATGAAACCGCCGATGAAGTTGAGGAATGCAATTAGTTCGCGGCTTAAGATTATGGCCTCACTTGATATTGCAGAGAGACGTTTGCCACAAGACGGTCGTATTAAGTTGAAATATGGAAAAGGCCAAGACATGGAATATCGGGTTTCTGTTTTGCCAACACTCTTTGGGGAAAAGGTTGTTCTCCGTCTTTTGGATAAAGGAAACCTTCAGTTAGATATGACAAAATTAGGATTCCAGGAGGACCAGCTCAAAGATTTCAAACATGCTATTCATCAGCCTTATGGAATGGTTCTCGTAACTGGACCAACTAGTTCTGGTAAAACAACAACTCTTTATTCTGCGTTAGCAGAACTCAATAAAGTTACCGAAAATATTTCAACAGCAGAAGATCCAGTTGAATTTAGTATCGGAGGGATTAATCAGGTCCAAATGCATGAGGATATTGGGCTGAACTTTGCGGCGGCTTTGCGTTCATTCTTGCGACAGGATCCCGACATTATCATGGTGGGAGAAATTCGAGATTTTGAAACGGCTGAAATCGGTATCAAGGCGGCCTTGACTGGTCACTTAGTGCTTTCAACTTTGCACACGAATGACGCCCCTAGCACGGTGAGCCGTCTTTTGAATATGGGGATCGAACCTTTTCTGGTTGCTTCGGCGCTGAATTGTATTTTGGCACAACGATTGGCTCGAAGAATTTGTCCCGAATGTACGGAAGAAGAAAAGGTCACAGTTCAATCTTTACTCGACATTGGAGTGAATCCAGACATGGCGAATTCGATGAAGGTGTATCGAGGAGCGGGTTGTTCCAATTGTGGAGATACAGGCTACAAAGGTCGAGTGGCTCTCTATGAAGCGATGCTTATGGGAGATGAGCTGAAGGATTTTGTATTAAACGGTGCCAGCACTTCGGAGTTAAAGAGAGAGGCTGTTCGTTTAGGAATGCAAACCTTGAGAATGAGTGCCATTCAAAAGATTGCCGAAGGGGTGACAACGGTTGAAGAGTCTCTAAGAGTCACCGCTAGCGACAACAAATAACATTAAAGAAAGAAACGACAATGAGTGAACAAAATCAATCCACACCTTCTCCTGAAGTTCAGGTCAACCTCCATCAGCTCCTTAAAACAATGATGGATAAAGGTGGAAGTGACCTTCACATTACGGCAGCTACTGCACCGGCGATTCGTATCGACGGAGAAATTGTTCCATTAAAGCTTCCCCCGTTGAATCCATCGGATTGCAAACGAATTTGCTACAGTATTTTGACAGACATTCAAAAATCTAGCTTTGAGCAGGAAAACGAACTCGATCTATCTTTCGGGGTAAAAAGTCTTGCTCGATTCCGGGCAAATATCTTTATGCAGCGGGGTGTTGTCTCCGGAACGTTTCGACAGATTCCATTTAAGATTTCGACGGTGCAAGATCTGGGTCTTCCTCTTATAGTCGAAAAACTTTGCGAAAGGCCCAGAGGTTTGGTTCTCGTCACGGGACCAACCGGTTCCGGAAAATCTACTACGCTGGCGGCCATGATTGACAAAATTAATCGAGAAACTCATCAGCATATTCTCACCATTGAAGACCCGATTGAATTTTTACATCCGCATAAGGGTTGTATTATCAATCAACGTGAAGTTAAGCACGATACTGAAAGTTTTGCGAAAGCCTTAAAATATATTCTTCGGCAAGACCCCGATGTTGTCATGATCGGGGAGCTCCGGGATTTGGAGACGATCGAGGCTGCTTTGGCTGTGGCTGAAACCGGACATCTTTGCTTTGCGACGCTGCATACGAATGGAGCTGTTCAAACGGTCAATCGATTGGTTGATGTTTTCCCTCCACACCAGCAACCGCAAGTCCGTGCGCAGTTGTCCTTTGTTTTGGAAGGTGTGATCTCGCAAAGTCTTCTTCCTAAGGCGTCGGGGGTCGGACGGGTAATGGCTTGTGAAGTCATGGTGCCAACACCTGCAATACGGAATCTTATCCGAGAAGATAAAGTGCATCAGATTTATTCTCAGATGCAACTGGGTCAGGATAAGTTTGGAATGCTTACTCTCAACCAAAGTCTTTGTGAATTGTATCTGAAGAGGCAAATCACATTAGATGAGGCATTAAGTACCAGCAGCGATCCAGACGAGCTAACAAATATGATTAATTCACCAAAGAATGGCGGGCAACAAGATTCGTCGTCAGCTCAGAGTCCTAAGATGAAGGGCTTTGGATCAAAGAAATAGTTTAAGAAAGAGGGGAAAGAAAAATGGCCGTATACAAGTGGGAAGGTGTTGCTCGAAACGGGCAAATGAAATCGGGTACGAAAGAAGCGCCGAGTGAAACCGCTGTTCTGCAGTTTTTGAGATCAAAACAAATTCGGCCACGTAAAATTAAACAGGCAAAAGCAGCCAGCCTCAATAAAGGTATGTCGATTAAAATTGGTACCGGCGTGAAACAGAAAGACCTGGTAATTTTTGCTCGACAGTTCGCAACGATGATTGATGCGGGTCTTCCTTTGGTTCAGTGTTTAGACATCTTAGGATCACAATCAGAAAACCTCCATTTTCGAAAGATCTTAAAGGAAGTTCAAATGGATGTTGAAGGTGGAAGTACGTTTGGAGATGCCCTTCGTAAACATCCAAAAGTTTTTGACTCACTCTTTGTTAACCTGGTTTCTGCGGGTGAGGTTGGTGGTGTGCTGGATGTCGTCATGACTCGGATTGCCAATTATCTGGAAAAAGCTGCCACATTGACGGGGCAGGTCAAGAGTGCAATGGTATACCCGACGGTGATTTTATCAGTCGCTGTTCTCGTTATTTCTATTCTCTTGATTTGGGTTATCCCAATTTTTGAACATATGTTTAAGGAGTTTGGAAATGCATCTCTTCCAGCTCCAACTCAATTTGTCATCGACTTAAGTACGTGGATGAAAGGTAATATTCTCTTTGTTATTGCTTTCTTTGTTGGTTTAGTTTTCCTCTGGAAATATATTCGAAAGAACCCAAAGAGCTTGGCGATAACCGACGATATTTTTTTAAAACTTCCTGTTTTTGGGCCACTTTTACGGAAAGTGGCGGTTGCCCGTTTTACTCGAACTCTTGGAACTATGATTTCTTCTGGGGTTCCCATTCTGGAAGCCCTAGAAATTACGGCAAAGGCGGCTGGGAATAAAACGGTTGAAAAGGCAATTTATAAAGCAAGAGCAAGTATTTCAGAAGGGAAAACGATTTCCGAGCCTATATCTCAGAGCGGAGTTTTTCCCCCTATGGTGTGCCAAATGATTAATGTCGGTGAGCAGACCGGTGCTTTGGATACGATGCTTGGAAAAATTGCGGATTTTTATGATGAAGAAGTAGATGCGGCAGTAAAAGGACTAACAAGTTTAATGGAGCCAGCCATGATGGTGATCCTTGGAGGGATTATTGGGGGGATGGTCGTTGCCATGTATCTTCCAATTTTCAACTTGGCAGGAAACATCAAGGCGCAGTGATTAATGAATGATATACAAGACAGTTTAGATATCCGACGGCGACTTCGTTGGGTTATTTGGTGGAGAGTGATGTTTTTGGTTGTCATGGCGACATCGACAGCCTCTCTCGACACCCTCTTTCAGTCAATTAACTCGCGAGGTATCTACACGGCTATTTTAGTAGGCATTCTGTTTAGTCTGGTAAGTTGGTTTGCGTTGTTTACAAAAGCATCGGACCAAATAACAAAAATGCTAGCAACCGCTCAACTCTTGGCCGACGCTCTCCTGGCCAGTTATATCACCTATGTGACAGGTGGACTTCAGTCCGCGTTTATTCTTATTTATGGTCTTAATATCTTAACGGGAAGTATTCTCTTGTTTACTACAGGTGCAATTGTTGCAGCTTTGCTCTCAGTATTTTCTTTTGCAGGCGTTGCTTTTGTTGGGTTGGGATCGAATCTCTTTCATGATGGGCATTCTGTTGTACGACTCGTTTTTGTCTGTTGTTCCCTAATTTTAGTTGGAGGCATGGTTGCACTGTTATTTAAGAATAGACAAGAATTAATTTCATCGCTCAGAAGAACAAGGCAGGATCTTAAGGGTTTAACGGAACTTCAAATTGCTATTGTGGATCACATCCCTTCCGGAGTTCTTTTGGTCTCTCCTAACAAGTATGTCCTTTATTGTAATGAGCTGGCTAGAAGCATTCTTGGGGTGCCGGTCCTTGGACAAAGCCTAGTTAATCTTAAAGTGGAGCAATTTCTTTTCCAAGGCTTGGCAGAGCTATCTTACCAAAATAAATCCGGTCAAAATCTTACTCTTCGATATCAAACAATTGCTTTGGACGAGAATCAAAGCCTGATTGTGTTCGAAGATATTACAAATGTTCGTGCTCTAGAAGATCAAGTACGCTTGAAGCAACGCTTGGCAAGTATTGGTCACCTGGCTGCGGGGTTAGCTCACGAAATTAAAAATCCTTTAGCCAGTCTTAGCGGCTCAATTCAGCTATTAAAGAAAAAGGAAGAGCTGAGTGAATCTGAATTGAAGCTTATGTCCATCGTCCTCCGGGAAACAGATCGTTTAGATTCTTTGCTTCAAAACTTTTTAGATTATGCGAAGCCTTCTCGATTAGATTTAAAAAACATTGCTGTACGCAGTCTTATCGAACCCATTGTAGGCTTATGCAAAAATGATTTAACTCAATCTGAAAAACAAATTGAGTTTGATATGGACATCCCGCAGGATCTGCATTGCGTTTTAGATGCTCAAAAAATGAAACAGATTTTTTGGAATCTCATTCGTAATGCGGTTTCCTCGATTGAGAGGGCCGGGAAAGTGAAAATTTCGGCTTATCTAAAAGTGAATCAGAACGAAGAAATTCTTCGTTTTGAGGTTCAGGATTCCGGAAAGGGAATGGATGAAGAAACTCAAACGAGGGCCTTCGAACCTTTCTTTACAAATAAGAGTGATGGAACTGGCCTGGGTTTAGCTTTGGTCTATCAGATAATCCAAGTGCATGAAGGTACGATTGGCATTGAATCCGGTCTTGGAGAGGGAAGTTTATTTTGGATCGAGCTTCGTAAGGCAGGTCCAAAAGTGAAAACGGTTACTATGGATGGAGTTGCTGCTTAATCAGGGGGAATGGCGTATGAGAATACTCGTTGTAGATGATGAATTGAGTGTACGCGAATTTTTTGAGATTCTTCTCAAAAAAGAGGGTTACGATGTCGTGTTGGCAAAGGATGGTCGAGATGCACTCCAATATCTAAAGAACGAAGAATTTGATTTGGTGATTACCGATCTCAATATGAAAGATATTGATGGGATGAAGCTGTTAAAAGATACTAAATTGCTTCAATCCAGCGTCCCCTTCATTATGGTCACTGCATTTGCTACAACGGATTCTGCGGTAGAGGCAATGAAAGAGGGCGCTTTTGACTACGTTAGCAAGCCATTTAAGATCGATGAGATTAAGCTTACAATAAAAAAGGCGCTCGATACGAAGAAACTGGCGAGCGAAAATAAGATTCTAAAATCTGAACTCCAAAATAAATATAACTTTTCTAATCTCTTGGGTGAAAGCCCGGCGATGCAGCGGATTTATGATTTAATTCGAAAGACCTCGGCTACGAGAACCAATGTGTTGATTTCCGGCGAGTCGGGAACAGGGAAAGAACTTGTTGCAAGAGCGATCCATTTTAATTCATCTCGGAAGGACCGCCATTTTGTTACCGTTAATTGTGGAGCGATTCCGGAGAATTTGATCGAAAGTGAACTGTTTGGGCATGTGAAGGGATCCTTTACGGGTGCCGTTGCCAGTAAACAGGGTCTTTTTGAGGTGGCCCATCGCGGGACGATCTTTCTCGATGAAATCGGTGAGCTGCCCCTTCAAATGCAAGTAAAATTACTTCGGGTTATTCAAGAAAGAAGTTTTTTAAGAATTGGGAGCACAGATACAATCGATGTTGATGTCCGTATCATTGCGGCTACCAATAAGGATCTGGCAGAGGAAGTAAGGAATAAAAATTTTAGAGAAGATTTATTTTATCGCCTGAACGTAATTCAGGTTAAACTTCCGCCATTGAGGCATCGAAAAGAAGATATTCCTCTGCTTTCGGAACATTTTTTAAGAAAATATGCTACGGAAACAGGGAAGAATGTTCGAAATATTAGTTTAAAAGCAATGGAGCGTCTGATTGCCTATGATTATTACGGCAATGTTCGAGAGCTTGAAAATATTATCGAAAGAAGTGTAGCGCTAGAAGCGGGACAAGAGATTCAACCGGAATCTTTACCGGGTAATGTTTTGCATCCTAAGTCACAGAGAGAAGAATTTTCGGTCCAAGAGGCAAGGACTCAGCTAGAAGTTGGAAATGTAGCATTAGATCGGTTGATGGATGCCTTTGAAAAGGATTTACTACTGAAGGCGCTCGATAAAACTCGAGGTTCTCGAACGAAAGCCGCAAAACTTTTGGGAATTTCATGTCGATCGATTCGTTATCGTTTGAAGAAACATAAGATCGGAGAGATTGATGAAATGCGAGAAGCTGGTTTAGAAAGTTTGGATGAACATACCGAACAGAGCGGAAGTGTTGTTGCCGATGCATTGGATTTTATGCGACGGTCTAGTTAAATGGATAACTGCGAATAGCATGGAGGATAGATAGTCATGAACAGTATATTAAGACGAAAATATATCGCCTTTACCTTAATTGAGCTGATGATTACTGTCGCAATCATCGCGATTCTGTCGGCTATTGCCATTCCTGTTTATGAAAATTATATCCGTCGTTCTTATCTTTCGGAGGCGACCTCGAGTATATCCTCCATCAAGAGCGCCGAAGAGAGCTTTTATACCTTAAATGGCTGCTATATTGAGGCCGAAGCCGATCCGACGTCTGTTCCTTCTGGGAGCAAAACTATTTGGGATACCAGTATATTGGGTTGGGGAAATAACGCTTTAGCGGTTCGTCCCGATAAGTACGTTCGTTTTCAGTATCAAGTATATGCGACAAATTCATTATCAGGTTCAGGGTGCGGGACGGCTACGCACAATGTTTCTGCGGTAAACACTGCACTTAATCCTCCAAGCAACCCTTGCGTTACGGCTGCGGTGGGCAGCGGGAACTCTTTTCTTGTTGATACAAGTTTTAATTCGAACTGGTATATCGCTGTGGCACGTGGTGATTTGGATGGAGATGGAACAGACTCCTTGATCGTTTCTGCCATTGATGACTCTGCCGTGATTGAATGTAATGAATTAGAATAAATCTAATACATAAATTGCTTCTTTTTTGGAGCTCCGCTAGCTTTTATAAGAATGAAGGTTCTTATTACTGGCGGGGCAGGCTTTATCGGATCTCATCTTGCCGATGCCTACTTGGCGAGGGGAGATAACGTCGTCATTGTGGATGATCTTTCTTCAGGCTCCCCAAAAAATATAGAGCAAGCTTGTCAAAAAGGAGCTCAATTTTATGAGCTCTCTATTAACTCTCCAGAACTAAAAAAAATTTTTGAAGATGAGAAACCCGAACTCGTCAATCATCATGCCGCGCAAAAGAGTGTGCGGGACTCAGTTTCGAACCCAATAAGAGATGCTCAAATTAATATCATGGGCCTGTTAAATCTTCTGGAGTCTGCTCGAGCGGTTGGATGCAAAAATGTTCTCTTTGCGAGTTCGGGCGGCGTTGTCTACGGTGAGCAAAAGGAATTTCCTGCCACCGAGGAGCATTCTACTTTTCCTATTTCCCCCTATGGGATATCGAAGCTTTGTTCTGAGCATTACCTTCGTTTTTATTCTGAGAATTATTCATTTCATTCCATTTGTTTGCGCTATGCCAATATCTATGGTCCGCGCCAAGATCCTCACGGAGAGGCTGGTGTGGTGTCCATTTTTTGCGATCGCCTTAAGCAAAGAAAGAATATTTGTATTTATGGATCTGGAAATCAAACTCGCGATTTCGTGTACGTAGGGGATATTGTTTCTGTAAATTTGCAGGTCGAAAAATTATTGAAGGGCTTTCAGTATTTCAATGTCGGTTGCGAGAGGGAGGTTTCGGTAAATCAGCTGGCTAAAGAGCTTTGTCAGACGGCTGGCATGAACTTTAAGCCGGACTATGGCCCTGCTCGATCGGGCGAACAAATGCGCTCGGTTCTTTCGACTCGTAAGATTCAGCAAGCATGTGGATGGAAGCCGATGATTGGCATTGAAGAGGGGCTACAAAAGACTTATCAATGGTTTTTAAATCAACAGGATTGAGCGGAAACTTCTTAAAGTTCTGTATTATTGTGGCCCTCTTTTGTTTAGGGGCTTTTGTTCGAATTTCTAATTATAACTTTGTCTTTTCAAATTTTTATGGGCATCTAAATTTTTATGACCCCGACTGCTATTATTACCTCAGGCGGCTTGTTCATTTTTTAAGCCATTTTCCACATGTGATGCGTTTTGATCCCCTTGTGGATTGGCCGGTCGGATCAAGAGTCAATTGGCCGGAGGGGTTTTTGTTGCTTCTGGGTATTCCATTAAAAATTTTTGGAGTTCATTCTTTTCGCGCCCTAGAGATTGGGGTCTGTATCGAGATGAGTATTTTGGGGCTTATCGTGTGCGGTCTTGTTTATGCGCTTTCGTTTCGAGTGTCGAAAAGTAGGGATGAGGCTCTTTATGTTTTATTTATTTCAGTCATCAGTCTTTGTTTTACTCGTTATTCTTGTTTCGGAGAAGTCGATCACCATATTGCCGAAGCGGCATTTGCTCCACTGTTTTTACTGCTGAGCTACAAGGCTTTTTTAGACGTTAAAAATTGGGCAGCGATTGTACTCGCTGTCTTTGTGGCTTTTAGTTTCAGTGTTAGTTCTTCGTCTATTTTTGCGATGGGCGCCCTCTTTTTGACCTATTTTGTCTTTTTTATGAGGCGAGATTCCTTTCGAAGTTTTCTGCTTTTTAGCGGAAGTCTCCTGATATTAATGTCGATGTTGGTTCTATTTGATATTTCAAATGGGACGCATTACTTGGCCATTGATCACGCCTCCTTCTTTCATTTGATACTAGTTGGTTTGTTTGTTGCTGTCGTTCTTTTTGGGCATTATTCAAAACGTATAGCGAGTATTTGTATTGGGCTTGTTGCATTTTGTTTTTTACTTTCTTATTTTTTCCATTGGCATGAGGGCATTTTCAGACCTTTCGATATCGCAATGAACTATGTCTTTGGTCGGCAGGGAGTTTTGAAAAATGTTGTTGAGGCACAGCCGACTTTTATGAAATTTGGGGCGCTCGACTTGGTTTTTCCGTCGGTGAATATGGGTTACTTTATTTGGCTCTTGCCAATTGCCTTGCCCGCCCTATATTTCCTTCGAAAGCAATTAGATTGGGAAGAACGCGCGTTGCTCTTTTTTCTGCTGCTGATGTCCGTTCCAAGTATTGCTCAAAAACGTTTTATTCATCTTTTCCTGGGAATCTATTTTGTTTTTCTGGGACTTCTTTTAAAACATTTTTTAATTTTCCTCAGACAGAAGAAAATTAAGATTGGCTTTGGCATTGGCTTGATTTTTGTCTGTGTGATGGTTTTTCCTCAGATCAGATACGGTTTTTCTCCCGGAATGTTGCCAGTTCATAAAGTGGATTTCAGTTTTGCTCGTTTATTTACAAAGAAAGTAAAACTTGATCCGCGGCGCGTTTGGGATCGCCTGGCCTTTAACGAAGCTCCCACGAAAGGGATTTGGTCAAATCCAAATTTGGGAAACTTAATGACCTATATCACGGGCTATGGAAATTTAACGAACACCTTCTACCATCGGGGCTCATTTGCTCGAGATTTTAAGTTGAGAACCGATGAGACAGATGCCGAATTTGAGTCAGACTTGAAGAAATTTAAAATTACTTACTTCTTTGTGGTGAATGATTTTCAATATTTTCGCTTGCTCCATCAAAACCTTGGAAAGGACTCGAGTTATTATCTGAAGGTTGGGCATCAAGACGGGCATGAAGTTCTGCAGTTCGATATGAGCCAGCTCGAACGATTTGCTTGGGTACGACTTCTGTCAGGAAAGGAGGGAAGTTCTGAAATGCGCCAACTTTTTGTAACAAAAGTCGATGCCCCCCATTTCTATAATTTTGGTCGACTATTTGAATTCGAGAACTAGTTAGTGGAAATCTACTAAGGAGTTCTTACGCTTTTAGTCTGTTGTGAATCATAGATCAAATAAGCGGCACTGCCAGAGAGTAAGCCGACCGCTAACCATAGCCAAGGTGATTTAAAGATAGAGCTATCGTCTTTTTTCTTGGAGTCATCAAAATCATCCCATTTCAACGCACTTGGAGTTTGTGAGGACATTTTAGGTTTGGATTTTTTTCTAACCCTCATTAGAGGTGCTCGATTTAAGACAATTTGTTTTCTTTGAGCATTTTGATCCGAAAAAAGGAGGTATATGGATTTTCCCTGTAGCTTGCGTGGCATCAATGTCTTGAGATGCGAGAGACCTGCTTTGCTGAGCCGCGGCCATAGGTTGAAGTCTTTAAGCTTTGAAAAAACTGGGGCCAAGTTTCCTGGTTTTGGAGGAGAAATATCTAGCCAGTAGGCGGTTAAGCGAGATTTTTCAAGGGATATGACCAGATAACGCCCCTCAAACAAGAGCAGAGGAAATTTCAGTTTCTTGCCATAAAGATAGAGAGAGATGGTTTTTTTGGGTTTTTGGGAAGCAAGGATTTTGCTCCGTTGAAGAGAGATGTTCGACACTTCTTGCTGGAGCTTAAGGGGAAGTAGCTTCAAAAAGTTTTTGTCCTTAATAAAGGGAAGACAATAGGCCCAAGCATCCTTTTGATCCGTTAGTCGAAGCTGTTTCGCATCTAAAACCATAAGTTTCAAAGCACAGAGATTTTGCAGCTTTTCCTTTAGCTTGGGAGAAAAAATTAGTTTAGGTAAAAGTTCCTCCGCCGTATCAATCTGGTCCAGGGCTTGTTCCAGATGTAAGTGTAAATAATCCGTTTGAGCGGTAGAAAGCGCTTGATCAAAGTCAGGAACGATCGCCGTCGAAATATCATTTTCGAAATGGATGTCCCGATAGAAGCGGCTTAACCATTGATTTTCTAATGAAGGTTCTAAGCGCTGATTCGCTCCAATTTCTAATCTTTCTGGATTTAGAATCTTCAAGCCTGAAACCTGTACAGAATGGGTCAGGACCAGGATAAAACTGAAGAAGCCGAAAATCATGGGATTCAAATGACGGGAAAGCTTGTTTTTGTCAAGTGTCGATCAGGGGCGGGCGATGACTTTATGGGCTTCAATATTGCTCTTCTCTTTATATATAAGGAGAATAGCAATTAGGTTTAATAATGATGTCAGGAATCAGTCGTAAGTCAAAATTCTCTTTCATTTGCTTTTTGGGACTAATGCTTTTGGGGGGGTTTATTCGAATCTCAAATTTCGGAGAGGTAATGAGTCAAGAGGGCGGGATTGTTTTCGGTGGAACCGATGCCTACTATCAGCTTAGGAGACTGGTTTATTTTCTCGCTCATTTCCCGAAGACACTTGTTCGGGACCCTCTGGTGGATTGGCCGCATGGCTCCTTAGTAAATTGGCCGGAAGCTTTTACCTGGCTGCTAGGAACGCCTCTTAAGTTATTTGGTGTGCATAACTTTCAACAACTGGAATGGGGAGTGGTGATTCTCATGCTGTTGATTGGATTGCTCAGCTGCTACGTGATCTATCGTCTTGCTCAGGCTGCTCTTCAGAGTGAAACTCTCAGCCTTTACGTTCTTTTTCTAGCGGCGATCAATTTTGTTTTAGTGCGCTACTCATGCGCAGGGCAGTGTGACCACCATATTTTAGAAGCGCTTTTTCCCCCGCTTGTCCTTTGGCTTGCCATTGAAATTTTTCGGTCGGAAAAAGATAAGATCGATTGGAAGTGTATATTTCTAGGATTACTAATAGCGTTTTCTTTATTGTCCTCTTCTTCAGGGCTTTTTGTCGTTGGGATGCTAACGGCTCTTCTTCTCTTTGTTTATTCTGATCGAAATTATTTCAAACGAGTATTTGTGATTTGGTTAATTCCGATTGGGATTTGCTTACTATACAGTTTTGTTAGTCATGAATTGCGTGGTGTATGGTTTTCCATACTTTATCCTTCTTTGTTTCAAGCCAGTCTTCTTGTTCTATGTGCGGGGCTTAGTCTGTTCATCCGGCTGATAGATCGGGGGAGGGGGCGGCTGGCCATATTTAGCAGTTTGATGGGGGCGGCGCTGCTCTATATTCTTCGCCTTGTGCCAGTGTGGAATCAGGTTTTTAATTCAGCCTTTTCCTATCTCTTTGTTCAAGGGGGAATGCTCAAGTTTATCGATGAGGTTCAACCTGTCTATTGGTTAAACGGACATTTTACAATAGGTTATCTTCGTCTTTATTTCGGACTACTCTTTTTCTTGATCCCTCTATGTCTTATTTTTCTCATTTTTTGGAAGAAAAACACGCGAGCAGAAAATGCCCTGTTGATTTCTGTTCTCGTGCTATCGGTGCCAGGCTTTGCGCAATCTCGTTTTGTTCACTTCGTGATCGGCCTTTATTTAGTCTTCCTTGGACTTGTGTTAAAAAGACTTTTGGTTTTTATAAGTGAGAAGGAATTGAGGCTTTCTGCCCCCATTTGGCTTTTGTTTATTGGACTGATGCTTTTTCCAAGTCTGGAGGTGGGCTTTGTACCGCTAAGCGATGGGGCAGCTAAGGCAAGCTATGAGTCTGTTCTTAAAGTTCAAAAGCGTTTGGGAATTTCGAATCAAGCTCGTTGGCAAGCGCTGGCGGACAATCAAGGCAAAAAGGCAATATGGACAAACGCAAATTATGGTCATCTATTGCTCTATCGTTTGGGCCTGCCGGTGAGCGCTGATAGCTTTTTTCATCGCAATGCCCTTCTGCAGGATTTTCAACTTCGCCAACTGGAACAGAGTTCGGAGCTCTATGAAAAAACGAAAAACCTGGACTTAAAATATATGTATTTTACGAAAAACGATATTCCTTATTTTGTAAATCTATATGAGCTTTTTCATGAAAACCCGACCTTTCTGCATCGCATTTCCCGAGCATTCGATGGAGAAGAGTCGGTCACATTGGACCCTGCCATTCTTTCGACTTTTGCCTGGTTGAGACTTTTAGATCAAAACTTTAACCAGCCAGATCGGGTTTTTTCAGATCAAGCACATCTTTCCGTAGATTATATTCTGAAAGCGAGGGCGCAAGTCTTTCTGGAATTCAAGCTCGATGAATAGTTGTCTTCGCAGGATGAAAGCTGCATCCTATTAGGTACGAATGAGTGTTTCTATAGTTATTCCCTGTTTAAATGAAGAGGATTCCATTGTGGAGTGCGTTCGTCGTGTGAAGAAAGCCTTTTCAGAAGAAGAAAATCTCGAGATTCTTATTTCTGATAATGGGTCAACAGATCGATCGCATGAGCTCGCCATTCAGGAAGGGGCTCGTGTAGTCGAAGAACGACGGCGGGGGTATGGTGCTGCAGTTTTGTGTGGTCTTCGAGAAGCAAAAGGCGATTTTGTTGTCATCGGAGATGCAGATAACACCTATGACTTTGAAGATTCCAAGGCCCTTGTTCAAAAATTATACGATGGATATGAGTTCGCAATTGGAAACCGACTTGCTGGTCAGGCTGAGAAGGGCGCCATGCCATGGGCCCACCAACATATTGGCACCCCGATTCTGGGGATGATTTTAAATTTTTTTTATGGCTCAAAAGTAAAAGATATCAACTGTGGACTGCGAGCAATACGAAGAGATTGCGTTGATCGTTTAAAGCTGCGTTCTCCTGGAATGGAATTTGCAAGTGAAATGGTCATCCATGCTCAAAAGGCTGGATTAAAAATTGCAGAACTTCCGATTCGTTATTATCGACGGCGAGGAGGAGACGTGAAACTTCGAACTTTTCGAGATGGATGGCGGCACCTTCGTTTTATCTTATTATTTGCCCCATTTTATTTCTTCGTTATTCCAGGTCTGATTGCTTTTGCCGTCAGCTTATATTTCTTTGCGTCCTCCCGTTTGGGCCTTATCGTTTTGGGAAGTCTTTCACTATTGAGTGCATTTCAAATTGTAATTTTTGGAATTCTTGCCAAAACGTATCTTTGGACGGTAGATAGTTTTGTGGTGGATCGACATTTTGGGATTTGGATCGATCGATTTAAACTAGAATATGGAATATTGAAGGCCGTTTTATTTATGCTGGTTGGCGTTATCTTTTTTGGTCAGATCGATATTGCTAATTTGATTCGGGGCAGCACATTTTTGGCTGCGGGCGTTCAGATATTTTTCTGCTCTTTCTTGATTAGCATCATTCTCTTTAAAAGACGAGACAAGCGCGAGTAAATTCGCTAAATTAACTAAATGGACTGCGTTGGGCTTGATATTTTTATTGTCCAAGAAGCTCCTCCGGCTCTTCCGTCTCAAATTGGTGAGATGAAATTGGAAATGATTTCAAATAGGGGGATGAACGTAG
>Ga0114931_10006322_pt1 | contig 14568 bp, 11 predicted proteins | sample 2SBtaG_FD_89579 | JGI IMG/M metagenome (GOLD analysis project Ga0114931, IMG submission 89579) | Deep subsurface microbial communities from Kolumbo volcano to uncover new lineages of life (NeLLi) - 2SBTROV14_V59a metaG | ecosystem: Environmental > Aquatic > Marine > Volcanic | place: Kolumbo...
CCTGGTCGACGCCGCGACCGCCCGCGTACATCTTGGACAAACTGGTTTGCGCCTGCGTGACCCCCTGCTCGGCAGCCAGGCTGTACCACTTGAACGCTTCTTCATCACTCGCCGGGACGCCCCAGCCGTTCGCATGAATTACGGCGAGATTGCACTGCGCTTCGGCATGGCCCTGATCAGCCGCCAACAGATACCATTTTAGTGCCTCCTCATCATTAATCGGCACACCGAATCCGTTAGCATTGAGGAGGCCCATGCCGAATTGGGCATCGGCATATCCTTCCTCGGCAAGCGGTTGCCATTCGGCGAGAGCGGTCTGGTAGTCGCCCGAGTTGTAGGCCTCCCGGCCTTTCGCTACGTCAGCGCTGCGGCCGGTTGATGACAGCATCAGTGCAACCAGGACAAACAAAATCGTCGGACGAACGCTCATGAGCATAGTCCTTCCCGTTTGGAGATCGACGAGACCAATCCCAACGATGTTGTCACTTTTGCAACATTTTATGGCTCCAGTCAATTCGAGAATGTACCTACCAGCAGCCTGTTGAAAAATCATCAGACGAGTGCGAGGCAAGGCAAAACTGACGAGCGCCGCTCTCGCCATCCATGGCTCCGCGGCATTCGGACTCCTGTCCATCAAAGCGGAGTTTCTGTGGTAATTCGCGCCTTCGGCGCCCCACATTTCGAGGAGGTTTTAACGCCGTTTCGTGCCGGCTGAGGATTTTTCAACAGGCTGCTTGTAGGCCGTTCGAAACCGGAAACCGGAGGTGCCGGTCGCTTTCATTTTCCTCGCCTGCAGGAGGAAAGCAGACGTCGGTGAGCTCGGCGATAAAGAACGGGAAATATGCTGTAGCTCCGCTCCAGGTCCCACCGAGAAAGGGTGTCCGAAGTGAGCACCGGCCCGGACGACTATTCCCGTGAGATCATCCCGTTTTCCGGGCTTCGCGGAATCGACGCGTGGCAACGAAATGAATTGAAAGTAGTCGGTGCCCGCTAGCTGTAGCCTAGCTGCCGCTTCCCATCCGCCAGATCCCGGACTGGTCGAGCGAGCGCTCACGGTGCATCAGTAACCACTGCGCGTGCTCGTCGAGCGCCGAACTCCCGAGGGCCATCAGGACCTCCCTGCGTTGATCGTCCGTATCGCTCTCTGCGAGCCGCTTGCTCGCGTTGGCGAAAATGCGCAGCATGAACTCGTATTGCTTGATGAGCTCCCGCTCGGCGGTTGCGAATGCATGCGCGTGGCGAACGCCGAACAACAGCAGCGTGACACCCATGACAACCATCAGCGGGCCCACCAGGTTGGCCGGGATGGAGGCCCCGGCGACCAGGAACAGCACGACGATCGTCGCACTGGTTACAAGGCTCACGCTTCCCAGCGCCTCCGTGACGCGATGCCGGCGGGCCCGCTCCCCTGACTTCACGCGGTAATAGCCGAGCTGCCCGGCTCCCGGATCGCCCACCCACTCCTCGATGACCCGATGCAACGCCGCAGTATGCGGTTGCGGGCGGGCATCGTTGATCGTGCCGGCAACGCGCATCGTGTTGCGGATCCATCCGACTTCGGGGTCCTGCAGCCGCAGGAAGATATCGTGGGAGTACGTCTCCAGTTTCTCCTGAGAGATGCCGGCCATCGCCCAGTAAAACTGGACGCGCAGGCCTTCGGCGAGCGTTCGATAATCGAGGTACTTGCGGTGCCAGTTGCGGGCGCCGGCAAGTTTCTGTACTCCCACTGACACGGCGAAGCATGCCAGGAACAGGTAAAGCAGTGGTTGCTGTGTCGCGAGGTCGAAGTAAAGGACAAACAGGGTGCCCATGGCGAATGCCAGCATGTGCGTCACGCGCAGCCCATTCAGCGTCTTCTGCTGGTAATGAATCGCAAGGCCGTCTGCCGCACGAAAAGCTTCGTCGATGTTCTCGAGGCCGTCGATGCCGAGTGCCGATCCCGCCTCCGTCAGCAGCGAATACGGACCAGCGCCGATGCGATCTGCGAACCGATTGGCGTCCCTGCTGAACTCATCGGCCCGCTGGAATACGACATCGTGCGCATCGGGCAATTCCCTGGCGCGCGGTTCATGTTCACTCTTCGTGAACCAGGACCAGTCGAGCGGCCGCAGGCCGTCGGCCGGTTCACCGTTCCCGCGGTCCCGGGAACAGACGATGTGGTAGACGAGGTCGCTCTCGTCATCGACGAGCATGTGCTGGCTGACGCTCGACTTCGGCTCGTAGCCGGGCATGATGTCGTCATGATGAAACCGTACCACCTGGCTCGTGCCACCGAGGTCGTGCGAGTCCTTGCCGTCCCAGATCGCCAGCAACACGTGGCAATGCGAAGCCTGGAACACCCCGAGCCGGGCATAACATTCCTCGTGGGTCATGCCGTCGGCATGCCCCGCCAGTACGAACACGTTTTCAGCCTGGTCGCAAAGCTCGTGGAATGGTCCGACCCCCGCCGCGTCAGCAAAATCCTTCAGGTATTCAGCCTTCGGCATCGGCAACACGACGTCCAGCGGAACCGACATGCCGAGCGCAACCTTGGCGGCCAGCTGGTCCGCTCCCTCTGCCAGCGGCGACAGCATCCTGGGCTGCATATGCGGGTAGCGGGTCTCGAGGAAGGCCAAAAGGCCCCGGACCCGCTCCCGAATTCCCTCAATTTCGGAATCGACCAGGTCGCGGTGACCCGTCACCGTCACGACCAGGGCTTGTCGCATCGACTTCAGCGGTTATCGTCCTGTTTGGACTCGAAAACCGTAACTGTCGCGCGGTCGCGCAAAGCAGCCTCGGTATCGCCCATCGCCTCGTATGCATTCGCCCGCTTCGAGTACGCATCGACGAATTCCGGGTCTAGCTGTATGACGACGTCATAGTCCGCGACCGCGGATGCATAGTTCTGCAGCGCATGATAAGACGCGGCCCTGTTGTAGTAGGCGTTGACGTCTTCGGCATTGAGCTTGATGGCTTCGTCGTAATCCAGGATCGCCGCCTCGCGCTGGCCGATCGCCTGGTACGAAGCCGCTCTCTGCTTGTAGACGAATGCCGCGTTGATATCGAGTTCTATTGCTTTGCTGAAGTTTTCGATCGCGGCCTTATGGTCGCCGATGGCAGCGAGCCGGACACCCTCGCCAATGAATCCGGAAGCGTCTGCCTCGCGCTGCGTGCCGGGCGTCAGGACGATCTCGTCGTCGATAACGTCCTCGCTTGCGGATTCGACAGCGGTCTCTGTACCTTCCGCCAATTCCGGAGGTTCAACGCCTTCTGCGGCACTCACCCCGGCATCGTCGCCGGCTGCGTTCATAGTATCGGCATCGACAGTGACCTCGGCGGCCGCGCCAGAATCAGCGACCAGTTCTGCAGTGGTATCGTCAACGGTCTCGGCTTCAACACCCGCCGCGGGTTCGGGTTCCGCCGCCGCTGCAGCATCGGAGCCCACCGAGACGGCAGCCTCGCGATCAACGTCCGCATCATCTACGGGAGCATGCGTTCCAACAATCGACAAACTCGCGGCCGGATCCACGTCGGACCTGCCTGCACGCTCTGCGCCGTTATCGGTGTCGGTCTCTTGTCCGGCGTCGGAAGCCGGCGCCTGGATCGCCGTCAGTACTGCCTGGACTCTATCCGGGTTCCGGCTCGCGTAATACCACGTTGCGACTGCCATGATGAGCACGACGATCAGCGAGAAGCGCGTGCCCCACCTTTTGTTTGGCTTCGTGTTGGCGATTCCCAGCTCCGCCTGTTTGCGCCTAATTTCTTCCCTGCCGACCTGTACCCTGACCTCCGGGATCTCACTCCCGTCCGTTTCCATCTCTCGTTGCGATCCGCCCGAGTCTTCCTGTTGCAGCTCACTCGGCTGGCCCGCTCCAGCCGCCGATCCACTCTCCCGTGGTTCTCCGGCGTCCGTTCGAACCGAATCCAGGAGTCTCCTCAGGTGCCTGATGAGCCGGTCCATGTCGGCACCGAAATCCGGGGCAGGCCTGATCTGTATCCCGTTACGAAACGCCAGGTCCTTAAGCGAGCCCGGCAACTCTTCTGCCGCCGGCATCCTGGTGCCCGCTACCAGCAGGGGAATGATCGGGATGTTTCGCTTGAGGGCCGACTCGATCTCAATCCTGACGAAGTCAGCCGGGTCCTGTAGCCGCAGCTCGCCTTCCTGATCGCGGATCGTGAGCCACTCGTCGCCGATAACGGCCAGGAAAACCTGGCACTGGCTCACCGTCTCATCCAGAACTGTGCGGAAATCGACGCCCAGCGCAATGTTGTCTACGTCAGTGAATACGGACGCGTTGCCGAATTCCCGGCGAAGCAGGTCATTGATGTGGCAGGTGACGTAGGCCGCGTCGTCACGGCGGTAGGAGATGAATATCTGGTCGAGCATATGCCCCCCAAGAACGTTGTTTTTCCAGACATTATAACGCGGCACTCGGTGCCGGGCACTGACTTATTTGATTATCGCGATAGTCAGTGCCCGGCACCTCGGCTACCACCTGAGCAGCAGTGCGGCCAGGACCTGCTCCTGGCCGGATACCCTGGCAAAGCGGTTGTGCAGGTACTCGACACTCACCGCCGTGTATTGGTTGATGCCGAAACTTGTCACCACGCCGTATTGCCGGCGCGCTGACTCGGGCACGTCCGAAGAACCTGCGAGTCGCGCCCCGATCTCCCATCGCTCGGACAGGTTCCTCAAGACTTCGAGGTTCCACGCCCGAGGCTTCACAGATCCGGCTGCGATCGACCCTGGATCGAAGCGATCGAGCGCAGCAATGTACTCGAATTCCATCGTGTAGCCGCCTCTGCGCAACGACAGGAACGTTCCGGCGCCCTTAACCTCACGCACCTCGGTGGTACCGGGTAACGACATAGTGGTCCCGGCCGCCAATGCATCCTGGATGACCCGTTTGATCTCGAGCGACTGCGTCAGATCGTTGGTCCAGAAGATACCAATGTCCAGGTCCTCCACCGGATGGAGCGTGAGGTTGGCCGCCCACGAGCGCGGTCCCGAGTTGACTTCGAACGCGGCGAACGTCAGCTCCAGGAGATCGCCGTCATAACCGAGTGCGGCTTCGCTAGCCAGCGTCTCCCCGAGAAACCGGGTGGCGGGATTCTCCCGAAAGTGGCTCACGTATTTTCCGAACGGCACTTCGGTATGGCCCAGGGTGACGTACCAGGGCCCCGCCGCAAGATTGCCGAAGGTAACGATCGCTTCCTGGACGATACAGCGCTGACTGTACTCGCAGCCGGCGCCGGCGAAATTTCTGCGCGGCCGGCCAAATTCGAACGTGGCCTCGTAGGAAAACTGGAAATAGCTCAAAGGCGCCCAGCGCAACGCGCCGGTCACATCCAGGAAATCGTCATGCGCCCAGGAGCCCTGCTTTTCGTGGTCCGACTGGCCATCGAGTTCGAGACCCGTGTAGAGGTGTGGCAAAACCTCGTGCGCTGCGAGTGCGTCCCGGAGTTCTCCGGGGCTGGTAAAGAACTGTGCGACTTCCGTTACCGCTGGAGCAGGCGGCAACGTCTGCGCGGTCGCGGATCCTGCAACAGCAAGGCAGATTGGCACAAGCCGCCGCCGCGACAGCGGCAGTACCACCGGCTTCCGCTCGGCGGCCGGGGGTGGATGTTCATAGTTCATTGGCGCAGTCCCAGGGTACGTGTACCGTTAGAGGCGTGGGGTCGCATTTTCCGGTCGCCGATGTGCCAGTTTTTTCAGGCCGGACAAACGCGTGGCTGGCCGGGTCAGACCCCTTAAGGTACCTCTTGTATTCCAATTGCATATCCCTTCCGTTCTGGTGCAGGCCGACATCGTCGCCGCCATGACTTGAATTGGTCAGCACAACGGCGCCAACGCCCCTGTCCGGTCAAAGCCGGCAAAAGTACGTTGGCCCCCGGTGCCGCCGTTGTGCCACACGACCTTGTCATCGCCGACTTTCTGGATGATCCAGTTCAGGCCGATATCGACGTCTTGTCCGAAGTTGGCGCGTACCTGGTGGCTATCACGCATCGCCCGTTCGAGCGGTGTTTCGGCTGGGCCTGCATTGGCAGCAATAAACACCAGCATGTTATTCATGTCAGAGCGCAGCGCGCCAGCCGCGGAATGTCCCAGTTGGAGACGACGTTGCCTTCCCCGTCATGGCCTTTCACCAACCAGTGCTGCATGTCGTTACTGAGCGTGATTCCGGTATGGTGCATTCCGAGCGGGTCGAGAATGCGCTCGCGCACGAGTTCTTCGTAGCTACTGCCGCTGACTCTCGCAAGTACATGCCCGAGCAGGCCCATCGCGAGGTTCGAGTATTCTGCCTCGGCGCCGATGTCTCGCTGCAATTGGTAGTGAGAAAGAAAATCGTACATCTGCCCGACCGTATAGTCTGCATAGGGATTGGCGGGGTTGGCCGGCTTCAGGTTATCCGGCATCGTCGGCAACCCGGAGCGATGTGTTGTAATATCGATGAGCGTAATTTCCCGGCCGCCCCGTGTAGGCATCGTGACCTCATCTTCCGGCAAGTATTTTGCGATGGGATCGTCGAGCGACACCTCACCCTTGGCAGCCATGTTGGCGAGCAAAATTCCCGTGAATACCTTGGTGATCGAGCCAATCTCGAAGACCGACTGTGCTCCGAGGGGCCGGGCGCCGGGACCAGCATCGCCAGCAGCAAAAATTCGCTTCGAGTCGTCAGCATCCAATACGCCGACCACGATCCTGACAGCCCGATTCTCGTCAACACGCGACTGAATCAAAGCCTGGATATCGGCGTCTGGCGGAAAATACCGCTGTGCCGATGCATCCTGCGCTTCTTCCTTTACACAGCCTGTAATGGAAAAGGCAAGGAAGCAAGTGCAGCAGAGCTGCCGTCAGACAGGCACCCGTCACAACCAGGGTCGCAGAAAAATATCGGTTAATTTCACTACCAATCTCACTTCTATAAGTACGCTGCGACGAACTAATCATGCCATCTTCGCAGCAAGTGTTACATTGCTGCGCCACTTGCATGACGGTGTGGACGCGATCACGCATACCGTTGTTGCTATTTTTGATGACCTGGAGGTATTGGAGTCATCTATGGACATGCGTGCAAAATCCGCGGCATGTGCTGCCGTAGGGCGCGCTGGAGCCAGTATCTCCAAAGTAAACGACTCCGCCCTGGCCATTCAGCGTCAGACCTGGGGCAGGAAGTCGCGGGACGCAGGTGACTATCTGGCTGCCGTTTTGCTTAATGCATCGGATCAAGCGACCTGGATTTCCGCAGTAGACAAGATGATGGGATCCATCAAATTCAAGAACCCCGGAATGCTCCGAATCGTAAGGCTACGTGGTGGTCCAAGTACCCACTCCGTTTTGCTTGTCGCACCGTCGTACGCGGAACTGATTACCTTTATGGAACGGATCGAAGCCAGCAACGAGTTCGCTACAATGCGAAGCGCATCTGATAGCAGCGTTGTTGGTACGACGATTTACCAGGTAGCCAACGTCTGGAATCCGTAGGCCGACAACGCCTCGCCCGTTATTGGATCCTTGCTCGTTCGCGATCGAGAAGACGTGCGACGAGCAAGGATCCGGGCATGGTCATCTCCCGCAAGGATGAAGGCCGGGCAGAACCGGGCCCCAAACCTTTCGTCCCGAAAAAATTGTTAACTATGTTTCAGGTATGGGATGTAAACCATGTGACCGGTATACACCCCGCAACACCTATTTTCTGCTGAACCGCGATTCATAGTCTTTTACAACGCTCGGTAATCAGCGATGCGACTGACTCTGAGATTGGGTGCGGCTTGTCGATGCCGGGAATCTCTTGAAGTAGCCTTCCTGCCTTCGGCGGAACAGGTGACGACCATTGTTGAATCCAGGTGACAGAATCCAGGCTGGGGCTGCCGCCGAATCGCGCAGCAACTTTCCCTGGTATTTTCCGTTGAGATCGACAAGGACATAGTGCGGCACTTTCTCGAGGAGCATTTTCATCCGGTCCCGGGGCGACAGGCCCTTCCTGGCTATCGCTGCTCGGACATACCAAAGACAATCTTTTCGGTGTCGATTTATTTAGCTGCGAGTCGCTGATAGTAAAGAGCCACTGGGTTCCCGTCGTCATGGACCAGTTCAGCCGACGAATCACAGGCACGATCAGGCGAGAGCATCTCGATTGAGTGCGCCGGCCCCATTACGGTCACAAGTGGGGTGAACCCGGGCACACGTTTCGAATTCGAGTTGCCGCTCTGCGAATGGGCGGCGCAGCCAGGTTTTCGCCGCTCGCGATCAGCGCCGCGATTACCGCTTTTGCGCACCCATCAAGTCTATGTACTGCGTCATGTCGTCACAGGTCGTATGCGGGAGCTGTCCGCGCCGCTCGGAGGAATTCACGGTGTCGCCGCGCTTCTCCAGTGTCAGCGCGACCTGGTCCCGCGGGGCCAGGCTGACGTAGGTCTCCACCGGCGGTGAACTGTGGAGTTCGACACGATAGTCGCCTTCAGGCAAAAGCATGACATCGGCGGAGCCGAGCGACCCGCCCGCCACCTCGGTATTACCGTGGTAGACGCTGAAAGACGTGGCGACCGTCTGTGCTAGCGCAGCCTGGAGTTCCTCGGCACTGCTCGCCGTGACATAGCGACCGCCCGACGCCCGGGCGACAGCCTGCAGGCTGGCCGCGTCTTCATCGGCGGCGCTACCGAGCCCGAAGCCGATCAGGTGCACGGTGATCCCCTGTTCGTGAAGCGCGTGCGCAGCCTGCACCGGGTCACCGCCGCAGCTTTCGATGCCGTCGCTGACCAGGACGACGGTCCGCTCGCTCTGCAGCGCGCCGAAATCTGCCGCGGCCTGGTTCAGCGCATAGGCGATCGGCGTCTGGCCGGTCGGCCGCAAACTGCCTATTGAGCGGCGGATCGGATCCCGGCTCATCTCGCCGAACGGTACAAGCAGGCTCGAGTCCGCGCAGTTGTTGCTTTCGCTGGCGCTGGTGTTGCCGTAGGCGCGCAGCGCCAGGTCGAAGTCGGCAGGCAACCAGTAGGAAATGTCTTCCAGCGTCTCCTTGGCGATCTGCATCTTGGACACACCGTCGATCTGTCCCCACATGCTTCTCGATGCATCGACGACGATTTCCACCGCGCGGTCGTTGAGGGACAGGGCAGGACGTCCGTCATTCAGTGCCATGACCTCCAGTGCTGCGCAACTGGCATCGCTCACGTTGACCGTGATCGAGGTTTCCTTCGTGTTGCCGGACAGGCTGGTGGCGGATGCAACGATGACGTTTTCGCCGATCTCGAGTGGCACGCTCGCCGCAAAGGTTCCGCCTGCCAGTCGCGCCGGCACCGGGTCCGCGCTGTTGACACTCAAGGTCACGCTGTCTACGCCCGTGGTACGCAGGTTGAGAAACGCCTCGGGCAACATGGCCGGATCGGATACAGGGACGAAGCTGCCGCCCGTTGCCCAGGCAATCGTGTCGAGTATCCTGTTGCCCTGCGTGCTCGAGCCGAGCATCAGCGTCTGGATCGTGATGCCCCGCTTGGTTGCCTCTACTGCGGCGTCATAGGCCTTGTTCTTGCTCGACATGCCGTCGGTAAACAGCATGATCACGCGCGATGAATCGGGTCGTCCGTGGCGCTCGAGTTCGGCAATTGCCGAGCGGATGCCAGCGGCGAGATTGGTGCTACCGGATCGGGGCAGGGAGCGCAGCACGTCGATGACGTTTTCGCGATTTGAAGTCATCGGCTGGGCGAGCTCACTGCGGCTGTCGAAGCTGACGACGCCGATCTTGATATCGCTTTTCGGTGACAGGCTCTGGACCAGGCCGATCGCGCCCAGTGCGCGGTAATCCTGCGGATCGCTCTTGCGCAGGCTCGTGGATGTATCCATGACGAACATGATGTCCAGGTACCGCACACCGCCGATCGCCGACGCGACGCCTTCTACCTCGATAGTCGTCGCGCCATCTTCCACAGTGAAGTCCGCCGAGGGAGACTGGATTTCGACCTGCAGACTGCGTTCGGATGTGCCCGCTTCATTCGACGCATCATTGGCCGCGCCGTATGCCACGGCGCCGATCATCAGTGCCGAAACCAGCAAAAATTGGCCTTTTCGCATTGAATCACCTGCTACTGACGTACTCCGGCCAGCATAGGCTCGCAAGCGGACATAATCCGGGAACTGGCGCACATTTTCGGGGGGTTGATGGCGTTCCAGAGCCGTGCGCCGCACGGCGCGGCATTGTTTATTCAGATCGCCGCGTCTGCCAGCGGAGCTGATCGCGAGTATCCGGTGCCGGGCACTGACTTGTTTGACTATTCCGTACCGGTTGCTGGTCTCGATAGCGCGCAAATAGTCAATTAAGTCAGTTCCCGGCACCATAGCTCTCCAATTGCTGATTCATATCCCATCTTCTGTCAAATCGCCCTTGATACAAGGGCCTCACTGACTTACTTTGGCGTAATTGACAAAGGCAAACCCGTCGAAAGACGGGGACGCAAAACCACCGGTCTAAGGACGAAGATAATCGTCTACGACAGCGGAGTCGCCAGATGAAACTCGCCGATACAGGGCTGCGAAAACAACCGTTCCGGACCCACGGGAAACCACTCGTACTGGTCCCGTACGCCTCACAGAAAAACGCTCTCCACTTTTTGCAAAAGACCCACGCCAACGAGCGCGGCTTAGGCCTTTTCCACGGTCCGTCGCTCTCGGGCAAAACCACCATCATCCAGCGATTCGCAAGCACGTTGCCCGGTGACCACCTGGTTGCCATCGTCGACGGGGCGCGCGTGGACTCGGCATCGTTCTTGAAGAATATCCTGGGCCAGTACGGCTATGACCACGGCTTCAATACGGGCACCGAGCGCTTCAACATGATCCGCGTGGTTGCCCTGCAACAGGCTGCAATCGGTCGGGCACCGGTGCTTGCTGTTGAAAACGTACACAAGATGAATGCTGTCGTGCTGGTGGTGCTCTCGGCACTGGCCGAGATGTCGGTCGGCGGAAACAGCGCACTCAGGATCATTTTTTCGAGTGACCGACCAAGGCTACCCGTCTTCGAGGCGCCGGCTTTGCAGTCAGTCGAACGCCGTCTGACCGGCAAGTTCCTGTTGAAGCCGATGACGAGAACCGAAACCGCCACCTACACCCACAAGAAACTCAAAAGCGGTGGCTGTGATGACCCGAAAGCCGTGATGCCACCGGCAGTGTGCGACCGACTGCATGAGGCATCGGGCGGCTGGCCCGGTGTGATCGATCGGCTGGCGATGATGGCGCTGGCGAAAGCGGAGCATATCCCGTTACTGGTCGAACACATCCCTGAGAAGGCCGCGAAAAAACAAAAACCGCCCAACGTTGTCGTACCGTTGCCGCAGCTGATCCTCACCTGCAAAGGCAAGACGATGGGACGGATCGACATCGATAAGCCGCGCCTTTTAATCGGGCGAAACGCGCTTTGCGATATCGACATCATCCATGAATGGATCAGTCGGCAACATGCCATCATCATCAGGAACGAAAAGTCGACGGTAATCGTTGACTTGAAGAGCCGCAACGGTATCTACGTCAACGGCAAGCGTGTAAAAAGCCACGTCCTTGTCAATAAGGATATCATTTCCCTGGGCGATCATCGCCTGAAGTACGTTGATCCGTCGGCCACGCAACGGACCTCATTACACGGCGCCGGATGGAACGACACCACTTTGGCCGAGTCGATCAGGGACTTTCGCAATGGATTGTTGGGGCAATTGAAAGGTACGAGCTGACGACCAGCCACGATGATAATCTACCCTCAACAATTGTCAGCCAGGGGCGGCTATTCGGCGAAGCCGATTGAACGGGGAGCGAACCGAGGCCGCCCGAAGGGTGAGGGCCGCAGGCTCGAATCCATTGAACCGAGCATGGAGAACCATCAACGCAATCGATTGACACCAAATCTTTCCGTGCGTGCTATGCGGATTTTCGGAACGCTACGTGATTGATTCGGCTTTTGTTTATCAAGCAGATACCGGTTGCCGGGGTTGCATCACAACACATAACAATGCTCAGTTGATTCCCGCAAAACCCCCGCAGCACGTCTAACGCAGAATTACTCGTTGCGGCGAAGCGCACAATGGCCGTACCGGATTCCAGTGCGTGAGGATGCTGTCTAGCTATCGTTAGCATATTTGGTCAGAAACCGATCCAGGTTGTTTGCAAATTGCTGTTTGTCACGCTGACCATAAGCGTTCGGGCCGCCGCCCATCTCTACGCCGCTTGATCGCATGGTGTCCATGAAATCCCGCATATTGAGTTTCGCGCCAATGTTTTCCCTGGTGTGCAATTCACCTCGAGGACTTAGGGCGTGACCGCCTTTTTCGATGACCTCGGCGGCCAAGGGGATATCACTCGTAATGACCAGGTCTCCGACGTTAAGTCGTCTGACGATTTCGTCGTCCGCAATATCGAAGCCTCTTGGTACCTGAAGTGTATTGATGTTTTTCGATGTCGGTGTGCTCAAAGGCTGATTGGCCACCAGCGTTATTTGCACACCTGTCCTGTCGGCAGCCCTGAAGAGAATTTCCTTTGCGACGACCGGGCACGCATCGGCATCGACCCATATTTTCATGTTGCCTGTTCCAGTTTTTCGCTTGATTTTAGCCACTCCCATTCGAGGGACTCGATTACTGACTTTAAGGCCGCTTGATCCTGAACAAGTTGAGCCAGTTCATCCGTCCGGGCCCGGTCGGCGTATATTGACTCATCTGCAAGGCGTGCCTCGAACTCGATTAGCCTGGAACGGTTTGAGGCTAGCTCTTTCTCCACCTCCCGGACTTTGTCATAGAGTGGTTTCAGGCGCTGCCGCCGCTGTGCCTGCTCCCGCCGCTGCTGCTTCTTATTTATGTTCTTCGCAGGGCCATCTTTCCATTTAGCTACAACCTGTTCAGACTTTTCTTGCTGTTCTCTGAGCCAGGTCGGGTGGTCGTCGAGGCTGCGATTAAACCGATCAACGATGCCATCGTGAACGATGAGCAGTTCGTCGCAAACACTTCTTAGTAGATGCCGATCATGGGAGATTACGACAAGCGCGCCTGTATACTCGATGAGAGCGATGCTCAGCGCCTGGCGCATTTCGAGGTCGAGATGGTTGGTAGGCTCATCGAGCAACAACAGGTTGGGCCCCTGACGAATCATCAACGCCAGTACCAGTCGCGCTTTCTCGCCACCAGAAAACGGTGCAACCGGATCGAAGATGCTCTCACCGCTGAAACCGAAGCGCCCCAGGAAATTTCGAAGATCCTGCTCGCGATCATCGGGTGCGTAGTCCCGCAAATGATCGATAGGGTTCCTCTCGGGACGCAGTAGGTCGAGTTGGTGCTGGGCAAAGTATCCGATCTTCGTGTCCTTGCTCAGATGCCGCTCACCCTTGAGCAGGGTGCTGCCTGTTGAAAGGGCTTTGACCAGCGTTGACTTTCCAGCGCCGTTTACACCGAGCAGACCAATACGGTCACCCGCGGATAGATTCAGGTTGATATTGTCGAGAATGATCTCATCACCGTAGCCAACCGTTGCATCGGTGAGGCCCAGCAGGTGCTGCGGCTGCTTTTTTGGCTCGATGAAATGAAAGCGGAATGGCGAATCCACATGGGCAGGAGCAATCTGCTCCATGCGTTCGAGCATCTTGATGCGACTTTGGGCCTGGCGTGCTTTCGAGGCTTTGAATCGAAATCGATCGATATAACTTTGGATGTGTTTGATTTGCTTTTGTTGTCGAGCGTACATCGCCTGTTGCAGAGCCAGCTGCTCTGCACGCAAGCTTTCAAACTGACTGTAATTGCCGGTAAACAGATTGATCGCGCGGTTCTCGATATGCGCGATACGCGTGCAGACCTGGTCCAGGAAATCCCGGTCGTGTGAGACCACCAGCAAAATGCCTTCGTATCGCTTTAGCCAGCGCTCGAGCCACAAAATGGCCGGTAGATCAAGATGATTGGTTGGCTCGTCGAGCAACAGGATATCGGATCGGCACATGAGCGCACGAGCGAGATTGAGCCGCATGCGCCACCCACCAGAAAACTCATTGACAGCTTTCGTGTATTCATCCACCGCGAATCCCAGACCGTGCAGCAGTCGTGATGCGCGCGATTCGGCAGTAAAGCCGTCGATGGCCTCCATACGTTCGTAAAGGAGGTGAAGGTCCGGCTTGCCCGCGGCGGTTTCGCCTGCGGCAATGTCAACCTGCACTTTTCGCAACTCGCGGTCGCCGTCCATAACGTAATCGACGGCGGTGCCGCAGCCGTGTGGGCTTTCCTGCGCGACGTGTGCGATTTCATACTTGGGGTCCAAGGCGAGTTTGCCGTCGTCAGGTTCCAGCTCACCGAGGAGCATCGCAAACAGCGATGACTTGCCGCAGCCGTTGGCACCGATCACGCCCATCCGCTGACCGGTGTGAATCTGAATGCTTGCGCTTTCGATCAGGACCTTGCGGCCGCGGCGCAGGCAGATATTGGTAAAGGCGAGCATGACGGGCGGGATTATAGGTCACGCGAGCTTAGGGCGACACGCGGATTTTCAGCTTGGCCGGTGAGAGTGTTTCACTTTTCATTTCAAAGCGTTACCGGGGCGCTCGTTGCATGCTTGTCAGTACTCTTCAG
>Ga0114931_10006323_pt1 | contig 14568 bp, 22 predicted proteins | sample 2SBtaG_FD_89579 | JGI IMG/M metagenome (GOLD analysis project Ga0114931, IMG submission 89579) | Deep subsurface microbial communities from Kolumbo volcano to uncover new lineages of life (NeLLi) - 2SBTROV14_V59a metaG | ecosystem: Environmental > Aquatic > Marine > Volcanic | place: Kolumbo...
AAGAACTAGGGTCATCGCGAGCAGACCAAGGTAATAATTGCTCATTTTCTGCATACAGTATTCACCGTAGGTGTGTACGTTATCATTATAATCGTGTATTTGATATTTATATATTCTCTAATCGATCCGATGCAAGGGAACGCTCTATTCTGCTCCTACAACTCACTCTCTTAACTATCACTAGTATTGTAACATAAAATGTAAGGAAAGCTACTCTCTTTGTGCTGAAAACGAATAAAATACTTTCGCTCCCCTCTCTCTGACCACTGACGAAATGACCGTAGGGACTTATGTAACTAGTTGTCTAGTACTATGTGTGGAAATCACAGGACAGGAAAACCTCAAAACCCCCGAACCTCCCCTCTCCAAGATCACTGAAGTGAGCGCTTCTGAAAGAGATATCTCAGTCAAGTTTCTCACTGCGCGCGAACTGCTGAATAGCCGCCGTGATTACTTTCGGATTCCCACTGGATCCAAGGACATAGATCGGATACTTGGAGGTGGTATCGAACAAGGTGCTATCACTGAATTCTATGGAGAGTACAGAACTGGCAAGACACAGATATGTCTCCAACTTCTTCTCTTTGTGACCCTTCCAGTCCAGCTCGGAGGGATGGGTGCTCAAGCAGTTTTCATCGATACAGAAGGGAATTTCAGACCAGAGCGCATACGTCAGATGTGCGGGCGCTATGAGGTTGATCCCACAGATGTTCTAGACAACATCTTCGTTGCTAAAGCACACAATACCAAGACGCAGGTCGGATTAGTTTCGGAACTTTCTGATTTCCTCAATGACCATGATGTCAAGCTTCTTGTCATTGATTCCCTCACTGCAAATTTCAGGGTAGAGTACACTGGAGAAGCGAAACTAATCGAAAGACAGCAGGCGCTGAACCGTCACCTCAATCAACTGTCGCAGCTCTCTGCATTTGCAGATGAGAACCCACTTGCGATCGTCTTCACCAATCAAGTGATAGGAAGTATCAACAAACCCTATCTTGATGCTCCTTCAGCTGTGGGTGGGCACATCATCGCACATGCATCAACACACAGAGTACAACTGAGACGAACCTCTGATTTCACTGAGAAAGTTCCAGTACTTGAAGCGACACTAGTTGATTCCCCCAACCTTCCTGAATCCACAGCCAAATTCCATATCACGGAGTTTGGCATTACTGACAGCGACAATGAGACGACACGTGATTTCAAGGATTTTCTACAGCAGGTGAGGAGTAAGGCACTCTCGGAGGTAGCAGACAGTGGTCACTGAAGGAGTGAGGCAAATACACACCCTGATGGAAGAGAAGTTTGCCCCCTACCTTCGCGGGAAGAACTACCGCGATACCTTCATGAATATGCTGGAGGTTTTTGATCGCGCAGAGTTTGATGATCCGAAACTTGGTGATCGCGAGGTGATTTACCTTTTCTTCCAATTTCTTCTCCTTGATGGTTTCGACCGAATTGAACGTCTGGAAGAGAAATTAGGTATCCGGAGGGGTGCTTGAGTGGGAAGGACGATTAGAACCTATCGCCAAAGGCTCAATGAGGTTCGCAGGAGATTCATCCGGATAAGTAACAAGCTTTTACCCCATCTCCCAATAGAGCGTCCATGGATCGCTGCACACCACCTGTCTGCACCGGGAAGCACATTTCCTTGGCCAGACACTGCGATGGTTGCGACGATGAGCATGCTCCTCGAATTTATGAAGGACATCACGGAACTAGAGAGGTTGGTAGAGATTGGAACTTGAAGTTAACTTTCTCTATGACAATGAGGATGTGATCAAGGAATACTGCAAAGAGTACCTTGAAATCATTCCTGAAATGCTGCATATAGAGAAATTCTTTGAGGTGCTTGTTCTCCAGACCATGACCGGGAACCAACCTGTACTTGAAAACTACGGTGAGATTATGACTTTCAGCCCCGAAGATCTCAAAAAACTACGAGTTCATGAGTTCCATTCAGTGGGGGAGCTTCTTGGCAGAAGGCTCTGGGACATCGTGAAGGAGTTATTGTGAGGTGTGACATAAATGGAGATGTGTGGTGATCTTGTGGGTATCTTGGAGCATCTCAGCAACAAGGTACATCTCAGTCCCGAAGAAATTCTTCTACAGACAATTTACACCCAGCACCCTGCTCTCTTTTTCAAATTGAAGGGGATACAATCACTCCAGATCTTTGTCCAGTTAGACTTACAGAAGAATGAGTGGATTCGTGCTCTTCTTCAGAAATATGGTGTACCTAATCGTGAAGCTCTGATACAGGGGATATTAGGCCTCCACTGACTCGCTTACAGGAAACTTAACTGAGACATCTCCATCTTCGGAGTGATCAATCTCAGCATTACCTGGAGCAATTACAAGTAGAGTACTGTCCTTTGACTTTCCTCTGAAGATCCCACTGATTTCCGTCCTGATGGTAATGAACTGCATTTTAATTCCAATGAAATCTGCAGAGAACCTCAAAAGACCTCGCGTAGTGAGTTCCAGTCTCAGTTGGGGTGTGAGTGGAGACTCAAGGATAAGCACGTGCTCATTGTCAATCCTCTCAAAAACAAAATCGACAATTTCATTGTCAGAGAGTGAATTCAATCGACTTGCTGGAATGAAGTCGATGGAGTATCCGGGGATGGTCATTTTATGCAACCTCCGAAATTGTGTTGTAGAGATTCCCCATCCCTTCTCCATTTAGAGCTGAGATCGGAACGACTTTGTGCTGCGGGAAGGTGCTCGTGATGAGTTCAGGCTTTGCACCGGGAAGATCAGTCTTGTTAGCCACAATGATTTCTTCTTCTTGTTCATCTCAAGTGTTCCCATAAGTGTAAGACTTACTTGATCGAACGGTGTCTTAGTAGCATCCATCATGACAACTGCAATGTCGACCTCCTCCAAGAACTTGATGGCCTTGATGATCCCTGCTGTTGCTTCTTTTGCTCTTTGCATGGCTTGATCCTCTGGAATCCCTTGCCCCACAAATTCCTTGTAGTCGATAGCGGTTGCAATACCTGGGGTATCTACCAGAGTGAGATCGAGCTTTTTACCTTCCGAATTAAAGTTTACATGTTCTAGCTTGACAATATCTCTGGTCTCATGGGCAATAGTAGAGACTGCACTCATATCTGAACCAGTGAAATCATTTGAGATCCTGTTCGCCAAGGTAGACTTTCCGGTATTGACCTCTCCAATGAGGCATACCGATGCCTGTTTGGTTTTGCTGAAGAATCGCGAGAAAGTTGATAGCATCAAAAGCCATTTGGCGGTCTTTATCATATAACTCTGCGAGATACTCTTAGAACATCGGGGTATGATTCGCGTTAACCCATATCTTAATTATCTCTGAATGTATGAGTATATTGATGGATAAAGCAGTTTGTCGATCTTGTGGAACAGAATCTGATGATATTGCGTCCTCGATGTTCTATGGGTGCTCTGAGTGTGGGAAAAAGCTCTTCTCTATTGTCAAAGACGAAACGGTAGTGGAACAGATCGAGCCAGAGGAGCAAGAAAAGATAGATGGACAAGTCTCTATCAAAGTCAAAAGAAGTGGGGAGTACCAGATAAATCTCTCTGCACTGGCGAACCGAAAGGGAAAGAATGCACCTATTATGGTCGAGGATGAGGACGGTGTTGTCAGAGTCGTTTTTGACATGGGCGCTGATTGAATGACTGTCATAGCAATTAGTGGAACTCCAGGAAGTGGAAAGACTACCATTGCTAATCTGCTCAAGAAAGGAGATCGAGAGGTGATTAATATCGGGGAATTTGCCCGCCAAAATGGCTGTGTTAGCAATTACGATGAGATGAACAGATGTAATGTAATAGATGGGGATCTTGTGATTGAGAAATTGCGGGAATACCTGAAGGGTAAGACCCATACTATCATAGTAGAAAGCCATCTTGCAGATCTTGTTCCAGAAGAATATCTCGATCGATGCTATATCCTTGAAGTTCGGATTTCAGACCTTCTTGAGAGGTTGAAAGAGCGTGAATATTCTGAGAAGAAAATAGCTGACAATAAACTCTCCGAGTTGATGAGAGATTGCTATATGTACTCTCTGGATGCATTTGGGGAGGAGAGAGTTGAAGTGATCAAACCATCTCCAATCGAGGAGATAGTTCGCAGAATCGAAGACTATTTGGAACAGGTGGAGAGAGGTAAGTAAGATGGTTGACCCAATTGACATCGAGAAGGAGCTTATTGAGCTAGATGAGGATGCCAAACGTCAGAAACTTTTGGAGGAGAAACTCAAGCAAGAAGATATCGAGAGGCAGAGGATCGAAGAAGAACTGAGAAAGAGGGAGGAAGAAAGGGAGCTCAAACGACTTTCGCGTCCCTCTGATTTTGATGAGGACTTCACCATACCTCTTATAGAAACCACAGGTGTCAATGTACGTTGCCAATTCAGGGATTGTTATCAGTGCTGTCTTGAGACAGAGATGATCCTCACTCTATCAGATCTTGAGAGAATTACTGACGAGGGTTACAATCCGGAGGAATTTGCATTCGGCCCGTCTGAAGCAGATGGCTTCTGGCAGTTGAAGAACGTTGATGGAAGGTGCTTCTTCCTCTCAGAGAGTGGGAAGTGCACAATCTATGATTTTAGACCTCAGGGATGCAAATTGTACCCCCTTATTCTCACTCTGGACACGAATGAGGTTGTTGTAGATGACGATTGTAGAGAAAAGGATTGGTTCGAGGAACAGGAATATGACCGTAAACAGGTCAATGAAGTTCACAGCTTGGTGTCAACCCTCCTACTTGAGAGAGAAGATGTCACATTCGATTGATCCAGTAATTGTAGTCATCTATTGTATCCAAGTCCCGACTGATCTCATGTATGATATGGCTAGCTACCTGTTTCCCTAGTTGATCACTACACTCAAGTATACGCCTATAGGAATTCTTACCGAGTAGTTCTTCACCCCATATGTCTTGTTCCAAGATGGCAAATGCGACACCATCATCGCTTGTTGGTACAATGTACTGGTCAAAGAGGTGCTGAACGCAGATAATTTTGTCGAACACTTCTGAGGAATTTCCGGGAAGGTCGGGCATGAGGAGAGCAACTCGCTTCGAGTTAATTGAGTCCACTGCTACTTTTACTGCATAGTTGAGAACTCCCCGCGTCAAGCATGGTATTGTGAGGGAGGGACCTTGCAAGCTCTGCGTCTGAAGTGAGTACAATTACCTCAAAGTCGGATATTGCGATAGCATCAAGTGATTGCATGAGGAGCTTCCTCACAAGAGCGTCCACAGTATCATCGTCTAAATCCCTGCGAAGACGGGTCATAGATGATCTTATCCCTCGAATTGGAATGAGCAGGGGTATCATTAGAGAACCTCCATAAGAAATTTGGCCAGCTTGTCTTTCTGCTGCTGATCGCTTAGATCGATGTCTGTGAAGATTGGCTCAATTCCCATATCTTCTAGCACTTTCTTGAACCTTCTATCTTGCTCGTCAAGGACTATTCTTGAGCATATGTCTTTGTAATTCCGGGTTAGTCCCTCGATAGAGGCAGACATTCCAACTGCATCCATAAGCGTTGAAGTGGGTCCTGAAAATGCCATTGATCCCACTATCGGAGATATCACCGTCACCTTCTCCTTCTTCTCAATCAGATGATTGCGTATCTCCTCAACTGCCAAGATTGGTCCAATACTGGTAACTGGGTTGCTTGGGCCAATAATTATTTGCTTTGCTGCTGATATACTCTTATATGTGTATGGGGTAATGTGAGCCTCATCCGCACCCTCAAAACTCACTGACTTGACATCTACCTCCGTGCGGTGCTTGACGAAATACTCTTGGAAATGATACTTATCTCCTTGCTCACTGTGTATAGTCGTAGTGACCTTCTCATTTGACATAGGGTGCACCTTAGCTTTAATTCCCCAGTGATCCATCAGCAAATTCGTGACATCAGATAGTGAATCTCCCCGATTCATGTAGTGATTCCTAAAGATGTGAAGTGAGAGATCCCTGTCTCCTATCTGAAACCATGTATCAAGGTAGTCGGGATCCTCAAATGTCCGAAGTTCTTCAAGCATCTTGAATGATTCATTCTTCCTACCCCAGAATTTTTTGATGTCGAGTATGTCTGCAAAGAGGTAGAGTACAGTATCAAGATCAGGGGATACGAGAAGAGAATTCCAGTAGTAGTCATCGCCTGTATTGCAGATGACTTCTAACTTAGAGTCATCCACTAAATTTCTAAATCCCTGTAAGAGTTTAGGAGTTCCAGTTCCTCCGGACAGAAAAGTGTACACATGGTTTCCAGCGAGATTCAGTTAATATCTCTTACTTTCGTGAATAGAGTAGTTCCCCAGGATTCGAGTCGTCAATTACTACTAACTTCTGCTTGACTAACATATCGAGGTGACGATGTAGGAAGACCTTGTAGTAATTCATTTTCTTGTACTCACCCACATCTGGTCTGTAGTCTACCATAAACGCTTGGTATAACTTCTCGAAGCTTATTGGTACTGCATCAAGGCAAGCAAGAATTTCTTTTGCAATCTCAGTTGTTGTCTTGCTCATTCCTGAGACGAACTTGTTCATGTCCGAGATTATGACAGGTGTGTCATACGAGTGGAAGAGGATATCATAGTTAGCGTCTTCTAAGAAGTCAATACCCTCTCTATATGCTTTGAATGAAGAGGTCTTATCAAGGTAATAATAGGTATATTTTGGCAGAAACTTTCCGAGAATACCCGATGCAAGCACCCGTCCTTCTTCATAGAGGTAGAAGCAGTGACCTTTATGTGGTCCAGGTGCAGGATTAGACAGGACTTTTGACCTTGTGGTCTTGAATGTATCGTACTTCCCAACACCTACGACATTTTCCACCTTCTCTGGTAAGTGCTTCTCCAGTGATTTCATATTACCGTAGAATCTATCTGTAGTATAGTTTGAACGTGGTCTCCTGACCACATCTTCTAAATCCTTGTGAACCGCAATCTCGATGTTCTCAAGTTTCTTAGCCAAATCGTCAACTACGGTCAGTTCATTGAAAGTGACGTTGGGAAGGTAGACTCGAATTTTCGGATCGTCATATCCACGGTCTTTTAGGAAAATTCGGAAATTCTTCAGGAAATTTTTACCCGAAGCTCCCATCACAATAATTGGATTGTCAAGGATGACAAGTCCTCCATATATTGCGCCTTGGGCGCCGAATCCTCCAGTCACATGAAAGATTTCAGGGGTTATCTCGGAGTAACTCAATAGGAAAAATTCAATGTACTCTGATTTAAACGTATTCAGAAGGCCGGAATAGAAATTCCAAAATACTCTCTTAAACTGTTCACCCTGTCGTCAACGAGTTGACTGGTATTGTTTGAGATGAGGCTGTCTGCTTCTTTTTCTCCTGTTTCTGATAAAGTGATAGTAATTGCAGACTGTGGGTCATTCTTCAACTGAATATACCCCGCCCGAACTAATTTTGATATGTATTCCCACAATTTCTGCTTAGAGATATTTGAGTACTTCAGATATTGTGGTCTAATAGCAGAGAACACATTGAAGAGTTCATAGAACTCCTCAAGGGTGAAGGAAATTCTCAGTGTACCAAGAGAGAGGAAGACTGCATCCCTTAATGTGAGCTGAGGTTCGAATTGATCCCATTTGTACGAAACATCAAGTATTTCCACATGTATTAAATGGCGCTCTAACTTAATAAGTCAGGAGAAAGTGAATTTCAAGTGAAAACTCAGGGACGATAGCGCGAAAATTAAGGTAGAATCCATTTCATTTTTATGAATGATCATCGCTGATAGTAATGTGAGTATACCTACATGTCCTAGTTGCAGTCGGGAAATCAAGACAACCTGGAAGTACTGCAGATACTGTGGAAATAATCTTCAGCAGAGTAAAGCTGCTCCTACTCCAAAAGAGACTGTTCTTGAGTCCCTTCCAAGTACGAGTGAAATAAGTATCGATAAAGAGACTCTATTTGAGATCCTCAAGACTCGGAAGCAGAGAAATTCAATCAACAAGAAGAAGAGCGAGCTCAAGGCTGAGATCAAGCATGTAATGGAACAGAAGAAAGCAGGATTCTTGGACAATGATCTTGTTGTCGAGAAGATTAAGAAACTCAAGGCTGGGGTGGAAGAGGTGAACAAGCTCGAAGATTCACTTAGCAGTATTCCTGAATCACTAGCGATAGAGGAACTAGTAGATCAAATAGACGCGACAAAGGAGAGAATCGTCAAAATCAAGTCGATGAAGGAGAAGAAAGGCATCTCCCAGGACACCCTTGAAAATGAGTTGAAAAAATCACTTGCTACCCTCGACCTATTGAAGGCAGAACACTCCAAGCTTGGATCCCGTATCAGAACGTGGCAGAATGAGTTTGTAGCAATACGCAATTCCGTGAAGAAGGATCTAGAAGCACTCAATCTCAAGAAAGAACTTGGTGAAATTTCTGCAGACTACTACAGCGAAGAGAAGAAGAAATCCATTGAAGACTTAGAGTCATATGATTTCGTCATTAAGAACATAGATCTAATCTTGAAGATCTGGTAATTAGTTATCGTTATCCAGACGAGCAATTTTCGGACGGGACAGTTCCTCGACCATCGCTATTGTTGGCTTGTCCATCTGCTGAGGAATCTCGTCATCATCCATCTCAACTGTTTTCTCCATCATTGTCCATCCTTTCAGTTCGATTGAGAAGTAGACATCATCTTTTCCACTGCATGAGATTCTGATCGTCAGTTTGTTGTGAGTCTTGTCAATAACCTCTGGATATAAGCACTCGTCCTCAAGAACCTCAAAAAGGTGATCGATATATGCTTGTGAGATCATCTCCGTTGTGCTTGAGAGTATCTTCTGCCCAATGTCTGAAATGAAGTAAAAGACATTTCTCCCCTTTTTTTCCGATCTGATAAGATTTGCATCTATCAACCGCTGAATATGATGCCGAATTGTGTCATGATGATTCTGGAGCGCCTCTGAAATCTGTGCTTGGTAGCACCCCTCATTATCCACAATGTACTGAAAAACTTGTTGGGTTGCCTCGCTCTTCAAAATGACAAATGCCTTTTCGATTTCTTCACCTCGTAATGAAGTTGAATAGAACAACCTCTTTCCAGCAAATTTCATGGATTTGACAAGTCCTGCGTCCTCGAGCTTTTTTAAGTGCCAAAAGGCAGTACCGTGTGGTAGTTGCAATTCATTTGCTATATCGAAGAAGTAGTTTCCCGGTGTTTCCGAAACAATCTTGTAAATCTCTCTTCGAACTGGATGCATGAGGAGGAAAGAACGTTTCACCTTTGTCATTCGAATACCACAGGTTAATTCTAGGTTGCTTATATATAATTCATCGGTTTCCCAATATGCTCAAAATAATAATTAATAAGGACATCTTGTCTTCATTGCTTTTATAATTGGTCAATTCACAACAGAATTAGATGGCAGCAATTGGTCTGAATTTCGTTATTGGTGTAGCTGGAGGGATAATCCTTACAGTATTCCTCTCCACAATAATTTTCTTCCTCTTCGGAAGATCATTCATATTGAAGAAAATTCTCAAATTCTTCAGTTTCTTTGTAATTACGAATTCAATAATAGTAGTTGGAATATTATTGATTCTGCAGCGTGGAATCATCGACGAGACGACGGCCTCAATTCTCATTGCATCTGGTGGGCCCATTGTTGCTTGGTTCTATTTACTTATTTTTAGCGATCTTTCAAGTATGGTTCGTGCATTCAAGAGTATTCAGTATCAGACTGCATATATTGCACAGAAGGATCTGATTTCAACAAAACAGAGTCTTACAACCAAACGATTTAGGGAGATGAAGAAAATTTCCGAGAATATCGATACTGCAAGGTCATCGATGATAGAGACGCTCGAGGTCACAAGTCTCCTCTCCAATCAAATTAATCAATCGGCGAGAACTGTTGCCTCATACTCAAAAAATATCATCCAATTTTTCGATGGGATGAATTCCTCAAAAACCAGTTTCGATAGTATTCGCGATCAAGCCTCTCTCTCCCTCGGTAATCTCTCCCAAGAGCTAACCTCCCTCCAACAGAAATTGGGTAGCAATATGAATGTACTTGAGACCAAACTCAAAGGTGTGACCGATATCTCAAATCAGACAAAGATTGTAGCAATTAATGCTGCAATTGAGGCAAGCCAGAGTAAGCAGTCTGAGTCTGGATTTGAGCTTGTAGCTGGTGACGTTACAAACCTTTCAAACAGGGTTAATAGTGCAACTGAAGTTCTCAAAACGGAGATCCGTTCAACATTTCATGACACAATTAATGGACTGGAGGATATCGAGACCTACCTTAATAATCTGATGTCTATTCTCAGGAATTTCATGGAGAGTATTGACAAAATGGGCATGGATGCTTAGACTAGAGGAGGATCAATATCCACCTTATTAAGCAACCTTCAGGAACTCTCCAAATCAAGTGAGAATCTGAATAAACTCATCTCAGAATACAAATATTGACTAATCTTTTTTATAGAAAGTTCTCAGAAGTTTGAGAAACTAAAGCATAATATTATTTACATTCGAAACAATTTTTTTTCAATGTCCGATAATGTCCGTAATGTTATAGTAATTGGTGGTGGACCATCTGGCTACACGTCAGGAATTTACTCAGCACGAGCTGAGCTCAAGCCTCTTGTCCTAGCTGGGTATCAAGCTGGTGGTCAGCTTATGCTGACGACCGACATTGAGAACTTCCCTGGGTTCAAAGATGGGATTGGTGGAGAGGCACTTATGAATGAGATGAGAGATCAGGCCGAGAGATTTGGAGCTGAGATCATCAATGAGGATGTCACTGAGGTTGATTTTTCATCGAGACCATTTACCATCAAAACCTACAGCAATGAGTACAAGACTCATTCAGTCATCATTGCGACAGGAGCAAGTGCACGTTGGATGGGATTAGAATCTGAAAAAAGACTCACTGGTTCTGGAGTCTCTTCGTGTGCGACATGTGACGGTGCATTCTACAAGGATAAAGTGGTTTGTGTAGTCGGTGGTGGTGATAGTGCCATGGAAGAAGCAGGATTTCTAACGAGATATGCCAAGAAAGTCTACCTTATTCATAGAAGAGAAGGATTCAGGGCATCCAAAATCATGCTTGAACGTGCGAGAAACAATCCTAAGATTGAATTTAAGATTAATGCGGTGATCGATGATATTTACTCCAAGAAGGAGGGATTCTTAGAGGCGGTTACAGGTATTAAACTCAGGAATACAGTGACTGGAGAATTTGAGGATATTGAACTCGATGGTGTTTTTGTAGCAATTGGGCACATTCCAAATACTGCTATCTTCAAGGATCAACTTAATCTAGATGAGAAAGGATACGTTCTCACGACGATGAACACCAGAACAAATATTGAAGGAGTCTATGCAGCAGGTGATGTAGTAGATTCTAGGTATCGGCAAGCTATTACTGCCGCAGGAATGGGATGTCAAGCTGCAATAGATGTGACAAGGTGGTTAGAGGAACAAGGTCTTGATTAAATTTAATCTACAGTTATCATAGTCATAGTAGATCGAATATTCGTAAGATGGCGTAAATCTTTAGTTGTTATTGCTTTCAACTTGTCCAGAGTATCTGACTCGACTTTTACTACGATGTCATAGATGCCATAAACAATATCTGCAGAAATAACTCCTTCAATACTTCTTAGCTTTTCAAGAAGATCTTCTTCAGAAGCTACATTTGCGTTAATTAGAACGAATGCTATTGGTATATTAATTACCTCCTAACAATATACTAATTCCCAATGTTACATTTAAGATTTTCTTATTGGAATAGAAGTGAATGATACGAATTTCTTTATTCAATTTTATAAAATTGAACTTCTTCGACAAGATGTGGATGACCTAAGAGACTGGGGAAGAATGCAAGAAAGTGCACAGGTGAGGTACGACCTACTTCAGACCTTTGTTGAAAATGATCGATTTATCGGATTTCAACTGATACTTGCCCCAATTCGAGGTAGTCGTCCAAGAGAGCAATACCCAAAGACTAAGGTAGAAGACAAACCTGCAATTACATCCGATAATGTTCTCACAAAATTAGTCAAAGGTCTGGATGACGCAATGGTAATTTCAACAGACACCGAATTTCTTGCAGATCCCTTCAATCCGCTGGAAACCTCAAGAGTTAATTGGCAGAAGAAGAATGCCATTAGTGTCGTCAACCGATTTTCAATCTTCTCAAGATTCGACAAGACTGGTGCCAAAGGAGTTATGCTAGTAGTCATTCCGACTGAGCTTCTTCAATTCCCTAGGCACAGTCCATCTGCTACTGCTGGTATTATTGCCGGGATCCGAACGAGCATTAAAGGTGTTTTTGAACTTCACGGGAAGATGCGACTTGCTACCTTCTTTAATATAGGTGCGAAAAGTGGGTCATCCCTTGTCCAACTCCATTCACAGTTATATATCTTTGAAGGGTTGAAGAATCACATGGGTTCGGATGAGTACTGCTTTTTCCGATCATATGACTATCATATGGAATCTAATGTCTGTTTAGCTTGCGTTCTTGGTTCAGGATATATTGGGAATCTTGGAGACAACCTAGATGAGCAGAGGAAGGAATTTATCTCTGATGATCTGACAGTCTGGCAGGATGACCTTGTCAAATTAAGGGTAGCCTACGCCCCTCTCCGATACGCACACTTGCGTGTATTTATCAACCGCCATATTCCCCACATGGGTGAGCTGTCAGATGAAGAGTGTAATTCAATAGGGTATGCCATCTCACTTGGTGACTATCTGATGAAAAAAATATTGGGATCTTTCTGGGGAATGATTCCAGAGGATGATCGCTCTATTGTTGTCCGCCAGAAATCTGATGGAGATTTCCACTTGTTTATTGATATGATTCCGGTCTATATGGGACTAGGTGGTGCAGAGTTGCTTCTTCCGTTGTCCATCCATAGTAGAACTCCTAAAACATTTGCCAAACTAATGAGGGAGGAGTTAAATTCTCTTCCATCTCAGTTTCAAAGGTGAATCTTCCTTCTTGAGTCTCAAGGTTTAACAGATACTAAGTCATTTTTAAGCATCGACCCCAAATATGTTTAGAAGATGGCTCACTCAAGACCAACTCAACCGAAAACTCCAGACTATCTGCCTGATGAGGTCAAGCATGGTACGACAACCCTTGCTATGATCTTCAAAGGTGGCGTAGTTCTCGCCGCAGATAATAGGGCATCTGCAGGGTACATGGTTGCATCTCCTACCGCAAAGAAATTACATCCTCTTGCAAAAAAGACGGCCATGTCTATAGCGGGTAGTGTTTCCGATGCGCAGTACGTGGTGAAACTCATGCGTGCAGAAATCAATCTCTTTGAACTCAATAGAGGCAGGGATATGAGTGCTTCTGCGATTGCAAACCTATTATCTAATGTTCTATACGGACAATATAGGAAGTACTTCCCCTACTTCATTGGACCAATTCTTGCCGGTTTCGATCACAATGGTCCGCACGTGTTCCCAATGGACATTGCTGGATCCATGACTGAGGAACCTTGGGCAGCAACTGGGTCTGGATCACCATATGCTATTGGTGTTATGGAGGCAATGTATGAACCTGAGCTTGAAGAATCAAAGGCAGTCAGTATCGTTCTACTTGGTCTAAGATCTGCTATCAAGAAGGACATTGCAACTGGTGACGGAATTGATGTTCTAGTCATCACAGACGCTGGAATCAAGAAGCTCACCAAGGCTGAAATCAAGAAATCATTGGGTACAAAGTACCCATTTAAGGAGTGATAAATTATGTGGGATCCACCATCAGGTTATGACAGAAGCACGACAATGTACTCTCCACGTGGGAGAATCATTCAGACAGAATATGCAAGGGAAGCTATGCGAAGGGGTTCGCTCTCAATTGGTATCAAATCATCAGCTGGTGTTGTCCTTGCCGGGCACATCAGGATGTCTGAACTTGATATACCAAATCCAAAGATCTCTCTTATTGATCAGAATTTTGCTTCAATCTTTGCAGGATTTGCCGCAGATGGAAGAGTACTCATTAACAGGGCTCGTGTTGAAGCACAAGTTCACAAAATGACCTATTCAGAACCTGCGGACATCAAGTACATCGCGACCAAACTTGCAGATTACGCTCATATGTTCACTCAGCAGGGAGGTCTCAGACCTCTTGGAATTGGTCTTCTCTTAGGAGGAATCGACTTCGACGGAGAACCCCGGATTTACTTTGTGAATCCTGGTGGTGGTCTGTTCGAGACCAAGGCAAAGGCTGTCGGATCCGGTGACATCCAAGCGATGGAATACCTCATTGCCAATTACAAGGAAGACCTCTCAATTGATGATCTTGTGAAATTAGCAAAAGATACCATTATTCATGCTGTCGGTAACGAAGAGTCTAATGACAAGTTTGATGAGAACAAAGATATTGAGATCTGGACGATTGAAACCGGATCCGTCAATATTCCTACTGTAGAATCTGTCTACTAAACTCCCTTAACACAAAATAAGAAAGAATATTTATAGCTTGTTTCCTCCAAAGACTTAACGTTCTCAATATTGAACAAGGAGATTCTGCAATGAAAATCATACTA
>Ga0114931_10006324_pt1 | contig 14568 bp, 10 predicted proteins | sample 2SBtaG_FD_89579 | JGI IMG/M metagenome (GOLD analysis project Ga0114931, IMG submission 89579) | Deep subsurface microbial communities from Kolumbo volcano to uncover new lineages of life (NeLLi) - 2SBTROV14_V59a metaG | ecosystem: Environmental > Aquatic > Marine > Volcanic | place: Kolumbo...
ATAGCTCATAGCTCTCAACTCATTGCCGATCCGCGTTGCGAACGGAGGACGTCTTGCCCGGGCGCGAGACGACCTCGCCGGCTTGCGCGGCGCGCACGGCTCGGCGGACGGTCGCGGCAATCCCGGCGGCGTCGATGCCCGCGTCGGCGAGCTGTCCGGAACGCGAACCGTGCGGGTAGAACTCGTTCGTCGCGTGCCCAAGCCGGATGATCGCTTCGGTCGGCAGGCCGATCCGGTTCGCCGTCTCGAGCACCGCGCTGCCGAACCCGCCGGCGACCGCGTGGTCCTCGACGGTGATCACGGGCGCGCCGCGGGTGACGGCGGTGGTGAGCATGTCCTGATCCACCGGCTTGGCGAAGCGGGCGTTGACGACTGAGACGAAGATGTCGTCGCCGGCGAGTGCGTCGGCGGCCTGGAGTGCGAAGGGAACTTCGGATCCGTACGCCAGAATCGTCGCGTCGGGGCCTTCGACGAGAACGCGCGCCTTGCCGAGCTCTACCGGCGTCGGCGTGCCAAGCGGATCAGGAATCGTGTCGCGCGGGTAACGGAGAGCGGCGGGCGTGTCGAGCGTAAGCGCGAAACGCAGCATGGCGCGCAGCTCCGGTTCGTCCGCCGGCGCCATGACCACCATGTTCTGAAACGCGCGCATATAGGCAATGTCGAGATAGCCGTGATGCACAGCGCCGTCGCTGCCGACCAGCCCGGCGCGGTCGATGCAAAACGTGACGGGCAATCCCTGCAAGACGACTTCCTGAAACACCTGATCGAACCCGCGTTGCAGGAAGGTGGAGTAGATGCACGCCAGCGGCCTGAGACCGGCGCGGGCCATGCCCGCCGCGATGTCAACCGTGCTGCTCTCGGCAATGCCGCAATCCTGAACACGCGCCGCGTGCGCGGACTTCACCTTCGAAAGCCCCGTTCCGTCCGGCATCGCGGCGGTCAGCGCGTGGACGCGCGGCTCGTCGTTCATGATGTCGATGACGGCGTCGGCAAACGCGGTCGTCCAGCTCTTTCGTTCGCTCTTGACCGGGGTGACGATGCCGCCTTCGACGTGCAGCTTGCCGGGGCTGTGGAAGGCGCACGGGTCGGCGGTGGCCCATTCGCAGCCGCGCCCCTTTTCGGTATGGACGTGGAGCAGGATCGGCCGGGGCACGTCCTTGAGCACATTGAGCATGTCGATCAAATGGGACTGATCGTGCCCGTCGACCGGCCCGACGTAGATCAGCCCCATGTGTTCGAAGATCTGGTGCGGCGAGACGGTCGCTTTGAGTCCCGCTTTGAGGTGGTCGAGCGCGTCGAACACGGGTTTGCCGACGAGCGGAACCCGCGGGAGAAAGTCCTTGACGCGTGCTTTCATTTCGTCGTACATCTGGCTGAGCCGGAAGCGCGACAGGGATGAAGCGATGCCGCCCTGCGTTTTCGCGATGCCCATCGAGTTGTCATTGAGGATTACGAGGAATTGCCGCTCGAGCGTGCCGGCCTGATTGAGGCCTTCGAACGCGACGCCGTTGACAATGCTCGCATCGCCGATGAGCGCGACGACGTGTGTGTCGCGCCCCATGGCGCTGTCGCCACGGGCCATTCCGACCGCGGTGGCGATCGAGGTGCCGGCGTGGCCGACGTCGAACAGATCGAATTCGCTCTCGGCGACGCTGGGAAACCCACTGATCCCGCCGGCTTGGCGAAGCGTGTCGAAGCGCTCGTTGCGACCGGTGAGAAGTTTGTGGACGTAGCACTGGTGGCCGACGTCCCACAGCAGTCGGTCGTTGGAGAAATCGAACACGCGGTGCAGCGCGATGGTCAATTCCGTGACGCCCAGATTGCTCGCCAGGTGCCCGCCGTTGCGACACACGACGTCGATGATGCGCTGGCGGATTTCGCCGGCGAGTTGTTCAAGCTTCGCCGCCGGTAGATCACGCAGGTCTTTGGGTGACTTGATTTTCTCGAGCAGTTTTGTCATCAAATCCCTCTGAATACGCGTACGCCCATTCTCAATGGACCCGCGTCAAAATGATTCGAGCCAACGCGCGCAGGCGGTCGGCTCGCTGGTCAAACGCGTCCAGCGACGCGAGTGCGGCGTGTACCTCGTCGCGGGCGTGGGCGCGGCTCGCTTCGAGACCGAAAACTGCGGGAAACGTCTGTTTCGACGCGACGTCATCTTTGGCGGTTCGCTTTCCCATGTCGTCAGTCGCGGCCGTGCGGTCCAATATGTCATCTGCGATCTGGAACGCGAGCCCGCAGCGGCGGCCGTACTCACGCAAACTCTGTCGCGCCGCGCCCGGCGCTTCTGCCGCCAGCGCTCCGAGCGTGCAGGCGGTTTCGAACAGGCTGGCAGTCTTGTGGGCGTGGATGAAGCGGACGCGCTCCGCGTCGGGGGGCTTGCGCTCGCCGGCGATGTCCGCTGATTGACCGATCACCATACTTGCCGTCCCGGTCGCCAGCGCGGCGACCATTTCGCTTTTCGTATCCGCGTCGCTCGCGCCGCCGAGCAATTCAAAGGCATGCGCGATGAGCCAGTCGCCCGCCAGGATCGCCTGCGCCTCGCCGAAGGCTTTGTGGCAGGTCGGCCGGCCGCGGCGCAGGTCGTCGTCATCCATCGCCGGCAGGTCGTCATGCACGAGTGAAAACGCGTGAACGCACTCGACCGCCAGCGCCGCCGGCATGGCGCGGCTTTCATCACCGCCACAGGCCCGGCACGCCTCAAGCACAAGCATCGGCCTTAGCCGCTTGCCGCCCGAGAGCAACGCGTATTGTACGCAATCGAGCAGGTCGCAGTTTGGATCGACTCGAGATTTCAGCGCATTTAGATGATCTGAAAGCTCGGCGTCGATCGCGGATCGGCGCTGCGCGAACCACGGGCCGGGGCCCGCGTCCGGGGTGCTACGCGAATTGCGCTGGACACGCTCCATTTGCTGAGCATAAAGTCTGCGCCAAGAGCAAGCCAGCGACAACGTGCGAGTCAGGTTCGAAACGAAGCGTGATGCCCGATCCGATAACACCGCGGACGCTGCTCGAAGGGTACTGCGCCGGAGTCTTCCCGATGGCGGATTCCGACGGACGCATCGGCTGGTACAGCCCGGATCCGCGCGGCGTGTTCGAGTTCGATCGTTTCCGTATCCCGCGCAGCCTGCGCAAGCTCATTCGCCGCGGCGTGTTTGAGGTGCGCATCGACACGGCGTTCGAAAGCGTGATGCGGGCCTGCGCCGATCGCCCCGAAGGATCGTGGATCTCCGAGCAGATCATTGACTTGTACACACGTCTGCACGACGCCGGGTTCGCGCACAGCGTCGAAGCCTGGCACGACGGCGAGCTCGCCGGCGGTCTGTACGGGGTCGTCATCGGCGGAGCGTTCTTCGGCGAATCGATGTTCCATCGCCGCACCGACGCGTCCAAGGTCGCGCTCGCGGCCCTGATCGAGCGACTCGAGCAGCGCAATTTCGCATTGATCGACACCCAGTGGATCACGCCGCACCTCGCCAGTCTCGGCGCCGTCGAGATTCCGCGCGGCGAATATCTGGAGCGCCTCGCGAGCGCGATTCGCCTTGACTGTCGCTTTTCGGACGATCGTGAGCCGGCTGCGGACCAGCTCGAGGCGTAGTCGCCGGGCAAGCATGTCATTTCGGATCTAAAGCCGCGCCAGCGACGTCACGTGTCGATTCGCGACAAGCTTTCCTTGCAGCTTTTCGAGCTTGGCTTTTGCGCCGCCCAGCTTGGCGTAGATCGTGTACCCGTCGGGCTCCTTGGTGATTTTCCAGGTGCGGCATTCGACACCCGAGGCGGTGACGATCGCTTTCAGTTCGTCGCTGACCTCGAGCGATTCGCTGACCCGAATGTGGAACTTGGCTGTGGTGCGCCACGCCTCGATGCGGTGCTCCGCCGCCGACAGCGCGAAGAGCACGCCCGTAACGAGCACGGTCGCGGTGATGCCGAGCACGAACTGGCCCGCCCCGAACGCCATCCCGACACTGGCGACGGTCCAGATGGTGGCGGCCGTGGTCAGCCCGATCACGTTGCCGCGGAACTGGATGATTGCCCCAGCGCCGAGGAACCCGACGCCCGTGACAATCTGGGCGGCAATGCGGGTCTGGTCCGCGAAACGAGGATCGCCGTCCGCTTGAATCGAGCTGCGCGCCATTTCGATCGAGACGACCGTGAAGAGCGCCGCGCCGAGGCAGATCATGATGTTCGTGCGGAACCCGGCCGGTTTCGCGTGCAACTCGCGCTCGAAGCCGATCACCGCGCCCGCGACGCAGGCCGCGAGCAAATGCAGCACGTATTGCAGTTCCATGAATGCGTTCTCCGGCGACCGCGCGGTCGCGCTTCCCGTATTCCTACTGCTACGTCGCGCTCCCGTCAAGGTGGGCCGATTCCGCGCTGCCGAGCTACTCGAGGAATTGCGTTTCGATAAACGTTGCCGCCCGATCGAATTGCGCCGCCGCCTGGCTGAAGTCCACACGCATGCATTGGATCCGCTCGACCGGACCGAACGGCGTCCGCGCTCGCGCGTCGCGACTGAGCGGAATCTGCGCCGACGCGCCGGCGGCGAGGCGATCCTCGACCTGCGCCCGCAGCAGGAAGTCGACCAACTTGCGCGCCGCACGCGGGTGCGGCGCCCCCCGAACGATCGCAAGCGTGTTGGGCAGCAGCAGCGTTCCGATCCCGCCGGAGTCGCCGTCCGGCAGCACGATGCTGACCGGTCGACCGCCGCGCTGTTCGATAATCGCGTCGTCCGTATCGGTGAATCCAACCGCGATGCGTCCCGCACCGACCAGCTCGGCGGCGGTCTTGTTGCCCGCGACGATGCGGACGTCGTTTTTTCTAAGAGAGAGCAGAAACGCCTCGGCGCGGTCCGGCCCGAGTCGCGCGTAAAGGCACGCCACGTGCGACGCGGTCGTCCCGAACAGCGGCTTGGCCAGCGCGACGCGTCCTTTCCAGCGCGGCTCGGCAAGCTCGAATATCGAACGCGGACGCTCGGACTCGGGCACGAGATCATTGTTCACGATCAACACGCGGGCCCGCGCCGCCAGGCCGTGCCAGTAGCCGTCCGCGTCATGAAACGCGGGCGGATAGAACGCGTCGCGCGGCGAGGTGTACGCGTCGAGGAGGTCTTCCGACTTGAGCCGCAGCGTATTGAGGATTTCGTTGTTCCAGAACACGTCGCAGCGCGGGCGATTGCGATCGGCGCGGATGCGGTTGACCAGGCCGACGGTCTTGGTCGATTCGGTGTCATAGACCGCTCGCACGCTGATCCCGGTCTCGGCGGTGAACGCGTCGAGGATCGGCTCGGAAAAGATGCGGTCGAGCGCCGTATAGACCACGACGACGGCCTCGGCGTTGTCGTCCGGGCGCGGCGCGTCGGAGCGGCAAGCGCCGAGCGCCGCGCCGAGCAGCAGCGACGAGAAGAACAGCGAGATTCGGACGCGTCGCTCCATCGGAGCTTTTCCATCCTGTCCTGTCAGTCCAGCCCACGACGCAACAGCCAGTAGAGCGCCGCGGCGGGGACGATCGTCAGCGCGACCGCCAGCAGTGCCAGGACCGCGAGGTACTGATTCACGCCGGAGTGGATCAGCGTCGCGGTTCGCACCGAGGCGAGCGTCCAACCCGGCGGGCTGAGCAACACGGCGCACTCGACCTCGCCAAAGCTCAACACGAACACGATCAGCCACGTTGCGAGCCCGTCGCGCACACTGAGCGGCCAATACACATGTCGCATCGTAGCGAGTTCGCCGCAGCCGTCGACGCGGGCGGCGTACTCGAGCTCGCGCGGGACGCGCTGCGCCGCGGGGGCGAAGAGCAGAATCGCGAGCGGCAGAAACAGCGCGACATGCCCGATCGAAACGATCAGCGGTGAGTCGAGCACGTCGCCCGCGATTCCGGGGCGGTTGAGCAGTTCGATCAGCGAAACACCGGTCACCGCGATGGGCATCGAGAGCAGCAGTAGCGCGATCGGCAGAATCAGCCGGCCCCAGCGCGTCCGCAGCGCGAACCATGCCAACCCGGCGGCGGCGGCGACGGTGACACTGGCGGCGACCGCACTGAGCAGCACAGAGAGTTGCAATTCGCCCGCCAGTTTTAGCGCGGTCGCGACGAACGCCGCCGGAGATTCCGTTTTCCTCAACAGCGGCACGAGCAGAAAAAGCGGCAACGGGCAAACTCCCAGCAGACAAATTAGCGCCGCCGGACCGCGCAGCCGGCCGAATCGCAACAACACCCGCCGCCCGGCCTCCGCAACTTCAAAGGCCGCTCCCCGATGACGGTACCAGCAGCCGCCCACCGCGAGCGCCGCGAGCAGCACACCCATCACCGGCAGAGAAGCGAACACCGCCGCGTGTGCCGTGCGGCGCAGCGCGAACTGGGTATACACTTCTTCCGCGAATGTCCGCACGACCAGCGCATCGGCCAGCGACGCATTCCGCGCGACCAGCACGAGCACGATCACGCCCGCGGCGATCGCCCCGAACCCCGCACGCCACAGTGTGACGGTCCGCAGAACTTTCAACGGACCCGCGTCGAGCAAAGCCTGCTCTTCGTAGATGCTCCCCGCGCGACCCAACGCGGCTCGTTGGATCAACACCGACAATGGCGCGAACGCCAACCCGTAGAGCACTCCGCACGCGAGAGCCGACCCGGCGATCACCGGCATGCTGATCAGTGAAAGGGCGAACACCGGCACCGTCCAAAGTGGCAAGCACGCGCCGAGCAGCGCTGCGCCGCTCAGCAGCGAGCGACCCGGTACGTCGGAGCGCGTCATCAGCAAAGCCGCGATGCCGCCGAACGACGTCGAAATCGCGACCGCCGCGGCGCACACGATTGCCGTGTTGTGCAGCAGCGTGGGCCAGCGGGCCGCGGCGCGCGAGAGTTCGGCGAGGACTTGTTCGCGCCCGCTGAGTAATTCCGCACCGGCCGACGCGAGCGCGTACAGCGCGGCCGACGCCGCCAGCAAAAGGAACGCCAGATGCGCCCCGAGCAAGGCCTTGTCGCGCGTCGCGGTCAACACGAACTTGCTCCGGCGCCCGCCAGGATGCGGTTTCCGGTCAGAGCCGCGCCCGTCAGGAAGCGGTATTCCGCACGACGTCGCCAACTCGCGGACGCGGCTTCCTTGCAATCGTAGCGCTGACCGGCCACCGCTCCCTCACGGTCGCGGCTCTGATCGGACTGCGCTCGCCTCGTCACGTCGCGCACACCAGGCCGTCGTAGGCGAGTTCCATCCCGTCGGGCAGCTCGGCATTGGTCTCGGCGTGTTTGAGCTCGTGTGCGATGTGCGTGAAGTAGGTCCGCCGAGCGCCGATCCGCCGAGCCTCCTCGACGGCCTGCGAGATCGAGAAGTGCGTTGGGTGCGGCGTTCGCCGGAGTCCATCGAGCACGAGCACGTCGAGGTCGCGCAGCAGCTCGCGCGACGCGTCGGGGATGAAGCTGCAATCGGGGCAATACGCGATGCCCCCGACGCGATAGCCGAACACTTCGAGCGCACCGTGCGAATACGGAATCGGCGTGATCGTGCGCCCGAACAGGTCAAACGCTTCGCGGATCGGGATCGGCGTCAGCTCGGGCTTGGCGCTCGGATAGTCTTTGTCCTTGCGAAACGCGTAGGCGAACATTGTCGTGATGTGCTCGAGTGTTTGCTCCGACGCGTAGACCCCCAGGTCGCGGCCGAGCCGATGGTTGAAAACCCGCACGTCGTCGAGCCCGGCGACATGATCGGCGTGGGCGTGTGTGAACAGGATCGCGTCGACGCAGCGCACGTCGCAGCGCAGACATTGCAAGCGCAGCTCGGGGCTGGTGTCGATCAACACGCGGCGTGAGTCGAAGTCGAGCAGGGCGCTGGGCCGCGAACGGCGATCGCGCTCGTCGTCGGACGTACACACGTCGCAGCCGCAACCGATCATCGGGATGCCGTGCGACGTTCCCGAGCCGAGTATCGTCAATCGAATCGACACGCGCGTGCGCTCCTCCCGTAGCCCGCGGAGCGATTATACGCGCGGACGCGGCGAAGCGCACGGGACTTCGCATGGCGACGGCAAATCGGGAGGGTGCATCGGGAGGGTGCATCGGGAAGGTGTATCGGGAGGGCGTATCGGGAGGGCGTATCGGGAGGGCGTAACGGGAGGGCGTATCGGGAGGGCGAAGCTCCTGCTGAGCCTCCGGGCGCACGGCGATGGCGTATCGCGATGGCGCACCGGGAGGGCGAAGCTCCTGCTGAGCCTCAGCATGCAATGAAGGGCGAGTCTCCCGGCGAGCCTGGCTCAGCGGGAGCTTCGCCCTCCCATGCGCGCCCTCCCTTGCGCGCCCTCCCTTGCGCGCCATCCTTGGCGCGCCGTTCCCGAGCGTTTACCCGGCGGCGTCGTCGAGCTGGGCGCGGATCGGATCGTAGCGATCGAAGATCTGCACGCGCTCCTTGACCTGTCCGTCGGCGGGATCGAGATAGACGATCACGGTCGACTTCTTTGGGGAGTACTTGAACGTGCCCGCCTTGCCCGCGACACGCTGCATGATCGGAGCGTCCTCGCGGATGTCGAGCAGGATCGCGCCGGTGGAGAAATCGACCTCCGCCCGGACGGTGCGCCCCGCCTCGTCATAGTCGTCGGTCTTGACCGTCTTCACCTCGCCGATGACCTCGCCGATCCCGACCTCGAAGCTCTGCTTGATCCAGGCGCCCTCGCGCCACTTCCATACCTCGAGCCGAGCCGACGCCCCGCCAGGCTTGACCGAAGCGAGATAGAAGTAGGTGCTCGGCGTGACCGTGATCGGTTCGCTCTCGACCGACCAGTCGCCGGCGATCACGGCCTTCTTCGCGTCGTCGGCGTTGATCATCGCCCGCGTGCGACCGACGTAGCGATTCCACAGCTTGACGCGGCCTCGGTAGCGATAGGTCTTGCCCGCCTCGACCGTGTCGTCGTGATACCACACCGCCGGGGCGCGCGTCTCGGGATTGCGGATCGGGGCGATCTCCCCGGTCGCACCGCGGCCGAAGCGTTGCGACTCGCCGCCCCGCTCGCGCTCGATCTGCTTGTCGGCGCGTTTGATGAGCTCGTTCGCGTCGCGTTCGTTGGCCTTGGTCTTGTTCTGATCGTTCAATACGCGTTCGGCCAATTGGCGTGCGGCATTCCAGTCCTTGTTGCGCATCGCGGTCTTGGCTTCTTTGAGCTGTTCGCGAACCGCGCGCCGCGCGGCCGCCTTCTCGCGGGCCGTGTTGCCCACGGGAGTGATGTTGCCGGGGCCGCGACCGCCAAGTTCGCCCCCTCCCCCGCCGAACCTGCCGCCGCCTTCCGTGAACCTTCCGCCGCGCCCACCGGGCAGCGGTCCGGGTTTGGGCGGCTCCGGCTTCTTCTCTTTCTCGATATCCTTGGTATCCTCCTCCGGCTCGTCCTCCGTATCGAAACCCGCGATCGGCGGAATCTCCCAGTCCGTCCCCTCGACCACCTCGAAGAACGGCGGCTGCATCAGCGTCGTCTGCTCCTGCTTGACGATCGTAAACTCGCGATCCAATTCCTCCTTGTTGATCAGATCGCCGGTGTCCGGGTCGAAGACCGGGTCGCGAATGTCGAGCTTCGGCATCGCGCCCGACTTGACCGCTTTCCAGTCCGAGTAGCTCCCATCCGCGAGCATTTCCTCGCGCTCGACCTCCATCCCGACGATGTAAGACTTCGAGCGGTACGGGGCGTACTTTTTCTTGGCCATCTCCGCGTACTGGGCCTTCTTGTCGAAATAACCCGCCAGCGAAACCCACGCCACCTCTTCCGGCTTGTCCGGCTTGGCGTCGGCATCCGGGGCGGGGGGCGGCGGCGTGTCGGCCCCGGCAAGCTCGACCGGCTTGCGGATAACCAGACTGCGCCCGGTGCGCAGCTTCAGCCCCGTCGGACGCAGCGGCGTAACCAGAGCGATGCTGCGCGCCTCCTGCTCGAAGTTCTCAAGCCCGGGAACCGCGACTTCACCGCCGATCGTGCTCGCCAAGCGCAACTCAGCAGGCAGCGGCGGCGCGTCCGGCCGGTCCTCTCGCGCGAAGATTCCTTCGCTGAAACTCGACGTCAGTCGCTCGCTGAACTTCTCCACGACCGGCGGATCGGCCTTCTGGCCCTTGATCGCCGAATCCAGCCCCTTCGCCGCCTGGGCGATCGTGGAACTGAGCTCGCGCGGCTGGAGTTTTTTCCCGTTGAAGTCGACGGTGTTGGGTGATCCGAGAATATACGCCCACAGCATGTATGCCATGAACAGGACGCCCACTCCGAGGATGCCCTTTTCCAGATGTGCTTCCAGCATTTCGATCAGCTTTTTGCCCATCGTTCTATCTCCGTTGTGAACGCCGACGCGGCGTAATTATTCTTCCTTGTCTTCGATTCCGAGCGCGGCCTTGATCGGCGCGGGCATCAGAGGCTGATACACCTCGCGAAGCATGTAGGCCTCGAACTCCAGTGTGGTGCGGACGACCGGCGTCGGTCCGTAGTAGTAGCCTTCCTGGTCCTGATCGACGGCGCGATCGACCGCCTGGTAACTTACCGCCAGGCACTCGTAGAAGTTTTCCCTGCTGATGCGGTCGATCAGACGCAGCACCTCGCGCTGGTCGACGACGACCTCGACCGTGAAGCGCACGACGTCGTATTGTTCGTTGCTCTTGCGGCCGGTGAACGATCCGCCGAGATCGCTGCTCATCCCGCGCGCGATCATCCCGCGGCCGCTCTGGGCCATCGCCGTGGGAAATCCGATGCGTCCGGGTTTCTGATCGTCCGCGGGAGTGACTTCGTACGACTGCACGCGAATCGCGACGATCCGCTTGACAGGCACGTTCGCGACATACGGATCGCCGTTCTTGATCTTGGCGGCGGCCTCATCGTTCATGTCGGCGACGGCCGCGGCGACGTCCTGCTGAATCCAAAGCCCGACCTGCGCGAACCACATGTCCGCCGGAGCGGGAGCTTCGGTGGCGGTCACGATCGGGCTGACGTCGAAGCTGTCATCAGCGACGTAACAAAGAATGCTCTTGGCCTTCGAAACGCGAGCGCGGTAGACCGGGTCGTACTTCGGCTCGTTGGACGGCGGTCGATATTGCGACTGTTGTGAGAAACTTTGCGCGGGAGCGCGTCCGATCGGGCCGACTTCACCGCCGAACCGCGCGCCGCGGAAAGCTTCCCCCCCGGATCCGCCGGGTCGCAGATTGCGGCCGGTGAAGCGTCTCCCGCCGACACCGGGTCGCTGGATGGGCGGCGGGCGAAAGTTTCGGTTTCGGCCGGCAATGGGTCGTCCGGGTCGTGTTTCGTCTTCGTCGGCCTGTTCCTCTTCTTTGCGTTCCTGCTCGAGCGCGACGAGGTCGTCGACGTTCTGCTGCTCTTCGAGGATGTCGCCGTCACTGGGCAGCGCCCCGGCCCGCAGTGTGATCGGCAGGACGCGCAACGCCTTTCTGTAGGATTCTCTGAACTCGAACGGCGTTGCGTCGCGGGCGGGCTTTGGAAACACGCCGGCCATCAACGGCGCGCGGGCGTTGATCTTGCGGGCGGATTCGACGGTCGCTTTGTATTCGGCGTCGAAGAGTTCGCCTTCCTTTTTCTTGGCGTCGATCAGCGCCTGGTTGCGCGGCGTGCGGCGCAGGCCGGCGATGCCCCCCGCGCCGGTTTCCTGGATTTGCTTCTGCATCTGTGCCGTGACCTTGTCGGACGACATGCCGATCGACGCGAACGTGATCGCGGCCACACCGGCGACTCCGCACAGCAGCGAGATCAGATGGTTCTTGATGAATTGAAGCATCGCTTGCATTGTCTTGCTCCCTGTTTATTCGCGGCGGCTAGCCGTTGCCTTCCTGCTTCTTTTCTTCCGGCGCGGGCGGATCGCCCAGCTTTACCTTGAACGACAGCTCGAACAGCCAGTCGTTGGCGGTCTCTTCGCCCGTCACCGGGTCGGGAATGAGCGCGGCGGCCTCTTTGTCGTCGGCGGCGGGCACGATCGGGTCTACGATCGCGATAGTCTGGTTGGTCGCTCGCGCCTGCCAGATGCGGAAGAGGTCGAGGTTCTTGTCGTCGCGCAGCGCCTGCTTGTCCTCGGCGGGGATCCAGAACCCCGCGTGGGGGCGCATGCCGAGCGCTTGCAGCTTCGGCAGGAACTTTTCGGTAACGAAAGTGGCCGCCTGCGGTTGCGACTCGCCGTACAGCAGCCGGCAGGAAAGCTCGACGAAGAACCCGGGCGCGCCTTCGCCGCCTTCGTCGCCACCTTCTCCGCCGCCGCCGCCGCCGGAACTGAATCCGCCCGTCTCACCGCCCGGTCCGCCGAAAGCGGCGCCGCTCATCCCGCCGCGACCGCCCATCGACGTCCCGGTATTGCCCGAGCCGCGTTGAGAACGGTTGCGCTCAAGCTTGTCGATGTCCTTTGAGTACTGCACGCTGAGCGATTCGATGATCAGTTGCCCGCGCCGGTTTCGTGCGAATCGGGCCGGGTTCGATTTGACCAGCTTCTTGAGTTCGTCCGGCGTCTTGACCTTCTCGAGCATCGGATCGATCGGGGGCAGCGCCTCGTGAACCAGCGCCAGAACACGCGGCACGAGGTCGCGATCCTTCTGAAGCTCGAACAGCTTGTCAATCTTGGCGCGTTCGGCGTCGGTATTCTTCGAAACCTTGTTGTAGTCCGCCTGGTAGCGCTTGGCGGTGTTGACAATCTGCTTGGCCTGCGTGAGTTCGGGCGTGTCACCGAGCGCCGACGAGTCGATCGAGGTGCGGATCCACGGGAACGTTGCCGCCAGACCGAGGCACGCCGCCGCCGCCGCGAAGTACGGGCGTTTCTTGTTCCAGAGCTGGACGCGCGCCAGATCCGGGGGAAGCAGGTTGGCGCCGATCGCTGCTTCGCCGAGGCCCTGCAGCGCCAAGCCGTAAGACGCCGCGAACCCGAGTATGTTGTCCGCGAATTGGGGCGCGTTCGAGGTCTGCGTCGTGACGAGTTTGTCGAAGTGATCGAGTTTGGCGACATCACCGATGGTCAGATTGTTCTCGAGGTATTTTTGCAACCCTGGCAGTCGGAACGCGCTGCCGCAGGCGAGCACCTTCTTGAGCTCAACGTCGCGGTGCGTCTGCCCGTAAAACCCGAGCGAGCGCTGAATCTCGGCCACCAGATCGCTGAAGATCGGCCGCATCGCCTGGAAAATCTGCCGGGCATACTTGCTGGTGGCGGCGGTTTTCTTGAGGCTCTCGGCTTTGGCGAAGCTGAGCTTGAACGCCTTGACCAGCGCCTCGGTGAACGCATTCCCCCCGAGCGGGATATTCCGCGTCCAGGCGCTGTTCTGCTCGACGACGACCAGGTCGGTGTTCTGCGCGCCGACGTCGATCACAACCGTCGCCGACCCTTCCCCGATTCCTTCACCGACGTCAAAGCGGCAGAAGTTGTAGAGCGCCGAGGGGACCGTCTGGATCGTCGTGGGCGTGATCCCGACGTTCTCGAAGAACTCGAGGTGGCTGCGGATCAGGTCTTTTCGCATCGCGAAAATCCCGACCTCGATATCCGGTGAATCCTCGTCGGCGAAGACCTGGTAATCCCAGACCACGTCGTCCATATCGAACGGGATTTGCTGGCTCGCCTCGAAACGGACGATGTCCGGAATCTTCTTCGCCTCGACAGGCGGCAGCTTGCAGAACCGCGCGAACGTGTTCTGACCCGGAACGCCGATCACAAACCGATCGCCTTGCCAGTCGTTGCGCGAGACGAATTTTTCGAGCGCAGCCTTGCTGATCTCATCCGGATCGGCGTCAGGCTGCGAAAGCACCTTCGGATGGTCGATCAGATCGAACGCGGCAAGCTCGACCTTCCCCTCGTCGGCGGGACGCAGCTTGACCGCCTTCAGCCCGCACTGCCCGATCTCGATTCCCCAGACGGCATTTCCACCGGCCATGATTTGGATCCTCCCTGGCGACAAGAGCTTCGGGCAACCCGCCTCTTTGGCGCAATGAGCGCACGCGACGCTGCCAAAAAGCCCGGAAATCTCCGGTATTCAGGTACATAACCGCTTCACCGTAGCGGTCGCCGACGTGGGATTCACCACGCTCGGCATTTCGCGGGGGAATGAGGGAAGATAGATGAGTCCGTCGCTGCCTGTGCCGTTGTGGCGTCCATCCCTGGCGGGAAGGTCAATCAGGTTGTCGTGTCTTTCGCCGAGCTCCTCGCCTGCGAGAGTCTGGCTTAGTCGCGGGTTCGTGCTGAACCCGCCTCACCCATTTAGCCTAACGGGCTTTCACGCAAAGTCAAATAAACTTGCGACGAAAACCCGTCCGTGTCGCGCAATTCCGGCCCGACGACGGCCTGAACGACGAGAATCCGTCCAGGCGGGGCGAACGGACGCCCGCGCTCGGAAGGACACGCCGGATGGATTGGTTAGAAGTGGAACGCCGTGCCAGCGCACCGCGGGAGTCTGCCACGACGCGTCGCCGGCGGGTGACTCCGCCACCGCGCCGCTCTCCCCGGAACCCGGACAAATACGATCCATGCTCGGGATCGACAAAGTCCGTGTCGTAGACATAACCTGTCGGCGGGTTCGCCTGATTCGCATCCGCTGCCTGCCGTTGCCGAACTCGAACAGCGTAACGATCCGCCTTTCTACGC
>Ga0114931_10006325_pt1 | contig 14568 bp, 13 predicted proteins | sample 2SBtaG_FD_89579 | JGI IMG/M metagenome (GOLD analysis project Ga0114931, IMG submission 89579) | Deep subsurface microbial communities from Kolumbo volcano to uncover new lineages of life (NeLLi) - 2SBTROV14_V59a metaG | ecosystem: Environmental > Aquatic > Marine > Volcanic | place: Kolumbo...
CGATCCGACGGCGCTCTATCGCGGCAACATGAAGCCGGCGGTCGCCGTTTCCGTACTGCGTGGCGAAAAGGGCACCGCGGCGGCAACCATTGCCAGCATCGAGGCCGCGCTGCCCGGTCTCCAGCGCCAGTTCCCGATGCTGAGCATCGCCATCGCCGACACGCAGGGCCGGCTGATTCACCTGACCGTCGACAACATGCTGAGCGCCCTGCGCGATGCGGTGATCATGACGCTGGCGGTGATTCTGCTTTTTCTCGGCAACACGCGCGCCGCGTTCATTACCGCGCTGTCGATCCCGTTCACCTATCTGATCACCTTCCTGGTGCTGCGCCTGATCGGGCTCGAGTTCGACATGGTCACCCTGACCGCGATCATCATCGCCGTCGGGCTGTTGGCCGACGACGCCATCGTGGTGATCGAGAACATCGAGAGGCGCATGCGCGAGACCGGTGAAGAGGGCATGAAGGCGGCGGTCAACGGCACCTCGGAAATCCTGCGCGCCGATGCGTCGGGCACGATCACCACCATCGCCGTTCTGGTGTCGATCATGTTCATCGGTGGCTTTTCGCAGCAAGTGCTGCGGCCGCTGACGGTGACGCTGTCGGTATCGCTGGCCGCCTCGCTGCTGGTTTCGGTAACGATCATCCCGCTGATGGTGCCCTGGCTGATGCGCGGCGAAAAGCAATGGGATCCGCTGGCCTGGCTGCTGCGCCCGTTCGAGCGCTTCTTCATCACGCCTGTCAAACGGGTCTATGTCGGCCTCGTCGCGGCCGCCCTGAAATGGCCGGTGAGCGTGCTGGTCTTCTTTGCCCTGCTGTTCGCCGCCTCACTGCCGCAGATGAAGACGCTGGGGCGTGAGCTGATGCCGCTGATGGATACCGGCGTCATCAAGGTCAGTTTCGAGGCCGAGCCCGATACCGATACCGCCCGGATGACCGGGATTGCCGAGCGGATCGAGGCGGCGCTGCGCGCCGAGGTCCCGAGCGACTGGATTCTGAACGTCTCCAACACGATCGGCGCCGAGCCGGGGGTAAAGTCGATAGGCGGCGACCAGATCTTTCAGCAGGGCAACACAACCATCAACCTCGTCAACCGCTTCCGGCGCGACCGCTCGATCTTCGATATCGAGGCCGGTCTGCGCCAGCGACTTCACCGTATTCCGGGGCTCATCCATGTCAACGTCTTCGAGTTCGGGGCGACGCCGCTCTCCTCGATCCGTGCCACCGTCGACGTGATGATCACCGGCGCCGACCCGGTGGTGCTCGACCGGCTTGGCGACGCGGTCATGGCGCGGCTTCAGAATGTGCGCGGCCTCACCGGGGTCGAGCGCAGTTGGCAGGGCAAGGCGTCGCGCCTCAACCTCGAGATCGACCCGGTGCAGGCGCGGCGCTACGGGATCACCGCGCAGGAGATCGCCGCCCAGGTCGCAGCCCAGATCAAGGGCATTCCCGGCGGCAACCTCCGCGTCCCGGCCGAGAACGCGATCCCGGTCTGGGTGCGGCTGACGCCTGCTCAGCGCTCGACCTCCGAGTCCATCGCGGCGCTACCGATCCGCACCGGAAATGGCCAGGTCGTGCCGCTGAAAACATTGTCAGAGAACACATTCATCACGGCGCCCTCCGCCGAGACCCATGAGAACATGCTGCCGACGATCGACATCCTCGGCTATCGCGGGGATATCGACATCGTCCACCTGCACGAAAATGTCACTGCCGCGCTGGCGACGCTCCGGCTTCCCCGCGGCTATGTGCTGAGCTACGAAGGGGAATACAAGCAGTCGCTTGAATCGTTCCAGCGGCTGGTCCGCTCGCTGGGGATCGGTCTGGTGCTGCTGTTTTTGATGCTGATCATCACTTTTCGGTCGTTCCTCGATCCGCTCGCCGTTTTTGCCAGCTTGCCGCTGGCCGTCATCGGTGCCGCCTGGGCATTGATGATCGCCGGCAAGCACGGCTCCCTGCCGTCCTTCATGGGGTTGATCCTGCTGATGGGCATTGCCGTCAACAACGGCATCCTGCTGATCGACTTTGCGCGACGCGCCCAGGAGGCGGGCAAGGGGCTGAAGGAGTCGCTGCTGCAGGCGGTCGAATTGCGCACCCGGCCGATCCTGATGACCGCCGGCGCCGCCGCCGTCGGCATGGTTCCGGTGGCGATGGAATGGGCGGTTGGGCTCGAACGCCTGTCGCCGCTTGCGGTTGTCGCCATCGGCGGCCTGATCGTCGGAACCTTCCTGACCCTGCTGGTTGTGCCGGTGCTCTACTACCTGCTCGAACGGGGGCGCCAGCGTTTCGACCGCTGGCTCGGCGTCGCCACCAACCCGGTTTCGTGAGGGCGATCGCGAATGCGCCGTAAATCCCGGACAGCGGTCATCTTGTGAAACCCGTTTTGATGTTTGGTCTCGGGCCTGCGGTGAAAAGGTCGCTCTGCCGTCTGAAAATGAACGCCTATGCGGCCGTGAGAACAGAACATTTCGCCACGAGTTGGAAACGGGCGAGGGCCGGGCGCGCAAGCGGAGTGAGAAATATCTTGGCAAATTTGGCAACATAATTTACCGTTTGGTAAAATAATGCAGGGAACGAGGGCGATGCTGGATCTTGTCATCCGCAATTCGCGGCTGCCCGATGGGCGCGGACCGGTAGATATCGCGGTGTCCGGGGGCCGGATCGTGCACCTCGCCCCCGAGTTCGCGGGTGAGGCCCGCGAAACGCTCGATGCGCGCGGCTGGCTTGTTTCGCCACCCTTCGTCGATCCGCACTTTCACATGGATGCAACCTTGAGCCTGGGGCAACCGCGGCTCAACCTTTCGGGAACGCTGCTTGAGGGCATCGCGCTCTGGGGGGAACTCAAGCCGACGCTGACGCCCGAGGCGGTGATGGAGCGCGCGCTGCGCTATTGCGATCTGGCGGTGGCGCAGGGGGTGCTGGCTATCCGCAGCCATGTCGACGTGTCGAGCGCGCCGCTTGTCGGGGTCGAGGCGCTTCTGGAGGTGAAGCGCCGCGTCGCGCCGTGGATCGATTTGCAGCTTGTCGCCTTTCCGCAGGACGGGTTCTATCGCGCGCCTCAGGCCGAGGCGAACCTCCTGCGCGCGCTCGACATGGGCGTGGACGTGGTCGGCGGCATCCCGCATTTCGAACGCACCATGGAAGACGGCGCGCTTTCGGTGAAACGGCTGTGCGGGATCGCGGCCGAGCGCGGCCTGCGGGTGGACCTTCACTGCGACGAATCCGATGACCCGATGTCGCGCCATGTCGAGACGCTGGCGGCGGAGACGACGCGCCTCGGGCTGGCCGGCCGGGTTGTGGCCAGCCACGTTACCGCAATGCATTCCTATGACAATTACTATGCCTCCAAGCTGATTCCGCTGATTGCCGAAACAGGCATCCACGTTGTGCCCAACCCGCTGATCAACATCACCCTGCAGGGCCGGTCGGACACCTATCCGCGCCGGCGCGGCCTGACCCGTGTGCCCGAGCTGCGCGCCGCCGGCGTGAATGTCGCCTTCGGGCAGGACTGCGTGATGGACCCGTGGTATCCTCTGGGCTCGGCCGACATGCTGGAGGTGGCTCATATGGGCATCCACGCGATCCCGATGACCTCGCGCGAGGCGATGGCCTGGGCCTTCGACAGCGTTACGCTGGGGGGCGCGGCCGCGATGGGGCTGCCCGACCCGACCCTGCGCGAGGGCGGCCCGGCCAACATGGTGATCCTGCAGGCCCGCGACCCGATCGAGGCGGTGCGCCTGCGCGCGACCCGACTGGCGGTGATCCGCGCGGGCCGGGTGATCGCGCGCACACCGGCGCGCGTGAGCGAGTTGCGTCTCGAGGGACGGCCGTCAACCCTCGACCCATCGGCCTATGCGCCGCCGGAAGAGAACCGGGCATGACGGGCAGGCGATCAGGGAAGTGACAAGACAACCATAAAGAAACACCCATGAAAACTGTGCATAACCAACCGGAGAGGAAGCCAAGATGACAACGAGACCAACCCGACGCACCGTCCTGACGGGAGCCGCCGCAACGCTGGCGCTGCCCGCCTATATCCGTCGCGTCAATGCCGAAACGCCGCTTTCCGTGGCCGGCATTCATGCCAGCCCGGTCGAGAACGCCTGGAACAGCCGCGTGCACCTGGCCCTGAAAGAGGCCGACGCGGCGGGGCTGATCAGCTACCAGTTTTCCGAGGGCGTGGCCGCCACCGACTATCCCCGGGCGATGCGCGAATATGCCGAATCCGGCGTCCGGCTGATCTGGGGTGAAAGCTATGCTGTCGAACGCGCGGCGCGCGAAGTGGCCACGGATTACCCCGAAACCGCATTCCTGATGGGCTCGTCCGGCGGGCCGCAGGGCGACAATTTCAGCGTCTTCGGCACCCGCAACCACGAGGCCGCCTATCTGGCCGGGATGCTGGCCGGGCGGATGTCGGAGTCGAATGTATTCGGCTCCGTCGGCGGCTATCCCATCCCCGAGGTGAACCTGCTGATCAACGCCTACCGTTTCGGCGTGTCGCAGGTGAACCCCGACGCGAAGTTCCTCAACGGGTTCATCGGCGCCTGGTTCGACCCGGCCAAGGCGCAGGAGGCCGCCATCGCCCAGATCGACCAGGGCGCCGACATCCTCTTTGGCGAACGCATCGGCACCGCCGACGGCGCCAAGGCGCGCGGTGTCAAGGCGATCGGGTCGCTCACCGACTACACGCCGCGCTATCCCGACACGGTCTTTGCCAATGCAATCTGGAATTTCGGGCCGACGGTCGAGGCCATCGTCGCGGATATACGCGCGGGCAAGCCGGTGGGCCGCGACTATACCGAGTATTCCTTCATGGCGCATGGCGGGAACGAACTGACTTATGTGCCCGACATGGTCCCCGCCGAGGCGGTTCCGGCGATGGAGGCAAAGCGCGCCGCGATCCAGGCGGGCGATTTCGAGGTGCCGATCGACAACTCCGAACCGGCCTGATCCTTGTCCGACGCGATGATGCTGGCCGCGGCCCTTGCCGCGGGGCAGGTGACGCCCCGCGGCGCGATGGCGGCCAGCCGTGCCCGCGCCGCCGAGGTGCCGGGCGCGGTGGTGCGCCTGCTTGACGAAGACCGAGCGATGAGCGCGGCGGTGGACGCCCCTAGCGGGGTTTTCGGCGGCGTGCCGTTTCTGGCCAAGGACCTGGGCGCGACGGCGCGCGGGCTCGGTAACGCGGGGGGCTGTCCGGCGCTTCGGTGCAGGGTGGTCGACCCCGGCCGCGACAGTGCCCTCTTCGCACGGTTTCGGGCGGGCGGGCTGGTGCCCTTCGGGCTGACCACGGTGCCGGAATTCGGCCTCGCGCTCAGCAGCGAGCCGCGCGGGGCGGCGCCGGCGGTCAATCCCTTCGATCCGACGCGCAGCGCGGGTGGGTCATCGGGCGGCGCGGCGCGGGCGGTGGCGACGGGGATCGTGGCCATCGCCCATGCCACCGATGCGGCGGGTTCGATCCGGGTGCCGGCGGCCTGCTGCGGACTCTGGGGGCTGAAACCCTCGCGCGGGGTAACGCCCCTGGGGCCGGATTTCGGCAACCACCTGGCCGGGCTGGGCGCCGAGCTGGTGCTGGCGCGCAGTTTGCGCGACGTCACCGCGGCGCTGTCGCTGGTCACTGGCGGTCATGCACATGCCAAAGCCGTGGCCGGGCGGGCGCGGGTCGCCCTTTGCCTGCCCGGGGCCTGCGATGCGGTCGCCAACGCCGCCGCCTGCGACGCGGCCGAGGCGCTCGCCTGCGCCGGCTGCGAGATCACCGAGGTTGCCGCGCCCGAAGGGTTGGGCGCCCGGGCCGACCGGATCGCCCGGCTGATCCTGTCGGTCGCGCTGGCCGAATGGGTGGAGGCCGAGGGCCTGACAGAGCACGAGCTTACCCCCCTCTCCACCGCGATTGCCGCCGAGGGGCGCGCCGTGCCGGCAACATCGGTCCTTGCCGCGACGCGGGAAATCGCGCAGATCACCGACGAGGCCGCGGCGCTGTTCGGGGCGGCCGACACGCTGCTGATGCCGGTCCTGTCGGGGCCGCCCCCGCTGCTCGGCCACTTTCCCGACGACGAAACCGACCCTGACCGCCATTTCGCGCGCATGGCGGCGATGGCGCCGCTGGCGGCGCTGGCCAATGTCGTGGGTCTGCCGGCGCTTGCCTTTCCCGCCGCGATGCGGGCCGGTCTGCCGGTGGGTGCGCAACTGGTCGGGCGGGCCGGACACGACGCGGAGGTGCTGGACATTGCCGCGCCGCTTGCGCATCACGTTGCCGTTCCCTATCCCGCCCCGATCGCCGGAATGCCCGCATGAGTGCTGTCCTGGAGCTTCGCAATATCACCAAGCGGTTCGGCCCGTTGCTGGCCAATGACGATGTCTCTCTGAGCCTCGCACAAGGAGAAATCCTTGCGCTTCTGGGCGAGAACGGGGCGGGCAAGACCACGCTGATGAACATCCTTTTCGGCCATTACGCCGCCGACGCGGGCGAGGTGCGCGTTCACGGCCAGCCGCTGCCGCCCGGCAAGCCGCGCGCGGCGATCGACGTGGGCGTGGGCATGGTGCATCAGCATTTCACACTGGCCGGCAACCTGACGGTGCTGGAGAACGTGATGCTGGGATCGGAGCCGATGCGCCGCCTGCGATCTGCCCGCGGCGCGGCGCGCGCCCGGCTGATGACGATATCGCAACGGTTCGGCCTGCCGGTCAATCCGGATGTGAAGGTCTCGCGGCTGTCGGTGGGGGAGCGCCAGCGGGTGGAGATCCTCAAGGCGCTTTATCGCGATGCGCGCATCCTGATCCTTGATGAACCGACGGCGGTTCTGGCCAAGCCGGAGGCGGAACAGCTTTTCGAGACGCTGCGCGGCATGACCGAGGGCGGGCTGTCGCTGATTTTCATCAGCCACAAGCTGCAGGAGGTGATGGCGGCGTCTGATCGTGTGGCGGTGCTGCGCGGCGGCAAGATGGTGGCAGAGCGCACGACATCCAACACCTCGCCCGAGGAATTGGCCGAACTGATGGTCGGCCGCCGGGTCGACCGCCCGATGCGCCACGCACATGCCATCGGCGGGCCGGTTCTAACGGCCGAAGACATCACCGTAACGAAGGATGGCGAGACGCGGCTTGAGGACGCGTCTTTCAGGGTCCATGCGGGCGAGATTCTGGGCATTGTCGGGGTGTCCGGCAACGGGCAGGCGACGCTCGGCGCGCTGCTGTCGGGGCTTGTCCACCCGGCCTCGGGGAAGCTGACGCTGGAGGGGCGCGACGTGGCGCATCTGGGGCCGCGCGGCCTGATCCGGGCCGGTGTCGCCCGGGTGCCCGAGGACCGCCATGCCGAAGGCGTGGTGGGGGAGATGAGCGTCTGGGAGAACGCGGTGCTGGAACGGTTGCGCTCGGCCAGTTTCTCGGCGCGGGGGTTTGTCCGGCAGCGCGCGGCCCGCGCCCATGCCGCCGCGCTGATCCAGCGTTTCGACGTGCGCGGCGCCACCCCGGAGACGCGGGTGCGGCTGCTGTCGGGGGGCAACATGCAGAAACTGATCCTCGGCCGCTGTCTGGCGACGGGGCCGAAATTCATCCTTGCCAACCAGCCGACGCGCGGCCTGGACGAAGGCGCCATCGCGGCAGTGCACGAGGAGCTCCTGGCGGCCCGGGCCGAGGGGGCGGCAATCCTGCTGATCACCGAGGAACTCGACGAGGCGCTGGCCCTGTCGGACCGCTTGCAGGCGATCGTCAAGGGCCGCCTGTCACGGCCGGTGGACGTCGAGGCGGCCGATGCGCGGCGGATCGGGCTGATGATGGCGGGCATGTGGGGGCAGGATGATGCGGCTTGAACGGCGCGAGAACGTGCCGCTGACGGTGGTCGCGGCGGCGCCGCTGGCGGCGATCCTGGCGGCGCTGGTGCTGGCGGCGGGGCTGATCGCGGCGGCGGGCGTCAATCCGCTGGCGGCCTATGGGCAGATGCTGAAAGGCGCGCTCGGATCAAGACTGTCGGTGACCGAGATGCTGACCCGCGCCACGCCGCTGATCCTGACCGGTCTTGCCGCCGCGGTCGCCTTTCGCGCGCGGCTTTGGAATATCGGCGGCGAGGGGCAGTTCTTCGTGGGGGCGCTGGTGACGGCGTGGATCGGTCATTCGCTGGGGCTTCCCGGGCCGCTTGGCATCGCCGTGCTGATGGTCTGCGGCATGGCCGCCGGGGCGCTGCTGCTGGCCGGGCCGGCCTTTGTGAAATTGCGCTTCGGTGTCGATGAGGTGGTCACGACGCTGCTTCTCAACTTCATCGTCATCCTCTTCGTCGGGATGATGATCGAGGGGCCGCTGCGCGACCCGCTGGCCTTCGGCTGGCCGCAATCGGTTCCCGTGGACAAGGCCTATCGCCTTCCCGACCTGATCGCGGGCACGCGGCTGCATGTCGGGCTGCTGGTGGCAATCGCCGCCGCCGGGGTTGTCTGGCTGGTGCTGGCGCGCACCGTCTTCGGGGTCGAGACCCGCGCGGCGGGGCTGAATGCACGGGCCGCCGCCTTTGCCGGCATCTCGCTGCCGCGCACGATCATGGGTGTGGCGCTTCTGTCGGGGGCACTGGCCGGGCTGGCCGGGTCGATCGAGGTGATGGGGGTGACCGGCGGCGTCACCACCACCATGTCGCCCGGTTTCGGCTATGCCGGGATCGTCGTCGCCATGCTGGCCGCGCTGCACCCGGCTGGCGTTGTCGCCGCGGCGGTCTTCGTGGCCACTGTCTTCGTCGGCGCCGACGCGATGAGCCGGGCAACGGGCGTGCCCAGTTTCATCGCCGACGTGATCGTCGCATTGTCGCTGCTGACCATGCTGGTTGCGCTGCTGTTCACCACCTACAGGATTCGCCGATGACCGACGCGCTGGAGATTCTCCTCAACACGAGCCTTTGGGCCGCGGTGCTCAGGATCGCCACTCCGCTGATCTTCGGGGTGCTGGGGGAGGTCCTGTGCGAACGCGCAGGGGTGCTCAACCTCGGGATCGAGGGGATCATGACGATGGGCGCCATGGCCGGCTGGCTGACGGTCTTTCTGGGTGGTGATCTCTGGACGGGGCTGGCGGTTGCTGCCGCATCGGGGGCGCTGATCGGGCTTTTGCACGCCATGCTGACGGTGCCGCTGGGACTGTCGCAGCATGTTTCGGGGCTTGGCATCACGCTTTTCGCCTCGGCGCTGTCCTATTACCTCTATCGGCTGATCGTGGTGGTGGGGGAAACGCCCCCGACGATCGTCGCGTTCCAGCCGGTGCCGATCCCGCTCCTGTCGGAGATCCCGTTCCTCGGCGCCATCCTTTTCACACAGACTCCACCGACCTACCTTGCGCTGATCGCGGTGGCGGTGCTGGCCTATGTCCTGGCGCGAACGCCGCTTGGCCTTGCCATCCGCATGGCCGGTGAAAGCCCGCAAGCGGTCGAGGCGCAGGGGCTCGATCCGATCGCGATCCGCATCGGCGCCGTGGTTGTCGGATCCGCGCTGATGGGGGTGGGCGGGGCATTCCTGACCACTGCCGCGTTCAATTCCTTCTTCCCGGAGATGGTGCAGGGGCGGGGCTGGATCTGCATCGCGCTGGTTGTGTTCTCGGGCTGGCGGCCGGGCAAGGCGCTTCTGGGGGCGTTGCTGTTTGCGTTTTTCGATGCCTACCAGCTGCGCCTGCAGACGGTGATCGAGGGCGTTCCCTATCAGATTTTCCTGATGGCGCCCTATGTGCTGTCGATCGTCGCGCTGATCGCGGTCTCGCGCCGGGCCGAGGTGCCCGAGGCGCTGATGGCACCCTATCGGCGCGGCGAACGCTGATTCTCGTGCCGTCATGGCCACGAGGGGGCGTGCCTGCGGCACGGCAGGCGGGGGCACGACAGGCGGGGGCGTGCCTGCGGCACGATGAGTCACCGTCAGAGGCCGTGGGTATAATTCAAACAGAAAACCGCCGCCGCATAATATCCGACAAAACAACTCAATGAATGGCGATTTCGGTTTACACGACTGATTTGGTAAGTTATACGAATCCCATAGAGACGCATTCACAGGAAAGGCAGCACGGTGGGAGCCGCACCTTTGGAAAACCTCGCGCGCGAGGCTGTGCCGGCACCTCGATCCGGCGTGCTTGCAAGCGGCGTACAGGCCCTTCACCCATCATGATTTCACCCGTGCCGGACCCGGCACAAACCGCTCGTGCCGAGCACAAGGAGAGACCCCATGCGAAACGCAACCCGATACGTCATTTGCAGCTTTTTTGCCCTCGGCATGCTGGCGGCCTTGCCTGCAACGGCCACCGAAAACAATGCAAGCGAGCCGGGTTTCACGATCACGCTGAAGAACGGAGTGGTTTCTCCCGCCCGCGTCGAAGTTCCGGCGGGAGTGATCGTGAAGATCACCCTCAAGAACACCGGCACTGACCCGGCCGAGTTTGAAAGTCCGCAGTTGCGCAAGGAAATCGTGCTCGCCCCCGGCAGGGTACAATCTGTGACCTTGCAAAAGCCATCGGCGGGGGAATATGTGTATTTTGACGATTTTCATCAGGATCTGGATTCGGCCTTCGGCGTGATCGTCGCAAAATAGAAGTAGCGGGGACCGCGACGTGGACGGACAAATCATCTTCGTGATCTGGCGCGAAAGCGTCGAGGCCCTTCTGGTGATCGGCATCCTTTACAACTGGCTGGGGCGCGAGGCCAATGCGCGCGCCAGCCGCGGCTATCTATGGGGCGGGGTCGGCGCCGGGCTGGCCGTGGAGCTGGCACTGGCGTTCGCGCTGACACGGCTGAACACTGTCTTTTCGGGCGAGACACAGGACTACTTCCAGACCGGCATGGTCTTTGTCGCCGCCATTCTGATCGTGCAAATGGTGGTCTGGATCCGCGCCCAGGGCGGCGGCATAAAGCGCACGCTGGAACATGGCCTCGATAACGCCGTGCGCGGGCGCAATTTGTGGGGCGTGTTCGTGCTCGCACTGGTTGCAGTGGCGCGCGAAGGCAGCGAAACGGTGGTTTTCCTTTATGGCATTCTGGCGGCCGCGCCCGTGTCGAGCCTGCTTGGGCTGCTTGGGATCATCGCCGTTGGGTTTGGCGCCGCGCTGGCCACATTTGCCGCCTTGCAGATCGGCAGCCGGTTCATGCCGTGGCGGCGGTTTTTCCAGATCTCCGAGGCCATGCTGCTGCTGCTCGGCTGCGCGCTGACGGTCACCGGCGTGGGCAAGCTGGTGTCGCTCGGCCTTTTGCCCTATGGCGCACCGCTGTGAAATACCAGTTGGCTGCTGGCAGATACGGGCAAACTGGGCGGGCTGATTGCCGCGCTCACCGGATATCGCTCGCAGCCCGACATGGTGACGCTGGCAATATGGCTGGGCTACTGGGCCGTGGTGGCGCTCGTTTTCTGGCGCCCCTGGGGTCAACGGCCAAATGCACTGGCGCCAACCGCTGCGCCAAACATGGACGGACCAGAAAAATAACCCCCCGATTGCGCACCTCTTTGTGTGCCCTGTTCCCGCGACTGCAACAGTCACTGCCTGTCATACCGACGGCCTTCAAGATCGCCCGTTTGTTTTTTGTCACCGCCGGTCCGCTTGCGGGCCGGAATGCGGCCGCATGCCTGCGTCGGGAGGAGTCTTTTTCAGGGGCCGTTGGTATCAGACCGCGGCAGGCTGGTGCCTTTCCGGGGATGTCCCGGGGTTTGTTGACAGCTTGATTTCAGGGGACGTTGTTCCCCCGGAGCCGCGCGCGGCGTGGTCAAACCAGCAAAGCACCGCCATGAAGGCGGCTGCCCCCCAGGCTCTGGCCACTGCCCCGCGCGGCCCTTCGCGTATCGGGGACGCCCTTGAGGCCCTGACCGGGAGAGCGTCGCGCAGGTCTGCCTGATGAGCTTGAACGCCTCCAGCAGAGGAGGGACGGAGACGTGGCCCGATTGGCCGGGGATGTGCCAGGCCAGCAAGCGCGCCCGGCGTCTCACGGCCTGCAAGCACCTGCCAGTGCTCCGGCGGCCCCTCATGGGCGCACCGCCCGAGCCGCCACCTTGACCATATCAAGGGGGCGGCATACGTTCCCGTCACGCTGCGCCGCTCAGGCGAATGTCAACGGCGAACAGGACATTCCCCCGCACGGCATGGACAACAAAGGAACCTCCCTGATGACCCGAAATTTCGACGATTATCTGCGCGCGTTCGACTATGATGAGCGGCTGGCCATGAAGATCGGACTGGACGAGATGCTGGAGCTTTACCCCAAGGGCGAGATCCAGCTGATCGACATCCGTTTCCCGGAAGAACACGCCGCGTGGTCGGTGAACATGGGCCAGCACATTCCGCTGGGTGAGCTGCCCGACCGGCTCGATGAGCTGGACCGGAGCAAGACCATCGTGACGATGTGCCCGCATTACGACCGGGCCGAGATCGCCCGGCTCTATCTGACGATGAAGGGCTACAAGGCGCGCTATTTCACGGCCGGGATGCTCAAGCTGGTCGATTACCTGCGCGGCGACAAGGCGCGCGACTATCTCGCTTCCCTGAAATCCTGAAAGGATGAATACCATGGCTGATCTTGACAAGCTTCCTGCACAAGCCGTGCCCGCGCGCATGAGCGAGGTGCGCATCAACGCCGATGCCTTCATCGAGGCCTGGCAGAACGGCAGCTGCGAATTCCTCGATATCCGAACCGCCGCCGAAACCCGCGTATGGAAGATGGGCTTCGGCCTCGCCATCCCCGCCGACGAGCTTGCCGGCCGCCTCGACGAGCTGCCGCGCGACACGCTGCTGGTGGTGGCCTGCCCCAACTCCGACCGGGCGGGCATCGTGCGCAGCTATCTGGCGGCCAAGGGGTTCGAGGCCAAATACCTCATGGGCGGCCTGCTCGGGCTGGTCGACAAGCTCAAGGGCATGACCTCCGAGCGCTTCAAGCTGGTGCCGGGCAAGTGACGCTCGCCGACTACAGCCTTTACTTCGGGCTGACGCTGGCGCTGTCCACGCTGTTTGCGATGGGCGGCGTCGGCTCGGCGATTGCGCTGGTGCCCAGCCTGTCGATGGCCGGCATCCCGTTCGAGCTCGCCCGCGCGCTTGGCCTGTTCGTCAACACCGCCTCGACGATCTCCGCCGCGATCACGCATTTTCGAAACGGTGTTCTGGACTTCCGCTTTGCGCTGCCGCTGGTGATCTCCATCCTTATCGCAACGCCGGTCGGAGCATGGTCGAGCCAGTATGTCTCCCATACCCTGCTCACGGCGATCCTTGTCGCTTTCCTCATCGTGGCGGCGGCGCTGCTGCTGAACCGCAACCGCCCGACCCTGCTCGAGAGCAAGGCGGCCTGGCCGCTTTTCGTCATCGGCGGCACCGTCGGCGTGATTTCGGGAATGCTCGGCGTGGGTGGCGGCAGCCTGATCCTGCCGGCGCTGATCCTTCTCGGCCATGACGCGAAAAAAGCCGCGCGCGCGATCAGCTTCGTGATTCCGTTCTCGTCGGCGGGGGCGTTCCTGACCTACCTGTCGTTCACGCAAATGGACTGGACGCTGCTCGGGGTTGTCGCCGTGGCCGCCATGATTGGCGGCTATCTGGGGGCCACCATCCTCAACCGCGGCCTGAACTCGGCCCAGGTCAAGAAGCTCATCGCCCTTCTCTTGCTCGGGTTGGCGGCCAAGATGATCTGGGGCCTCATCAACTGAAGGGAACGACCATGCTTGACTACACAGTCACCGCCCGCCGCATCGACAGCCACGGATCCGAGGCCATGACCAAGGAGGCGCGCATCGTTCTTGACACCGACATGGCCGGGCGGGCGGATGCCTTCAACCCGGCGGAGATGCTGCTGGCAAGCCTTGCCGCCTGCATCCTGAAAGGAACCGAGCGGGTGGTCCCGATACTCAATTTCGATTTGCGCGGGATCGAGGTTTCCTTGCATGGGGTGCGGCAGGACAGTCCGCCCAAGATGATCCGCATCGATTATGAGATCGCGGTTGACACCGACGAAAGCGATCAGCGGATCGAGCTGCTGCACAAGAACCTTCAAAAATACGGCACCATCTACAACACATTGGCCGGCGCGACCGAGCTTGCCGGCACCATCCGCAAAAAAGCCTGAGACGATGGCAAATGATCACCCCCATCCCCCCGACCTTGACCCCGCCTTTCGCCGGGCTGGCGGGCTCACAATACCGCCTGTGTGCTGGTCGAGATGGCGGCGGGGTGTTCCTGATCCGCAAGGCTCAAGCCGATGCCAGCACCGCCGCCCGTGCCCCGAGCGGGCGCAGCCGCCTGAGCTACTTGATGGCTCCGCGCCTGCGCCCATTGCTCACGCCGCCGAATGATGGCACCACAAGGAGAACAGGCTCTACGTACGAATGGGGCTGGAAAAAGGAGCAGGTCAGATCGTGCGAAACGCTTGACTGACGGCGACGCTGCCTGGTTGTTGTAGAGTTGTTGCAGCGCCTGCCAAAAACGACGAAGGCCGCCCTGTGAGGCGGCCTTTATCGTGTTGTAATCTCTAAGAGATTTTGGCTCCGGCGGTAGGGATCGAACCTACGACCAATTGATTAACAGTCAACTGCTCTACCGCTGAGCTACGCCGGAACACGACGGGCGATATAGCAACACGCTTGTCCCGCGTCCAGAG
>Ga0114931_10006326_pt1 | contig 14565 bp, 9 predicted proteins | sample 2SBtaG_FD_89579 | JGI IMG/M metagenome (GOLD analysis project Ga0114931, IMG submission 89579) | Deep subsurface microbial communities from Kolumbo volcano to uncover new lineages of life (NeLLi) - 2SBTROV14_V59a metaG | ecosystem: Environmental > Aquatic > Marine > Volcanic | place: Kolumbo...
ACCGCCAGCGAATGGTCCTAGCTGCGATGGTCTCGCCAAGACTTGCGGGCCGGGAGCAAACAGCGACTGTTGTGCAAGCACGATCGTTTCTGGAGGCACATATTATCGCAGCTACGACCTAGCAACGGATGCCTACAACGACATGAGCTACCCGGCAACGGTTGCCGACTTCAGGTTGGACACCCACGAGATTACTGTCGGGCGGTTCCGAAAGTTCGTGCAGGCCGGCATGGGAACTCAGGGTAATGCCCCCGGTGCCAGCCTCGGGGCTCACCCACAGATCTCGGGCAGTGGGTGGGACCCGGCATGGAACGGCAACCTCGAAGCGAATACCGCAGACTTAATCGCGGCGATCAAGTGCAACCAAGGGTACCAATGGACCGATAACCCCGGAACGAATGAAAACAAGCCGATGAACTGCATCACCTGGTATGAGGCGATGGCGTTCTGCATCTGGGATGGCGGCTACCTCCCGACGGAAGCGGAATGGAACTACGCTGCTACGGGTGGGAGCGATCAAAAAGCATTTCCCTGGTCGAGCCCCTCGGGAAGCACGACGATTGATTGCTCTTACGCAAACTACCGAGTCGACGACCCAGTAGGGACGTATTGCGTGAGCGGTGGGCCTAACCGAGTGGGCAGCGAGTCTCCGAGGGGGGATGGGAAGTGGGGACAGGCTGACTTGGCGGGGAACATCGAAGAATGGACACTCGACGCTGCATCCAGCCAATACGAAACCCCGTGCAACAACTGCGCCATCCTAGGTGGCACTGTCCGAACGCTGCGCGACGGAAACTTCTTCTACCTGTCAAGCAACGTTCGGACAGGCACCCGCGAGTTCGCTGACGCCGCGTCGCGCTCTGGTTTCCTCGGGGCACGTTGTGCACGCCGTCCGTGAGCGAAGCCGTGTACAAACCTAGCCGCTGCCACCTCGGTGGCTCGAACAGCGATCCGCTCCGCGGGTTGATCCGCGGGCGTCTCTCGGTGACCATGTTCGCGCCCGCTCCGGTGGGCGCGGAGGTCACCGATGGAGACAGAAACCTACGACGTCCCGGCGCACACCGCCGACGGTTGCCGCAGCCCGATCAACAGCATGGCCGCGTGGCGCGAGGCGTACTTGCACTCGCTGTCCGATCCGAGCGGCTTCTGGTTGCGCGAGACGCTGCACCGCCTGCAGTGGCGCAAGGCGCCCACCCGCGGGCTCGAGGGTGACTTCCGCAGCGTGGTCGACAGCCCGCTGTCGTGGTTCGGCGACGGCACGCTGAACATCACCGAGTCGTGCCTCGACCGCTGGGCCGAGTCGCAGCCGGACAAGGTGGCCCTCTTGTGGGAAGGCGACGAGCCGGGGCAGAACCGGTCGCTCACCTACGGCGAACTCCACGCCGAGGTCTGCCGCACGGCCAACGCGCTGACCGAGCTGGGCCTGAAGAAGGGCGAGCGCGCGATCATCTACATGGGCATGATCCCCGAGGCGGCGATCGCCATGCTCGCGTGCGCGCGCATCGGCGCCATCCACTCGGTGGTGTTCGGTGGCTTCTCGGCCTCGGCGCTGCGCGACCGCATCCGCGACTCCGCCGCGGAGCTGGTGATCACGCAGAACGAGGGGCGTCGCGGCGGCAAGCCGCTGCCGCTCAAGACCGTGGTCGACGAGGCCATCCAGGGCGAGCGCGGGGTCAAGAAGGTGCTGGTCTACCGCCGCACCGGCACCGAGGTGCCGTGGGCCGAGGGCCGCGACATCTGGTGGCACGACGTCGTCAACGAGGCCAGCGAACAGCACACCGCGGTCGAGTGCAACGCCGAGGATCCGCTGTTCATCCTCTACACCTCGGGGTCGACCGGCAAGCCCAAGGGCGTAGTCCATACCTGCGGCGGCTACCTGACCTACGCCGCCTACACCCACCAGATCGTCTTCGATCCGCGGCCCGACGACATCTACGCCTGCGTCGCCGACATCGGCTGGATCACCGGGCACAGCTACATCGTCTACGGCCCGCTGGCCAACGGCGTCACCTCGGTGATATTCGAGTCGACGCCGATCTACCCGGATCCCGGCCGCTACTGGGACATGGTCGCGCGCCTGGGCATCAACATCTTCTACACCGCGCCCACCGCCATCCGCACGCTGGCGGCCCACGGCAACGAGCCGGTCGAGCGCTACGACCGCTCCAGCCTGCGCGTGCTCGGCACTGTCGGCGAGCCGATCAACCCCGAGGCGTGGGAGTGGTACTTCAAGATCGCCGGCCGCGAGCGCTGCGCCGTGGTCGACACCTGGTGGCAGACCGAGACCGGCGGCATCGCCATCTCGCCGCTGGCGCCGGCGACACCGACGCGCCCGGGCTACGCCACCCTGCCTGTGCCGGGCATCTTCCCGCTGCTGGTCGACGTCGACGGCCACGAGATCGTCGGTCCCGGCCAGGGCTACCTGTGCATCAAGCACCCGTGGCCGGGCCAGGCGCGCACGGTGTGGGGCGACCACGAGCGGTTCGCGTCGACCTACTTCACCCAGTACCCGGGCCGCTACTTCACCGGTGACGGCTCGCTGCGCGACGCCGACGGCTACTACCGCATCACCGGGCGTGTCGACGATGTGCTCAACGTCAGCGGCCACCGCCTGGGTACCGCCGAGCTCGAGTCGGCGCTGCTCAACGTCGAGGAGGTCGCCGAGGCAGCCGTGGTCGGCTTCCCCCACGCCATGAAGGGCCAGGGGGTCTACGCCTACATCGTGCTGCAGCCGGGCATGCAAGAGAGCGCCGAGCTCGAGGCGTCGATGCAGGAGGCCATCCGCACCCACATCGGCAAGGTGGCCAAGGTCGACGTCTTCCAGTTCGTCCCCGGCCTGCCCAAGACCCGCTCGGGCAAGGTGATGCGGCGGATTCTGCGCAAGATCGCCGAGCGGGCGGCGGATCAGCTGGGCGACACCTCGACCCTGGCCGACCCCGGCGTGGTCGACGCGATCGTCGCCGGCGCCAAGCCGACCGAATAACCCCGCAGCCGCGGGCTGGCACCAGCGCACCGCCTGGGGCATCCTCCGGGCATGGACGTCACCGGCCGGACTGCACTCATCACCGGCACGAGCCGCGGCATCGGCGCCGGGCTCGCCCGCGAGTTCCATGACCAGGGGATGAACCTGGTGCTGTGCGCCCGCGGCGCCGCGGCCGTGCCCGACGGCGACCGCGTGCTGTCGGCCCGCTTCGACATCACCGAAGAGGCGCCGATGGCCGGGCTGGTCGCCGCCGCCGAGGCGCGTTTCGGCCACATCGATCTGTGGATCAACAACGCCGGCGTGCTCGCGCCGATCGCGCCGCTGCGCGACATCGAGCTGGCCGACTACAAACGCCACCTCGAGATCAACGTGCTCGGCGTCTTCCTCGGCACCCGCGCCTACGTCAACCACCTGCGCCGCGCCGGCAAGCCGGGCGTGCTGATCAACATCTCGTCGGGCGCCGCGCGCAACGGCTACGCCGGCTGGTCGGCCTACTGCGCCGGCAAGGCCGCCGTCGATCTGATGACCGAGTGCGTGGCTCTGGAAGAGCGCGACATCGGCCTGCGCGCCCACGCGGTCGCACCGGGTGTGATCGACACACACATGCAGGAGCTGATCCGCGGCTGCGACCGCAACACCTTTCCCATGGTCGACAAGTTCCTCGACATGAAGGCAAACAACCGCTTCAGCTCGGTCGAGCACGTCTCCCGCGAGATGCTGAAGCTGGCGTTCGACCCGTCCCGCGAAGCCGACCCGGTGCGCACCAGCCTGCCGCTGGAAAAGCCGCTCTGATTGCCCGAAATCGGCAGGTTAGCCGTTTGTGCGCAACCGTCTCCAGCGACACCGAGATGCCAAACAGCTCCGCGAGCAACTTCTGAGCCTTGCGTCGGCTCAGGTGGTAGGTGCCGGTGAGCATCGCGACCACGGCTGTCACACATAAACCAAGGGCCCGTCCTCAGCCGGAGTGCTGAGGACGGGCCCTGAGGTGTTGAGGGTGTTGAAGTCTCGTGGCTAGCGGGGCGCTATGGACACGAGATAAGTGACGAGCTGTAGGTCCCGTCGCTGTTGCGGGTCAACACGTCGATCGTGGCGTCGATGGTGAACGGTGTGATTCCCAGACCCGTCAGCGCCGCGCTGATCGCGTTCGCGTCGCTCTCCGAGTAGATGGTCACGTGGAGCGGCGTCATCCCCATCGTCGCGCTGATTAGGTAGGCCTTGATCGTGGAGGTCACGCCGTCGAACGCGATGGGGGTCATTGTCGTGCCGTCCCAAACGAGATCGATGCCGCCGGTTGTGTGGGCACCATACCAGAGGACACCGAATGCCCCACCACCGACATCCGCGTAGTCGGTGCCTCCATAGCTCAGCGGCGAGTTGCTAAGCGCCCACTGGGCAGGCAGATCGAAGGTCACGTTGGACGTGATCGCATCGAGCTCGAAGACGTCGACGTTGCCAGTTTGTCCACTGATGGTGTTGGTTGTCATACTCAAAGCCATCGTCCACGGCGCGGCGGCGCTGAGCGCGCCGCCCGCTATGGTCACGGGTGAGCCGCCGTTGGGAGTAACCGTGGCGCTGACATTGCCTGAGGCGTCGCGCGCGATGCGCAAGACGTGTACGAGCCCGGCGGGTAGCGTCACGGACTGGGGCCCTGAGCCGCCGTCTACTGACAATTGGAATGCAGAGCCCGTCGCTCCGCTCCGCATGAGAGTCGCCCGCACGCTGCCCATGTCGTCACTCAGCGTGAGCTCGATTGTGCTCGCCGCATCGTTGGCGGCGGAGGGCAGGACGAAGGCCACGTCGATGTGGCCAGCGCCGCTCAGCGCGCCTACGCGCTCGGACGGTCCAGAGAGGTTGAGCGAGGTTGGCCCGTTGATGTCGGCGAGATCGGTGTCGGTGATGACCAGGCGGCCGCCGCTGCTCGTGGCGGTGCCGCTGTTGACCTCAATCGGCATGTTCCACATGATGTCGCTGGGTGCTGCGGCGAAGGAGTCCTCGAAGGTAACGTTAGCCATGCCCGCGCTCATGAGTGTGAGCGTAGGAGGCGCTGTGAATCCACTGGCGACGCCGACGGACGGCGCCTTGGTGCCGCTGCAAGTCTGAGCGCTGCAGGTGTCGTTGGTGGTACACGAGTTGCCGTCGTCGCAGCTACCTGTGGAGGCGGTGTTCGAGCAACCGCTGCACGAGGTACCTGCCGGACACATCGTGGCGCTGTCGCAACTGTCGGTCGTGCAGCTGTTGCCGTCATCACAGATCGACGCGTTGGCCGCGCAAGTCGGCGGTTTCGGGTTCATCCCCAGCGGGTGCTGGATCATTCCGATGTCGTCGCAGGTGGCGCCGGCGCCGCACATCATGTCATGGTCACCGCTGGCGCGGCCGGCAAGGCGACGTAGCGATTGTCCACCTTCAGCGCCCGGAGGCGCACGGGTAGGCTGTACTTCACGTGAGTCGGGTCGCTTGCGTTCCATTGCTCGATACTCGACATCGCACCGGCTGGGGGTACCTCGATGCAGAAGTTGCCGTCAGCGTCGGTAGTCGTCCCCGAGCGTTTGATGATGGCACCTCCGCGCGTGTACACGAACGTCTCGACCTGAATGGACGCCTTGCGGCCCTGCGATCCGTCCATGATACGGCCCTTCTGGCAGACGGTGGGATACGAGTAGCTGAAGCTATAGAACGCGGTACCGAATCCACCATAGATCGACAAGTGCGGAAGCGCTCCCGTGACCACGCCATCGGCATAGGTCAGGGTGCCGACGTCGACCCATTTGGCTGTGTCGGGATCGTATCGCAACAGCGGGATCTGGTTGTTCAGGCCGGCGACGGCCTGCAGCGTGTCGTCATCAAAGGACACTTCGCGGCGAATGCCGACGGTTTGGTTGTTGGCGAGCTGAAGCGGGTTGCCATCGTTGGCGCCGCCCGAGGCAAACATCGACACGTCGAACATCAGAAACGGATTGCTGTCGAACGAGGTGCCGTCGGAGTTCATCCCTTGGGGCAGCGGGACTGGCGTGACGGTATCGCTGTCGAGCGGCGCGACGCGGACCTCGATGTCGCCACTGTAGCCCGAGCCGTCGGGTAGCGTGAGCGAGGTCGACGACGGGATTGTCACGGTAACCCCGGCGAGCGTGACGTCGGTGTCGGCCGTCGTGCTCGGGGTCACGGTTGTCGACTGCACCGGAGGGGTGTTCAACACGACCGAGGTTGTCTCGTCCGCGGTGACGGTCACGGGTGCGTGAACTTCGATACCGCCGTCGGGGCGGGCGGTGATTACCACATCGCCTGCTGGGATATCCGAGAGCGTTACTACGCCAGTTGCACTTGTGGTTCCAGTGATGGTTGTACCGCGCACGAATACGGTGGCGTTGGCAACGGGGTCCCCGGCGAAGGTGACCACACCAACGTCGACCATGCCCATCGCCTGGGTCCCGCCATCGCTGTTACCCGCGTCAGCATCCCCACCGCCACCACCGTCGTCTCCACAAGCAGGAATGGCGCAAGCCAATGTAATTACTATAAGCAACCTTTTTAGTGAGTCCATAAACAGTAATCCCCCTTACATGAATTTTCAACAATGTATCTGATGCACTTGATGGATGTCAACGAGCAAACGCGACGGGTTGCTTGGGGCTACAGCTGCACCGCGATCGCGTTTTGATCACGGTGCCTATTCTCGGGTGGTGATGGTCGCGGCGCTGACTCGTTGCAGTTTCCCGCTCGTCAAGTCGGTCACGTGGAGCGTTCCGTTGACGCCGGCGGTGCCTTCGACCCACGCCAGTGCAGCGTGAGCTGCTCGGCGCGGCTTGTCTGGCGACTGCTTTCGGACCGGACTGGAAAAGCCGCTCTGATTCACCTACCCTGGGGCTATGCAAGCGTTCTTGCGTCTTTCCTTGGCTTGCACTTTTGCCCTCTCAGTCGCTTGCGGCTCGATCGCCAACAAGGCCGACGCCGGCGGTGGTGGCGATGACGCCTCGGGCGGCGACGGCGGCGGCAACGTCGCCGATGCCGCGCCCGACGCCGCCACCTTCGGCATGGTCACCGTCAACGTCTTCGTCGGCGGCAACCCGGCGCCCAGCGTGGCGGTCATGTATCACAAGGCTGACGGCAGCTACATCGGCAGCATGCTGACCGATAGCAACGGCCAGGTCATCATTGCCGACATGCCGGTCGGCGGCGCGGTCACGGCGCCGGTCAGCCCGTACGGCGATGCATCAACCGCCACGAAGAAGTTCCTGACCAGCGTAACCCACGTGCAGCTCGGTGACGTCATCAGCATCGGGCGCTCGACGCTCTCCGGCAGCGACCCCACCGCGGGAACCATGTCGGTCACGATGCCCGGAACGTTCGCCGGCGCCAGAACCTATGCCGTGACGGTCGGCTGCAACACATCCACAACTGCGACCGCTGGTGCGTCACTGAAGCCGGTCATCCAGTCGAGCTGCGTGCCCTCGTCCAACGCCATCGACGTAGTCGCCTACGCGCGGGACGGCTCGGGGAACCGTATCGCCTACTCTGCCGTCGCCTCGGTTCCGCTGTCCGGCACTGCACCCAACATGACCGGCTCGGTCAACATGCCAGCGTGGCAGACCGGCCTGGGCCTGTACACGCTGGCGTTGAACAACGCGCCGGCAGATATCCAGGTCAACCCGTCCTTCGTCGGTTACAAGCAGGATGTACGGGTGGACGCTCCTTCGACAACAACCACCAGCGTCGCTATGGGCACAGGGCTCAGTACGCCATTTCTCATGATCCCCGGTTTCTTTCAGAGCACGTCTGTCGCTGTCAGGGCGCGTATCCCCGTCGGCCAGGGAACCGCGGATTCGTACCTCGCCAAGCGCGCCGACGTGAGCCCGACCGCGGCCAACCCCGAGCAGGTGAGCTGGGATCTGACGACTGACCTCTTGCAGCCGCCAACCTCTGTGACTGTCACCGCGGATACGGTCACCTCGGTGGCCTGGTCCGGTGGCACCGCCAGCTGCAGCGACAACCCGTCGCTCGACTCGATCATCTATGCCGTCTCTGGCGGGGTGCAGAGCACGGGAATCACCTACGAGTGGTACGCGCTGGCGTCTGGAACGCAGAGCTCGCCCATCGCCTTACCGCAGCTCGATCCCGCACTGGCCCAGGCGCTGTGGCCGACCGCGAGCTTCGACTCCACCGCCGCGCTGGTGCTCCTCAAGGCCGACAGCGCGCAGACCTATGACGACTTCCGCCTCAGCGACGACAACTTCGGCCTACTCGACCCGATGCCGGACCATGCCGGCACCCGCTGCATCACCTACGGCGGAGCTGGCTGAGGTTTTTCATGCGCCTGATCGTGTGCCTCGCGCTGCTGGCGGCGGCCTGTGGCACGACGGAAGAGAAGAAGCCGCCGCAGCCGGCGTGCCCGGAGCTGTCGATCACGGTCGACGGGCGCGAGCTGGCGCCGCTGAGCAACGCCATCGCCATCCAGGAGCGGAGCGCCGGTGGCTACATGGTGCAGCTGTACGACCACGACGGCGTCGACTGCAAGCAGGCGCTGTCGGGGCACCGGGTGCCGCGGCCACACGAGGTGTTCGCCCGCGCCTACGTCGGGCCCACCGCGCACCAGACGGCGGTCGGGCTGGGCGACGACACCGAGATGGATGTCGGCGCGGTGCTGTCCAGGCGGCCCGATCGGGTCGGCGACCCGGTGGTCATCTGCCTGCGCCAACCGGTGTCGTTCGACGGCACCGCCGGGACGTGGGCGGGCAAGCGGATCACCATGAGCGGCCGCTTCGCGGGCACCTTCTGCGGCATGCAGCACTGAGCACCTCGGCACGTCCTTCGACTCCGCCCGCGCATTGCGCGGGCTCCGCTCAGGACGAGCGGAGTGACGTGGGTGCGATCATTTGCGGCGGAGGATCAGCAGGCCGCGCGGGGTGTCGGCCAGGTAGATCAGGTCGCCGGAGACCTCGAGGTCGACGGCGCCTTCGAGGAGGGCGCCGGGGGCGCTGTCGGGATCCCAGGTGTTGTAGTAGGCGATCTGCGTCGGGTTGGTCGGATCCGACAGGTCGAGCAGGCGGACGCCGTCCTGGTAGTGAGCGACGTAGGCGGTGTTGCCGATGACCCGGTAGTTGTGCACCGACACCTCGCGGCGGAGCTGGAACTCGCCGATCTTGGTCATGTAGCTCTGCGACGCGGGGTCGTCGTCGAGGACCTCGATGTGGGCGTCGAAGCCCTCGTCGCTGTGCAGGACGATCTTCCGCCCGCCGACGTCGACCGGCATGCTGGCGTGGCTGTACGGGTCGGGGCCGATGTAGTGGCCGACCGCGGCCGGGCCGCCGGCGGCGTCGAGATCGACGACGTACATGCCGCCGACGGTGGCGTTGACGTAGGCGCGGCTGCCCTTGGCGAACACGGCGTGGACGCCGAAGTTGGGGTCGGGGGTGTCCCAGGTGGTGATCAGCGTCGGGTTGGTCGGGTCGCTGACGTCGTAGACCGCCATGGTCGGCGCGGCGCCGTCGGCCAGAAAGGCGCGCAGCGGGGTGGTCGAGTGGTCGACGTACAGGCGGTGGACGCCGGAGCCGTTGGGAATGGTGAAGTGGTTGACCTCGATCGGATTGGACGGGTCGGTCACGTCCAGGGTGATGGCGCCGATCACCTGCGAGGCGAGCAGCAGGTAGACCTTGCCATTGGCCTCGATCACCGCCAGGTCGTTGAAGTTGTCCGACTGCGCCGGGTAGCTCGACAGCTCGCTGGGGTGCGCCGGATCCGACACGTCGACGATGTGCAGGGCGTCGCCGCCGCGAGCGACGTAGGCGACGTCGCCGTGGATGGCCACGTTGGCGGTGAAGTCGTCGGGCCACGGATTGTCGGCCGGGCCGTTGAACTCGCTGACCAGCTCGATCCCGTCGGCTTCGGCTTCGCCCGGCACCCGGCCGAACGGCTTGACCGTGATCGCCTGCTCGTTGCAGTTCTCGCCGAAGTCGCCGAAGTAGCAGCGCACGCCGCGGCCGACCAGATTGCCGTCGCCGTCGACCCCACACAGGTCGTAGGCCTGCACGTAGGAGAAGCCGTCGAAGTCGAGCTGGCGGCGGAAGAACAGATCGTCGTCGTTCATCATCACCGTCGGCATCGGCACCGGCTCGGCGACCGAGGCGACGGTGGCGCTGATGCCGTCCTCGCAGGTCAGCGAGAAGCGCACCGGACCGGCCGAGAACTTGCTCTGCGGGTCGGCCTCCATGAACCAGAAGCCGCTGGGGTCGACGCCCGCCAGTGCGCCGGCGGTGCACGCCGAGCGGTCGAACTCGGCGGGACTGCCGTACAGCGCCTGGGGCAGCTCGACGTCGCCCGGATCGACGCACTGGGCGCCACCCGCGTCCGGGTTGCCGCCGCCGCCGGAGCCGCCGTTGTTGCTTTCGCAGGCGGGGATCAGAGAGGCGAGAACGAGACAGATCGAGATTCGGTACTGCACGTCGCAGGTTGTAGCAGCCACCCGGGCCGCACCCGGACGACAACTCCTGGCAATTACTGATACGCCGGGTCCGCAGCCGTCAGCGCAGCGCGTCGGCGACCAGATCGCTCAGCTCGTCCAGGCTGAACGGCTTGTGCAGGCAGCGATTGCCGGACGAGCCGAGGAAGGATCGCATCTCGGAGCGGAACGTGCCGGCGGTCATGAACACGACGTTCGCCGCCAGCCCTGGATGATCCCGGACAATGTGCGCGTGCACGTCGGCGCCGGATCCGTCCGGCATCATCAGGTCACACAGCACCAGGTCGAACCCGTCGTCGCGATCGATGATGGCCATGGCGGCGCGGCCAGAGCCGGCGCTCACGACCTCGTGGCCATCGGCCGACAGGGTCTCGGCCAGCGCGCGCAGCAGCGCGGGCTCGTCGTCGACGACCAGGATGCGTGCGCCTCGCGAGTCGAGCTTCGCCGTCTCGCCGGCCGCGGGCGCCAACACCGGATCGGCCGGCGGCAGCTCGACGCGAAACAGCGCCCCGCGCCCGAGCTCAGAAATCACCTCGATGGTGCCGCCGCTGTGCGACACGATGTCGTGGACCACGGCCAGCCCCAGCCCACTGCCGCCGTGACCAGCGCGGGTGGTGAAGAACGGCTCGAACAGGCGCGCGCGCACTGCCGGCGCGATACCGGCGCCGTTGTCCTCGACCTCGAGACGGATCTTGTCGCCGGCGCGGCGCAGGCGCACGACGATGCGGTTCTCCCCCGCCCCGCGTTCCTCCGGCAGCGCCTCGAAGGCGTTGATGATCAGATTGAGCACGACCTGCCCCAGCTTGCCGTGGCCGGCCGCCACCAGCGGCACCGACTCGAGCTCGGTCTCCAGCCGGGCGCGCGTCTGCACCTTGCCGCGCGCGAGGGCGACACTGGAGCTGATCACCTCGCCCAGGTCGACCGGCTCCGGGGTCTCCGGCTCCGGCTTGGCAAAGACCCGCAGGTCGCGGACGATGTCACGCACTCGGCCGGCGCCCTCGATGGCAGAGCGCACGAAGCGCTCCGACTCGCCTGGCCGGCGCGCGGCCAGCTCGAGGTTGCTCATCACCAGCGCCAGCGGGTTGTTGATCTCGTGGGCGACGCCGGCGGCCAGCGTACCCAGAGACGACATCCGATCGGCCAGCGCCAGCCGGCCCTGGAGCTCGTGGCGCAGGGTCACGTCGCGGACGACGATCAGCTCGGCCGGGACGCCCTCATACGTGATCGACTCGCGCGACGACAACTCCAACACCACCTCGGCGCCACCGTCCTGAACGAAGCGCCGCTCGACCGGAGCCGCTGGGGGCCCGGCCACCCCGTCGCCGGCGCCCACGAGCTCGGACCAGCGCTCCGCCAGCACGCTCGACGTCAGGTCGCGGCCGAGCAGCCGGGCCAGCGCCTTGTTGACGTAGGCGATGGCGTCGCCGCGCAAGACGACGACGCCGTCGGGCATGGCCTCGAGGATGCGCCGGAACTGCGCCTGCGAGTCGAGCATCGCCTCGAAGCTGTCGCGCGCCGCCCGCTCCTGCGACACCAGCATGTCGACCAGCCGCGGCACGCTGAGCAGCGCGCGGACGAGCCGGCCGAAGCGCTCGCCCCCGGCCGCCCGCGGCAGGCAGCGGATGTCGAACACCGCCCGGCGCGCAGAAATTTCGGTCTGCAGCGCCGCTGGCGAGTGGCCGATCAGCGTCGGAATCGCCCCGATGGTGCCGGCGCAGACGTGGAAATAGGTGGCGGAGCCGGGTAGCTGCTCCGGCACGATCAGCTCGAGGCGAGCGCGGCCGTGATCGTAGTCGAAGGCGTGGTCGAGAACGGGAAACAGCGACGGACCGATCCATTGCAGCGAGGCGAACACCAGGTGCTCGGGGCGGATGAAGAAGTCCGCGAAGCGGCTCACCAGCATGTGCGGCGAGGCCGATAGGATCGCGCCGGCGCGCTCGAAGTCGCCCAGCGGCATCCCCTGCCGCTCGAGGTTGTCGAGCACCTGCAGGAGCTCGTTCCACGACACCCGCGCCCGCGGGCGGCGCAGCTCTTCATCGGTGTATGGCAGCCCGACCAGAACTCCCTCGCGCGAATACCCCAGCTCGACCGCAGCGTCGACCAGAGCGGGGACGGTGCTTGCGCGCACTGCCCGCGTATCGGCCGTGATGGTTCCGGCGCGTGAAATGTGCCGCGTGCGCGACGACCGGGTACGACGACGGCCAAACATGAAACTCCCTACCAGTGTGCCTCACCCTGACGGCACACTCGACCCACGGCGACTTCTTTGAACGATTTCCGGTCAGTCGTCGTCGTCACGGCCGTCATCGGGCAGCTGCCCGCGCCCCAGGGCCAGCGCGCCGAAACCGGCGCGCGCCTCGTCCACTCCTTCGCCGACCAGGCGGCGGGCGCGGTCGATTTTCGGCCGCGACGAGTCGCGCGCGAAGGCGCCGATCAGCGCGAACAGGATCGGCAGAAACGCCAGGCGAATCAGCGCCAGGCCGACGAAGCCGGTGGCTCCGACGATGAACGAGAAGACGCGGGCGACCACCCGCAGCGGCCCCGGGAGCTGCGCGGTCATCTCCTGGATCTCGCCGACGACCCGGTGAGCGATGCCGGCGTCGCCCGGCGTCGCCAGCGCCGACGGCGGACGCCGCGCGGGCAGCGGCCGGGATCGCGCCTTCGACTTGCGCCGCTTGCGCTTGCCGGCCGCCAACAGCTCGCGCACGGCCGACGCCGACTGTGGCCGCTCGGACGGATCGGGCGCGGTCATCGCGGTCAGCACCCGGCGCAGATCGCGATCCATGTGCGGCAGGTGGCGCTCGAGATCCATGCGCAGCCCCTGGCGCGGCACTTCTTCCGGCTCGACGCCGCCGGCCAGCGCGACGATGGTCGCGCCCAGCGCGTAGATGTCGGTCGCCGGCGAGGCCTGACCGTGAAGCTGCTCCGGCGCCATGTAGCCGAAGGTGCCGACCATCGTCGATCCGCCGTCGGGGCGCAGGGCGTTGCGCACGCCGCCGAAGTCGACCAGCGACAGCGCGCCGTCGCGGTCGCGAACCATGTTGGCCGGCTTGATGTCGCGGTGGATCACCGGCGGTGAGCGATCGTGGAGGTACTCGAGGATGTCGAGAGCGCGGGTGAGGATGTCGCGCAGATCGGCCTCGCCCAGGCGGTGCTTCTTCGCCCACGCCTTGAGCGTCGCCCCCGGCGCTCGCTGCATGACCAGGTAGTATGTGCCCTTGTCCCCCTCGAGCGAGGCGATCAGCTTGGGGATGCCGGGATGATCGAGGCCGCGCAGGGTTTCGACTTCGCGCTCGTACAGGTCGAACTTCTTCCACCCGTCCTCGGCCAAGCGCAGCTCCTTGACCACGACCACGGCGCCATCCCGCTCCTGGTCGCGAGCGAGGAAGGTGCGCCCCTGCGCGCCCGAGCCCAGGCGCGGGCCCAGCTTCCATCGCCCGCCGATGAGCGGTCCGTCGAGCTCCACGCCGCGAGCATAGCGGTGATCGCGGCGCCGAACACGACTTAGAGCAGGCCAGCCAGGAGATCCCCGAGATCGAGGTCGGCGACCGGCTGGCCATCGACGCTCAGCTCGGCGGTGGTGCCGTCCAGCACCAGCTCGAGGGTGCTGCCGCCGGCGGTCAGGGTGATGGTGCCGCTGGCGGTCAGAGCGATCAGGTCGAGGTCGACGCCGTTGATGTCGATGGACCCGAGCGGGGCGCCGTTGTCATCGGAGACGGTGCAGCTGCCCGACAGCGACACGACGCCGTCGAGGGCGTCGATACCGAGGCCCTGGCAGTCGATGGCCAGGCCGAGCAGATCGATCGAGGTATCCTGGGCGAAGCCGCCGTCGGTGGGGAAGTCGGCGGTGATCGTTCCGACCGTCTGGCCGTCGGCGCGGACCACGCCGGAGGTGGTGCCGGTGAAGGCGACGCTGGCGACCGTGTCGCCCGAGCGCACGGTGGCGGCGCCGGTCACGGTGAACGGCGCCCGGGTCAGGGCCAGGGCCTGGAACTCGACCGTCGCCGCCCCGGACGGCACGGTGCCGTCGATGCGCACCTGGTCGCGCGTACGGTCCACGGTGACGCCGGTCGGCGTCGCCGACAGCGCGGCCTGGACGGCGCCGTTGAACGCGCTCTGCACATCGGAGGTG